>Ga0209048_10004797_pt1 | contig 12897 bp, 8 predicted proteins | sample FrelakmetCRP12CR_FD_187146 | JGI IMG/M metagenome (GOLD analysis project Ga0209048, IMG submission 187146) | Freshwater lake sediment microbial communities from the University of Notre Dame, USA, for methane emissions studies - CRP12 CR (SPAdes)... | ecosystem: Environmental > Aquatic >... | reverse complement strand
TTCCGGGTTTGTTACTGACTTTGGTACACAAGGAGTTCCTTTGGAAAAAGTTCAAGAGGTTGACTTTTTTCATGGTTACGCGATGTCTTTTCGCAAGAAAATATTTCAGGAGTTTTCTTTTGATGAAAAAAAATATCAGCGTTATGGGCTGGGTGAAGACCAGGATTTTTCCTACCGGGTTTCAAAAAAGTATAAACTCATCGTAACGCCGCGGGCCAGAGTTTGGCATTTGGAGTCGGAGAAGATGCGTCCTGATCAGGAACGCATCGGAATGAATTTAATGATTCACCGTTTCGTTTTTTTTAGAGACCAGGTTAAGAAGGGGTGGTGGAGCTGGGTTTTGTTTTGGTACGCGCTCATTGGATTTGTGCTCTTGAGAGTTATCCTCATTCCTCTTTCATTAGACAAGAGAAAACTTCGCCGTGCAAAAGGAATTCTAAAAGGGATAAAAAATATTCTTCTGGGACAGGCTAAGGGGTACCAAGACCATTAGTTTTTATGAGTGAAAAAAATTTGGTGAGGACTTCCAGATTTTTTCCAAGATGATTTACTGATTGATTGTTTTGACTTCCAGTTTTTTTTGCTCCGGGGAAAAAAAGGAATCTAAGGACTTCCCGAAAAAACGAGCAATTTGGATAAACAGAGGCAAGGAGGGTAGGCTTCGGTTGTTTTCGATTTGAGATAAGGCACTGGGGGTTATGCTAAGTTTTTGGGCTAATTCTACCTGAGAAAGGTTTTTTGCCAAACGGGAATCCCGGATACGGCCGCCGATCCGTATCGGCTCCTTAGTTTCTAAAAAACTGGGGAGAGTTGTCGGCTCTTGCTCCTGCTTCGGTATTCTCTGGGCGTCAGATTTATGTGCAATTTCTGCCTGTTCTAAGGGATTAAGAAAATCTATATTTTTCTCTTGAACATTATAATAATGGGTTGTATTAAGCAGCTTCGATGGTCTTCCCTCAAGTTTTAAAAATCTGAGTGAACAGGGTTTATCCTCTTCAAAACTCAAACTGATTACAACCTGGGTAATATAGCTTATGTTTGCTAAAAATGATTTGCTATGCGCCTCTTTTACCAAAGGCCAGTATGCTAAGGCCTTTAGTTCAAAAAGTTTAGGGCAAGCAAAGGTAAAAAAATGAAGGGTATCTCGCTCACCCCAAAGTTCTTGCATTCCGTTCAAGCTACCAAAGAAATATTTGCAGGCAATGCCCGTTTTGCACTCCTCCTGGAGACTGCTCATGGTTCTGATAAATTCACTCGGCTCAGTTAAATCCTTTATGCAATAGATCCGAAAGGGTTTTGATTGGATAGTTTCACCCTGATAAAATGATTGGAAAAATCTATCACCATTTCCTTTTCCAAAAGTAAAGGCATCTACCAAAATGAAGTCTTCAGGTTTAAAAAGTTTTTCGTATCGGTTTAAAATTTTTTGGGGAGGAAAATCAAAGCTGACATAAACAATTTTAAAATGAGGACCATCTTTTTTTGTAAGAAAGGCTTCTAAAAAGATATCAAAGTCGGTTCCGGGTGTTAAAACCCAGACTATGTTATCGCCGAGGAAGTATCCCCCCATGATTTTATCTAAGTATGGTATTCCACAACTTAGCACTTCTCCCATTATTTTCTTTCTATAAATGTGGTTAGAGAATATTTAATTTTACTTAATTATTTTTATTTTTTTAAAAATTCTTTATTTTTGCTTGACTTAATAATTAATTCTTATTAAATATTTTAATATAGCTTAATTTAATTTTCAAGAAAAAAATGGTAAAATATTAATATATATTCGGGCAAGAGCAAATAGGATGAGAATTTATGAGGTAATGTATTATTAAATAACGGTTAATTAATATTACAAGTTACTTAGGGATTCCCCCGCCTCCTCATTTTTTTCATATTTTGATGCTGAAGTACGTTTTTTGGGTCAAGAAAAGTGGGGTGGTTCTCGGCAAATCATGGACGTAGATTCAGGGCAATATATTAAGTTGATTTTTATTTTTCTTTTTATTTCCGATAGGATGCCTTGCCCAGCACCACCTATCATCAAAGGGTATTTCTTGCCATTAGCGCTTTTATTACTAAAGCGCTTTTTCAGTCTCGATTGGTAGGAAAAGATTGAAACAAATTCAAAGAGAATATAATTTTAGGTGTATGATTCCTTTACCGTGCATTAAATTGTTTTGAATAAAAATGAATAGTGCAAGAATACGACAACTTTTGAATTCAAAAAAACGACTCGTCAATGAGCTTAATCTTCTCCAGGCTGTAAAGAAAGGCGAAGAAGAAGGCGGGTGCGGCGTTGTTGGTTTTTGTTGTACCGAACCGGTTCCGGGACGCCATATTTATGAGCCTTCCTGCCTGATGCACAACCGGGGTAACGGAAAAGGCGGAGGCGTTGCAGCGGTTGGGTTGGTTCCTGAGCAGCTGGGAGTGAGCCGGGAAGTACTGGATGAGTATTATATGCTCCACGTGGCTTTTCTCCTGCCGGGTGTTCGAACAGAGCTGGAAAAACGTTTTATCACCCCGTATTTTGATGTTGCTGTTTCCAGCGCACTTGAGGCAGTTGATGATTGGCACTCAGTGGAAGGCCTGGAAGTAAAGCCACCCGATGTGTGGCGTTACTTTGTGCGGGTAAAGAGAAGCGTGCTCGACGCATTTATTGTCGAAAACCAGTTCACCGCAATCGACCGCCGCGAAGCGGAAGATGAGTTTGTAAACCAAAACAGCTTCCGACTTAATCAGGAATACTATGCTTCGCTGGGGGATCAAAAGGCTTTTGTGTTGTCTCACGGCCGGGATATCATGATTCTCAAGGTGGTTGGTTATGCAGAGGCAATAGTAAAATATTACCAGATTGAGGACCTTTCAGCCCACGCATGGATCGCACACCAGCGTTATCCGACTAAGGGACGGGTATGGCATCCGGGTGGCGCCCATCCTTTTGCCGGCATCAATATGGCCCTGGTTCACAACGGTGATTTCGCAAATTATCACTCGGTTACTGAGTATCTTAAACAACGGCATATTTACCCGCAGTTTCTCACCGACACTGAGGTGTCTGCGCTTTTATTCGACCTCTTGAGCAGGACGTATCATTATCCTCTTGAATACATAATCGAGGCGATTGCGCCCACAACCGAACTCGACTTTGATCGTCTTCCTCAGGATAAGCAAAAGATCTACCGATCGATACAGGCGAGCCATATCCATGGTTCTCCAGATGGACCCTGGTTTTTCATCATTACCCGTACTATTCCTGAACAAAAAACATTCCAACTTCTGGGCATAACTGACACCGCGATGTTGCGACCCCAGGTATTCTCTTTTTCCGACGGTGAGGTCCAGGTGGGGCTGATCTGCTCGGAAAAACAAGCGATTGACGCAACCCTTATCAGCCTCTCCAAGCATGATAGGCGGATTTGTCCGGTTGCTGACCGGTACTGGAACGCCCGGGGCGGAAGCCACACTGACGGCGGAGCATTTATCTTTAATGTCACCCCGGACGATGCCGGGAAAATGCGAATGACCTGTACGGATAAATTCGGGACGTCGGTGCCCATGCCGAAGAAAACCGAATCGTGCGATTTTACTCGGGAACGGATTTTTACGGCCCCGAAAGATAGCGAGGTGGAAAAGGAGTTGCGGCTCTGCCTTGAAACCGGTAACCCCGTCACTCTCTTTGACTATGTTCGCGACAAAATTCCCTCCTGGTCTTTTGACGATATCTGGACAGCGTGTGAAATAATTACTGGTTTGGCAAAAGACCCAAACAATACGGCCACTGCAATCCAGGGTCTTACGCTCCTTAACGATCGCAAATACCCTGCGGGTGAAAAAAAGCGGAACCATATTATCCACATCGTGCGCAGTGCGCTGGATCGGTTCTTCAGCAGCCTCCCCGGCTTGGAGAATCACGAAGGTGAGCCAAAGCTGTATCGCCGCATCGACTTTGAAACCCGCAAGACCTTGAGGCCGCCTAGCCGTGAGGAGAAGACGCTGGTAATAAACGCAAAACATTTCCCTCCAGAAGGCAATGAGTCTGATGCATCGCTTCTTATGGATGCTTATATGAAAGGGTGGCGGCATTTTATCTGTTTTGGCTGTTCCGGCCAGCGGTTTATCGGCTGTGGTCTGGGACCGGAAACCGAAGATGTCACCATAGACGTGTACGGCAGCTCAGGAGATTATCTGGGCTCGGGCATCGATGGGTTGACGATCACCGTTCACGGCAATGCCCAGGACCAGCTTGGTCAGATCATAAAAGCCGGGAAACTTATTGTCCACGGCGATGTTGGCCAGACATTCATGTATGGTGCCAAGGGCGGCGAGGTCTACGTGTTAGGGAACGCAGCCGGCCGGCCCCTTATTAATTCAGTGGGAAGACCACGGGTAGTTATTAATCAAACCTGTCTTGATTTTTTGGGCGAGTCTTTTATGGCTGGTGATCCCCATAATGGCGGAGGATTTGTTATCCTGAACAGCGTTACTTTTGATGACGAGGGACGTATTATCCCTTTGGTGGAACCTTACCCGGGGGGTAACCTCTTTTCGTTATCATCAGGGGGTGCTGCTTTTATTCGTGATCCTAATAAAATACTTGTGGAGGAGCAATTAAACGGAGGGGTGTTTCTTCCGCTTACCAGGAAGGACTGGAATTTGCTTTTTCCTTACCTTGTTGAAAATGAGCGTCTTTTTGGAATCAAAGTTGACGAGCTATTGACGGTTGATGGAGAGCGCCGATCACCAGAACGAGTTTATCGCAAAGTCGCCCCCAGTACGGGGGCTCATTCCGCTTCTGAAACAATAGAAGTGTACTGGGATGATGAAGGCCCGGCAGAGCCAGAGACCATTAGTGATTAGGAAAAATATGCATCATGACAATCAGAATTAAAAAAGATAAAATAGCTCAAGGACTCCTCCGCACGGTGGAAAAAATGGCGGATGTAGATCTGAGTACCTGTTTTCAATGTAAGAAGTGTGACAGTGGTTGTCCCGTGTCCAACCTTACCGGGTCTCCACCTTCAGAGATCCTAAGACGGTTACACCTGGGCGCAGGAAATGAATTACTTGAAAGCGATCTTGTGTGGATGTGTGTATCGTGTGAAACCTGTTTTGCACGCTGCCCCATGGGAATAGATATTCCCTCGGCAATCGACGCCTTGCGGGTCCTGGCAGTAGAGCAGAGAACACCAACCCCGGAAGGCAACATGCCGCTTTTTAACCGGGTCTTTCTCAAAACCGTGAAAATTTTTGGACGTACCTATGACCTTGGTATGATCACTGCTCATAAGATCGGCACGAATTCATACATGAAAGACGCTGACAAATTCCCTGTCATGCTCAAGAAGAGAAAAATTGCGCTTCTGCCTCCCCGGGGGGCTGACCGGAAAATGGCAAAGCGCATTTTTGATTCAGTGAGGCGAAATAAGGAAAACCAAAAATGAAATACGCATATTATCCTGGATGCGCATCAGATTCCACTGCCCGGGATCAGCATACATCATGTGTAGCAGTTGCCCGCTCCCTGGGGATTGATTTGGCCGAGATCGCAGGATGGATCTGTTGCGGTACCACCCCTGCTCACCAGACTGACCGGGTATTGGCAGCCTCGTTGCCGGCAGCCAATCTGGTTCGTGCGCAGAAAATGGGACTTGATATTGTTGTTACCTGCGCTGCCTGTTACAGCATGCTGAAAATGGCGAACCACGAAGTTCTGAACCACCCCAAGGTCCGTGAGCATGTTAGAGAAGTTCTTGGTCAGGATTATGACGGCTCAGTGCGTGTGCGCCATTTCGTAGAAGTGCTTCTTGAAGATGTGGAGATTGACAGGATCAGAAAGGCCCTCAAACACTCTCTCAACGGGCTTAAGGTTGCGTGCTACTATGGTTGTCTGCTCGTCCGCCCCCCGGAAGTAAATCAGTTTGATGACCCGGAAAACCCTAATTCCCTGGATCGTCTGGTTACCGCCATGGGAGGGGAAAGCCTTGACTGGCCGCACAAGGTTGAATGTTGCGGGGGAGCTCTTTCGCTCACCCGGACCGATGTGGTAGTAAAGCTCTCTGATGCTGTTTTGACTATGGCCCGGGCTGCGGGTGCAGATTGCGTGGCTGTGGCCTGTCCCATGTGCCAGATAAATCTGGACCTGCGACAGAGGGACATTAAAAAAGAAACCGGCAGAGACCACAACCTGCCGATTATCTATATTACCCAATTACTTGGGCTTTGTCTCGGTATTTCTGCCGAAGAACTTGGCTTAGAAAAACTCATGGTTTCTCCAGAGAGCGTTGTGAAGCGCTTAACGCGAGTGGAGGAGCTGGTTTGACAAGCAGGATGAGGATGAGAATAAGAAAAAAGAACTGACCATGAATAACAACAATAATAACAATAACAACAATAAAAAAATCGGTGCGGTACTGGTGCAAGGTGGCGGCATTGCCGGAGTGCAGGCAGCGCTCGATCTGGCCAACTCTGGTTTCAAGGTCTACCTTATCGAGCGATCGGCTGCCATCGGCGGTATGATGGCTCAACTGGACAAGACTTTCCCCACTGGTGATTGCGCTACCTGTATTGTTTCACCGAAGCTGGTTGAATGTGCCCGTAACCTGAACATCGAGATTCTGACTCTGTCGGAACTTCATAGCATCGAGGGAGAACCCGGCCGATTTACTGTTACCATCAAAAAATCTCCCCGTTATGTGGATGAGAAAATCTGTAATGCCTGCGGAGACTGCACCGTAGTTTGTCCGGTTGCCATTTCTGACCGGTTCAATCGCGGTTTAGGGACTCGTAAAGTGATTGCCAAACAGTATGTTCAGGCAGTGCCTAACCTTCCCGCTATTCTTAAGCTGGGGCATGCCCCCTGTAAGACGATGTGTCCGGCAAATATTAATGTGCAGGGGTATATTCAACTTATCAAGAAAAAAGAGTATATCAAGGCAGTAAACCTGATCAGGGAAAGAAATCCTCTTTCTGCCATCTGCGGACGCGTCTGTACTCATCCCTGCGAAACCGCGTGCACCCGGGGTCAGGTTGATGCACCGGTTGCTATCAGGCAATTGAAACGCTTCGCCTCGGACAAGGAAATGGAAATGGTGGCGTCAGGTCAGATCACCCTTCCAGCGGAAAAAACACCGTCACCGGATGCCCGGAAAGTTGCCATTGTCGGGGCTGGCCCTTCCGGCTTGACTGTGGCCCAAGACCTCGCTGATCGTGGTTATGCCGTGACTGTTTATGAGGCGCGCCCTGCCGCGGGCGGGATGCTTCGCTGGGGGATTCCTGAATACCGCCTTCCCGAGAAGGTCCTGGATTATGAAATCGAGCTTATTCGGCGCAAGGGAGTGACCTTTGTGTTTAACTGTCAGATGGGCAAAGACATTAGCATTGATAAACTCCGTGAAGACCATGATGCGGTCTTTATCGGCGTGGGCTTACAAAAAGGCACTATCCTTAATGTGAAAGGTGAGAATTTTAGCGGAGTCGTTCAGGGTCTCGATTTCCTTAAAGCCATCAAAGATGGAACAGCGGACATTAAAGATAGCGTGTTTGTCATCGGCGGTGGAAACGTGGCGATTGACGTGGCGTTAAGCGCCAAGAGACTTGGGGCCCAAGAAGTGCAGATGGCCTGCCTTGAATCGTGGGAAGAGATGCCCGCCAATGAAGAAGAAAAAAAGCAAGCGCTTGAAGAAGGGATTACGATCCACACCTCCTGGGGACCAAAAAGAATTAAAGGTTCAGAAGGAATGGTGAACGGTATTGAGCTGAAGAAATGCACGGCAGTGTTTGATGACCAAAAAAGATTTAATCCGACCTATGATGAAACCACAACCAAGGATTTTAAAACGGCTATGGTGATTTTGGCTATCGGGAGTCGTTCTGATCCGTCTCTCTTCGGCACTACGGCGGATTTACCGGTAAACCAGAGGAGGAACATCATTGTTGACCAATACGGCCTCACTGAAAAAGACGGGGTTTTTGCCGGCGGAGAAATTGTCACCGGCCCCGCGACGGTCATTGAAGCGGTTGCTGCCGGCAAGCGTGCGGCTGAATCGATCGATCGGTATGTGAGAAAGGAAGATCAGAGGACTGCTCGTTTTGAAAATACGATCGCTCCGGTTGCAGAGGAATTTCTTCCCTCAACAGCAGAGGTGGCAAAAAGACCGCGCGCACAGGCCCCAGAACTGCCGGTGGAACAACGAATCAACAGCTTTGCTGAGATAGAAGCAACCTTTTCCGAAGAAGATGCCCTTGCTGAAACTGAGCGATGTCTCAACTGCGCTTTGTGCTCCGAATGCCGGGAGTGCGTGGCTGCCTGTGAGAAGAACGCGATCAATCATGCCATGGAGGGGCAGATGATCGAGCTTGAGGTAGGCTCGGTTATCCTTACCCCTGGTTTTGAGGAGTTCCCCGCTGCAAAGAAAGGAGAGTTTGGCTTTGGTCGCTATGGTAACGTGATTACCAATGTACAGTTTGAACGCATGCTTTCTGCTGCGGGCCCCTTTGAAGGGCATATTGTGCGTCCGTCAGGCGGTGGAGAAGCTAAACGCATTGCTTTTATTCAGTGCGTGGGTTCCCGTGACAGTAACTGTGGCAATGACTACTGCTCATCGGTTTGCTGCATGGCGACGATCAAACAAGCTATGGTTGCCCGCGAGCATATGGAAGGTCTGGACGCGACCATTTTTTATATGGACATTCGGGCACACGGAAAAGACTTTGACCAGTATTATGAACGTGCCCGAAGTGAAACGAACATCCATTTTGTCCGAAGTATGCCGTCACGGATTGTGCAGGTCCCGGACACCAAGAATCTTCGGGTGCGATTTGCCCATGAAAACCGGGAATTTGAAGAACGTGAGTTTGATCTTGTGGTGCTGGCCACGGGCATTGATCCGAAAACATCGGTCACGGAAAGAATATCCCGCTTGGGGATAGAGCTTAACGGTTTCGGCTTTTGCGCGACGAACCGCCTTCTTCCGCTGACAACATCACGGCCCGGGGTTTTTGTTGCCGGAGCGTTCCAGGAGCCCAAGGATATTCCGGAAACCGTTACCCAGGCAAGTGGAGCAGCATCCCTGGCCATGGAACTGCTGGCGGACTTTCGCAATACACTGGTTGCCAAGAAAAGCTATCCTGACGAACGAGACATTACCGACGAGGAGCCGAGGATTGGGGTGTTCGTGTGTCACTGCGGAATAAACATTGCCTCTGTCGTGGATGTTACGCAGGTAGTTGATAGTGTTAAGTCTCAGCCGGGAGTTGTTTTTGCCAAAGATAGCATGTTCACCTGTTCGGACACAAGCCTGTCAGAAATCAAGGAGAAAATTCGTGAATACCGACTGAACCGGATTGTTGTTGCTTCGTGCACCCCCCGAACCCACGAACCTTTGTTTCGGGAAACACTACGCGAAGCAGGGCTCAATCCCTATTTGTTCGAGCTTGCCAACATTCGAGACCAGTGCTCATGGGTTCACCCATTAAATCCGAAGGAGGCCACGAACAAAGCAATTGACTTGGTGCGCATGTCCATTGCCCGGGCACAGTCTCTCGCTCCGCTGGGGGGTGAATCGCTTGAAATTAATCAAAGCGGCCTGGTCATCGGAGGAGGCATGAGCGGAATGACTGCGGCTCTTTCATTAGCGGACCAAGGTTTTAAAACCAGTCTCGTTGAGCGCACTGATCGTCTGGGAGGAAATCTTCTCAACTTATACAGCACCCTGGAAAAGGATGACATCTCCACTTTTACCGCTTCTCTCATCCAGCGGGTTGAGAATCATCCCAATATAACCGTTTACCGGGAGACGGAGCTTGCACGTGTTGCCGGACACATTGGTAATTTCCTGGTCTCTCTTTCTCGGAAGGAAGAAAAGATCGACGTTGCTTGCGGTGCCGTGATCGTGGCTACGGGCGCTAAGCCGGCGGAGACCTCAGAGTTTCTGTATGGTAAATCAAAACAGGTGCTGACCCAAGTTGAATTAGAAAAGCAGCTCCATGAACAAACCTTTTCTACCGGCGGTGGGAACGTGGTCATGATCCAGTGCGTGGGTTCCCGCAATCCTGAGCATCCCTATTGCAGCCGGCTTTGCTGTTCCATGGCGGTTAAGAATGCGCTGAGCATCAAGGAGAAAGATCCTGATGCACATGTCTTTGTTTTTTACCGGGATGTGAGGACGTACGGGTTCCGGGAAACTTACTACAAGAAAGCGCGGGAAGCCGGGGTTATCTTTATCCGCTACGATCAGGACTCCCCCCCGAAAATTTCTGATGCGAATGGTCTCGTTGTCACCCTTGATAGTCCTGACTTTCCAGAGTCTCTTGAGATTGAAGCAGATCACGTCGTGCTCAGCACTGGAGTTATACCGGGCGAAGATAACAAGGCTCTCTCTAACATGCTCAAGGTGCCTCTTAACGCCGATGGTTTCTACGTGGAAGCTCATTTGAAGCTGCGGCCGGTGGATTTTGCCAGTGAGGGTATTTTTCTGTGCGGACTCGCTCACTCGCCAAAATTCGTTGACGAAAATATTTCTCAAGCCCGGGCTGCTGCTGCGCGGGCGGCCACCGTGCTTTCAAAGACGCATCTTGATGTAGGGGCTCAGGTGTCGCACGTCAACCAGAATAAATGCATCTCGTGCATGACGTGTCTGAAGGTATGTCCTTATGGGGCGCCTCTGGTAAACAGGGATCAAAAGGCGGAGATTGTTGGTGCCAAATGCATGGGGTGTGGTATTTGTGCCGCAGAGTGCCCGGCTTGCGCAATCCAGCTGAGTCATTTTGAGACCGGTCAGTTTTGTATGATGCTTGATACCTTGTTAGCAGTTGGAAATCCATCATGAATGCACATGCCTTTGAACCATTGATTGTGGGATTTTTTTGTCACTATTGTGCCTATGCTTCCGCGGACCTGGCTGGATCGATGAGGTTTCAGTATCCACCAAATATCCGCATTATTCGCACGCCGTGTACGGGCAGGCTGGAGATTGAGTATTATTTAAGGGCCTTTGAAAATGGGGCAGACGGTGTGCTGGTTGCGGGATGTCTTGAGGGCGGGTGCCATTTTATCGAAGGGAATCTTGTGGCGAAACGCCGGGTTAATCAGACTCGGGACATTTTGGCTGAAATTGGAATTGAAAAGGAGCGCTTGCGAATGGTTAATATTTCTGCCGCCATGGGGCGCCCTTTGGTTGATATTATTATCGACATGATTAAAACTGTTCGCGAGCTTGGCCCGAACCCCTTAAAGTCAACGAACGGGAACAAAAAAGAGCAGAAGGACTTTGTTCAAACATAAGCGCTGGTTTATACTTACATTTAACATCCGGTGTAGCGACAATCCGAAGAGGTACTACACGGAAATTTTAAAACGTCATTTATAGAGCGGAGGCCCTCGCATGATCGTTGCAGAAAGAAAAACCATACCTGAACTTATTGAGATATTACAAGGGCACAAAAAGGTTTTAGTGCTGGGATGCGGCACCTGTGTTACCGTCTGCCTTGCTGGTGGTGAGCGTGAAGTGAGTATCATTTCTTCAGCACTACGAATAGCTTCGAGATTAGCCAGCTCTTCTCTCGAGATTGAAGAGCTTACCATTGAGCGTCAGTGCGACAACGTGTTCATCGAGAAGGCTGCCGAAGCAATCGAAAGAAACGATGCGGTGCTTTCTCTCGGGTGCGGTGCCGGCGTTCAGGCCATTGCGGAACGGTATCCTGAAAAGCCGGTTTATGCCGGGTTGAACACCGCCTTCCTTGGTATTCTCGAAGAGAGAGCGGTCTGGACCGAGAAATGCGTTGCCTGCGGAGCCTGTGTGCTGCACGAATACGGCGGTATCTGTCCGATTACTCGGTGCGCCAAACATATGCTTAATGGCCCCTGCGGTGGTTCCCGGGAAGACCGTTGTGAGGTCATGCCCGACCGTCCCTGCGCCTGGCAACTTATCTATCGGCGGCTCAAAGGCATTGGTCAGCTTGACCGGCTCAAACAAATCAAGCCGCCAAAAAACTGGAACGCGAGCATTCATGGCGGGCCCCGTGTCATCGTCCGGGAAGATCACAGGATCTGAGTGTTATGGATAATCGACCGTTAAAGATATATTTGTTTTTTTGTTCTAATAGTCTCGATACCGATACAGCACGACGTTACTGTGCTGGACAAAAAGGAGAAGAATTGAAGGCAATCAGTTTGCCTTGCTCTGGAAAGGTAGATCTGCTCTATTTGATTAAGGCGTTTGAAACCGGTGCAGATGGTGTGATGGTGATAACCTGCAAACAGGGTGCTTGTCGTTACCTTGAGGGAAATCTGCGGGCGGCGCGGAGAGCGGAGGCAGTAGACTCACTTCTTGAGGAGATCGGGGTGGGCAGAGGAAGAATAAAGGTTATTAAACCACAAGAAGAAGGTGACGTAGAGCACATTATTCGTGAAGTAGACAATTTTCGCGCCAAGATTAGCAACTTGGTTCGTTCAAATTCTCAATGAAACGTTTCGAAAGTTTTTTTGCCTCCGGCTTTGTCCGGGTGGGGAGATGACAGTATGACACAGGACAGTAAATTTGCACAGGCAATAGAGAAGGGAACTTTTATTTTTACCGCAGAGCTTCTACCATACGCTACCGCGGAGCCTGCGGTAATTGAAAAAGCAGTAGGTTCCCTAAAAAATGGACCGGTAGCAGTAAATGTGGCTGACAACCCGCATGGCCCGGTTATGTCAAGCCTGGCAGGATCAATTGCTTTGTATCGGGCGAATATAGAACCAGTCTATCAGCTTGTAACCCGCGACCGAAACCGCATTGCTCTCCAGTCCGACCTCCTGGGGGCAGCCTATTTAGGGATCAGAAACGTGCTCTGCCTGTCCGGGTATCATCAAACCCTGACTACCTCATATGAAGCCGGCAATGCCTTTGACATTGATTC
>Ga0209048_10004796_pt1 | contig 12899 bp, 10 predicted proteins | sample FrelakmetCRP12CR_FD_187146 | JGI IMG/M metagenome (GOLD analysis project Ga0209048, IMG submission 187146) | Freshwater lake sediment microbial communities from the University of Notre Dame, USA, for methane emissions studies - CRP12 CR (SPAdes)... | ecosystem: Environmental > Aquatic >... | reverse complement strand
CCTGCTCCTCCTCCAATAGTTGTTGCGTCCATGTACCCCTTTGGTAAGGAGATTAACCGGCTACACCTTTTGCTTCAAGCCTTTCAGTATGGTTGGCTTGTTTGACTTTACAAAGTTTATCAGCAGTTGCGCTGTATATAACCGCTTTATATATACCTCAAAGCCACTTTGCCCCCCAACAAGTCGATTTATACCCTCTTCGAATATGTCCTCTCCGACAAAGGGGCCTCGATTATGTCCTGTTTTTTTAGCTCATGAATAAAGAAGGGTAACTGGCTGTTTATTTCATATGCAAGTAGAGGCTTCTCAAAAGGCGCAACTGCCGCTGATTACATCTTGGAAATCCTCATTGTCTCTGTTGTAAAATAAACAAATTGATGCCAGAATTGACCAGTGTTATGAAGACGCGCCCTTTTAGTATTATCTTTGTGCTCCTTTGCATACTATTGCTATTTGGAGGGATTGTGCCATCCCAGGCAGGCAAAGAGAGCAAGAGGGTACTCATTCTCTACAGCCTGGATAAGGGACTCCCAGCCCATGACCTGACCGAGCAGGGGATCCGTGCAGCCTTTTTATCCAACTCATACTTCGATGTGCAACTTTACACTGAGTACCTGGATGAAGGCCGCTTTTCTAGTCCCAGACATGCTTCTGCAGTGGCTGATTACCTGCGGCGCAAGTATGCCGGAATGCACATTGCTGCCATCATCTCCGTCTTGCCGCATGCGGCAGATTTCCTGCTGGCCGAGCGACGTACGCTCTTCCCGGAGGTGCCGATCATAGCCTCTGAAGTTTCAAGGAGCTATGCAGATAACCTGGAACATTCCCCGGCGCGCCGCTTCATGACCGGCACCGTCATGGGAGACAATATCCCCGTGATGATGGATGTTGCCCTTCGCATGAGACCTGGCACGAAGCGCGTTGCTCTGGTGGCTGGAACAACGCCCAACGATATCTATGGCGAGCAACTCTTCCGCGAGGGTCTCAGGCCCTACCTGGGGAAGCTTGAGCTGATCGACCTGACAAAGCTTTCTATGGAGGAAACATTGTCGCGGGTGGGCTCCCTCCCTCAGGATACTATTATCTTGTATTCGTTGATCAACACTGATGGGGCTGGCAAGAGTTTCGTGCCGCGGGAGGCTCTCTCACTAATTGCTCGTGCGGCAAATGTGCCGGTCTTCGGCTTAGCCGAATCGTATCTGGGCTATGGCATTGTCGGCGGCCGGCTGGTAAGTCTTGAACAAAATGGCAGGGAAGCAGCCGCACTTGCGCTTCGAATCATGAGGGGTGAGTCACCTGCAGCCATCCCCTTCGGTGGAGAGCAGGCATACGTCAATCTTTACGACTGGCGGGAGCTCAAGCGCTGGGGGATTCCCGAAACGGCAGTGCCCGCTGGGGGCGTTGTTCTCTACCGAGATCCTTCCTTGTGGGAAGAGCAACGCAGTGGCATTGTGGGGGTGCTCTTCCTGATAATCACTGAGGGGATCCTTATATTTGGGCTCGCGATAAATCTTCGGAAGCGTAGAAAAGCAGAACAATTTTTGAGAGAGAGAGAGAAGGACATCCGGCGCCTAAGCGTAAGACTGATCAGGACCCAGGAAGAAGAGCTCCTCCGGCTATCCCGAGAACTCCATGATGACCTGACGCAAAGACTCGCAGGCCTGGCCATTGATGCCGGGATTCTTGAAAAACAGCTGATGGCGGTGCAAGATCCGGCTTTTGAGCAACTCAGGAGTATGAAGATAAAACTGATTGATGTGTCAGAAGACGTCCATAACATCTCGCGTCAGCTTCACCCATCCATACTTGATGATATGGGATTGGTCGAAGCCATCAAATCGGAAAGCGCCAGCTTCTCAAGGAGAACTGGCATATTCCTATCCTTTGAGCCGCACAATTTACCAGACTCAATCCCCAATGAGATTGCTCTTTGTCTATACCGGGTTATCCAGGAAGGCCTTCGGAATATTGAGAAGCATGCAGAGGCGACTGAAGCTCATATTTCTCTTAAGGGTCTTTCCGGCGGCTTGAGCCTCTCCATTCAGGATCGTGGCATCGGCTTCGACAATAAAACGGTGAGAAAAAAAGCAGGCCTCGGTCTGTCAGGTATGAGAGAGCGCGTTCGGCTCATTAATGGTACTATATCCATAAAGGCAGAACCGGGAAAAGGTACGGGGATTGAGATATTCATACCGTTAGGGGAGAAGCATGACCAGGCCGCGCATACTGCTAGCTGATGACCACAAAATTGTTACGGACGGGCTGAAGCGGGTGCTTGAGTCCGATTTCGACATCGCGGGCACTGTCGAGAATGGGCGAGAGCTTGTAACCGCTGTTAAAAGCCTCCACCCTGATGTGATCGTTGTCGACATTTCGATGCCGATGCTCAACGGCATAGAGGCCGTTCGTCAGATCAGAAAGGAGCATGAACAGATCAAGGTCGTATTCCTGACGATGCACCCCGATATTTCTTATGCCGTGAAGGCATTCGAGGCGGGCGCCTCGGGCTATGTCTTGAAACACTCGGCTTCTGATGAGCTTGTCACAGCAATCCGTGAAGCGCTCAAAGGAAGAACTTACGTGACATCCTTGATTGCCGGAGAGCTTATGCACTCCTATAAGCATGGAACCTACCTGCAGGCTGAGACGGTTAGTAGCCTCACATCCCGGCAGCGTGAAGTGTTACAGCTGTTGGCAGAAGGCCATAGTGTAAAAGAGATTGCCACGACTCTAAATATATCCATCAAGACCGTGGAATACCACAAGTACCGGATGATGGAGGATCTCGGCATAAAAACGGTGTCCGAATTGCTCCGGTATGCGGCGAAGCGCGGGATTGCCCCCTAGGCCGCCTAGGATAAATAGTTCACAAAACTAGGACTTTTCCTAGGTTGAAATCACCCCAGCACCTGCTATAGTTCTAATAGCCCCCAAATTGGATAACGTACAGTGTGTTTAACCGTTCTCTATGATGGTGGCTGTTATGTCTTTCTGATCCTGACTGCTAAGCACTGTATCCCGTAATCGATAGGACGGTTGCAGAAAGCGCAAAGGAGATCGTTGGAACGAAAATAGTGGCTGTCGCAAAATATACTAGGCTGGCAATGCGGCCGACCCCACAAGCGTATGAAATCCGGCAGAAGCCTACTCCCAGTGGCCACGCCGACCCAGCCTCTGTATGGACGTTCGGTTGGGCCCCACAGCGCCGGCAGGTGATGAGGCCAACTCGGTAGCATCATTAACTCAAGGAGGAGCTATGAAGATCAAGAGCCTTGTTTTACAGATATTGACAATGTTTCTCGCCCTGCTTATGGCAGTCCCGCCTGGGATATTTGCACAGGATGCCAGCGGGAACCCCATTTTCAAGCAGGAGGAATTGGACCAGATACTGGCGCCTATTGCGCTTTACCCGGACGCCCTGCTTACCCAGGTACTGATGGCTTCCACATACCCGCTTGATGTTGTGAATGCCGATCGCTGGGCAAAGAAGAACAAGGATAAGAAGGGTGACGCATTTGCAAAGGCCCTTGAAGCTCAGCCCTGGGATCCGAGCGTTAAGTCACTGGTGAACTTTCCGCAGGTGCTGACCATGATGAGCGAGAAACTCGATTGGACGCAGAAGCTTGGCGATGCATTTCTCGCCCAGCAAAAAGACGTCATGGATAGCATCCAGAAGCTCAGGGCACAGGCACAGGCATCGGGCAATCTGAAGACGACCAAAGAACAGGTCGTCAAGGTCGAAAAACAGGTCATCATCATTGAGTCTGCCAGTCCGCAGGTCATCTATGTGCCGGCCTATAACCCAACCGTGGTTTACGGCGTATGGGCATACCCAGCCTATCCGCCATATCCAGTCTATCCTCCGGGATATGTGGCTACAACGGCTGCATTTTCCTTTGCAGCAGGTGTCGCTGTCGGCGCTGCATGGGGGTACGCATGGGGGCAAGCCAACTGGAACGGTGGCAGTGTCAATGTCAACTACAACCAGAACGTCAACATAAACAACAACATCAACCGTGCGCAATACCAGCAATCCGCCTCTAAGAAATATAACCAAATGTCACCGAGCCAACAGGTGCAAGCGCGGCAGGCTTATCGTGGGTACACAGGAAGCGCCTTGACGCCAAAGGAGCAGCAGCAGGCGCAACAACGCGCGCAGCAGGCCCAGCAGCAACAAACCGGGCAGCAGGCAAAGCAGGCCCAGCAACAGCAAACCGGGCAGCAGGCAAAGCAGGCCCAGCAGCAGCAAACCGGGCAGCAGGCAAAGCAGGCCCAGCAGCAACAAACCGGGCAGCAGGCAAAGCAGGCCCAGCAGCAGCAAACCGGGCAGCAGGCAAAGCAGGCCCAGCAACAGAAGGCGCAACCTGCCCAGCTGTCTGGGCAGAAGAGCCCTGGTGGAAAGGGCACAAGCCAGGTCGGCAGCTCCGGACGCGGCGGCGCTTTCGAAGGAATGGACCGCGGCAGTTCAGCCAAGGCTTCCAGTGCGCGTGGAAGTGGCAGTCGTGAAAGCATGTCCCGTGGAAGCGGCGGCTCTGGGGGTGGTGGCAGTAGAGGTGGGGGCCGCAGATAGTTGACGGTATTCACTGATAGTCACCAGAATTTATGAAGGAGGAAAATACAATGCTTCTCAAAATAAAAGGAAAAAATATCTACGTGTGGCCCGTCTTCTTGATAACGGTCATTGTCATATTAGCTGTGGGCCTCGCCTTCGGCGGGACATCAAAGGTAGCTCAGAAACAGAGGATGTTCGCATCGCCCGAGGATGCGGTAAATGCGGCCATTACTGCCGCGAGGAACAATGATGACAAAGCGTTGATTGCGATCTTCGGTCCATCGGCAGAAGAACTGATCTTTACGGGAGACCCGGTTGCCGACAAACAGAGGCGCGAGGGCTTTCTGAAGAAATATGATGAGAAGAACGGTCTTGTTCTGGAAAAGGGCAACATGGTCGTTGTGATCGGCAAGGACGACTGGCCTTTCCCGATCCCGCTTGTGAAAAAAGGCGATGCGTGGTTCTTCGATACGGACAAGGGCAGGGAGGAGATCCTGAATCGGCGAATCGGTGACAACGAGCTGAGCACCATACAGACCATTCTTGCCATTGTCGATGCCCAGCGGGAATATGCGCTCAAGGATGTCGGCGGTCACGGTCTGCACGAATATGCCCAGAAGTTCATGAGCGATCCTGGTAAGAAGAACGGTCTCTACTGGGAGACAAGCGAAGGGGAGCAGCCCAGCCCCCTCGGCCCTGCTGTGGCGCAGGCAAAGAAGGAGGGATATAAGAAGTCCGGAGACAAGCCCACCCCCTTCCACGGCTACTACTACAGGATACTGAAAGCACAGGGGAAGAATGCACCCGGAGGCGCATATGATTATGTTGTCGAGGGGAAGATGATCGACGGCTTTGCCGTGCTCGCCTATCCGGCAAAATATGGTAACTCAGGGGTGATGACCTTTATTGTGAGCTCTCAGGGAGTGGTTTATCAGAAGGACCTCGGTAAAAATACCCTGAAGACTGCGCAGGCAATGAAGTCGTTCGATCCCGATAAGACATGGAAGAAGGTCGAGTAGCATGCAGGCGTGTTTTTTTGGTGTCTGCACCCTTGGTGAGTAGTGCAGGGGGTAATGCATGTGGTAATATGGACAGCATAGACTTTAGTACAAAACCATCGAGTTGTTTGAGGAGGAGAACGTGAAGAAAGTAATCGTAGCAGTAATGACAGTTGTGTTGGGCCTTATCTTGACAGTTGGGGGCGTTTTCGCAGCGGAAAAGAAATACTCCGGGTTCCTGGGGCAATACGATGGTCTGGAAAAAGGTCCAGAGGGCGGGGTGGCAGAGCGCTATCTGAAGCCGGGCGTTGATTTCAGCAAATATAAGAAGGTGATGCTCGACAGCGTCGTTTTCTTTCTGGCAGACGATGCAGAATACAAGGGAATTAATGCGGAAGACATGAAAGAGCTCTCTGACAAGTTCAACAAGGCAGTGATAGACGCTCTCGGCGTGGGTTATCCGCTTGTTGCAGAGGCCGGCCCTGATGTAATGAGGGTTCGCGTGGCGATTACGCATCTCAAAGCGAGCAAGCCTGGCGCTGCAGCAGCGACTACTGTGCTGCCTGTAGGTCTGGCACTCAGCTTTGTGAAAAAGGGAGTGACGGGGGAGTATACCGGCGTGGGGAGCACGGGTATTGAGGCTGAATTCCTGGATTCACTCTCCAATGAAAGGATAGCAGCAGCTGTGGATGAACAGGCGGGCGGGAAATTGTCCGGATTCGAAAGATGGAGTGCCTCCAAGGAAGCATTTGAATTCTGGGCAGGCAGGCTCAAAGCCTTCATGGATAGCACGCATGGTGCAGCAGCGCCGAAGAACTAGGAACATGCAGCGTGCATCATTGACATGAAGATTGGAAGGGGATATAATGACCCTCAAACCAACCGAAAGAGACAAAGCAGCAGGGGAAAAAGGCACTGACACTGCGCACTATCGACCGGATCTGGGGAAGTCTAGAGGTGAATTGCACGACTGACAAGCACTGAGTGAACTTTTCAGGTTTCAAAACCGTTTCCTTGCCAGTCCTGCGGATTTTTTACCTTTTCTGGGAGCGCTGCAGTGGTTTTGATCTGCGGAGCAGGAGGTGCAAGGGGGAAAAAGGGATAAAGAAAAGCGCAGGGAAAATGATCATAAAAGAGAAGAAGTGCAGTGCAACCAATAAACTCAAATCAAGGAGGAATTACATGTTTCGTTCAAAGTATGCAGCACTAGTGGTATTGACCGTTTTTTTATGTGCGGTCGGCATGGCATGGGCAGCTGAGGGTGAATTTGAAAAACCGATGGGCGGCAAGGCTTCAAGCATACTGCCTGCCCAGATGATTGCGGGGGACCACTACAAGGTCCGGGATGACGTGGCAGCCGATGGTTTCATGTACCTTTACACGGTGGATTCGGACTATGGACTGTTCCAGCCAACGGGCAATCATGCCGTGAATAAACTCATTCCTGAGATAAAGGCGATTACCGCGCTGAGGGAGATCAAAAAGAACTCCTTCTATCTGGAGGCAGTAGCGAAATCAGGGATGATGCCCGTGCAGTTTGCCAAAGGTCTTGTGACTGCCCCTGTTGACACTGTTACCTCAGTGCCTAAGGGGGTAGCCCATCTTTTCACAGACGTCTATACCGGTGTCACTACAAAGAAGGACCCCAGTCAGGACAGTGCAGCCAAAGCGATGCTGGGAGTATCCCAATACAAGAGGGAGCTGGCAAATAAGCTGGGGGTGGATGTTTACTCAAGCAACCCTGTACTTCAGGACGAGCTTAACGCGGTCGGATGGACGGGCGCGATGGGTAATCTGACGGTTTCTGCAGCCCTGGCTCCTATTGGGGGAGGTGTTGCCATGGCATTCAGTCTGACGCGCACTGCCCAACAGATGAATGATTTACTGAAGGATACGCCGCCGCAAAGACTGCGTCAGATGAACGAGGAGAAACTGTTGGCCATGGGGGTTTCCAAGGAAGTCACGAAGAAGTTCCTGGATCATCCTTCCTTCACTCCGCGCCATGATACGATCATTGTGACGGATTTGGCAGCCATGGAAGGAGCCAAGGGGGCCGAGGCTTTCATCACTCGCGCAACCCTGGCCAATGACGAAGCGAGCGCAAACCTCTTCCAGGACATGGCAGAAATGATGCGCGGATATCATGAGACGGTGTCGCCCATTACGAACATAAGCGTGGTGTCGGGCCTTGTTTTTGCGAAGTCTAAAAGCGGCACTGTGCTTATGCCGTTAGCGATTGACAATGCGGTCTGGACAGAGCAAGCTGCCACTATAGTGAACACTGCCGTTGCCGGCTACAAGAGCGCCAACCCCTCGGATTCGAAGCTTGAACTCTGGGTGGGGGGGACGGTGACGCCTCTGGCAAGAAAGAACCTGGAAGCTATGGGGATCAGGGTTGCGGAGCAAGTCTCCAAGGCTGTCAAGTTCATGGATTAAAGAACTCGAATAAGGGAGGCATTGACAAACATGCTTGCATCGGAAAAGGATGTGGCCGGGAAAGGATTAACCCCTCAGCTGGGCTTTCGTAGGCTCGATGAAAAGACCCTGGTTGTCAGTCTTTCGGGAGATTGGAAACTGGAAGGCGGCCTCCCTTCAGCCGACGAGGTTAAGAAACAGATTAGCTCTGGTGCACGCGTGCAGCGGTTGGTATTCGATGCTGCGGGCCTCAGGGGATGGGACAGCGGTTTATTGACCTTTCTGATTAATGTTGCTGATCTGTGTAAGGCAAACAATATCGTTGTGGAACGGGAGGGTCTGCCGGAGGGGGTGCAGCGGCTGCTCAGCCTGGCCGCGGCGGTCCCTGAGCGGAAGGGGGCGCGCAGGTCAGCACAGCGCCCCGGGTTTTTTGCGCGCGTCGGCGAATCGTCAGAGGGCTTCTGGCGTTCGGCCCTCTCAATGCTTGCATTCATTGGGGAAGCATTTACCGCATTGTTGCGGCTCAGTGTAGGCAAGGCCCGGTTCAGGCGGTCCGACCTGTTTTTGAATTTGCAGGAATGCGGCGCACAGGCCCTGCCCATTGTGTCGCTCATCAGTCTGCTGGTCGGTCTTATTCTTGCGTTTGTGGGTGCCATACAGCTGCAGCTGTTTGGCGCCCAGATTTATGTGGCCAGTCTGGTCGGCGTTGCCATGGTTCGTGTGATGGGCGCCATCATGACGGGGATCATAATGGCCGGCCGGACAGGGGCCTCTTTCGCTGCGCAACTGGGCACGATGCAGGTCAATGAGGAGATCGATGCCCTGCAGACTATGGGATTTTCAGCGATGGAGTTTCTCGTATTACCGCGGATGCTTGCCCTGTTCATAATGATGCCGCTGCTGTGCCTTTATGCTGATCTGATGGGCATTCTGGGAGGTTTCATAGTGGGCGTGGGGATGCTCAACCTTGGGGTGATGGAGTATTTCAACCAGACCAAGGAATCGGTGGGCCTCAATAATCTCTGGATCGGGCTTTTTCATGGCGCGGTCTTTGGTGTCATCATTGCCCTGGCAGGATGCATGAGGGGAATCCAATGCGGGCGAAGCGCCTCCGACGTAGGAGACGCGACCACATCAGCAGTGGTGACCTCGATCGTGAGCATCATCGTGGCAACGGCGATCATTACCATTGTCTGTAATATCCTGGGAATCTGAAGGTGGGAATGATGGAAGAAACAGAGAAAAAGATTGTTGTGGAAAATCTCACGATGGCATATGGGAGCTATGTCATCCAGCACGACTTGAACTTTACCATTAACAAAGGGGACATCTTCATTATCATGGGGGGAAGCGGCTGCGGCAAGTCCACGCTGCTGAGGAACATGGTGGGGTTGGTGAGGCCGGCCAAGGGAGAGGTGAAATATGACGGGTTGAGCTTCTGGGAAGTGGACCCTGAGGAGCAGAACCGCATCATGAGGCGCTTCGGGATTCTCTACCAGAGCGGTGCCCTGTGGAGTTCTCTCACCCTTGCCGAAAACGTTGCGCTCCCCCTGCAGGAGTATACAAAGCTCAGTCGCAGTCAGATAAAGGAGTTAGTCTCGCTCAAGCTTGCGCTGACGGGGCTTGCGGGCTTTGACGATTACTACCCCTCGGAGATCAGCGGCGGGATGAAAAAACGGGCGGGGCTCGCCCGGGCGATGGCGATGGACCCGGACATCCTGTTCTTCGATGAGCCGTCGGCAGGTCTCGACCCGCTCAGCGCACGACTGCTTGACGACCTCATCCTGCAACTCAGGGAAAGTCTCGGCTCCACGGTGGTCGTGGTGACTCATGAACTTGCGAGCATCTTTGCCATCGGGAATAACTCGGTCTTCCTCGATGCGGAGACAAAGACGATGATCACGACAGGAGACCCTAAAAAGCTGCGCGATGAATCTCCGGATCTGAGGGTGAGAAATTTTCTCACGCGCGGTGAGGCAGCAGCTTCGGTGAAGTAACTATTGAATTGGTGAAGGAGAAATGCTATGAGTAAACAAGTGAGCAAAAGCCTCATCGGAGCTTTTGTCGTCGGCGCGATAGCCCTGGTCGTTGTCGGTATAATGATCTTCGGTTCGGGGAAATTCCTGAGCATCAGGCAACACTATGTGTGTTACTTTGAGGGATCGGTAAAGGGACTGTCGGTCGGCGCCCCGGTGATGTTCCATGGGGTAAAGGTAGGTGAGGTAACCGATATAGTGCTGCGTGCGGATATTAAGACAATGACCATGACGATCCCGGTATACATTGAGATTGATCCGGAGAAATTCGTAACTGGCGACAAAGTGGAGAAATACAAGAAAATGCCGGAAGAGCGATACCAGGGCATGCTCAAAAAAGGTTTGAGGGCACGGCTTGAAATGCAGAGCTTTGTGACAGGGCAGTTGATGGTCGGACTTGATTTTTATCCAGACACCCCTATCAGGCTGGTGGGCCTTGATAAGAAAGTGCACGAGGTCCCCACAATCCCCACCGCCATGGAGGAACTGACAAAGACGATACAGGAGTTGCCAATCAAGGAAATATTCGCGAAGCTTGACAGCACGCTTGAGGGGATCGACAAAGTAGTGAATTCACCTGCAACGCAGGAAAGTATTGTCTCCCTGAACCAGATGCTCAAGAACACTGATAAGCTTGTAAAAAATCTAGATGCACACGTGGGGCCGCTCGCTGCAAGCATGGAGAGGACTTCAGATGCTGCTCACGGAACCTTGGTGCAGGCTGAAAAGACCCTTGCGATGAAAGAGGGTGTCCCCGGCGAGATTGCGACAAGTGTTAAGGATACGTTAAAAGCAGCGCGCCTCACTCTGGAAGAGACGCATCAGATTGCAGCGCAGAATGCAAACCTCGGATACGAGTTAAGCAGGACTCTTGAGCAGATGACCGCTATGTCCCGGTCCCTCCGTTCCCTGGCAGATTATCTTGACCGGCACCCGGAATCCTTGATTAAAGGGAAAAATCCCTCTAAAGGAGAGTGAAATGAGAGAAATATATTTTAATCGACTGGCAGTATGTATCCTGGGAATATTTGCTATAGTTTTAGTTGGATGTGCGAGTTCATCGCCGTCAAGGTTCTACCAGCTGAGTCCGGTGAGCGGTCAGACTGCGGTGGCACCGGATGTCTCACGTCAGGGCAGCGTGGTTGTTGCCATAGGTCTTCTTCGCATCCCCGACTATCTGGATCGTCCGCAGATAGTGACCCTATCGGGACAGAACGAAATCAAATTCTCGGAATTTGACCGGTGGGCAGGTTCGATTGAAAACAATATCGCCCTGGTTCTTACCGAAGACGTTTCTGCAAAACTGCCACAGGATCGCTTTTTTGTCATGCACTGGACCCCGCTGCTTGAGAGCCAGGTGCCCACTTCGTACAGAGTGTCACTGTTTGTAACTCGTTTTGACGGCACTCCGGGCGGCTCAGTGACCTTGTCGGCGCAATGGGTCGTATTCGGGAAGGACAACAAGTTTTTGCTCAAGAAAGAATCAACTATAATTGAAAAAATCAATGGCAGTGGTTATGATGCGCTTGTTGAGGCAATGAGCAAAGCCCTTGATAAATTGAGCGTGGTTATTGCTGATACTATCACGTCTTTTCCCAGGGAAACGGTGCAGTCGGGACAGTGAGTGGTCTTATTGCCTTTCCTGTCGAGTTCATAAACAGAGCATGAGGGGGGTGCATAGAGTTACGCAGGCATGTATGGCCGGCAAAGGTGAAGCACATATTTTGGTGAGGCGGCAGTGCAGAAGACTCTCTGCGATTCTGTGGGTAGTCTTCATTGCAGCCTTCATGGTGGAGCCTTGCGTCGTATTAGCTCAGAAACTCCCTTTGCTCGATACAAACAAAGATCCTGGTGTAACAACACGCAGCGTTACGCTTCCGGCAACAGAGGCAGATATCGACAAGGCAATAGCGCCGCTGGAATCCCGGATTGCTGATCTTCGTGGTCAGACAGAAGCGTCCGCTGAAACAACGAGAGAGGCCGGCAAGGGCGGCCTGTTTATTGGGACTCCTGAGGAACTGAGAAAACTGGATAGGCTCAGGAGTGAACTCATGATCACACTCGAAAAACATGTGCAAAGCCTCCGGGAGTTGAAAGAAGTAAGAAAAATCAACCGTGATCACCGGGCAGAAATTCAAGCATGGAAGGGATTCGCTGAGAAACCTCCCTTCTCCATTTCCTTTCTGGACAGTCTCCGCGACTCTTTAGTTTCCCAAAAACTTGACCAACAGAGGCTCGACGTGAGGCTTATCGTTGCCAAAGGAGATTTGCAGCAATTCACAAAAAGATTGAAGGAAAGCCAGAAGGAAGTGCGTCTTACCCAGGAACGGGTACAAAAGAGCGGGGAGAAAGCCGATGAGCCTCGCCAGCTTTGGCTCCGTGACCTTGCACAATTACAGAACAGCCTGAACGAGGCCGGTGCTGCATCTTCCGAAATACAGCGGCTAGTCTTGGAAGAGGCTCTCAATGACCGAAACGAGTACCTCCATTTTTTAGAGCGAAAACTTACGCTTGCTCAAAAAGCCTCTCCGCTTTCGAAAGCGGATCTTGATCAGAAGCTCCAAGAGATCGATGCCCAGCGTAAAACCCTTGAAGATGAGCTCCGGCAAACAATGAAAAAGGACAAGGATGCGGGAAGGAGACTTCAGGAAATACGTGATGCCCTCAACAAGGTTCAGGCAGAATTCAGCCAGGTGCACAGGCCAATGCCGCGTGAAAGTGAAAAAGTGAGGCTGCTGCAATCCGCGCTTGAAGCCCAGCAGATCATGGCCGAGGCGAGCACCGCAAAGGTCGAAATCCTCAAAGGCATGTTCAATCTCACTGATGTCTCACAAACCATGTGGAGGGACCGTTATGAACTGACGCAAAGCACCGACCTTGCAAGGATTAAGGAAATAC
>Ga0209048_10004795_pt1 | contig 12901 bp, 9 predicted proteins | sample FrelakmetCRP12CR_FD_187146 | JGI IMG/M metagenome (GOLD analysis project Ga0209048, IMG submission 187146) | Freshwater lake sediment microbial communities from the University of Notre Dame, USA, for methane emissions studies - CRP12 CR (SPAdes)... | ecosystem: Environmental > Aquatic >... | reverse complement strand
GCTCGGCATCGAACGTGCGCTCGAGCCGGACATCGAGCTGCGACTCGAGGCACCGCGTGAGCTGTCCATCTGGGTCTGTCGTCCGGACCCGGAGCCGTAGCCCGACATGGCGCTGCCCGAGCCGCCGGTACGACTGGCACTTCCGCCGACCGATACGCTGCCCGCTGCTTGCGCGCGCCCGGCCCCTCCGCCAGCGGCCCCCGCACCGGTCCCCTGCGCCGATGCGCGTCCCGCTCCTGCGCCGGCGCCCCCCGTCGATGCGTAGCCTGCGCGCGCCGACGAGGCGGTTTTGCCGACAGAATTGCTGACCTGGCCGGGTTGCTTGTTCGACTTCCACGCGGTGCCGCCGCCCGCCGGCTGCTGCCGCGCGCCACCGGAGCGGTTGATGTTGCCGGTGTTGATGTTGGTGTTGCGATTGACGTTGATGTTGGCGTCGCCGCAGCAGCCGTAGTGGTTGCCGCCCCAGGCCGCCCCGATGGCGGCGCCCCAGACCACGCCCGCGGCGAGCGCCGCACCGGGCGGATACGGGTAGTAGTACGACGGATAGGGCGTCGGGTAGTAGCCCCATGGATAGCCGCCGGACACCACGATCGTCGTCGGGTTGTACTGCGGCACGTAGATCACCTGCGGATCCGCCGGGACGATGTTGATGATCTCCTTCTCGACCTGCACGACCTGCTTGTCGTCGGACTTGAGGTTGCCCGCGGCCTGCGCCTTGCGGCGAAAGGTCTGGATCGCCTCCAGCACCTCGCCCTGGTCGGCGACGACCGCCTCGCCCAGCGCGCTCGTCCAGTCGAGATCGCCGCTCATCATCTTCACGACGTCAGGGTAGTTCAGCAGCGACTTCACCGCGTCGTCCCACTTGTCGTCGACCGGCAGCTTGGGATCGGCCTTGCGCTTGTCGAGATAGCGGTCCGCCTGCACCAGCTGCAGCGGATTGGTCGATGCGGGCAGGATGATCCCGACCAGATCGTCCGGGTAGAGCGCGATCGGGCCCACGAGCTGGGCCAGCTCCTCGGCGGATGGCGGTGGCGCCGCGCCTCCGGGGGCCGCGGGCGCCTGCGCGACGACACTCGTCGCGAACGCGAGCAGAAGGATTCCCGCCAGCAGTTCGAGCCAGCGCGCGATCGTGCGGTGATCCGCGGCCGGGAGGGTACGAGAACTCTTCTTCATGCGTGCTCCAAGTTCGGTTTAGACATTGTCCATCCTCGCATTCGGCTCAACTGTCCCAAAAGTTCGCAGCGTGGGTTCGCGCCAGCATGCCGCCGGCGAGGGTTCTGGCCTTGAAGCCCTTCTGCAACAGCATGCGCGTCGCATAGTATGCACGTTGTCCGGAGCGGCAGATGACGAGGATCTCGCGATCGCGAGGGAGCTCATCGAGACGCGCCCGGAGTTGGCCGATCGGGATGTTGACCGCGCCCGGCGCACTCTCCACGGCGAGTTCCGGCGGCTCGCGCACGTCAAGAAGAAAGCCATTCCCGGCGGCGTCCCAGTGGCTGAGCGGCATGTCGCCATGCAGCACATCGGCAGCGACCATTCCCGCGAAATTGACCGGATCCTTCGCGCTTCCGAACTGTGGCGCATAGCAAAGCTCGGCTTCCTCGAGGTCGTAGATCGTCGCGCGCATCTGGATCGCCATCGCCAGCGCACTGATCCGCTTGTCCACCAGATCCTCGCCGAGCGCCTGCGCGCCGAGGAGGCGCCCGTCGGATTTACGGAAGATGACTTTCATCGCGATCGGCCTGGCCCCGGGGTAGTACCCCGCGTGCGAATTTGGGTACAGGTAGATCTTCTCGAAATCCTTGTCGCCAATGCAATCGAGCGTCTTCTCCGTGACGCCGGTCCATGCCGCCACGCCGCCGAAGAACCCGATGATCGCGGTGCCCTGAGTGCCGCGGAAGCGCGATTTGCGCCCGGCGATCACGTCGGCGGCGATGCGGCCCTGACGGTTCGCCGGACCGGCGAGCGCGACGAGACTCCACTCGCCGGTCACGAAGTCCCTGACCTCGATCGCGTCGCCCACGGCGAAGATGTCCGGGTTGCTCGTGCGCATGTGCTCGTCGACACGAATGCCGCCGCGCTCGCCGATCGCAAGGCCGGCGGACTTCGCCAGCGCGGTATCCGGCCGCACACCGATGGCGAGGATCACGATGTCGGCCGGATGCACCTTCCCGGACTGGGTGAGCACCTTCAGCGAGCCGTTATCGCCCTGCTCGAATCCGGCCACGCCGTCGTTGAGCGCCAGGCGCAGACCGTGGCGCTCCAGGTAGCCTTCGGCGATGCGCGCCATCTCTTTGTCCATCGGCGCCAGGATCTGATCGCCCATCTCGACCAGGGTCACGTCGAAACCGCGATGGATCAGGTTCTCCGCCGTTTCGAGGCCGATGAAGCCGCCGCCGATAACCACCGCGCGTGTCTTCGGCCGCACCGTCTGGAATCCCGAGTAGCGGTGCATGCCCGCCAGGAAAAGCGAGCCTCGTTCGATCCACTCGCGGATCGCCCTTGCATCGGGCACGGTTCTGACCTCGAAGATGCCGGGCAGGTCGATTCCGGGCAGCGGCGGTCGAATCGACAGTGCGCCGGGCGACAGCACGAGCTTGTCGTAGGATTCGGTCGTGACCTCGCCCGTTGCGACATTGCGCAGGTCCACGGTCTTCCTGCCCGGCGAAACCCTGACTGCCTCGCAGCCTGTTCGCACGTCGATGGCGAATTGCGAGCGGAACGTGTTTTCGTCCGCCACCAGCAGGCTCGATTCCTTCTCGATCACGCCGCCGACGTGGTAGGGCAACCCGCAGTTCGCAAACGAGACATACGGTCCGCGCTCCACCATGAGGATTTCCGCATCTTCGTCCAGCCTGCGCAGGCGAGCCGCGCACGACGCGCCGCCGGCCACTCCGCCGACGATGATCACCTTCACGATTCGTTTCCTTTCGTGCGGCAAGGGGTCGCGACTACGCGATCACTTGGCCGCCGCCTTCATGTGGTCGGCGTGGCACATCAGGCACTCCATGTGCCCTTGCTGGTTGTTCATGCCCTCCGTCGACTGCTCCATGTTGTCCGGGCCGTGGCACTGGAGGCAATGCTCGATCCCCTTCGACGGCTTCCACACCGGGGGAGTCCATTTCCCGTCGAAATACTCGTTGAGCGCGGTGGTCGCGATGTACGCGACCTCGCCCGCCACCTTGGCGCAGCGCTCCTTCTTCGCCTTCGAGGTCACTTGCGTGCCGGCGGCAAGGGTCCACTTCGAGACCGAGGTATGGCAAAGCGGCGACATCGCCTTGGCTTTGACCTGCCCGGGCATCGGGGAGATGTCATCGAAGCGGTTGGTCGGGAACTCCTGCTCCGCATACCAGTAGAACAGCCGATCGACCATCTGCCGGTACATCTCCTCCTTCTGGTCGTAGGCCACCAGGTTGATGATGAGCGACGTGCCCCCGAGCGCGCCGCACAGGGTGCCATGCCCGCCGTAGCCAGCCGCGGCATGGATCATCATCATCTCCGGCAGCGCCGTGTACGGATAGCCGACCTTCTCCTGCAGGAGCGTGAGGAACGCCAGGTAGGTTGCCGACCCGCAGCCGCCCTTGGTCAGGTAATTGCGGTAGGCCCTTCGGCCAACCTCGAGGGGATCGAGCCTGAGCCACTTCCACGGCAGCGCGGGCGCACTGGCGGGCGTTTGGTCCGTGCCCGTTGTGCCCGCCGCATAGGCACCCATGGCGCCACCCATGGCTCCGCCCATCAGGAGCCCGGCGGACCCCAACAGGATGCTTCGGCGATTGGATGCCCTCATCTCGTCTTGCCGTGCATTCATGATTGCCTCCTGTCGCTGGCACCTGCATGCCCGCGAATTGCGGACTTGCTCGCTTCTGGCTAGCCGCCGCCTTGCCAAGCTCGCAGGCAATGACAGCGCGACCGGCCTGCGTTATCCGATTGTCGACGCGCGATGCAGCAAGCGCTGGACAATTCCCGACATTGGGTATACTTTTTCGGACAACTGTGAGCAGACGTGTTGCGTGAAATCAACGAAGCGCCATTTGTCCGGTATGGGACAGCGAACGGCGAAGCGGGGCCTCCGGGAGGCGATGGTCCGCATCGGCGGCTCCCTGGCGATTCCGGCGGTTCTCGAGAGCCTCGGCGCGGATCCAGCCGAGGTGTTGGCCGAGGCGGGGTTCGACCTGGCCCTGTTCGACGACCCCGATAATCTGATTTCATTCGCAGACCGGACCCGCCTTGCGAATCATTGCGTCGCGAGGACCGGCTGCCGACACTTCGGACTGCTGGTCGGCCAGCAGCTCGGCCTGGAATCGCTGGGGCTCGTGGGCCTCCTAGTGAAGTACTCGCCGGACGTGGGAACGGCCCTGCGCAGCCTCGTGCGCTATATGCATCTTCACGTCCACGGCGCGACGACGTCCCTGGAAATGAGCGACCGCAACGCGACGCTGGGCTACGCCATCTACGAGCCCCAGGTCGAGGCCACCGACCAGATCGGCGCTGGCGCCGTCGCCATGCTGTTCAACATCCTGCGCACGCTCTGCGGCCCCGATTGGAAACCCGTCGAAATCCAGTTTGCCCACCGCAAGCCGGAGAATGCCGCGCCGTTCCACCGGTACTTCCGGGCACCTCTCACCTTCGACGCCGAGCAAAACGCGGTGGTACTCGCCGCCGATTGGCTGAAGCGCAGCTTGGCCGGCGCCGATGCCGGGGTTCATCGCCTGCTGCAAAGGCAGATCGACGCGCTCGAGGCTCGACACCGCGACGACTTCCCCGAGCAGGTGCGCAGTGTGCTGCACACGGCGCTCGTCACGGGCCACGCCAGGGCCGACCAGGTCGCAACGCTCTTCTCGGTGCACAGTCGCACGCTGAATCGCCGCCTGAACGCCTTTGGCACCGGCTTCCGGGAACTCGTGGACGAGGGCCGCTTCGGCATCGCCCGGCAGATGCTCGAAGACTCGACGATGGAAGTGAGCCAGATAGCGGCGCTGCTCGACTATGCCGACGCGAGTGCCTTCACGCGTGCATTTCGCCGCTGGAGCGGCACCACGCCGGCCGAATGGCGAGCAGCGCGCAACCGCGCGCCCCGGGGTTCGCGTGGCGCCAGCGCGCGTCGAAAAACACTAATGTAGTGACGGGGCCCCGGAACCCCCATCATCGCAACAGAAGCGTCGCGGACGACCACTCCGAACCAGCGTCACTGCTGCTTGCTGCCCTTGATGTTGCCCGCGACTCCGCCGACGACACCGCCAATCGCCGCGCCGGTCCAGCCACTACCGCCTGCGATGGCCGCGATTCCGGCACCGGCGGCCGCGCCGATCGCAGCACCGGTCACCGTACCTTGCTGTTGAGGGGTCATCGTCGTGCAGCCGATCACGCCAATCACCGCTGCGAGGGCCGCAATTACTCCAATGCGTTTCATGCTCTGTCTCCTCTATTTGGGATTCTGAAGCCCGGTCACGACCATCTCGAACCAGATCGTTTCGATCACCGGCCGCTGCAGCCGATCGGGATGCGCGGCGTACCATTTGTTGAGCCCCTCCCGCACGCTGTCGAGCGTCTGGCCCTTCAATCCCTTCGCCATTCGCGGGACCACGCTCTGCGCGTCGGAAGCCGGGGTTGTCGCACCGTACGCGAGTTCGACCTGGACGATGTTCGCGATACCGACGAGATAGGCCTTTTTCAGCTCTTCGGTCGACCTGGTCCAATGTTCGCCGGTGATCAGCGGAACTTCATCGGCGCGGGCACCGCCCGACACCACCGCCAACGTCATGCACGCCGCGAACATCGCCGCGCGCAACTGCAATTTCATCGCCATAGCGTTCTCCAAGAGAGTCCGAACCCAAAGATAAATCACCACCCCGCGGTCCGCTCGAACCTGTTCGCGAGACTCACCGGCTCGAGCGCCAATCGTCGTCCCCATGATTGTACTTCGCCGCGTTTCGTCAGCGAGAAGACGTGCGCTCGCCCTTCGTCTCTCCGCCCACTTGTTCCCCGATGACCCGGGCCATCATGCTCCCCTTTTCGCTCTCCAGCAGGGCCTTGGCGTCGACCCGCCCGAACAGATCGAGGAGAGGGGCGACCAGAGCGGTCCAGCCTGTCTGGTGGCTGGCCCCGAGGCCCGCGCCATTGTCGCCGTGGAAATACTCGTAGAACAGGATCAGGTCGCGCCAATGCGGATCGTCCTGGAACTTGGCCGCCCCGCCGTAGACCGGCCGTTTTCCACTGGCGTCGCGCAGGAATGTCCCGGTCAGCCGGCGGACAATCTCCTGCGCCACCTCGAACAGCGTCATCTGCCGCCCCGAACCGGTCGGGCATTCCACCTTGAACTCGTCGCCGTAGAAGCCGTACAGATTCACCAGCGCCCGGACGATCAGCGCGTTGACCGGCATCCACACCGGGCCGCGCCAGTTGGAGTTGCCGCCGAACATGCCGGTATTCGATTCCGCCGGCAGGTACTGCACCCTGTACTCCTGGCCGCCGACGTGAAACACGAACGGATGTTCCAGGTGATAACGCGAGAGCGAACGAATGCCGTGCGGCCCGAGAAACTCGTTCTCGTCGAGCAGGTAGCCGAGCACTCGCTCCAGCTTCTTCTTGTTGAGGATCGACAACAGCCGCCGATTCTTGTGGCCGATGAAACCGGCGTCGGTCGGGGCCACGTGGGAAATCAACTCGGGGTGGCGTTTGCGAAACTGCGCGATGAGCTCCATCAGTTTCGGATAGCGAGTGACGGAATCCGCCTCGAACACCGTCGCCGCGCACAGCGGCAGCAGCCCCACCAGCGACCGTACTTTCAGCCGCATGGCCTGGCCGTCCGGCAGGCGCAGCAGATCGTAGAAGAAGCCGTCCTGCTCGTCCCACATCTCGTCGTGATGCTCGCCGCGGCGGTCCATCGCATAGGCGATCCACATGAAATGCTGGATGAACTTGAAGGCAATCTCCTCGTAGATCGGGTCGTACTCGCTCAGGATGAGGGCGATCTCCAGCATGTTCTGGCAGTAGAACGCCATCCACGCCGTCCCGTCCGCCTGCTCCAGCGAGCCCCCCGTGGGCAGCGGCGCGCTGCGGTCGAAGATGCCGATGTTGTCGAGACCCAGAAAGCCGCCGGCGAACACGTTGCGCCCCGCAGGGTCCTTGCGATTGACCCACCAGTTGAAATTCAGCATCAATCCCTGGAACGAGCGCTCCAGGAACCGCAGGTCGGCGCGGCCCAGCTGCTTTTCGTACTTGTACAGCCAGAGCGTGGCAAACGCGTGCACCGGCGGATTCACGTCGCTGAAGTTCCACTCGTAGGCCGGAATCTGCCCGCTCGGGTGGAAGTACAGGCCGCGCAGCATCAGCAGCAGCTGCTCCTTGGCGAAATCGAAATCGACGAGCGCAAGTGAAATCGTGTGGAACGCCAGGTCCCAGGCCGCATACCACGGGTACTCCCACTTGTCCGGCATCGAGATCACGTCGGCGTTCAGCATGTGGAACCACTCCGTGTTGCGCACGTCGTGGCGGGCGGACTCGAGCAGCGGATGACTCTTGTGCTCGCGCAGCCAGTGCTCCAGATCGAAGTAGTAGTACTGCTTGCCCCATAGCATTCCGGCCAGCGCCTGTCGGTGCACCCGGCGCTGATCTTCGGTCAGCGATCTGGGCGCAATCCGCTCGTAGAATTCGTCGGCGTCGGCGACGCGGCTCGTGAAGATGTTCTCGAAACCGCCGAAGGCGTCTTTGGTCTTGGCGGCGGTCAGGCGCAGCCGCACTGTCTGGCTGCCGCCGCCGGGCACGTCGAGCACATAGTGGGCTGCGGCCTTGGTCCCCGTCTTGGCGGGATTTACCGCCCCGCCCTGTCGCGAGATGACGTAGGCGTGGAACGCATCCTTGACGTACGGAGACGCGTTCGGCTGGCCCCAGAGGCGCTGCGCATTGCTCTCGTTCTCGGTGAAGAGCAGCTCCGGGGCGCCATCGCAATGGAGCCAGCACTCGCCCAACTCCTGGTGCGAGGCCTGGATGGTCCCCGGCGCCGCCTCCCGCAGCGACGGCTTGCGATCATCCTCGCCCCACGACCAGGTGTTGCGGAACCACAGTGTCGGCAGGACGCGCAGCCGGGCCGCTTCCGGTCCCCGATTGTGCGCGGTGATGCGGACGAGCACGTCCTCCGGACCCTCCTTCGCGTATTCCACGAACACGTCGAAGTAGCGGTCGTCGTCGAACACGCCCGTGTCGAGGAGCTCGTACTCGAACTCGTCCCGCGATCGTCTCCGGTTGGTCTCGATCAGGTCACCGTAGGGAAACTCCCGCTGCGGATACTTGTACAGGTACTTCATGTACGAGTGCGTCGGCGTGCTGTCGAGGTAGAAGTAGTATTCCTTGACGTCTTCGCCGTGGTTGCCCTCGCTGTTGGTTAGACCGTACAGGCGTTCCTTCAGGATCGGGTCGCGCTCGTTCCACAATGCCAGCGCAAAGCACAGCCGCTGCTTGTCGTCGCAAATCCCGCCGAGACCATCCTCGCCCCACTTGTAGGCGCGTGAGCGCGCCTGGTCATGGGTGAAGTAGTTCCAGGCGTTGCCGTCTTCGCTGTAGTCCTCGCGGACCGTCCCCCACTGCCGTTCGCTCAGGTACGGGCCCCATTTCTTCCACGGGACTTGCGCCTCACGCGCATCGTTCAAGCGCTTCTGTTCCGTCACATCCACGATTGCCGGGCCCATGCTTTGCCTCCGCTATTGATCACAATCCGCCGCCCCAGCGGTATTGCCAGGCGACGCCGATCAGGTCGTAGCTGTTCCCAGTGCGTGCCGCCACGCCGCTGCTGGCGTAGAACTTGATCGAGTTCAACCGGTCCACCGGGAGCGCCAGGGTTGCCCCGACACGCCAGTTCTGCTGCAGATCGTTGTTCAGCACGCCATCGACCGTCGAGCGGCCGCCGGCGAAATACGTGCCATCGACCGAAACCCAGATCCCCGACCGAAAACCGTAGATCAGGTGCCCCTGCAGCGAGTAGAGCGGTTCCTGCGAACGCGTCTTGCCGCCGTAGAAATCGTCGTTGTCGGTAAAGAACGTGGCCGCCGCCTGGAATTCCAGTGTCCACGGTCCGACGGCCTTCGAAATCCCGATCTCCGGCTTGAAGGACCAGCGGTTGGTGCCGATGTTGACGATCCTGCTTGGATCGTACTGGCTCCAGGGGGGCGACACCTGCAAGCTCGCGCCGATGATCAGGTCCTGCTCCCAATCCGCGAACTCCTTCAGCGTGAGCGCCGGCGCCCCGTAGAAATTCATCGACAACCGGAACGCGGGTCTGGCGAAACCACTGACGGTCCGTTCCACCGGTTCACCCTGGTATTTGGCCGTTCCGGACAGCCAGGTGTACGGCACGATCGCGTCGAATTTGCCCGACATTCCCCACAGGTCGAGCACCGTCGCGTACGCCAGGACGGCGTTCGACGTATTGAGGTGCGCGTTGGTGATCGGCACCGCAGGATCGAACGACAACCCGCCCCGCGTGTACGCGTAGCCCGCGATCAGAAAATTGACGCCGACCGGCGCATTGGAATACGCGCGCGGCTCGATGTCCTGCGCGCGCGCCGATGATACGGCCCCCGTCAGGACGCAGGCGGCGAGCACCGCGATGCCATGTGTCTTAGATCGAATCGGGCGCACGATAAACCTAGAACAATATGCCGAACAATGTCTTGAGCAATTGTTCCAGTGGCATCATGGTGAGTGCGAGCGGCACGATCGGCGCAAGTGTCGCAGCCGCAAGCCGGAGAATGGCCTCCTTCGTGACGGGCGCGAGGCGCATGGTCCGCACCACCTCGTAACTGTTGCCCAGATCCGCGAGGGACTGGATGTCGGCGCTGCCAACAAATGCCTCATCGGCGGGCGCCCCGCCCCGTAGCCACTTGGCATCGAACTCGCGCACGTAACGCTCGGTCAGCGTCCCGTATTCGCGAAGGCCTGTCCGCTTCGCCTGGGCGAGCTGAAACGTGAACACCAGGAGCGGGCCGAGGACCGCGCATAGCAGGAAGGCGACCATGACGGCGATCTCGGGGTAGAACTGGGTCAGCTCGGCGCCGAGGAAGAAGATCCGGTTGGCGAGCTGTCCGGCCAGCAGCGCGCCATGCGCTACCGCGAGCACCGCGAACGCATAGACCGTGTTGGCCAGAAATCCCAGGCCACCGACACGATCCGGATTTGTGGGAATGAGGCTCAGCTCGATGCGCGACAGCTTCCAGAGAAAGCGCGTCCAGATGAACAGGCGAAAATACCAGCGGACCAGCAGGAACTGGAAGATCGGCAGGCTCACGTAGCAATACCATATCCCCGCCAGCGAGAGCTTCGAGCCCTCGGCTGACGGTGCCGTGTACCACGTCGTCGTGTCGAGAGACGTGTAGTAGCGAAATACGATCAGGACACCGACCCCATACACGAGGACGATCAGCAGCACCTCGGCGAGCACCGAGTTGCGCAGCCGGAACGCGGACGCGATGGCGGCCTCGAACCGCGCCATGGCGCTCTCGGGGATCAGGTTTCGTTCCAGGAATTGCTGCACCAGGGGACGCATCCGCCGATGCACGACGAGCTCGGCGATGATCAACAGCGGCATCGCCACGAGGAAGCGGATGTGAACTTCCGCGTCCAGCAGGAACGGCACGGCCACGCTGCCGTCCAGCAACCGTCCCTCCAGAGCCGAGAGCCCCGCGAGCGGCAGCCAGGCCAGGAGCGCGATGACAATGACCCTTTGGCGCACCATCATCAGCGTGTCGTCGGCCAGGTGCGCCCGACGCAGGAGCTGGAAGAGCGGCCCGCCAAGAACGAGCGAGAAGTCCGGGGGCTTCCGGAGCAAGCCGCCCGGCCCAACGTAATCGGTCGATTGGTGCGCCATGTGCTCGGTCCACTATGCGAAGGCACATCCTTCGATGCCTCGCCGACAAAAAGATTGAGCGCAATGCCGTCTGTCGAGCTTGCGCCAAGTCAAGCCGGCTAAGGATGGCGTCGACTTGCCGGTTCTCCCTGGCGCGGGAATGCGCGGTTCACGGAGCGCGGGGCGCCCTTTCCGTGAGCATGCAGCGGAAACGGATTCAGCGGTCGGGACTTGCGCCCTCGGCGGTTGGCGCCTCGCCAATCGGTTGCACACCCAGAGTCCCGCCCAGCCCCTGCGAATCCGGAATGCGGGCGAGCTCGCGGTCCTCCGGAGACTTGTAGTGCCCTTCGATCGCGCGATCCAGAAGCTCGAGCTGCTGGCGCAATTCGGCGTGGCGGTGCGGTGGCAGTGTCTGCACGAGATTCTCCAGCATCGAACGCATCCGCCGGACGATCTGGATGCTGCCCACCCCGCAGTGCCGGATCTCGGTGCACGAGAGGTGCACGTAATCCTCCCAGTTCGGCGTCCGGAAGACGGTTCGCAGGTCGCCGGACTCGTCGCGGAGCTCCTCGCCGCGCAGGTCCCGCAGCCCGACGAGCCGCAGAAGCCGCTGCAGCTGGTCGATGGCCATCACCGCCGTCGTGGGATCGTTGATGGCCGCCGACAGCGCCTTGATCGCGATGTCGACCAGGATGCGGAAGGCGAAGGTCGGATCCTGTTCCATCGTGCGCTCGATCCCGATCACGACGGCCTCCCGCAATCGATGGTCACCGATGGCGCTGGCGCCACCATACAATCGGTAGAGGGGTTCGTCGGCCGCCAGGAAGTTCCCCACCTGCGGGACGAATTCGATGATCCCCTTGGCTTGCCGGGCGAGCTCGACCAGCCCCGCCAGGTCCACGGCGAGCACGACCCCCGCTGCATCCACGTTGACGACCGTCCGGTCTGCTGACCCGAGTCTGCGGGGCTGGACCGTGCGCGGGCGCGTCGTTCGCTCCGGATAGACGCTCTTGATGACCGCGACTCCGAACTGGCCCACCTTCGCCACGATGCTGACGGGGCGCAGGAATCGTGCGGCGTAGTCGATCAGGTAGAGAAAGGCCAGGATCGAAAGCCAGCCGAGCAACGTTGCAATGAAGGTGTTGAACTGATCGACCATCGCATCCGTCCGCGTCAACACCCGCACCGCGAAGACGAGGGTGAAGACAAAGCAGCCGACGGTGAAGCGGATCACGTTGTCCCGCAGCAACGTCGTCGCGATGATCCGTGGCGTGTACTGTCCGCCCGCGACCTGGATCGCGACGAGCAGCGAGCCGAACGTGAAGACGAGGAATGAGAGGTTCAGCGTGACCACCGTCTCCAGCATCGATCGCGCGCCCGACACGGGCAGGCCCAGGTACGCCGTCGTTGTGTCGAGCCGTCCGGTTCGCAGGAGCCAGGCTTCGATGGCAGTCGTGATCTGAGCGAACACCATATAGAACAGCAGAGCAAAAAGCGGCACGAGCCACATGGAGCCGCGGATGTAGCTCTTGATGGCGTACTTCAAGTTCCAGGGCACCGCGCATTCCTCCGTCAGCAAGCCACCGCGCGCAGCAACAGCGTACACACTGGCGCGACCAGCGTCCAAGGCCGTCGCCCCGACCCGTGCTGCAAATCCGCACGCACTACGCCTTGCGGGCCGATCGGCAACCGCGTCAGTGCGTCATCGGCAACGGCGTCGCGCCACCGGCTCCGTCCCTTGGTACGCGAAAACGTCCTGCGCCTACCCGGCTTCGTTACTTGTCGAGGCGAGTGATCTTGTTGCCTTGCAGACCGACGCCGCCCATCAATCCCTTTTGCCCGAAGATGAAGGCGTATACGTCGTCCTTCATCGTGATCGACGTTGCCGACTTGCCCATCCCCTCGTCGACCACCACCACGCTCGGCCCGACGCCGATCTCGAACCCGCCCGTCTCGGTCAATGCCTTCAGCGCCTTCTCGTTCACGAAGAACAGCGCGTACCCGAACTGCTGCGCACCGGCCTGCAAGCCGAAGGATGCGCCCGACGTGCTGTAATAGCCCGCC
>Ga0209048_10004794_pt1 | contig 12901 bp, 10 predicted proteins | sample FrelakmetCRP12CR_FD_187146 | JGI IMG/M metagenome (GOLD analysis project Ga0209048, IMG submission 187146) | Freshwater lake sediment microbial communities from the University of Notre Dame, USA, for methane emissions studies - CRP12 CR (SPAdes)... | ecosystem: Environmental > Aquatic >... | reverse complement strand
GATTGCGAGACTGTGGCATTACGAGCAAGGAAGCTGTGATAATTTGCGCCTCCCAAGAAGCATAAGTCTTGGGACTCTTTTCGTTCAGCTACGGGCAGGTTGAAATCACGCGCCAGTTGGCGGACTTGCGGCTTGGTAAATTCGCCTAATGGGAACAATGCATGGGCGAGCTGGTCCTGGCCAAGCACATGGAGCACGTAGCTCTGATCCTTGGCGCTATCAACGGCGCGCAATAACCGGGTATAGCCTTGACCGTCGCGAAGCAGCCGGGCGTAATGACCGGTTGCTAAAAATTCAGCCCCCAAGGCCAGGGCTCGGTTTAGCAAGAATTCCCACCGGATATGGCGGTTACAGATCAGGCAAGGGTTGGGAGTGGTACCCTGCGCATAGCCATTGATAAAATAAGTGACTACTGAATCATAAAAAGCCTGCTGTGCATCTACTGCGTAGAAGGGGATACCCAGGGTCCCTGCTATTCGTCTCGCCATTGCCATCGCGTCTGGAGTGCAGCAGCGATTATCCGCTTCGGCGCCGGGCTCGCTCCATAAGCGCAGCATCATCCCGAGAACTTCGTAGCCTTGTTGAACCAGCAGGGCAGCAGCAACCGAGCTGTCTACACCTCCACTCATGGCAATTACAACCCGCTTGGGAGTGGTCATCTGGTTACCTTTTTCTCAATGCGCGATTTCTTTCTACTATGGATGGCAAAGCTTTCAAGAAAGCCTCAACCTCTTCGAGAGTAGTTTGTACTCCCAGAGTGACCCGCAGCGATCCAAGTGCCCAGGAAGGGGGTATCCCCATAGCAATCAAGACATCCGAAGGCTCAGGGTTGCCAGTTTTACAGGCTGAACCGGATGAACACGCAAAACCCTCAACGTCGAGCATCATTAATAACGCGTTGCCATCGACGCCATCGAAGACAAAACTGGCATGGTTGGGCAAACGTTGCGAGGGGTGGCCGGTCAGGCGGACGTCTGATATGGCTTCCAGTACCTGGCCAACCAGGTAATCGCGCATTGGTTTTATGTGCTCGATACGCCCCCTTCTTTCGGTTTGTGCCAGGTGGAAAGCTTCTGCCAGGCCAACAATGTATGGAATGTTATGCGTCCCGGCGCGTAGATTGGACTCCTGACCGCCGCCCGTCTGTGATGGGATCAGGGGGGTGCCTTTTCGAGTGTAGAGCGCTCCAACACCTTTCGGACCATAAAACTTGTGAGCGCCGATAGCCAGCAGATCTACATTTAGCTCGTTGACATCAACAGGCAAATAGGCTGCAGCCTGTACGGCGTCAGTATGAAATATTACACTCTGCCGCCGACAGATCTTGCCGATTTCGGAAATTGGATTGATCGTGCCAACTTCATTATTTGCGTACATGACAGAAACAATGGCTGTTTCGGGTTGCAAACGGCTGGCGACGTCGTCAGGGTTAACCATGCCGAATTCGTCAACTGGAACTAACTCAAGGTCGAAGCCTTCCAATTCAGCGAGCTGGCGGGCGGTATGCAAAACAGCATGGTGTTCAACGGGACTGGTGAGGATATGACAGGCATGACGCAATTTGTTAGCTGCGTGAGCAGCCCCTCGAAGGGCCAGGTTATCACTTTCTGAGCCACAAGAAGTAAAGATTACTTCATCTGGCCGACAATTCAAGGCTTGAGCGGTGGTTTCACGCGCCTGTTCAAGGGCGGCTTCGGCGCGCTGGCCAAAGTTGTGGATAGATGACGGATTGCCGAAAACCTGGCTAAAATAAGGGAGCATGGCGTCCAGCGCCTGTGGGTCTACAGGAGTGGTCGCGGCATAGTCCAGATAAATATTGCGGGAAGGATTCATAGCTGGGATTATATCCTATCCACCGGGTTCGACGAGCCGGTGCCGAGGGTAAGAGCCCAAAACTCGGAGGAAGGTAGCAAGTTCAGTCAGGTGTTCCAGAGCGCGCTTTGAAACAGGAGCATCCACATGGCCAGCAAAATCAATATAAAAAAGGTAATCCCACATTTTTCCCGGAATGGGGCGGGATTCGATCTTTGTCAGGTCTATCTCTCGCAAAGCAAAGACGCTCAGGGCTTTGAAAAGCACACCTGGACGGTTATTCAAGCTGAAAACCACCGAGGTTTTGTAGGCTTCGCTTTCGGGGTTTTCAACTTTTAAGGGAGCGCACTGAAGGACTAAAAAACGAGTGAAATTGTTTGGATTATCCTCCATATTTTCGACCAGGACATCCAATCCATATACATCAGCAGCCCGCCGCGAAGCTAACGCAGCGGCATCTCGATCGCCATGCTCTCTCAGCAGGCGTGCGCTGCCGGCGGTGTCAGCCTCGACGATTTGTTCTAGCCCCAGGCGGTTCAGGTTTGCTTCACATTGCGCTAAAGCTTGAGGGTGAGAATGCACCTTGCGGATGCCGGCAAGTTTAACACCCGGCAGCCCAAGAAGGCAATGGCTGACGCGCAGCTGGTATTCGCCGACGATATGCAGGTCATTGTGCAGTAACAGGTCATAGTTGCGATGGATACTGCCAGCCAGTGAATTTTCGATCGGGAGAATTCCGTGCGTGCATGCGCCTCCGCTCACTGCAGAGAACACATCCTCGAAGAGATGACAGGGAACCGTTTGAATCTCAGAGCCAAAGTATTCCATTGCAGCGGCCTCGCTGTATGCGCCAGGCTCGCCTTGAAAAGCGACCAGGGTTTTGCTCATAAACATCCCTCGCTGCGGCTCTCTCGGGTTATGGAGCCAATTGTCCGAGTAAATACGGTAACATTTTTCGCCACCAGGGCCAATCGTGGTTGACGTCGGACCCCCAGAGGTCAATCCAGCAAGGTATGTTTTTTTCTTCTAAAACTAGTTTTAGGGCAAAAGTGTCTTCCAGCATAGGTCCTTCCCAGGCACCCTGCCCACAACATACAATAATCTTACTTTGGCGATATTGGTCAATATACCATGAGTCGGTCAAGTTTGGCAGATAGGCCAGTGGAGAGTTGAAGTATACATTCTCGTCCATATAGTCACCGATAAACATATTCAGCCGGAATATTCCGCTGATTGAGATCAAGGCGTCGAAGATATCCGGGTGTCGGAAGAAAAAGTTGGTGGAATGATAGCCTCCCATTGAGCAGCCTGTTGAAATAAATCTATTATCTGCGGGACTGCGTCCTCGGATAAAAGGCGCAACTTCTTCTATAATATATTGGTCATACGCCTCATGACGTATGGCTCGATCTGCTGGATGTGCATTCCAGTTCACCCAAGATTGGAAATCGATGCTGTCCACAGTGAAAAGCTGGACTATTCCTTGTTCAATGAAGTTTTCGCAGGCCGCCACCATACCAAAATCTTCAAACTCGTAAAACCTGCCTCCCTGGGTAGGGAAGACAATCATTGGTTTACCGGAGTGCCCATAGACTTTCAACTCCATATCTTGATCAAGGTGGTTGCTCCACCATTTGTGGTATTCGATATTCATGATGTGGGCCTTTTTAGATTCGGCTAAGCTGTTTTCTGGATATAACGGGCCATCTCTAGAATTTCTTTCAAGTCGGGGGATCGTACAAGATAGCCATAATCACCCAAAGCGGCGCTAAAAATGCCGCTGATTTTCTCGTGATGTACCACGAAATTTCCAAATGTACTCAAGATTTGTTTATGGGTGTTGGCGTAATTGCGGTTGAATTTTCGTCCGATGAAACTGGCATGGTATTTTCGGGAGTAATTTTCGACAAAACGGTTATGGACCATTATATATGCCCACTCCATATATATATCAATGTCATTCGCATAATTGAACATGTCGGTGGTCATTCCACCTGGCGGGCGCATATTCACTTCCAGGGCGATGATCTGGTTGCTTTCCCGGGACCGGAAAAACTCGAAATGGAAGAACCTCTCCCGCACATCAAAAGCTTTGAGCGTTTTCCGGCCGGCATCTTCCAGGTCAGGTGGGATTTCCCGGAGGGAATAATAAAAAATCAGGTCGTCATTGTTCACGGTTTCCATTATCCCCTGGCTGTAATGGTGGGCGGTGTAAAAAACCAAATTCCCATCTCTGTCTGTCAAGCCATCAAAGCTCAAGATCTCGCCGTCTATAAATTCCTCCATGATGTAGTCTACAATAGGCTTTTGATCAAAAAAATTCTGCAATTCCAAGTCGTTATGTATCTTATATGTCTTGGCCGCACCGACACCAATATCGGGCTTGGCGACTACCGGATAGCCAATCTCTTTAGTCAGTCGCCTGGCCTCTACCAGCGTTTTTACAACCTTCCCCTGGGCGGTTAGAACACCAGCCTTTTTGAAGACCTGTTTCATCAACGATTTTCTTTTAACTTTTCCAATATCCCTGGTGTTTAAGCCAAAGATGTTAAAGTCGGTGCGCAACCTGGCTTCTGTCTCCAGCCAGTATTCGTTCAATGAATCAATCCGGTCAATTTTGCCATACCGGTGCGTAAAATATCCACAAGCCTTTAAAAGCTCATCATAATTGTGCATATCGTTGACCCGATAATATTCAACGAGAGCGTTTCTGAGCTCTGGTATTAATTGCTGGTAATATTCATCAGATAAGCCCAACACATTTACACCCAAGCTGCGAAGATGAACGCAGAATTGGAAATAATTCGGTGGAAAATGGGGTGACATGAAGATGAAATTCATAGATTGTTCCTTATAAACGTCTGAAAATTAAGACCAATCCCGTGCTAGTAAAATTTGCGAATTTCCCATTTATACGACAAATCCGGTCAAAAAGCAATCGAAACCTTGACCCAATTCAGCCCTAATTATTTGCAAAAATATCATAAAATTCCCCTTTTCGCTCTAACTTATCCACTGATATAATAGGTTTGTTATTATTCTCACTTGCGTTAGAGGCCCTATGTATTCGAAGATTGTATTTGGCACCGATGGGTGGCGTGGCGAGATTGCTGAAGATTATACATTTGCGAACGTCCGGCGCTGTTCGCAAGGTTTTGCAGAATACCTTTTGAATAAAGGCTGCCTTGATAAGTGGGTGATCGTTGGCCATGATAAACGGTTCCAGTCTGAGAATTTTGCCGCAGCGGTTGCAGAAGTCCTGGCTGCAAATGGGTTGCGGGTTTATTTAACGGATGGTGCAACCCCGACACCTGTGATCTCATTTTCGGTTATCAATAAAAAGGCGGTTGGTGCGGTCAATATCACAGCCTCTCATAACCCGGGGACTGATAATGGATTTAAAGTTCGTGATGAACACGGTGGGGCAATCCCACCCGATGGGTTGAAAGCGATTGAGAGTCACATCCCTACGACAGTTGAAAGCATAAAGCCACTACCCTTAGCGGATGCATTAGCCCAAGGAAGAGTCGTACGGTTTGATCCTGCCCCTGCTTACATCGACCAAATTAATAAACTGATCGATTTGCAGCCAATCAAAGATGCAGGATTGAGAATAATGTTGGATCCGATGTGGGGGAATGGAGCAGGTTGGTTCCCGCGCCTGCTGGCGGGCGGTAAGACCCAGTTATTCGAGATCCATAATATACGCAACCCGATCTTTCCTGAAATGAAGCGCCCTGAACCTATTCAGCCAAATGTAGATGTCGGCTTGCGCGCCACAGTTGAAAATCGCGCCGATGTGCTTATTATCACAGATGGCGATGCCGATCGTTTAGGAGTAGGCGACGAGAATGGTGTTTTTATCGATCAGCTTCGGGTTTTCGGGTTGTTGGCGCTGTATATGTTGGATGTGCGGGGCTTTCGAGGGCCAATTGTCAAGACTCTTTCCACTACAACGATGTTGGACAAGTTAGGAAAACTTTATGGCGTTCCAGTTTATAATACTGGAGTTGGTTTTAAATATATAGCTCCAAAGATGCTCGAAACAAATGCTATGATCGGCGGCGAGGAGTCAGGAGGCTATGCATTCCAGGATCATGTCCCGGAGCGTGATGGCATCCTGGCTGGTCTGTATATTATGGATATGATGGTGAAGCTGGGAAAGAGACCGTCTCAGCTTTTGGATTTACTATTCAGCAAAGTGGGTGCCCATTATTATGACCGGATAGACACTCACTTCGAAGGCGACCGCCGATCACGCGAGCAAATGATCATATCAGCTAATCCACAGACATTGGGTGGATTAAAGGTTGTCAACCTGGATACCACTGATGGGTATAAATTCAACCTCGAAGATGGTGGATGGATGTTGGTCCGGTTCTCGGGCACTGAGCCGATTATCCGGGTTTACACGGAGACGACCAGACAGGACCGAGTGAAGGATATCCTGGCAGATGGGTTGCGCCTCGCGGGGTTGAATTAAGTGCTGGTTGATACACACTGCCATTTGAACTTTGACTCATTTAATAATGACCGTGAAACTGTCCTGGAACGTGCCAGGCAGGCCGGGGTCGAGCGGATCCTTAACCCAGGTGTAGATCTGGCCACCAGCCAGGAAGCGGTGAATCTTGCCGCAACGACACCAGAGGTGTTTGCGGCGGTAGGAGTTCACCCAAACGATGCGCTAACCTGGGGTGATGATACCCCGGACAAGCTAAGGGAACTAGCGAAGCACCCCAAAGTGATTGCTATCGGTGAAATTGGTCTCGATTATTACCGGGACGAGACGCCTCACGACATTCAAAAATGGGTGTTCCGACAACAATTGAGCCTGGCTGGTGAGGTAGGGTTGCCTGTGGTTATCCATGTGCGGAATCCAAACCTGCAAGATCGCCAGGCTACCGCCGATGTGCTTCATATTTTATCTGTGTGGCTGTCCGAGCTAGCCAAGGTTGGCTCGCCCCTTGAGGATGATCCGGGTGTGCTGCATTCATTCAGTGATGACGAAGATGCAGCCCGGCAGGCGATCCAAATGAATTTCAGGATTGGTGTCACTGGTCCAGTAACTTTTCGTAATGCACTGGTTTTACAGCGCGTGGCCGGATCGATACCATTGGACCGTTTATTAATTGAAACTGACGCTCCTTTCCTCACTCCACATCCCTACCGGGGTCAACGAAATGAGCCATCCTACGTACGATTTGTGGCAGAAAAAATTGGGCAAATCCGATCGTTATCTTATGAAGTCATTACCGAAGCCACATCAACAAATGCGAAGAGGTTATTTAATTGGTAAATGACCGGTTAACCACGGTGAATTTCATTGCTCCTGTTCAGGACCTTATTCCAAAGGTCGAAGCGAGGATGCATACTCAGGCTGACCGACACCACCCAGACCTGAAATTAGCTTTGGATCATTTGCTTTCTTCGGGTGGTAAGCGCATCCGGCCAGCCATTGCCCTGCTGACCGGGAAAATGCTGGGAGCTGATCCGGACAAGTTGGTGACACTATCGGCGGCTATTGAGCTGCTGCATACCGCCACGCTGGTACACGATGACTTGATCGATGGGGCGTTATTACGGCGAGGGATTGCGACATTAAATTCCCAATGGTCACCAGCCGCGACGGTCTTAACCGGCGATTTTGTCTTTGCGCGTGCGGCAAAGCTGGCCGCGGAGACTGAATCGTTGCCATTAATGCATATATTTGCCGAGACCCTGGCGACCATCGTTAATGGTGAAATTACCCAACTTTTTTCCAGTCGCGGGCTGGTCAGTCGCGAAGACTACGATAACCGTATCTACGCTAAGACCGCCTCTTTGTTTGAATTAGCTACCAAAGCGGCAGCCATGCTTAGTCCAGTCGATGAGCAAATTGTAGAAAAGGCGCGTGCCTTTGGTTACAACCTCGGCGTGGCATTTCAAATAGTCGACGATGTTTTAGATTTTACTGGTGAGCAGGCGACAATTGGAAAACCGGTTGCCAGTGACTTACGCCAGGGACTGGTTACATTACCTGCTTTATACTTCATGGAAGATTACCCCAATTTTCCAGAAATGCAAGCTATTTTAAGCGGCAGACCGTTCAACGATGGGGTAATGGACCGACTTTTAAAGAGCATCCGTGAAAGTGGAGCGATCCAACGTGCGATGGATGAAGCGAGCCGGTATGTCGATTGTGCCCTGGTTTTACTGGTCGATTTACCCGATTGCCCCGAGCACGAGTCATTAAAAGACCTGGCAAACTACATCATTCACAGGAAATTTTAGAACAAGGGAAATTCTATTTCCCCCCGCGTTAGAGATAGCGCTGGTTGCGTCCAAACATTAACCACGTCCCTGGTAAGGGCGTTTTTCAAAATTAACCACGTTAGGAGATCAAAATGACCGATCATCTTACCCCTCTCGATACGCCGGCCTTTGTCGTCCCGGAAACAAACCTGGTGCCAGTAAGTGCTCACTTGGGAGACATGGCGCCTATTCCGCCATCACGCATGTTCTTAATCAACAAATCCCTAAAAACTTACCTCGACAAAGAACCCGGTGCACAGGCATACGATGCGTCGCAAGGGGACGGGGGAGCCAGCTTATCCGGAGTTCCAAAAGAAATCCTAGAACGGGCAGCTCAAATGCAGCTTGAACATGGTACGGCTTATGATATGCCATATGGGACCGATGCATACCGGCGTTCAGTTATCGAGCTATACTGGAAATTGGATCCTTCTTTAGGTGTAGGGCCTGCCAATATCCTCGCATCAGCCGGGGGCCGAGATGCTTTGATCAAGGCGTATCAGGCCATGCTTTCTCTTGGGTATGGTAGAGAGGGGGATGTGGTGGTCGTATCGCGCGTCCCTTGGATTTCATATAACTGGGGGCCATACGGGATTGGGGCGAACGTCTTGCTTGCGCCAGGCCGACCTGAAGAAGGTTGGGCGTATTCTGAGGAGAGTTTGGAAGCATGCGTGGAATTCGCAGCACGTTCAGGCCGTAAAGTAGCAGGTCTGGTCATTACCTGTCCTGATAACCCTACCGGACTGACGATATCCCCTGAACGACAGGCTAATCTGGCTAAAGCGGCTTTAAAGGCGGGGATCGCGTTTGTCCTGTTCGATTGGATGTACCATTATGTCACTGACGAACAGCCGATGGATTTAAATGTTTTCTTGCGCCTGTTTGAGCCAGCAGAACGAAAGAGATTGATGTTCCTGGATGGGATTACGAAAAGCCTGGGGGCATCCAATATCCGTAATTGTCACCTGATTGCATCCGAGGAGGTCATCAAATTCACGGTGGCGCGAGCTTCCCACAGCGTCATGCCAACCTATTACTCCATCGCGGTCGCTATGGCTGCCTATGAGATGGGATATTCACTGGCTTGCCGCTCGATCGTCGCGCCAACCAACGCGAGCCGGATCGTGCTAAAATCTTTCCTGGATGAGCACGGTTTTACATACATCATCGGAAAGGGATATTATGCATTTATCCATGTTGGAAAATGGCTGGAGGCACGCGGTTGGGCAGACAGCGAACCGATGGGACAGTATCTGGCTGAAGAGCACGGTGTGGCAGTGGTGCCAGGCGCCTTTTTCTCCCCGTATGGTGGGGAGTGGATCCGTTTTTCTTATGCAACCCCTACCGATCGAACTCAAAGGGCGGCACAACGACTGGTAGAAGGGCTCAACGCCCTCGAGTCTAAATCCCGATGACGTATGATGCTGGTCTTTTTGCTGAAAAATACCAATTAGCCCTTCAGTCGGCGTTGGAAAGCAAGCCGCAATCCGGACTCTGCGGTTTTGAGCTCGAGTGGAATTTACTGGATTCTCAATTCCGACCTTTACGGACGGTGGGGTCAGGGCCGAGTCAAGAGTCGTTTGTTGATTATCTGCGAGCCGATTGCCTGTCACCCTGGATCAGGGATTATAGCCAATTAGAAGTCTTTCACTGGATGATTGAATGGGCGACCCGCCCGTATTTTCACCCGCGTGGCGCCGTGTATGAGGGGCGGCTGATGGAAGCCGCCATGCTGAATGCTTTGCACAAAGCCGGTAACCAGTTCGGGGAAGATCTATTTGCCTGGTATGGGAACCTGCTCTTCCTCACTTCAATCGGTCACGATTCAGTCCCTGGCTCCTGGCATCTCGCAAAACGTCGTTACCTGGAACGCTGTGTGGACCTTTATGGGGATACACTGGCTACAGCGGGAATCCATACAAACCTGTCGTTGCCTGAACCACTTCTGGCCTGGGACTTCATGCATTTGTCCACCACTGAGCGGGGCGATACTCACCTGGACGAGTATAAAAGTGAGTTCTATATCACTGCTACACGCCTGTTACGCGCATTCGGAGCATTGTTCATCGCTGCCAGCGCCTCCACTCCCTTGCAAGCACAGGTACGCGCCGGTCGTCCAGTAGTTGCATTGACTGAAGTTGACTCGGTGCGCAACCTGACATTTCCAAACCCGCCAGCATTGGACTTGCCTGACCTATACCGCTCATACAATGACTATCTCCAGATCTCTTACGACCTGGTAAGGCGGGGTGTGCGGTTTGGCAACAATAACTGGACGCCGATGAGAGCGCGTTCCTTTGCCGAGCCGGTCGAGCGCCTGATTGCTGTGACCAGCGACCAATTGCATGATCTGTATGCGCGCGGATTATATGTGATGGGACAAGCCTCCTCAGTAGATGAAATGGCCCACCAGATTGAGATCCAGAACTTGATGGCGCGGATTAACCTGCCCATGGCACGGGTAGAAGTGCGGACTGACGACGGAGGCCACCCTTTAGATGTAGATATTGCGAACCTGACTCTGAAACACCTGTTGCTTATCAGGTTCTACGCGGACCCAGAATTTGGACGCGCCTTCCGCTATGACCGCGAAGACATTACACGCGCACGGCGAAATGAAGAATACGCGGCTCGGGATGGTTTGCGCAGTGAAATCGAGAACCCATTGACCGGCAAGCCGGTCGGAATGCGCGATTTCTTGAGCTGGACATTGAATGAAGTCCATCCACTGGCAGAAGCCCTTGGTGTGTGGGGAGATTTGTCTCCATTAGTCGAAATGGCGGGAGGCAGCCCTAACACGGCTGAGCGATTGCGCGCTCGCTTGCGGGCTGAATTAGGTCCCTCGGATGAAGTCCCTGTAGTGTTATTGAGAGCTCTCTCGAAGGAACGCCAGGACCAGGTCCGAAAAGACGTCGAAACAATTGCGGGGATCTATCTTGCATTAGGTGGAGAGGCCGCCAAGCTGGGCGAGTTCTTGCAGAGGGCGCGCGATGATGTCCGCCTTGACCCGCAAGCCCCGGTCCGCTTCAAACCTCGGCCCGAGGGACTGATTGAGCTAACTTACCCTGATAAGACCAGTGAGATCCTGGCCCTGGCTCAGCAATTAATCCAAATCCCCTCCGTCACGGCATCCCCAGATGAACGCCTGGATGAAGTACGCCGGGCAGCGACGTTTATATTCGATTACTTGCGTAATTATGGGGTAGGGGTCAGGTATTACAACCAGAGTAAATACCCGGCCATTTTGGCGGGTTTCCCAGACCACATGCAAGCGCCAGTTATGCTCTCCGGTCATTTCGATGTGGTGGCGCCTGAACCGGATGACGGGCAATTTGAACCCCGGGTAGAAGGAAATTATCTTTGGGGGCGCGGCGCAGCCGATATGAAAACTGTGGTGGCAACGTACCTGGTATGGCTGAAAGATACTCTTCGACTGGGTCCCCCTTATCCACCGATTAACCTGTTGCTGGTGGGGAACGAAGAAAACGGCGAGGTCGAACCGATGGGAACCCCGCATGTCCTGAAAATCCTGTCTGAAGATGAAAAAGATCTTTCTGGTTTGGGATATGCTCCCCGTTTGTTGATCGCGGGCGAGCGCACGGGCGAACACGGCGACGAGTTATGGGGGGAAATCTGCACTCAAAACCGAGGTGTGATGCGCTTCCAGGTTGTGGCGCGCGGTCAACGCGGGCACTCAGGCGTGGCTTCTTCTCCGTCCAATCCTGCGACTGCTGACCTGACCGAAAAGTTATTACTGGCACGCGCCGCGATTACCGGTATGTTTGGTCGCCACCTAACACTAAGCAGCCCGGATGGCTGGCAATCTCAGGCGAAGTTCCCTTTTATCCAGATCGGCACCCAGGGTGTTTATAATGTTACTGCCGATGCTGGCTACCTGGGCGTAGAAGTTCGCCCAATCCCGCAAGATAACCTGGCAGCACTGCTGGTGGACTTGCGCGGGTATTGCGAGTCTCAAGGGTTGGAATTCCTGTTGGAAACGATGGAAGACGGGATTATCTGCAGCCCTGACCAACCCTATTTGCGGGCGTTGATCGAGGCCGTAAGGACAGCCTCAGGAAAGGAGCCAGTGATCGGACGCAAGCTGCCGGGTACCAGCGCACGCTTTGCGCCGGGCGGCCAGGGAGTGGTGTGGGGGCAGAGCGGGTTAGGGCCGCATGCCCGGAACGAGCGGCATTTTATCCCGAGTATCATGCCCTATTATCAATCGCTCAAGGAATTTGGAAAGAATTTAGATTTCGATCCAATTGGTTGACAAAATTCATCGAGGGTAGTAAGATTTTTTGCGCTTAAAAAATGGCGAGGTAGCTCAATGGTGGAGCAGGGGACTCATAAGCCCTTGGATGTGGGTTCAAATCCCACCCTCGCCACTACCGTGGCGCCGACACTACCGTGGCGCCAACACTGATTTATGAGCGGGGTTGACAATATGAATTCTAATAATCTGAGATTTCGACGACCGGCCGGAGTTTGATTACACCGACCGGTTTATGGTAATGGTACGGGGATTGAGATAGTGAAATCAGCAAGAAAATGAAATGAGAGAAAAAGGGTGATTTTTGCTCCTTACTAGTCGCAACAGGTTGGTCTGAGGATGATATAATCCCTGCCAAAGGAACCGCCAATGGATGAAATTCAAGCAGCCCCAAATGGTAACCAATCGGGTTCGAAAGACGAATCGGAGGTTACATCACCCCTGCCACCTTCTATAACCATTCATGTGGAGGAGCTGATATCGAAATCTCCTTCGTCCACTGAAATAATTGATGTTAACGCAACG
>Ga0209048_10004793_pt1 | contig 12902 bp, 14 predicted proteins | sample FrelakmetCRP12CR_FD_187146 | JGI IMG/M metagenome (GOLD analysis project Ga0209048, IMG submission 187146) | Freshwater lake sediment microbial communities from the University of Notre Dame, USA, for methane emissions studies - CRP12 CR (SPAdes)... | ecosystem: Environmental > Aquatic >... | reverse complement strand
CGGCGGCTCCGCACGCGCAGCCAATCAGCCGCCGACAGCGGCTCACTGGGCTACCGCGTTAACAATCAAGAAAAGCTGCAAGCAAAGACCAGAACGGTCCTCGCCAACTCGTCACTCAGGACTGACTACGCCGCGCCTCATCACCAGAATCACGCGGTTCGTGACCGCCATCTACACTAAGCCGAGGGATATGCGTGTGCGCCCGCGAAAGCGCGGTGCAAGAGGACTTCGGCGGATGATGCGCGCGTCGTAGTTGAGACGATTGGCCCCGCGGGGAGGATCAGGACAGCCGCCGGAGCAATTCTAATTGGCTTCGCGGTCAGAGCGCTTTTCGGCCTCGGTGAGGTGCGCGATCAGAATATGGGAAAGCATATTCACGCCGATGCCCGCAAAAAGGGCTGGCAAAAGATAGAGGGCAACCGAAATCTCGGACCTGAAGATCAGGTCGTCAATCAAGGATGGGGTGGTCCTGGCCAAGGTCGCCAATCGTCGAAAAAGGAAGATATCGACGCCCGAAATCACGATAAGGACACAGCCGAAGAAGACGACCGTCCTGCGTGAAATGCTCTTCTTCCACATCATGAAACCATAGAGGCCGATAGGCAGAAAGATTGAAAAGACAATCAACAGAAAAAACTCGGATTCAAAAAATACAGAATCACGCATTTGCCGATATCCCGGCGGGTCCAGACCACGACGGCATTTCAACACGCAGCGGCCGGATCGATGTGTCGGCTGACTGGGGGTTTGTGTCAACCGACACACGGAATTGGCCCCCGTCGGTCTTACGTGTCGCCTGACACTTCGTTAGGAAGTATTGGGTCAGGGCAAGAAATTACCGCCGTTCGGCGGCTCCGCAATCCGCGGCGGGCGCCCATGCCTGCATTCGGCAGCTGCCGAAACTCTAGGGAGTGATCTGCGGCATTTCGCCGAGGTCCTTTACGGGGGTTCCTGCGACTGGATGTGCCTGTGTACCTTGGCGGCAACTTCCAGCTTGCGTTCGCGAGCAAGGCCGGCCACTTGGTGGCTGTCGCCCGGCGTGCTGCGTTCGCGGTCGACCGGCCCGGGGCGACAAGCATTGTCTCGGTGCTGAGATGCCTCAAAGTCTTGATGCAGGCCCGATTCCGCCATCGCTCGACGGGAAGCAGCCGCACTTGTGCAGAGCGACCCTGGCGGCGTTGTGCAAGAGGGCTGACGGCCGCGGCACGAGTCAAATCTAGATGAACAATGAAGTATCTAGGTCAAAGAGACTGATCCTGAATTGAAGAACCTCTGAACAGTGCTGCACCGGCCGAGAAGCTGCGTGCGTCCGGCTGCCGCCAGAGCTGTTTCGCCCACAGAAGACGCCTCTCCGAGCATCGCTCAGTGAGGGTCCCTGGGGTTCTTGAGCAGTTCCAATCCTTCTTCCTTTGCCGTCCCTCGGCCCCGTTGTACTCGCGGAGGGAGAGGAAGAACGGCGGCGCGACGGGGAGGGAGAGCGAGTTGCCTGCACCCTCGGTACCGGTCCCGATGGATCGCCAGCTCCGGATCGTCGATCGCGGTTGGATTCACGTTCCGGCGCGCATTCGTGAGGCGGAGGAGGCACTTCGCGACTGGTGGACGAAACAGGATGCCCAGCAGTTCGAGCCGCTGCCGGGCGTGCACGTGAACGGGCAGCTGACGATGGGCGAGAACATCGCGGACCTCGGCGGCCTCGCGGTCGCGCTCGACGCCTATCACGCCTCACTGCACGGCGCGCCGGCCCCTGTGCTCGACGGGCTCGCCAGCGACCAGCGCGTGTTTCTCGGTTGGGCACAGGCCTGGCGCGGCAAGGTCACGGATGACTTCGTGCGCAAGCAGGTCGTCACCGATCCGCACAGCCCGCGCCAGTTCCGCGTGCTCGGACCGACGCGCAACGTTGACGCATGGTACGACGCGTCCGGCGTGAAGCCGGACGACAAGATGTACCTGCCGCCCTGGCAGCGGGTGCGGATCTGGTGTGGGCGAGGTTCCCGGCGCGCGGCTGCTTCCGATCTCCCAAGACGCGCCTCGGCGATCGAGAGCCTGACCGGCCTAGTGTTGCGTGAGGGTAAGTCGGGTGCGCGTCGCCCCGTGATCGGGGCACGCGGGTTGCGCCTTTTTGCCTAAAGTCGTGAGTAATTCCGCTGGCGCCGCGCCGCCCGTTGTGGGCCGGGGCGCCGCGCCACGCATTTCTGCACAAAGAGGTCAATTATTCGGCGGGCGCCGGGCCGCGCTTTGAGGGCAGTCTGTCGGCCGGACGGTTGGGGAACCGTCATTAGCCGGGAGTCGCGATGCTGCAGAAGAACAATGCCCGCTCGGCGGTTGGTGTGACCCTGTTGCTGGCCGGTGGCGAGGCGCTGGCGCAGGCAAGCCCGTTCTCGACCGGGGTCGCCGCTTTCCAGGGGAGCTTCCTCGCCATCCTCACACCGATCGCAGTCATCGCGGTCATGGCGCTCGGGCTCGCCGCCTGGCTCAACCGCATCAGCTGGGCTTGGGCGATCACGGGCGTCGTGGGCATCGTGCTGGTGTTCGGCGCGCCGCAGATCGTCGCGTGGATCCGCGGCATGTTCGGCGTTTGAGATGACCGTGGCTGCCTCACGCAACTCAGGGGTTGTGGCCGACGCGCTTTTCGTGGGCGCGACGCGCCCGGCGATGGCCTTCGGCGTCACCTACTCGGCGCTGCTCACGAACGCGATCGTGACGGTGGAGATGTTCCTCCTCACGCGCAACCTCCTCTGGCTGCTCCTCTGCCTGCCGGTGCATGGGCTGTTCTGGGTGCTGTGCCTCAGCGAGCCTCGGTTCTTCGACCTGGGTCTGTTGTGGGGCCGGACGCGGGGCCCGGGGCTGCTGCGCAATTGCCGGCGGTGGGGTGCGAATGCCTACAGCCCGCTCGCCCTCGACCTGCCGGGCGGGTCGGGCCGGCGCCGGGATGCGCCGTCTGTTCAGGGGGTGCCATGAACGCCGTGACTACCCCTGCGCGGCGAGAACTCATCGCGGCGCGGCACGTACCCTACACCGCGCTTGTCGCGCCGACCGTCGTGCGGACGGGGCAGGGCGACTACGTGCAGGTGTTCCGCATCGGCGGGATGGCCTTCGAGTCGGCCGACGACGAGACGGTCAACGCTTGGCACGAACGGCTGAACGCGCTGCTGCGCAACTTGGCGAGCCCGCAGCTCTCCGTGTGGGTGCACGTGCTGCGCAGGCGGGAGAACTCGTACCCGGCGGGGGAGTTCCCGCCCGGCTTCGCGCACGAGCTCAACGAGCGGTACCGCGCCCGTCTCGCCGGCGAGCGGCTGATGGTGAACGAACTCTACCTGTCGCTCGTCTACCGGCCGCAGCCGACGCTGGTGGGTGCCGCTGCGCTCGCGCTATTCCGGCGTACAGACCGCGGCGCGCTCGAGCGCGAGCTGCGAGAGTCGCTCGAGGCGTGCACCAAGCTCGCGAGCCAGCTCGTGGCGGGGCTCGCCGCCTACGACGCCGAGGCGCTCGGCTGCGAGGCGACCGCGGTGGGACCGCGTTCGCGGCTCCTCGAACTGCTGGGGCTGCTGCTGAACGGTGAGCGGCAGCGGTGGCCCCTGCCGGCGGCGCCCCTGGCGGAGGTACTGCCGACCGCGCGGCTCCTCTTCGGCGCGGAGGCCATGGAGTACCGCGGCGCGAGTACGACGCGGTTCGGCGCCTTCCTCGGCATCAAGGAGTACCCGACGCCATCCTCGCCGGGGATGGTCAACCGGCTCCTCACCGCGCCGTTCCCGTACCTGCTCACGCAGAGCTTCGCGTTTCTGCCGAAATCCACCGCGCAGGGCCTGCTGCAGCGGCAGTACCACCGCATGTCGAACTCGGGCGACCTCGCGGTGAGCCAGGCGCAGGCATTGAAGCGTGCGCTCGACCAGCTCTCGGGTAACGAGTTCGTGATGGGCGACCATCACCTCTCGCTGCAGGTCATGACCGAGCCGCGTCCCGCTCACGCGGAGACTTCGGGGGCGCTGCGCGAGCTGAACGACAGCGTGGCGCTCGCGCGGGCGTGGCTCGGCGAGACCGGTATGGTGGTGGCGCGCGAGGACATCGCGCTCGAGGCGGCGTTCTGGGCACAGCTGCCCGGCAACTTCGGCTTCCGGCCGCGCAAGGCGCCGATCACCAGCCGCAATTTCGCGGGACTCGCGCCGCTGCACAACTTTCCCGTGGGTCGTGCCGAGGGCAACCACTGGGGAGCGGCGCTCGCGCTCTTCTCGACCTCCGCGCGATCGCCGTACTACTTCTCCCTTCACGCGAGCGACCCGCGCGAGGCGGACGGCGGCAGCCGCCGCGACACCGGGCACACCTTCATCTGCGGGCCCACGGGCTCGGGCAAGACGGTGTTTCTCGGCTTCTGCGTGGCGATGCTCGCCAAGTTCCGCGCGACCCAGGTCGTCTTCGACAAGGACCGCGGGCTCGAGATCCTGGTGCGCGCGCTCGGGGGCCGCTACCGCGCACTGCGCGTGGGCGAGCCCACGGGGTTCAATCCGCTCAGGCTGCCCGACGGACCGCAGCACCGCGAGTTCCTGCGGGAGTGGCTGCGCGTGCTCGCCGCGCGTGGCGACCGCACGCTCACCGTGCGCGAGGAGGCCGATCTCGAGCAGGCGCTCGCCGGTACGCTCGCGTTGCCACCGGCCTCCCGGCGCCTCTCGCGGCTCGTCGAGTTCCTCGACGCCACGGACGCGGAGGGGCTGCAGGCGCGGCTCGCCCGATGGTGCGAGGCGGAGCAGGGCGAGTACGCCTGGGCGTTCGACGGGCCAGCGGATCCGGCGCCCCAGGGGCTTGGCGAGTCTTCGATCGTGGGCTTCGACGTGACGGAGTTCCTGGAAAGCCCGGCGCTGCGCACGCCGGTCACGCTCTATCTCTTCCACCTGGTGCGCCAGGCGCTCGATGGCCGGCGGCTCGTCGTGTGGATGGACGAGTTCGCGAAGCTACTCGCCGACCCGGTGTTCGCGGGTTTCGCGAGCGACGGGCTCAAAACCTGGCGGAAGCTGAACGCCGTCGCCGCCTTCGCCACGCAATCCCCGAGCGACGTGCTCGCGAGCCCGATCGCGCGGACGCTGGTGGAGCAGACGCCCACCAAGGTGTTCTTCCCAAACGTCGAGGCGCAGCGGGTGGAGTACGTCGAGGGCTTCGGCCTCTCTGAGCGGGAGTTCGAACTCGTGGCGAGGGAGCTCACGCCAGGCTCGCGGCGCTTCCTGCTGAAGCAGGGGTTCCAGGGCATCGCCTGCGAGCTCGACCTGAAGGGCTTCGACTTCGAGCTGGACGTCATCTCGGGTCGCAGTGAGAACGTGCAGCGCGTCGAGCGCCTGATCGCGGAGCACGGTGCGGACCCCGGGCGCTGGCTGCCGGCATTCCGGGCGGAGCGGGAGGGCAGGCGGGATGAGACGGCGACGACGGCCGGTGCGGTTTCGCGCGATCGCTGATCGCGACGTGCGCCGCCCGGGCTGTGGAGATCGGACTGGTGTCGGCAGCGGCGCGCGGCGCGGGCGGTGTGCGGATGGGAGCGGTCACGGAGATGGTCCTGGGGGCGGTCTTCTGCACCAACCCGGACTGCGTGCTCCACGTCCGAGTGGGCGAGGTGGCGGTGCGCGGTGCCGGGGAGTGGGCGACGCGGCCGGACGGTGTCGTGACGAGCCGGCGGATGGCCGCAGGACGAATGCTCTGCGACGTGTGCGCGCGAGCGCTCGATGAGCGCTCGGCAGGGCGGCAGGGCGACCGATGCGAACGATCAGAGGAGGCTGGGTGATGAGACGGCGGAAAACTCTCGTGTCGATGGTGGCGATGGCGACAACGGTGCTGGCCGCACTGCCAGCACAGGCCCAAATGGCCGTGATCGATGTGGCGGCGATCCGTCAGCTGATCACGGAGGTGAACTACTGGAAGCAGCAGATCTCGGCGATGGCGAACCAGCTGAACCAACTGCAGCAGACTTACGCGGCGCTCACCGGCCCGCGCGGCATGCAGTCGGTACTGGCGCTGACGGATGCGCAGCGCAACTACCTGCCGCGGGACTGGGCGGAGGTCGCGAACGTGCTGGCAGGACAGAGCGCCCAGTACGCTCAGCTCGCGAGCGAGGCGAGCGCACTCGTCGCCTCGCGGGCGGTGCTGACCCCGGCCGCCCTGGGCCGCCTGACGCCGGCCGAGCAGCAGAGCGTGGTCGAGGCCCGGCAGTCGGCGGCGGGTTTCGCAGCGATGAGCCGGGCTGCGTTCGCGCAGGCGAGCACACGTTTCGCCTCGCTCGCCGGGCTCATCCAGGCAATTGGGAGCGCGGGCGATGCCAAGGCGATCGAGGACCTGCAGGGGCGCATCGGCGCGGAGCAGGCGATGCTTGAGAACGAGCAGGCGAAGCTCGCGCTGCTCGCGCAGGCGGCCGAGGCCGACCGCTGGCTGCGCGAGCAGCAGCGCCACGAGCTTGCCCTCGCGGGCCACGGCGAGTTCGCGACGCGGCTGCATCCGCAGCCCTGAGCGAGGGGGCGCACGACAGTGCTATTCACGACCTTCTGGAAGTGGCTCGCCGCGGCGCTCGACGCCTACGTCGGCCAGCACGTCGCGGCGATGGCGCAGGCGATCGAGCCCGCGGCCGTCACGCTCGCCGCGATCTACGTGATGGTGTGGGGGTTCCTGCACCTGAAGGGCGCGATCCAGGAGCCGCTGCTGGCGGGCGCGGTGCGCATCGTGCGTCTGGTCGTCGTGTTCGGCCTGGCACTGCGGCTCTGGCAGTACAACGAGGTGCTGGTCGACACGTTCATGCAGGCGCCCGTTCAGTTGGCCGCCGACCTTGCCGGTACCGCCGACCCGGTCGGTACCGTCGATGCGCTCTGGGAGAAGGGTGGCCAGGTCGCGGCCACGCTGTGGGACAAGGGCGGCGTGTTCAACGGCGACGTGGGCTACTACCTGGCCGCCGTCATCGTCTACCTGCTGATGGGCGCGGTGTGCGTGTACACGCTCTTCCTCATGGCACTGGCGCGCGTGGCGCTCGCGCTGCTGCTCGCGGTGGGACCGCTCTTCATCCTGGCATTGCTCTTCGAGTCCACGCAGCGGTTCTTCGAACACTGGATCGCGCAGCTCGCCAACTACGCGCTCGTGGGCGTGTTCGCGGTGCTCACCGCCTCGCTCATGCTGACCGTCGTCGAGTCCTACGCCGCGCAGACGGTGGCCAAGGGCGCCGCGATCCTCACGGTCGATGCGCTCGACATGCTGCTCGTGGCGGGCATCGTGCTGTTGATTCTGCGCCAGGTGCTGCCGATCGCCGCGCGGCTCGCGGGCGGGCTTGCGCTGTCGAGCTTCGGCGCCGGAACCGGGGCGCTCGCCCGCGGCGTGCGGGCGGCGCGGCTGGGCGCCGGGCTCGGCCTGGCACTGACCTCCGCCGCGTTCGGGGCGGGAGAGGGGCTCCAGGCAGCCGAGGCGGCGGAGGCTGGCGAGTCGTTTGCGGTCACCGGTTACGAGCGGGTGCGGGCCGCATGGCGGTCGATGTACGGGGAGGCGGCGCGATGAAGAGAAAGCTCGCGGATGCCGTGGGCGTGCTGGTGGTCGTGGCCGCGTGCTGCGGCCTTGCGGGCTGTGCGGATTCGCCGGCAAGGCCGCCGCAGTGTTCCGGCCATGCAGTGCCGATCAACGCGCCGGCGCCCGGCGCGCAGGAGCGGAGGGCGAGCGGTGGCCACTGAGCCTGAGATCGAGCAGTACCTCGCGACGGCGCGCGGCTGGGACCGCGACCGTGCGGAGGCCGAGCGCCGCGCGGCGCGGCGCGCCTGGTGGGTTGCGGGGCTTGCGACCGTGGTGGCGCTCACTGCGGTGGGCGCGGTGGCCGCACTCGTGCCGCTGAAGACGGTGGAGCCATTCGTGATCCGTGTCGACAGCACGAGCGGTGTGGTGGACGTGGTGCCGGCGCTCAAGGGTGCCGTGACAGAATCGGAAGCGGTGACCCGCTATCTCGTGACGCAGTACGTGCTCCTGCGCGAGCGCTACGTGCCGGCGCTCGCGGAGGCCGACTACGAGACCGTCGGCGCGTTTCACGGCCCGCAGATGAACCAGGCGTGGGCGGCGTACTGGAACCGCACGAACCCCGACTCCCCGCTGAACGTGCACGCCGACGGCGGCACGGTGCGCGTCCAGGTGAACGCCGTGTCGTTCCTCACGCCCGCGAGCGGGCGGCGCGATCTGGTGCAGGTGCGCTTCGCGCGCGTGAGCGGCGAGTCGTCCGCCACCGCCGGGGCTGGGACGGGGCCGGCGGCGGCCGAGCAGCACTACGTGGCCACGCTGCAGTACGCCTACGGAGAACCCTCCCGGGACGATCGCCTGCGGGCGGCGAACCCGCTCGGGTTCAAGGTGCTCGAGTACCGGCGCGAGCCCGAGATCGTCGCGCGCACGGGCCCCGCCGGGAGCGTGCCGTGAGACCGGCCCTCGCCCTTGTCTGGTCGGTCGGCGCCTGCGGTGGCGCGCTGGCCGCCGCGGTGCCGCCGCCAGGTGCCGTCGATCCTCGGGTCCGCGAGATCGCCTACGCGCCCGAGCAGGTCGTGAGCCTCACGGCCTACGTCGGCTATCACATCGACCTTGAGCTCGAGAGCGGCGAGCGCCTGGTGGCGCTCGGGGCCGGGGACTCGGCCGCGGTGGAGGCGGCGGCCGAGGGCTCGCACGTGCTGCTGAAGCCAAAGGCTGCGCCAATGACGACGAACCTCACGCTCGTTTCGTCGCGGCGGGTGTATCACTTCGAGTACCGGGCGTACGAGGCGCAACCGTCCCCCTCGACGGCGATCTTTGCGCTCCGGTTCCGGTATCCGGTCGCTCCCTCGACAGTGACGCCCGCCGCGACGACCTTGCCGCCCCCCTTCAGCAGCAGTGGCGCGGGGCCCGCCGGGGCGGCGGCGGCCGCCGCGGCACCGCCGCCGCCGCGTCCCGTGAACACGGACTACTGGTTCTGTGGCTCGCCGTGGCTGCGGCCCGCGCGCGTGACTGATGACGGCGTGCAGACGCGCATCATTTTCGAGGCCCGCGGCGAGTGGCCTGCGATCTTCGTCGCCAATGCCGACGGCAGCGAATCGCTGGTGAACTTCCATGCCGAGGGCACGACCGCCGTGGTCCACCGCGTGGCGCCCAAGTTCGTGCTGCGCCGCGGCCAGCTTGCGGCCTGCGTGGAGAATCGCGGCTACGTGGGCAGCGGCGCGTGGGTCGCCAACGGCGCCCGCGATCCGGCGGTGACCCGCGAGGTGCGCCAGTGAGCAGCGAGACCCGGGCAACGGAGTATGCGGATAGCATTGCGGGCGAGCGCGGCAAAGCGGCGGTGGCGCGCTCCTTCGCCTCGCTGCAGTCACGTGTGCACAACGCGCTCGCGCTCGGTGTCGTGCTGCTCGTCGGCGGCGGGTTCCTCGCCTGGTACTACCACGGCATCGCCGAGACGCGCGCGCAGGCGGCCCATCCGGCAAAGCCCGCGGCCGCGCGGGGCGAGATGAAGCTGCCGCCGCTCGGCGCTGCGCCGGCACAGCGGAAGACGCCGCCCCAGGTGCCGCTTCTGGAGGAGGGCAGCCCCGCGGCGACGGCGCTCCTCGAGGGGCAGAACGCGGAGGGGGCACAATCTTCGGCTTCAACGCTGCCGCCACAGCCTGCGCCCGCCGCCCCGGAGCGGCTGCGACGGCTCGGCTCGCCCGTGCTCGTGCAGGCAGTCGTTGGGTACGGTGCCGTGACGGTCGACGGCGGCGGTGCGAGCGCGCCGGAGTCGCGTGCCGCGGGATCGCACGAGCCCGACGGCCCGCGCGCGGGCCAGGCGCCGGCCGGCACCGCTGCGGCGGCGCCGGCGGCCCCCGCCTCCCCGCTCGCCGCCATGCTGCACCCAACTGTGCTGCCGGCCACCTCCGCCGGCGTGCTGCCGGATCGGCGCTGGCTGCTGCCGAAGGGCGCGTTCATCGACTGCACGCTCGAGACGGCGATCGACTCGACGCTGCCGGGCATGACGAGCTGCATCACCGCCACCGACGTGTGGAGCGCCGATGGCTCGGTGGTGCTGATGGAGCGCGGCACCAAGCTCGTGGGCGAGACGCGCGGCGGCATCGCGCAGGGCCAGCGGCGGCTGTTCGTGCTGTGGAGCGAGGCGCGCACGCCGGCGGGGGTCGCGATCACCCTCGCCTCCCCGGGAACCGATGCCGTCGGGCGGGCCGGGGTGACGGGGGAGGTCGACACGCATTTCGCGGAGCGCTTCGGCGCGGCGATCCTGATCTCGCTGCTCGATGCCGGGGCCGCCGCGATCGTGGCCGCGCAGAACCAGGGTGGCAACAGCGTCGTGGTGAGCACGCAGGGCAGCCAGGACGTCGTGAGCGAGGTACTGCGGCAGACCGTCAGTATTCCGCCCACCATTTCCGTGCCGCAGGGCGAACGGCTGCAGGTGCTGGTGGCGAGGGACGTGAGCTTCGATCAGGTGTATGCGCTCGCGCACCCGTGACAGAGCGTCGATGGCGGGGAAGGGAGCAGCGGACATGGGAATTCCGGATGAGACGCTGGAGGCCCTCAGGGGCACGCTGCGCGAGGCGATGCTCGATCACCGCGCGAGCGACCCCTCGGCGCTGTCGCAGTACGTCGAGCGCCTAGCGCCGTGGCTCGACGACGCCACGGTCACCGAGATCTGCGTCAACCGGCCGCGCGAGGCGTTCGTCGAGCGCGCAAGCGGCTGGCGGCAGGAACTCATGCCGTTCGCGACGGAGCTCTGGTGCCAGCAGTTCGCGCGGCTGCTGGCGAGTTCGACCCGGCAGAGAGTGAGTGCGGAGAACCCGCTGCTGTCGGCGGCGCTGCCGAACGGGGAGCGCGTGCAAGTGGTGCTGCCGCCGGCGGTCGAGCGTGGCACGGTCGCGATCTGCATCCGCCGCCCGAGCAACCGGGTGTGGACCCTGAGCGAGCTCGCGGCGGGCGGGGCGTTCGAGCGCTGCGTGGGCTGCGGTTCCGGGCCTGGGCAGCGCGCCGACGCGGAACTCGGCGGGCTCTATGCCGCGGGGCGGTGGATGGAGTTCCTGCGGCTCGCCGTGCGCACCCGCAGGAACATCGTCGTCTCCGGCGCGACGGGCTCCGGCAAGACCACGCTCACCAAGGGACTGATCCTCGAGATCCCGCGCGAGGAGCGGCTGATCGCGCTCGAGGACGCGGCGGAGCTCGCGCTCGCCGCACACCCGAACGCCGTGCGGCTGTACTACTCGAAGGACGGCCAGGGACTTGCCCACGTGACGCCGAAGCAGCTGCTCGAGGCGAGCCTGCGCCTGCGGCCGGACCGCATCCTGCTCGCGGAACTCCGCGGCGAGGAGGCGTATTACTACCTGCGCAACGTGAATTCGGGGCATCCGGGCTCGATCACGAGCGTGCACGCCTCCTCGGCGACGCTCGCCTTTGAGCAGCTCGCGCTGCTGGTGAAGGAGAGCGTCGCGGGACGGGAGCTGCCTCGCGCGGACATCCGGGCGCTGCTGCACGAGCTCGTCGACGTCGTCGTGCAGTGCGCCGTGGAGGGACAGCGGCGCTTCGTCCGGGAAGTGTACTGGAAGGGGGCGGGCGCCGGCGGGCGGTAGCGGCGTCACTGAAGTGATGCCGGACCCTGATCAAAGTGCCACTTGCGACGCGCGCCGTGCCGGCTCTAACATGTCTAATCAGTCTGATTCAGAGTGATTGATATGGCAACCCGGGTCGTGACGGCGCACTTGCCTGCGGAACTGGCGAAGCAGCTGGATGGCCTCGCCGGTCGGATTGACCGGCCGCGGGGATGGCTCGTCAAGGAAGCGATTGAAGCCTATGTCGGTCTCGCTGAGGAACGGCGGCGCGAGACGCTCCAGGCGCTTCGAGAGGTCTCGGCAGGTCGGGTTGTCGAGCATCACGAGGTAGAAGCCTGGGCGTCCGGCCTCAATACGGGCCGGCGTGGCGGAAAGCGCGGAGGCTGAATCGTGGCGCTCCGCTGGACGCGGTCCGCCTACGGCGACCTGCGGCGTATTCACGACTTCCTCGAACCGGTGGACCCGGGCGCGGCGGTGCGCGCGGTGCGGGCAGTGGTGGCCCGGGTGCGGCGCATTCCGCGCCAGCCACGCCTCGGGGAGCCGGTGCGGGGATTTGGCGATCGCGAGGTGCGTCGGGTCATCGTGCAGAAATTCGAAATCCGCTACGAGATCACCGGCGTTGAGCTTTTCGTGCTGCGGATCTTCCACACGCGCGAAGACCGGTGAGGAGACGGGCGTGACGCTAGTCTCCGGGCCTCAGGAGCAAACTGAGATCGGCGTGGACCTGGAGAAGAGACGGACTCTTCTTAGAGTCGTGCGGGAGCAGTTCCGCCTGGACTGGCGAGGCATTCACGGGGTCTCGCACTGGGGGCGGGTGCGGGGGAACGGACTCGCCATGGCGCGGGCGAACAGAGCACGGGCCGACGTCGTAGAGTTGTTCGCCTTCCTGCACGACAGCCGGCGTTTTCACGACGGGCTCGACCGGGGGCACGGCGCTCGGGGCGCCGATTTCACTTTGCAGTTGAACAATGAACTCCTGTGGCTCGATCGGCCGGGCCTCGAGATGCTCACCTATGCGGTGCGGCATCACAGCGATGGATTGGTCGAGGCGGATGTGACGGTGCAGACCTGTTGGGATGCGGATCGGCTCGATCTTGGCCGGGTGGGGATTAGGCCGCGCCCCGACCGGTTGTGCACGGAGGTGGCACGGGATCCGGTGCTGAGGGAGATCGCGTATCGAAGGAGTGTGCGGTAACGAGGTCCGCAGGTCGCTGCAGACCGTCGAATGCCGCGGCGATGTCGGCCCGCGCGATCGCCTCCCTGCTCAGGCGCCGGCGTTGCGCTCGATCCACTGCGCGAACGCGGCCAGGAACTTCTGCAGGAACTCGCGCGTGGAATCGTTGACCAGGGACCCGTTCGGGTCGAACAGGC
>Ga0209048_10004792_pt1 | contig 12905 bp, 8 predicted proteins | sample FrelakmetCRP12CR_FD_187146 | JGI IMG/M metagenome (GOLD analysis project Ga0209048, IMG submission 187146) | Freshwater lake sediment microbial communities from the University of Notre Dame, USA, for methane emissions studies - CRP12 CR (SPAdes)... | ecosystem: Environmental > Aquatic >... | reverse complement strand
GCGCGCACGCCCAAATACTGCAATATCCCCTGCGCCGCCTCGCGCCCCTCGAACACCGCGGTCACGACCAGGTCGGAGCCGCGCACCATGTCGCCGCCTGCGAACACTTTCGGATTGGTGGTCTGGAATTTAAAGGGCCCCATTCCGGAGACGCGCACCCGGCCGTTGCCGTGCAGCGCGATCCGCTGCGGGGCGAACCAATTCGGCGGGCTCGGCAGGAATCCGAAGGCGGTGATCACGGCATCGGCGGGTATGGTCTCCTCGGTGCCGGGCACGACTTCGGGGATGCGGCGGCCGCGCGGACCGGGCGCGCCCAAGCGCGTTTGGACCAGCTTCACGCCCTGCACGCGATCGGCGCCGACGATCTCGATGGGCTGACGATTGAACAGGAAGGTGACGCCCTCCTCCTTGCTGTTCTTGTAGTCGCGCCGCGACCCCGGCATGTTGTCCTCGTCGCGCCGATAGGTGCAGGTGACGCCCGCCGCACCCTGACGCACGGCGGTGCGATTGCAGTCCATCCCGGTATCGCCGCCGCCGAGCACCACAACGTGCTTGCCCTGCATGTCGATGAAGGCCGCCGGATCGTTCGCGAGCTTGAGTTCCCGGTTGATGTTCGACAGAAGATACGGCAAGGCGTCGTGCACGCCGGGCAGATCCTCCCCGGCGAAGCCGCCCTTCACGTAGGTATAGGTGCCCATCCCGAGGAATACCGCGTCGAACTCCCGGGTCAGCTCCTCGAATGCAAGGTCTCGGCCGATCTCGACCTTCAAGCGGAATTCCACGCCCATGCCTTCCATGATTTCGCGTCGCTTCTCGACGATTTCTTTTTCGAGCTTGAACGGCGGGATGCCGAAGGTCAGCAGCCCGCCGATTTTGGCGTATCGATCGAACACCACCGGGGCGACGCCGTTGCGCACCAGGATGTCCGCGCACGCGAGGCCGGCGGGACCCGCGCCCACGATGGCCACGCGCTTCGCGGTGCGCATGACATGGGAAAGGTCGGGCTTCCATCCCTGCCGGAAGGCCTCGTCGGTGATGTATTTCTCGATGGCGCCGATGCTCACCGAGCCGAGGCCGTCATTCAGCGTGCACGCGCCCTCGCACAGCCGGTCTTGAGGACAGATGCGTCCGCACATTTCCGGCAGCGAATTGGTTTGGTGGGACAGCTCCGCCGCCTCGAACAGCTTGCCCTCGTTGATGAGCGCGAGCCAATTCGGAATGTGGTTGTGCACAGGACATTTCCACTCGCAGTACGGGTTGCCGCAGGACAGGCAGCGTCCGGCCTGCTGCGCGGCGGCTTCGGCGCCGTACTGCGAATAGATTTCGCGGAACTCCCGGATGCGCACTTCCACGGGGAGCTTGTCCGGATCGTGGCGCGGAATGTCGAGAAACTGCAGGTATTTGTCGTTCACGGGGGCGGCGGCGCCAATGGTCCGGGCGTCAGGCCGCGCGCCGCAAATTGGTGAGCAGCGAATCGATCGCCGCCGCCTTCGGCTTCACCACCCAGAATCTGCCGATGTAGCTGCGAAAATCGTTCAGCAGCTGCGCACCCCAAAGACTCCCGGTCTCCCCGACATGCTGTTCGATGAGCCCGCGCAAATGCTGCACGTGGATTCCCATGCCTTCGGGAGAGACCCGGTGAATGTCGATCAACTCGTGGTTGTAGCGATCGACGAAATCGCGCTCCATGTCGAGAACATAGGCGAACCCGCCGGTGAAACCGGCCCCGAAATTGACCCCGGTGCGCCCGAGGACGCATACCACTCCGCCGGTCATGTACTCGCAGCAGTGATCGCCCGTACCCTCGATGACCGCCAGAGCGCCCGAATTGCGCACCGCAAAGCGTTCACCCGCGGTGCCGGCCGCGTACAGCTCGCCGCCGGTCGCCCCGTACAAGCAGGTATTGCCCATGATCACCGTTTCGCGCGCGATGAAGCTCGACTGCGCGGGCGGCTTCAATACGATCTTGCCCGCCGCCATGCCCTTGCCGACGTAGTCGTTCGCCTCACCCTCGAGATGCAGGTGCAGTCCTCCCGCATTCCAGACCCCGAAGCTCTGTCCGGCAGATCCCCTGAGCGTGACGATCAGCGGCGCCGCGCTCATTCCGCGGTTGCCCCAGCGCTTGGCGATCTCCCCCGAAACGCGCGCGCCGACCGAGCGGTTGAAGTTGCTGATGCCGTAGGAAAACTTGCCGCCGCTCTTGGTTTCGATCGCATGCCGCATATCTTCGAACATCTTCTCGCCGAGCGCTCCCTGGTCGTACGGCTCATTGCGCGGACTCGTGCAAAACTGCGATGCGCTCGACACCAATGTGGAATTCGCCAGCAAGGGCTTGAGGTCGAGCTTGCGCTGCTTCGAAGTCTCGCCCGGCAGGATCTCGAGAAGCTCGGCGCGTCCGATCAGCTCCTCGAGATTTCGCACGCCGAGCTCGGCCATGATCTCGCGGCATTCCTGCGCCACGAACCGGAAATAATTCATCACCATTTCCGGTAATCCAATGAAATATTTGGTGCGCAGCACGTTGTGCTGCGTGGCAACGCCGGTGGCGCAATTGTTCAAGTGGCAGATGCGCAAATACTTGCATCCCAGGGCCACCATCGGAGCGGTGCCGAAGCCGAAGCTTTCGGCGCCGATGATCGCTGCCTTGATCACGTCGAGGCCGGTCTTCAAGCCGCCGTCGGTCTGCAGCCTGACCCGATGACGCAACTCGTTCACGCGCAGGGTCTGATGGGTTTCGGCCAGCCCCAGTTCCCACGGGGTGCCGGCGTATTTGATCGATGACAGGGGGCTCGCCCCGGTGCCGCCGTCGTAGCCGCTGATCGTAATGAGATCGGCATAGGCCTTGGCGACGCCCGCCGCCACCGTGCCGACGCCGGGCTCGGCGACCAGCTTGACCGACACCAAGGCGCCGGGGTTGACCTGCTTTAAGTCGAAGATCAATTGCGACAGATCCTCGATCGAGTAGATATCATGATGCGGAGGCGGCGAAATCAATCCGACGCCCGGGCGCGCAAACCGCAGCCGCGCGATCATCTCGTTCACCTTGTGGCCCGGCAGCTGCCCGCCCTCGCCCGGCTTTGCGCCCTGCGCGATCTTGATCTGCAGCACCTCGGCATTGATCAGGTACTCCGGGGTCACGCCGAAGCGTCCCGACGCCACCTGCTTGATCTTGGAGTTCTTCTCGGTGGCGTAGCGCAGCGGATCCTCGCCCCCTTCGCCGGAGTTCGAGCGCGCACCCAGTCGGTTCATCGCGATCGCGAGCGCTTCATGCGCCTCCGGCGACAGCGCTCCCAACGACATGCCGGCACTGTCGAAGCGCTTGAAGAGCGCCGTGATCGGCTCGACTTCATCGATCGGAATCGCCGCCCGGTTCGGCTTCAGTTTCAGCAAATCGCGAATGCAGGAAACCGGCCGATCGTTGACCAGCGCGGCATATTGCTTGTATTGACCGTAATCGCCCGACATCACCGCCGCCTGCAGCGTGGCGATCACATCCGGGTTGTACATGTGGTATTCGCCGCCGTGCATGTATTTGAGCAAACCGCCCTGGTCCACGCTCATCGCAGGGTCCCACGCACGCCGCGCCAGGTACTCCGAATCCGCCTTCAGGTCGGCGAAGTCAGCGCCCTCGATGCGGCTGTCGGAGCCTTCGAAGCACAGGGACACCACTTCACGCCCAAGACCCACGATCTCGAACAATTGCGCGCTGCGGTAGCTGGCAATGGTGGATATGCCCATCTTGGACATGATCTTAAAGAGGCCCTTGCGGATGCCGCGCCGGTAGCTTCGGCCGAGCTCCTGGCGCGTGTCCGCATCCATTTTGAGCACGCCCTTGCGCATCAGATCGAACAGGGTCTGATACGCGAGATAGGGATACACGGCGGTGGCGCCGTAGCCCAACAGGCAGGCGAAATGGTGCGCATCGCGCGCCGTGCCGGTCTCGACCAGGATGTTGCACTTGCAGCGCAGACCCGTCCTCACCAGGCGATGATGCACCGCGCCGGTGGCGAGCAATGCGTGAATGGGCAGCTTGCCGATCACCGGATAACGATCGGACAGGAGCAGCACCAGCTTGCCGGCGCGCACCGCGGCTTCCGCCCGATCACACACCTTGAGGATCGCGGTCTTCAGGTCCATCTCGGCGGGGCATTGCAGATCGAGAAACTCATTTGGTATGCCCGAGTCCGCCAGCGCCACGATCTGGCGGAGTTTGCGCTGCGACAGAACGGGCGAACTCAGCACGATCTGTTCGGCATGCTGCGGCGCCGGCACGAAGATGTTGCACTCCGGGCCGATCTGGGTCTGCAGCGACATGACGATGCTTTCGCGCAGGGAATCGATGGGCGGATTGGTGACCTGGGCGAACTGCTGGCGAAAATAGTCGTACAGAGATCGCACCTTCTTCGACAGGACCGGCATCGGCGTGTCATCGCCCATCGAGCCGACCGCTTCGCTCTCGTCCTCCGCGAGAACGCGGATGATTTCATCGCGTTCCTCGGCCGAGACGTTGAACAGCTTCTGAAACACCGCCAGCGTGTCGCGATCGAAAGGCTCGGCCGCGAGGCGCGGATCGATGAGATCGGTCTGCAGATAGCGCACGCCCTTCTTCAGCCATACCTTGTACGGATGACGGCTCTTCAGCAGGTCATCGACCTGACGCGTGTCCAGAAGTTCGGAGGTCTGCAAGTCGAGCGCCAGAATTTCACCCGGACCCAGCTTCCCCTTCCTGATCACATCCTCGGGGGCGTAGTCCCACACTCCCGCCTCGGATGCGATGGTGATGTGCCGATTCTTGGTGATCACCCAGCGCGCCGGCCGCAGCCCGTTGCGATCCAGGGTGCAGCAGGCGTACCGGCCGTCGGTGAGCACGATGCCGGCAGGGCCGTCCCACGGCTCCATGTGCGTCGAGTAGTACTCGTAAAAAGCCTTGAGGTCCGGATCGATCATGTCGACCGACTGCCAGGCCGGAGGCACCAGCATGCGCATGGCATGCATGGGGTCGAGTCCGCCCATCAACAGGAGCTCGAGCATGTTGTCGAGCGATTGGGAATCCGATCCGGCCAGGGACACCACCGGCAGCACCTCGCTCAAGTCCGGCAGCAGCGGCGAGCGGAACAAGGGCCCGCGCGCCACCGCCCACGACCGATTGCCCTGCACCGTGTTGATCTCGCCGTTGTGCGCGAGATACCGAAAGGGATGGGCGAGCCGCCACTGCGGCAGGGTATTGGTGGAAAAGCGCTGGTGGAACACGACCACCGAGGCCTCCATCCGCGGATCCTCGAGATCGGGATAGAACTGCCCCAGGTGCTGGGGCATCACCATGCCCTTGTAGACGATGGTGCTCGCCGACAGGGACGGGATGTAGAACACCGGATCCGCACTCTCCAGGACCCTTTCGGTGCGCCGCCGCGCCATGTACAGCCGCCGATTGAAGGTGGCCTCATCGATGTCGGCAGCCGAATTGACGAACACCTGTTCGATCCGGGGCAGGCTCTTGAGCGCCTCCATGCCGCAGGCTGCAAGGTCAACGCTCACGGATCTGAATCCGGCGACGCTCATCTCCTCGCGCTCGATCTCGTGCGTGAGCACGCGGCGCGCCTCCTCCGCTTTGCGCTCGTCCCGGTTCAAAAAGACGAATCCCGCGGCGAACTGCGCCTCGAGCGCCAAGCCCGCTTCCGCCGCCACGGCCCGCAGAAAACGGGTCGGCATCTTGATCAGAAGGCCGCAGCCGTCGCCGGTCTTGCCGTCGGCCGCTACGGCACCGCGGTGGGTGAGACGGTTCAACGAGCTGATGGCGGTTTGCAACACCCAGTGACTGGGATTGTCGTCCAGGCTCGCGATCAGGCCGAATCCGCAGGAATCTCTCTCGTAGGCGGGTCGATACAGACCCCAATCCGCGGCGCGCGGATCCGTCCCGCCGGTCGCAGCCGCATCGAGATCTGGATTTTGCTCAATCGCCATAGGGGAGGTCCGTGCATAGCCGCAACCCTGCGGCCAATCCGCAGAGATCTTGCGAAATCAATCCCTTAACTCGGTTCTCGGCGCGAGCGTCAGTGACGGCGCCTAAGTCTGGCGACCGGCCTCAAGCGCCAGTGCATGCCTCATAATACCCAGGTGGCGAGTGTCGTCAACCGGCCGCGGTCGAGGCGCCACGGCAAACCGATCGGTCATGAACGGCCTCCCGGTCAGCCGGCGATGTAGTGCTCCAGCTGCTCGATCTGGGCGCTCTGCTCCTCCATCACGGCCTTCACCAAATCGCCGATCGACAGAATGCCCACCACACGCCCGGAATCGACCACCGGCAAATGCCGGAATCGGCGCTCAGTCATGAGTTGCATGCAATGATGCACGGTGTCGCGGGGCGTCACCGTAACCGCCGGCGAGGTCATGATCTCGCTCACCGGCGTGTCGTGCGAGGAACGGTCTTGCAGGATGACCTTTCGGGCGTAGTCGCGCTCGGAAACGATGCCAAGCAAGGTTCCCTGGTTCATGACGAGGAGCGCACCGAGATGGTGGTCGGCCATGATTTCGATCGCTCGCAGCACGAAATCGGTCGGCGCGACCGAATAAATCTGGCTGCCTTTGGTGCGCAGCAGTTGATCGACGGTGTGCATTGGAACCCCCATGCATTTCAGGCGATATTCGGGATCTGAAGCCCCTGCACCTTGACTATACTCCCGCCTCTCTCGAGGACAAGTGACCGAAGCCATGAACCCATCAGATAGAGAACCGCTCGTGGACCCGGCAGCGCTCGGCGATGGCCCGCTCGGCGATGGTCCCCTGGCCGCCGCACGCCCCCACCCGATTGCGTCGCCGCTTGGCGCACGCGTCGATCCTTACTATTGGCTGCGCGATGACGAACGCCGGGACGCCGAGGTGCTGGCCTACCTCAACGCGGAAAACGCTTACAAGGACCGGCTGTTGGCGCCCATCAAACCGCTGCAAGACAAACTCTATGCCGAGATCATCGCGCGGCTGAAGCAGGACGACAGCACCGTCCCGTATCGCAAGAGCGGCTATTGGTATTACACGCGATTCGAAGCCGGCAAGGAGCACCCGATCTTTGCGCGCCGCAGGGATTCGCAGAATGCGCCGGAACAGATCATCCTGGACGCGAACGAACGGGCGGCGGGACACGACTACTATCGGCTGGACGCCCTCGAGGTGTCGCCGGATTCGGACTGGCTGGCCTTCTGCGAGGACACGGTCGGCAGGCGTCAGTACCGCTTAGGGCTCAAGAACCTGCGCAGCGGCGAAGTCCTCGCCGACTCGATCAACAACGTCGAAGCGAACATCGCGTGGGCCAACGACAACGCCACCCTGCTGTACGTCGAGAAGGATCCCGAGACTCTGCTCGGACTGCACGTCAAGAAGCATCGGCGCGGGGACGACGTCAAGGCCGACGCGCTGGTGTTTACCCAGACCGACACGAGCTTCTACACCGGCGTGGTCAAATCCAAATCGGAACGCTTCATATTCATATATATGGAAAGCACCGTGTCCTCGGAGTGGCTCTACGCGGAGGCCGGCGATCCCGCCTTGTCGTTCAAGGTCTTCCTGGCGCACGAGCCCGATCACGAATACCAGATCGAACACCTGGGCGATCACTTCATCGTCCGCACCAATTGGCATGCGAACAATTTTCGCCTGATGCAGGCTCCCGTCGGCGAGGCGGTGGATCGCATCCGCTGGCGGGACCTGGTTCCCCACCGGGACGATACGTTCGTTCAAGACTTCGAGGTGTTCTCGGGCTGCATTGCGTTGACGGTTCGCAGCGGCGGCCTGAAGAAGATCAGCATTCAGCCGTTGTCACCGGCACCCGCGCTCGAGACCGGCGCACTCGCGGCGCAGCCGAGCGCGTTCTTCATCTCGAGCGAGGAGCCCGCGTACGGCATGGATATCTCGGTCAACCCCGAACTCGACACCGATATCGTGCGCTACAGCTATTCATCCCTCACCACGCCGACCACGCTGTACGACTACAACGTACGCACCGGCGAGAGGCGGCTGCTCAAGCGGGATCCGGTGCTGGGCGACTTCGATCCGGCGAACTACCAATCGGAATTTTTCTTCGCGGCGGCGCGCGACGGCAAGCGCATACCGGTGTCCCTGGTCTACCGCAAAGGCTTTGTGCGCGACGGCACCGCTCCGCTGCTGCAATACGCCTACGGTGCGTATGGGCTTTCGATGGACCCCGGCTTTTCGTCGGCTCGTCTCAGCCTGCTCGATCGCGGCTTCGTCTATGCGATCGCGCACGTGCGCGGCGGCCAGGAACTCGGCCGCGGCTGGTACGATGACGGGCGGTTGCTCAACAAGAAGAACACGTTCACCGATTTCATCGACGTCACCCATGACTTGGTGGCCAAGGGCTATGCCGCGGGATCGAAGGTATTCGCCATGGGTGGAAGCGCCGGGGGCATGCTGATGGCGGTCGTCGCGAACTTAAGTCCGCAAGACTACCGGGCCATCGTCGCCCAGGTTCCGTTCGTCGATGTGGTGACGACCATGCTGGACGAGAGCATCCCGCTCACCACCAACGAATACGATGAATGGGGGAACCCCGCCGATCGGCGCTGCTACGACTACCTGCTGTCCTATTCGCCCTATGACAACGTCCGGACGCAGGCGTATCCGGCAATGCTGGTGACGGCCGGGCTATGGGACGGTCAGGTGCAGTATTACGAGCCCGCCAAGTGGGTGGCGAAACTTCGCAGGCACAAGACCGACCGGAATCCTCTGCTGCTGCACGTCGACATGGAGGCAGGCCACGGCGGCAAATCCGGCCGCTTTGTGCGCTACCGCGAAACGGCCATGGAATATGCCTTTGTGTTGGCGCAGGCCGGCATCAGCGATTAGCGGCCCGGCCGGAACCAACACGCCAGGGAATGGCGCCCTGTCGAGGGCCCGGGGCGGCGCGCGAACTCAAACCGGCCTTCCGCGCGGCTTCCTGTAATTCATGAATCGTTCCAGCCGGCGCCTACGGAAAAAAAAGGCGCCGCGAAGCGGGGAAGCTGTATCGCGGCGCCCAGGGAGAACCAAACCGGGCAACAAACTAAGGGCCAAGGCCCGTCAATCCGCCTCGGGGCTCGCGGCGGCAACCGCATCTGCTTTGTTGCGAAACCAGTTCGCGGCAAGACGCGCGGCAGCCGCCAGCCGGGCATCGACTCTTTCCAGGGCGAACTGGCCGTCGGCGCGGCGCACCAGCAAGGCCGCTTCCGGACTATCCGCGGGACTCAACATGGCGACGATGACGGATTGCATACGCCCTGGACTGAGCAATTCCCATGCCAGATTTACAATCCCAACAAATTCAACTACCTATGGGTTCTTCGAATGGCATGAGACTGACAGGAATTGTCAGTCCGGTGACGCAGCTCGACCGGCTGCGCCGCGCTAAGGTCGGGTCTACGCCGACCGAATCACCACGCAGGCCTGGCTCTTGGCCTTCAGGCTCTTGCAGATGGCGCGCGCTCGGCTCTTCGTGACGCCGAAGGCCTGCAAGCGGTAGAGCGTTCCCGTCGCGGTCTTTTTAGGCGCGACCCTGGATGAGAGCCCCTTTAGAAGGTCCGGGTACTGCTCTTGCAAGTGAGCCCAGCGCTTGTCGGCGGCGGCGGCACCTGACTTGAAGGCTCCGAGCTGCACGCCATAAGACCCCGGCTTCACCGATTTGTCGTCCCCATGTTTCTGGCTCTTAGCGGGCGGATTTGCCGGCTTATGCGGCGCCGCTGCAGGTCCCGCCGGCGGCGGGACGGCACCGGGCGCACCGGCCGCACCGGCCGCGCCAGCCGCGCCAGCCGCAGTCGCGCCGCCGGCACCCGGCGGCACCGGGCCGTTCGATGCGGCCCCCGGCGCCGGGGTCTGCGCCAGGGTGAAGTTTTCGATCCGAATCCGCGCCTCTTCGGTCCACTTGCCTTCCGGATACTGCTTCACGAATGCCTGGTACGCATCGGCCGTATCGGCATCGCGCGCCTTCTGCCAATCGCGCTCCTCATTAAGCTCTTTGAACCGAGCCTGCGCCTGGGCGGTGAATTCGCCGCTAGGATACTTCTTCAAGAATTGCTCGTAGGCATCCGCGGTATTGGTTTCACGCGCCTTCTGCCAGTCGCTTTGCTGGCGGCTGCAGCCCGAAAGGCCAATGACCATCGCACAGCAAACAACCAAAACGATTTTATTGATCGGCATATTCCCGCTCGGACCGGCCCTATGGCTTTAGGGGCTATTCTACTTCGATTCGCGCCGTCTGTCGGCGCCGCCAAGCTCGTCACATCAGTTCCCCGCCGAGATGGGGTAATAAGGGCCAATGAACCAACCAAAGCGCCGCCTCTTCGAACGCCGCCTCTTCGACCTCGCCGCAGCGACCCCGACCTTCATTGGCGCCGAGTCGGTGATCGTCGGCAACATCCGCGGCACCGGTCAATTCGTGGTCTCCGGCGAAGTTCACGGGGACGGCGAATTGGAGGGCAGCTTGAACCTGTCGGTAACCGGCAGCTGGCACGGCCATGTTCAGGCCCGGCAAGCGATCATCGCCGGCAAAATCGTCGGCGGGCTCAAAGTCGAGGATAAATTGGAAATCGGCCACACCGCCGTGATTCGCGGCCGAGTCAGCGCACGCACGATCGCGATCGCCAAAGGTGCGATCGTCGACGGCGAAATTGAGGTCACCTCGGGCGAGCCGGTGGTCCAGTTCGAGGAAAAGCGCGAAGGCAAATGAACCGTTTGCCGGGGCTGTTTGCTATTGGCGACAATGGCGGCCTTTTTTGAGTGTTGGCGCGGATTCCCTCATCCTAGCCGCAATAGGAACCAATGAAACAATACGATGTGATCGTCGTGGGCGGCGGTATTCACGGAGCCGGCGTACTGCAGGCCGCCGGGGCGGCCGGTCACAGCGGCCTGCTTATCGAAAAAAGCGCGCTCGCCAGCGGCACCTCGAGCCGCTCCAGCAAATTGATCCACGGCGGCCTGCGTTACTTGGAATCCGGCCAGTTCGGGCTGATTCGCGAAAGCTTGCGGGAACGCGCGGTGCATCTGCGCATCGCACCGGACTTGGTCGAGTTGAAGCCGTTCTTCATTCCGGTCTATGCCGACACCCGCCGCCGCTCCTGGCAGCTGATGCTGGGGCTCTCGGTGTATGCGCTGCTCGGCGGCTTCCACCCCAGCACGCGCTTCGGCCGGGTTCCGAAACGAGACTGGCCGAAGCTCGACGGACTGGAGACACGAAATCTCGATGCGGTGATTCACTATTACGATGCACAAACCGACGATGCCGAACTGACCCGCGCGGTGGTCGGCTCGGCGCTCCGGCTCGGCGGCGAATTGGCCATGCCGGCAAATTTCACGGCGGCGAGCCTTACCGACCACGGCGTCACCGTGACCTTCGAATGCGGCGGCTCGACCACCGATTGCCGCGGGCGGGTACTGGTGAATGCCGCGGGCCCATGGGCGCCCGCGGTCGCGCGCGCGGTTCGACCCGCTATCCCGGTACCCGAGGTCGATCTGGTTCAGGGCACGCACATCGTATTGCCCATGCGGCTCAGCAGGGGCATTTACTACGTCGAAAGTCCGAGCGACGGACGTGCGGTATTCGTCATGCCCTGGCGGGGCGCCACTTTGATCGGTACCACCGAGACCCCGTATCGCGGCGAGCCGGATCGCGTACAGCCGCTGCCCGAAGAAGAGGAGTATTTGCTCGCGGTGGCGCGCCGCTACTTCCCGGCCGTGCGCGGCATGACCCGCGCGGACATCCAGCAGCGCTTCGCCGGACTGCGCGTGCTGCCGGCCGCCTCGCAAGCGGCCTTCGACCGGTCGCGCGAGAGCATCTTTACCACCGACCGTGACCCAAATCCGCGCGTTCTGGGCATCTATGGCGGCAAACTCACGGGTTGGCGCGCTGCGGCCGCGCACGTGATGCAGCGCATCGCTCCCTCCCTGGGCCCGAAACCCAGGAGGGCGGCGACCGATCAATTGCCGCTGAGGAGAGAAAGACCATGATCAAACACGGCATCGCCGCGCTGGGGCTCGGGTTCCTCGCGTGCCACGCACATGCGGACGGCGACTACGCGAGTCCGACGAACGACCGGATACGCGTGTCGCTCGGCGCCATGCGCACCTCGAATTCGACCACTCTTCGGGTCGACAGCAGCAGCGGAATTCCGGGCACCGTTCTCAACGGCGAGAGTCAATTCGGCCTCGACGCTTCGGACATCGAACCCAAATTCCAGGTGATGCTGCGCGCCGGCGGGCGCAACCGGTTGCGCCTCGACTACTTCACGCTCGACCGAACCGGCAATGCCATCGTTTCCCAGCCGATCGTGTTTCGCGATGCGGTGCTGCAGACCGGCGACCCGCTGCAGTCTTTGCTGAATCTGCGGCTGTTCACCCTCACCTACGGATATTCCTTCTGGCACACGGAGAAGCTCGAGATTGCGGCGACCGCAGGGATAACCTCGGTGGACATTTCGACGCAGGCGAAGGTGCAGACCGCCGCCGTTCACATAAACCAGCTGCAAAATGTGGCGGGGCCCTATCCGACCCCGGGCATCGACGTCACCTGGGTGGCGAGCAAACGCTTCTACTTGGACGGCCGCGTTCAGTACCTGAGCGTTCACGTCAGTCATTTCGACGGATCGCTCGGTCTCGCCGGACTCGACGCCTTGTACCGGTTCCGACCCAACGTGTCGTTTGCCTTGGGCTACAACTACGTCAAAGCGAATCTTGCGTCGACCGAATCCGGAAATTCGGGCTTGTTCGATATCAGCGCCAAAGGCCCTGAACTATTCGTCAGGGTTGCATTCTAAAAGGGGCGGCGATCACTTCGACGGGGTCGGCTCCGCAACAAATTCAACGCGATTATTCGCCGCCGCAGCTCGATTCCACTCCCCGGCGGTCAGAGCCTCGCTGCGCGGCGG
>Ga0209048_10004791_pt1 | contig 12908 bp, 15 predicted proteins | sample FrelakmetCRP12CR_FD_187146 | JGI IMG/M metagenome (GOLD analysis project Ga0209048, IMG submission 187146) | Freshwater lake sediment microbial communities from the University of Notre Dame, USA, for methane emissions studies - CRP12 CR (SPAdes)... | ecosystem: Environmental > Aquatic >... | reverse complement strand
AAGATAAGGTTAGTACTGTAACCGTAGAACAAAAAGAGGCTAGGTTCAGAAGATTTATGACCATACTCTGTGGAGTATGCTTAATTGGTGTTGCGACCACTGGTGACCTTTTCAACTTTGCACTGTTCGTGTCCATAACTGGCATCGTTAATTTGGGGATTTTCGCAGTTGTAAGAAACTCCCATGTTCTGGATGCAGCCTTTCAATATGGGTTGGTACTGATGATCTGCAGCTTACCGCTTTTTGGAGGTGTAGCCATTCTTCTTGCAAAAACAGGTACTCTGAGCCTGGCCGTTCTAGCAACTATTCCTGGGAACCCTATACTGAACATCAGCAGGGCACTGGTGCTTATAGGTGCAATAGGTGAAGGTGCACTGGCTCCATTTTTCGCCACCAAGGTGGAGATGATAAGGGCTAGGGGAGCTCCATTCATTAACATGATGCATTTGAGCTCTTTAATCGTATTTACCAGATTAATAGAAATAATGTTTATAATGGGGTGATCTCATAAAAAATCAGAATAATAACAAGATAATGGCTATAATAACTAGCATTCCCATAATATTCGGCATTATAGTAAATATCCCCCTAGTTCTAGCCATAGGCATCCTTACCTTTTTCTTGCCAGTATCCACATACTATTTCGGGCTAGTATTAATGGCCCGTGCTAAGTCTAAAAAAGAAGAAGAGGAAAGGAAAAAAATCACATTTACCGGTTATTAAGTGCAGGATCCCCCTAAAAAATGTTATTATTTAAATCAAAATTTAAGATTTATAATAGGTGAACTAGAATGATATATCCTACGGTTGGCAGCCTTCCTTACCTCTTACTGGAGATCATCACTGCATTCATATTTTCAAGTTTATTATTAGGACTCCACAGGAAGGTAATTGCCAGAGTACAAGGAAGACCAGGACCTCCCATTGTCCAGCATCTCCTGCACACATTCAAATTTTATATAAAAGAGCTTACAATCCCCAAAACTGCCAGCATGCCCCTATACATCGCAATAGTAATGGCGATGGATGGTGCATGGTTACTGGCACTTATAGTGGGGCCTATACTGGCTGGTCCATATACCATCCTAATCATGTGCTATGCCGTGCACAAGGTGTCTGAGCATGGAATTGGGTTAGCCTCTGGATCACCATACACTAAAATGGGAAGTACCCGGGCAGTTCTTTCAGCTACCGCGGAAATGCCCCTAGTAGTAGCACCAGCCCTGGTGTTCTTTAAAACCCACACACTGATCTTAAGCGGTATAATCTCTTATCAAATGGTCAATGGCTCCCTGTTCTGGCAGTTCCCCCTAGCAGCACTAGCCACATTTGTACTGGTGCTGTCCAAAACCCCTTACAATCCATTCGGAATTGTCTGGGGAAAAGACATAATATCCGGACATAAAACAGAACATTTTGGTGTTATAAGGGGCTGTATAATGATGGGAGAAATCCTAGGATTTTACGTACTCCTGTGGTGTTTCTTAACCATTTTCTTTGGAGGAATAATCAACACTCCCCTAAATTATATTATAGCCATGATTGGTGTTACCATACTTCTTGGATTTATATGTGCACTGTCCCCAATGGTGGCGCCCTATCACTCGGTAATGATACAATGGATAGTCGCAGTTCTAGCTTTGGTAAACGTGATATTTGTATGAGGTGTTATTGATGGAAAAAGCATATCTATATTTATCTCTAATGATGACCATTGCTCTAATCTTAGTATTCGTTGTAACCACTGCTCTGCAAACAAAGGTAGCTATTTTAGCAGTGATATTGTTTTCATTTATACTTTTACTCTTCTATATTAAAGATAATGCAGAGAAAATTGAAATGGTAGCGTTATGGTTCACCCTGATCATGTTCATCATTACCGCAGCTGTTATTTTCACACCTGGAGGATTCTAATAAATGCAGCCATATTTCGTATACCTACCTCACCTGTTGCTCTTTACAATTGGAACACTTTTAGGGTTACAGGTAAGTTACAGGTGGCACAGTGAACCATTTGCAATTAGAAAAATAGAACCCATACCTCTAACTATAGCCCTAATTGGTGGGGTGCTCAGCGTGTTTTACCTACCCCTAGGATTGTTGTTCATTGGATTTGTAATTGGAATGAGACCTGGTTACGGTGTTTATGAAGCTATTATCGGTATATTACTAGCTTTAATCTTGTGGGTGGTTCTATGACCGATGAAACAATAAAACAAATAAAGTTATGGAAACTTGAAAGTTATTCCTATGTGGAAACCGTACTCAAACCACTTTCAAAAATTTTAGATTTATCAATGGAGGAAACTCAAGAATTACTGGCTAAGAATTTAGATATGGCCCGGATCGAATCATCCCACTCCTCTGCAGAACAGGCGAAGCTCTTTAGAACTGAAAAACAGATTGAAATAGATCTGGGCCTGGATTATTTACAGCATCTAGAGCTCTTACACGATGACAAGATAAAATCCATAAAAGAAGAGGTAATAGAAAAACTGGAAAGTTCCGGAAAATTAGATTTTGATCTGGATTCAGATGAATATAAAAGATTGATAAAGGATGCCAAGTCAGAAATATTAAAGATATTAAAAGGAGAAGATTGATGATCAAAGAGTTTATAAGAAGAAGATCAATCCATTTTTGTTTGGTCTGCACGGGAGGATGTAATGGCTGCGACATCGAAGTAGCTGCTCTGCTATCCCAAAGGTACGACTTGGAGCAGTATGGTCTATATCTTCTTAACAATCCCCGGGAATGCGACGCTCTTCTGGTTACGGGAACCGTAGCCAGACAATGGCAGGAAAAACTGGTGGAGTTGTACAATAAAGTACCGGAACCAAAGGCAGTAGTGGCCATCGGAGCCTGTGCCTTGAGTGGAGGGATATTTCAGCAGGAAGGTGAGAAAGTAGGAGCACCAGTAAGTAACCACATCCCTGTGGATGCAGAGGTTCCTGGATGTCCACCCAGACCTGCAGAAATCGCTTCTGCTGTTTTGAAATATGTGCCAGAAGCACTGGCCAGTTACAGGAGGAAAATTTAAATGTCATACATACCAATCGGCCCTCTACATCCAGGAATCAAAGAACCATTACGAATTAAGCTAAAAACAGAAGGTGAACGGGTAGTTGATGCTGAAGTAGATTTAGGCTTTATGTATCGTGGCGCCGAGCAGATAGCCCGTGGAAAACCATGGCAAAAGGTCGCTTATCTCTCTGAGAGAGTCTGTGGGATCTGTTCAGATGCCCATCCCCATACATTAATAGAGGGACTAGAGAGAATTGCAGATTGTGAACCTCCCCTTCGAGCCCTATATTCAAGGGTGATAATGGGTGAACTTAACAGGATACACAGCCATCTTATAGCAAATGCTATATACTTCCTGGCCATCGAACACGAAACACTAGCCATATACCTCTTAAACGTAAGAGAGAAGATCATGGACCTTCTGGAGATGATCTCTGGAAACAGAGTACTCTATTCATGGAACCTAGTGGGCGGGGTTCGCATGGACTTCAAAGAAAGTCACCTAAAAAAGATTCTGGAAAATCTAAGCGAAGTCGAAGACCAGGTTATCAGATATCGTAAGATGTTTAAGAACGGTCCCTTTTTAGGTCTAAGGGCCAGAGATATAGGGAAAATGAGAAAGGAAGATGCCATTGATGTAAGAGCAGTCGGACCCGTAGCACGTGGTTCAGGAGTTAAATTTGATTGGAGAACCAAACATCCCACCTATGTGGACTACTTTGATTTCGAACCAGTATGGAGAAAGGAATGTGACAACTACGCCAGAATTATGATGAGGTTCGACGAAACCTTAGAATCCATAAAGATAATAAGAAGAGCGGTTAATGAGTTACCATCCGGACCCATCAGGAAGGATTGCAACATCCCCCCGGGATCCATCGACCACAGATATGAGGCTCCCAGAGGAGAACTGGCCTACATATTTGAAACCGCAAATCATGGAATCATAAAGGATATTACCATAAGAACACCCACAGTGCCAAACTTGGAGGCCTGTGTAAAACATATGTTTAAAGATTCACCCACCATATCCGACGCTGTTGCAATATACCAAACCATTGACCCCTGCATGGCCTGCACCGAAAGAGTAGTCATACTCGACGAGAATAATAATAAGGAAGAATATAGAAGCCTTTTTGACGTTTCACGCCGCAGAAAAGATACTGGACGGAAATTAAATAGGTAAATTAACAAGAATTTGATAAATTAAGCTTAAGGTGTAATAAATGTCATCTGCAATATGGTACTTGTATGAGTTCGCCAGGAAAAAGTGGCTGGAGAGATTTTTAGATGCTCGTACAGATCCAGAAATAGCCAGTGCCCCCTCAAGATTCAGAGATTTTCCTGAAGTTGAAAAAGAGTTGTGTATCACCTGTGGTGCCTGCACCTTCTCCTGCCCATCCCCGGGAGCTATACAACTGGTTAAAGATGATGAAAGTAATATGATATTCCCTGTTATAAATAAATCATCCTGTATTAGATGTGGTTTCTGTGTTGAAGTCTGTCCAACAGACCCTAAAACCCTAAAGAATGGTGAAAACTACCTTATAATGGAAGAATATCAGATACTACCCAAGGAAAAAGTGTATATAGCCGATGAATACTTGTGCATCAAATGTAAAAAGTGTCTGGAAGCCTGTAAGGTTGATGCCCTGAGCTTCCGTGACAACAAGATCCAAGTGGACCAGTCAAAATGTGTATCCTGTGGGGACTGTATGAAAACCTGCCCAGTGAAAGGTGCCATCAAGGAAATTTACATCTCGAACGTGGATGAACAGAAAGAGATCAACAAAATGTTGATTGAAACCCTGGAAAAAAAGATCGAAACAGATGTGGAGAGAATCAGGAAGACTCCTGGTTTCGATCCTGATAAAATTATAAAAATAGAACTAACTATTGCTGGATTAATGGAAAAAGCCCGGAAAATATTACCAAACGACGAGCTCATAATGAAAATCATAGAAAAGGTTACAGATAGACTTAAAATGAACATAATTACTTGGAATGAGGATCTGTGCAATAAATGTAAATTGTGCGTTGGTGAATGCCCCACTGGTGCTATTTCATACAATGAAAAGACGGATGTGGTGGAAAGAGATCCAGAAAAATGTCTGCGTTGCACCATATGTTACCAGACCTGTCCTTTTGGAGTTCCAGGTCTTTTCGTGGCCAGATTCCTTCTCGAAGATGACAAAATCCTTATAACCTTAAATCCCTCACGAATAGCAATGGGGGGCCGATAAAATTAGTGTTACTGCCAATAAATCCTACAAACCAATGCGTGAAATAGAAGTTGAAAATGAAATCGATGATACAAAATGTAAAGAATGTGTAGATAGGCCATGCCTTAAATCCTGTCCCGTGGACGCCTTACATGAAACACAGCCAGACCAGCACATCGAAATAGATGAAAAATGCATTGGATGTGTACTCTGCAGAGAAGCCTGCCCCTATGATGCTATAAAAATAAAAAGATCATTATCAGAACCTATAAGAGAACCTGTACCTACCATAAATCCAAAACTCTGTCTTAACTGTGGAGCATGTGTAGGGGCATGTAAAACCGGTGCCATTAAACTTGTATCTTCTGGGGGAGAAGAGGTGCACAGTGAAATAGATGAAAACATCTGTGTGAAGTGTGGTTACTGTGCCCGGGTATGTCCATCAGAGGCTATTAAATATGGTGAGATCCTCCCCAGAGCCGTAGTGGGTGGAAAAGGTGCAGTGGTTAATCAAGATGAATGTATAGGTTGTATGACCTGCACCCGTGTCTGTCCATCCCGAGGAGCAATTAAAGTTGGGCAGATGACTAAACTGCCCTACATCAACCCATCTTACTGCGCCCGTTGCGAGGAGTGTATGAATGTATGTCCTTCTAATGCCATCAAATATCTATCCCGGGAAAGGGCCTACGAGGTCTACCGCAAGAACCAAATCACTGATATTGTCAACCAGCTCCTGGAGGATGAAAGCGGCACCCTGGCCCGGGAAGCAGGAAAAATCGATTCTATCCTCAATAAGATCGCCAGAGACATTAGTTACAGCCACCAGGAAGATGAATTCCAGGAAGATGTCACCGAAGAGGTGAAGGAAAAATTAAAAGTTCTGGATACTGAACTGGAAATAGAAGATATTGGAGAGATAATTGAAGCCACATCCCCTCACAGGGAAATAACGGTTAGTGAAGATGAGTGCATTGGCTGCGGAACCTGTATCAACCAGTGCCCGGTGAATTGTATAGAATTAGAGACTCCTTCACCAGTCCATTTGGGTGAAAACTGTGTTTACTGCGCTCAGTGCGTGGAAACCTGTCCTTTCCAGGCCATAACTCTCAAAGAAGAGTTTTTCCAGGTCGAGAAAGGAAAGATATTTTACAAGCGGCGCAAAGTTCTCGGACCGTCCTCTGGTGAAGTGCTTATTGATAATACAACCTGTCAACAGTGCGGGGTTTGTGTAAACAAGTGCCCGGTTGATGCGCTCAGTTTGGAAGGTGCGCAGGTAATTGTAGATCAGGATAAATGCATCTTCTGTGGGGAATGTCAGGCTATCTGTCCCACACGTGCTGTGACCCTACACTCGGATTAATTCTATACTTAGGGAGGAAGATGATAAGTGGGTAAGAAATTCTTTGTTTCTGATTGTGAAGGACCCTTGTCTGTCAATGATAACGCCTTTGAACTGGCCGCACACTTCATACCCCAGGGTGAACGTTTTTTCAAGATCGTGAGCCGCTACGATGATATACTGGTCGATGAGATTAAAAGACCAGGATACAACGCGGGAGATACTTTAAAACTCATTCTGCCATTTTTAAAGGCTTACGGAGCTAATAACCAGAATGTTGAGGAATTCTCATCCCGAAACATATTGATGATTCCTGGTGCCCAGGAAACTCTGCGGCTGGTGAATCGCATCATGCCTTCTTTTATCATAAGCACCAGCTACCAACAATACATCCATGCTCTCTGTGAACAAACTGGATTTCCCTTTGAGAACTGTTACTGCACCCTGTTGGACCTTGATAAACATAAAATCATCCCAGAAGAGACCAAAAAGTTGCGGCTACTAAGAAAGTCAATAGTAGATAACCCTGAATTTGAGAATCTAGAGAAGATCTTCTGGGAGGATATACCACAGATGGATGTGGGCGCTTTTTTTGAGGAGGTTAAACCAGTGGGTGGTGAGGCCAAAAAAGAGGCAGTTATGGACATAATCATAAAAAACCACTTCCAGCCTCATGAACTGATCTACATAGGGGATAGTATAACCGATGTAGAATCCTTACATTTCGCTCAAGAACACGAAGCCCTAGCGGTTTCATTTAATGGAAATGTATATGCTCTTGAAGAGGCATCAATAGCTATAATATCAGATAATACACTTATAACATCCATAATAGCTGATTTGTTTAATCGGTACAACAGTGAGGTGGTGTTGGAATTTGCAGCTTCATTCTCACGAAATCCAGAAGCATCAATTAGTAAATACCCTATAAACCAGGATATGGCCCTTCTATTAAAAGAAACCTACACTCGACTCGATTTAGTGACCTGTGACAACCTGGAACTTCTGAAGGAAGAGAGCACTCAGTTCCGTAAACAGATCCGGGGAGAAACCATTGGAGGCATGGGTTAAATGTCCCAAATAAAGAAATATGACAAGATTGAAGACACATACGCCGAAGCTTTCAGTGGCATCTGCTGTCGGGTCATAATAACATCTGAAGATGAAGAAATTCTCTGGAAAGCTGCTTACGATGCTACTTCTACCCCAGGAGCCGTAATCGGCAGAGTGGAAGGTGGAGTAGAAAAATTTTTAGATGAAGATCAAACTCCTGACGGTAGAAAAGGTGCTTTACTACAGTTCTGGTACGAGAAAGACAATTTGGAGAATTTCGAAGTTGAATTATCCTATCGTATCCGGCAGGATGTCCTTGTAAAACCCTTCACCGCCCTTTTCGACGCATCAACAGACCCAGAGGGCTACTTGGACACTATGAAATATGTGGGCCACTGTGGGGATGGTTATGAATGGGAAGAGAAACTTTTTGGCCGGAACATGATCGTGGTGCCCATTACAATACCTGATTTCCTCATAGAAAGCCGCATTGGCTACCAAAAGGGCATCATGGGCGCTAATTTCTGGTACTTCTGTCATAGCAAGAATGCTGTTCTGGAGGCCGGCCAAAAGGCGCTGAAAGCCATCCGTAAGGTAGAAGGAGTTATTACTCCATTTGATATTTGTTCCGCCGCATCCAAACCAGAAACTAACTATCCCTGGATTGGCCCCACCACCAACCATCCTTACTGCCCCACACTACAGCATGTGCTTGGTGAAGAATCACAAGTACCTGATAAAGTGCAATTCATTCCCGAAATTGTGATTAACGGTCTTAATTTGGAAGCAGTGAAGAAAGCCATGAAAGTAGGTATAGAAGCTGTTTTAGACTATGAAGATGTTTTGGGTGTCTCCGCAGGTAATTATGATGGACAGCTAGGAGAATATCAGATCCATTTGGGAGAGCTTTTCCCATGACCTTGGATGTAGTGGGATTCGGGGCTCTGAATCTGGACCGTCTCTATCGTGTGAACAGAATAGCAGGCCCCGATGAAGAGGCATATATAAAAGAATTTAAAGAAAGTTGTGGTGGATCCGCAGCTAATACTATCATTGGCCTAAGCCGTCTGGGCCTAAAAACAGGTTTCTTAGGTAAAATAGGGCAAGACCATGAGGGTAAGATGCTTCTTCAGAATATGCAGCAAGAAGGAGTTGACATAAGTAGTATAATCATTTCTAAAGATGGGAGAAGTGGTACAGTCCAGGGATTCGTAGACCCGAAAGGTGAGCGAGCCCTGTACGTCAATCCCGGGGTAAATGATGAAATCCTACCGGAAGAGATTGAAAAATACTATAAGTGGAACCCTAAACTTATTCATCTGAGTTCCTTCGTTGGAAAATCAATAGAAGCCCAAAAAATTCTCCTGGAGATGGTTGACGAGGCAATTAAGGTTAGTCTAGATCCGGGTATGATCTACGCCGATAAAGGTTTGAAGGTAATTGAAGATATCCTTTACCGGACTAACATCCTTCTACTGAACCAGAGTGAACTGGAAAGACTGGTTCCCAATGTCGAAGAAAATAGAGAAAAGTTAAATTTGCTCCTGGAATATGGTATTGATATCTTGGTAGTTAAGAAGGGTTCCCATGGATGTGAAGTTTACAATGGCCGGGAAGGGTATGAAATGAATGCCATAGAGGTGGAATGTTGCGACAGCACCGGTGCTGGGGATGCTTTCAACGCAGGTTTTATCTATGGCTACTTGAAGGGTAAGACCATGGATGAATCCGCCACCCTTGGTAATTTCATTGCCTCCTGCTGTATCCAGGGAGAAGGTTCCATCAACTGCCTTCCAAAAAAAAATCAATTGCCCATCCCTTGATTGGACAGACTAACGTTTGGAATGGGGTTAAATCATAATAAAGCTGAGCAGATAATAACATATGTCTTTAAAAAATTAGTTAAAAAAAATGAAGAGTAATAAATAACTGCTTAAATTTCCTTTAAATAGTTTTATGACCATTAGTAGGTGTGAACCATGGACATAACCTTCAAGAAGAAAAAAGATTCATTGGCAGGTAAAGTAACTTTGAAATCTCGGGATCTGGAAGAGAGTAGAGAAGATTTCCAGCCTGAGATTGAAAACTGTGTGGTAAAGGATAAATTCATTAATATTTCCCCAGAATGCGTCCGCTGCAATTTATGTGTCCAAGAATGTCCGGTAAATGCCATTAAAGATTCTACATTAAATAGAACCGCTAAAATCCTTAATAATTGTGTCAAATGTGATATATGCGCCCAAACTTGCCCGATACGTTGTATACATGTTATGGAAACTACCTCCCAAGTAAAAGATGATGATGTGGAATTCTACCTGCATGAGGTGAAGGTACCACACCGCAGACTGCGCATGAAGTCCATCGAAGTAGATCCTGAAAAGTGCGATTCATGTGCTAAATGCGAACTTTTCTGTCCTACCAGCGCTATTAATGTGCCAGATGGTGAAATTGCCCATATCAACAGGGACTACTGTGTGGGATGTGGGGCGTGTACCAATGTTTGTCCCGAGGGTGCCATAAACCTGGAAAGAGATCTGGGACCATTGGTGAAAACCCGGGAACTCCAGGTAGACCATGATACCTGTGTGCAGTGCCTGACATGTGAAGAGAAATGTCCAGTGGAGGCCATTAAAATAGTTGATGAACAGGTGGTTTTAGACCAGGATAAATGTATTTTATGCGAAGTTTGTTCTACCAAGTGCCCAGTAGGGGCATTAAAGCTAGAGAAGATAGATTCAAGTGAGGATGTATTAAAATTAGGAGACACTGGAGAGGTTAGGGATGAAAGTTAAGGAGATCATGGACCAGAAATTTATTATAGTAGGCCCAGATGAGGATTTGTTGCAGGCTTCAATTAAATTGGAAGAACACCGCAAGTTTACCGCCCCAGTGGTAAACAAGGATAAGAAACTCATTGGCTGGATCACCGCCCTCGACGTCACGCGGGGACTTAGAGAGGGACAAAAAAAAGTATCAGATATCATGCACAGCACAGAAGAAATCGTCCACGTACACCAGAACGATCCAGCACGACTAGCAGTTTTAGCAGCATCCCAACACAAATTAGTTAGCATTCCCGTCCTGGACGATGCCAATATGTTGGTGGGTGTGGTACGCGCCTCAGACATCGTTAAAACCTTATCCAGTCTCTATGAGATCAAAGTCGACAAGATTTTCAGGGCCATGGCAGAAGAACTCAAAGGTGTGAATTGGGCAGAACTCATGGAAGCCTCAGCAATCGTAACCCGCCGCCGAACCGGGACGATGGTCACCGCAAAGGATTACGAGAAGCGGATAAAAAATTCCACCTTCGGAGAGGCAATATGGACAACAGGAGGATTAGAAAAATTCTTTGTTGGCCTCATTGCCATAGGAGAGTTAGTGATTGCCAGAAGAATTGCTAAAGCAAGGAAGTAATCTTTAAGTATTTTTTCTACACTATCCTTCATTTTCATATATTTACACATTTTAGGAGCTTAAGATGCTCAATAAATTGATAATAGTCCGATACGGCGAAATTGGACTTAAAAGCCCTAAAGTTAGAGGGAGATTTGAGCGAAAGCTCATAACAAATATTAAAACCATAATAAACTGTCAGGTAAAGAATCAACAAGGGCGTATATTTATTTATCCACAGGATTTTGATGATGCCCTAAAATCTCTGGAAAAAATAGTGGGTATAGTATCATATAGTCCTGCCGTCTCAACAAAAACGGATTGGGATTCCATAAAAGAACTAATAAGAACTTATATAAGAGAACTGGTAGACGAAGACTTGTTTTCAGGCAAAGATTCATTCGCCATTAGATGTAGAAGAGTAGGAGAACATGACTTTTCCAGTCAAGAAATGGCAGCCTTCTGTGGATCCGTAGTTTATGAAATCACAGAGTCAAATGTCGACCTCACAAATCCTGATTTTGAACTTTTTGTAGAGGTAAGAGAAGATAAAACTTACATATTCCACCAGAAAATACCGGGATTAGGTGGTCTTCCCTTAGGAACCCAAGGAAAAGTTATAGCCCTTGTATCTGGAGGTATAGACTCACCAGTGGCCACCTTTTTAATGATGAAAAGAGGTTGCAGCGTCACTATTCTCAACTTCAACAACTACCCCTACACCTCCGAATCCAGCGAGAAAATCTTAAAAATTCACCAAAAATTAAAAGAATATTCAGCAGGTTCCAAATTGAATCTTTACCAGGTAGACTATGGCGAATACCTCCAAAAATGTAGGAAACAAGCCCCTGAAAGGATGACCTGCGTGCTTTGCAAAAGCGGCATGTATCAGATTGCCGAGAAGATTGCAAAGAAGGAAAAGGCCCTGGCTATTGTTGATGGAAGTAGCTTAGGGCAGGTAGCTTCCCAGACTCTGCCTAATATAGTAGCTACGCGTTATTCAACTTCAATGCCGATTCTCAGCCCTTTAATCGGGTTGGATAAGGTGGAAATAGAAAAGATAGGTAAAAAAATCGGTACCTTTGATATATCTATAAAACCGGAAAGTGGCTGCTCTGCCGCACCCCGCCATCCTGAAACCAATGCAGAATTACCCAGAGTTCTGGAAGCTTTGAAAAATATTAATGCTGAAAATGAACTTGAAAAAGTCACATCATCCATAAGATTACTAAAAAAATAATTTCTTGTATTTATTACTTATCTGCAGTTGTTTACTGCTTTGTAATTGTGTCAATATTTGATAATCAATTTTAGATTAAGTCAACTTTTTCGAGTTTTATTTGACCATTAATTAAAAATTCTTTAAACTTATTTAACCATAAAAATAGAGATATGAAGAATGGAAAAGATATGCACCGGTCATATATTGCCAGTGAAAGTTTAAAAAAGCTGATGTGATTGCGTAGGAGCACAGAGAAGAAATTGTCATCAAAAAGAGTTACATTTAATCAACTTATTTTTCTAATGGTTCAAACTGATCTTTCCCCACGCCACATAAAGGACATAACCAATCATTGACAAGTCTTCGAAGGTTGTTGTTCCTGGCTCTATTCCAGCAGTTGGATCACCCTCTACAGGGTCGTATACATAACCACAGACTATACATCTATACCTTTTCATTTGCATTACCTCCTTAACAAAAAAATAATAAAAATCTTTTAATTATCAATATTTGACTTAGCGTTTTTTTTTATTTAAATATTTTTTTATCAACCCTTAACTTGTTTTTGTAGCAAAGAGATGGTTGCTAGCATCATTTGGACAAATATTAGGCATTCTCCACTTTATATACTAATCTTATTATTAGCTTC
>Ga0209048_10004790_pt1 | contig 12909 bp, 9 predicted proteins | sample FrelakmetCRP12CR_FD_187146 | JGI IMG/M metagenome (GOLD analysis project Ga0209048, IMG submission 187146) | Freshwater lake sediment microbial communities from the University of Notre Dame, USA, for methane emissions studies - CRP12 CR (SPAdes)... | ecosystem: Environmental > Aquatic >... | reverse complement strand
CTTATGCCGCCGGCACGTGGGGCCCGGTCGCCTCTATTGCCCTTCTCGCCCGAGATGGCAGGGAGTGGGACGAATAACCGCATGGCGTTATTGGCTTGCATGAATCACAGCATACAGCTTTGAAAGAAGGAGAACGGCTATGAATCAGACAGTTCAGGACGTCACAGAGCGGATCATCAACCGCAGCCGCAAGCACCGCTTGCGGTATCTGCAGAACATGGAGGAAAACAGGGTAGCCGGTCCATCCCGGCATAGACTTCCCTGCAGCAACCTCGCACACGCCATGGCGGTTTGCAGGGGTGAGGATGCCGAGAGAATGCGCGACCAGCACTCGCCCCATATAGCCATTGTAACGTCCTATAATGATATGCTTTCAGCCCACCATACCTACGAAAACTTCCCGGCCATCATCAAAAAGGCGGTGGCAGCGGCCGGCGGTGTTGCCCAGGTAGCGGCCAGCGTTCCGGCCATGTGCGATGGGGTGACTCAGGGCGAGGCCGGCATGGACCTGAGCCTAGTCAGTCGCGACGTGATCGCCATGTCCACGGTGATCGGCCTGTCCCACGATGTCTTCGATGGCGCCCTGCTGCTTGGCATTTGCGATAAAATCATGCCCGGGCTGGTAATGGGGGCGATGCAGTACGGACACCTCCCCATGATCCTGGTGCCCGGCGGACCAATGCGCACCGGACTGCCCAACAAGGAGAAGGCACATGCGCGGGAACTCTTCGCCGAGGGTAAGATCGGACGGGATGAGATGCTCGAGGTGGAATGCAAATCTTACCACAGCACAGGGACCTGTACCTTCTATGGAACAGCAAACAGCAATCAACTTGTCGCTGAACTCCTTGGGCTACACCTGCCCGGGGCCTCCTTTGTCAATCCCGATGACCCTCTGCGGGAGGTTTTCACCATCGCCGCAGCTACCCGTGTCACCGGCATGACCCACCTAGGCGGGGCTTATAACCCGATCAGTCAGGTCGTCAGCGAAAAATCCGTGGTGAACGCCATCGTCGGGGTACTGGCCACGGGAGGCTCCACTAACCAGACCATGCATCTGGTGGCCATGGCTAGGGCAGCCGGCATCCGCATCAACTGGGACGATTTCTCGGATCTTTCCAAAGTAGTGCCGCTGCTGGTTCGGATCTATCCCAACGGCCCCGGAGACATCAACACTTTTCAGGAAGCGGGAGGCATGGCGGCCCTCATCGCGGAACTCCTGGATGGCGATTTTTTGCACAATGACGTGCAGACTGTGGCAGGACAGGGCATGGAGGCTTATACCCGCAAACCTTTATCGGAGGGGGGAGTTCTGGCGTGGAAGTCTGAGCCGGAACGATCTGCTGACCTATCGGTGATCGCCTCCGTGCAGAAGCCTTTTTCAGCGACAGGTGGACTCAAGCTCCTCACGGGCAACCTGGGCCGCTCCGTCATCAAGGTGTCATCCCTCGCCGACGGCACAAATACGGTCGTCGAGGCCCCAGCAGTGGTCTTTCATACCCAGGAAGAACTGAACGTCGCTTTCCATGAGGGCCGGCTCAACCGCAATTTCATCGCCGTGGTGCGCTTTCAGGGACCACAGGCCACGGGCATGCCGGAACTGCATAAGCTGATCACACCTCTGGCTGTTCTCATGGACCAGGGCTATCAAGTGGCGATGGTGACGGATGGCCGGCTTTCCGGAGCATCCGGCAAGGTGCCTGCTGCCATCCATGTCACCCCGGAGTCACTGTGCGGCGGAACGCTAGCCAAAGTGCGGGATGGTGACCTGATCCGACTCGATGTCGGAGCCGGGAGACTCGACCTGCTGCTCGACGATGATGTCATCAGGGCTCGTGAGTTTGCCGACCCCGGGGTGAGGAGAGTACGTTATGGCTTCGGTCGCCAGATTTTCGCCCCCTTGCGGGGCAACATGCTGAGTCCGGAGAAGGGTGGGAGCTCGTTGTTTACCTATGTCAATGAGAAGTGCCACGTGAATATTCCCTTTGAGGAGGAGTGATGGAAACAAAGAGACATTGGAAGAAAGAACCCGAGGAGATACTGCGCCAAGGGCCGGTGGTACCGGTCGTGGTCATTCATAAACTGGAGCAGGCGGTGCCGCTCGCAAAGGCCCTCATGGCAGGTGGTATCCGCGTGATAGAGATCACGCTGCGCACCCCGGTGGCCGTGGAGACCATCAGGGCCATCAGTCAAGATGTTCCTGAAGCCATTGTGGGCGCTGGCACGGTGACCCGCGCTGAAGAGCTGTCTGCGGTTGCCGAGGCGGGGGCGGACTTCGCCATCAGTCCGGGCCTGACCGTGGAGCTGCTTCAGGCGGCCAATCGGGGAACCATTCCCCTGATCCCCGGCATATCCACGGTTTCGGAGTTGATGACCGGCATGGCGCTTGGGTACAGTCACTTCAAGTTTTTTCCCGCCGAAGCGGCGGGTGGCGTAAAAATGCTAAAAGCCATTGCCGGACCCTTTCCCAAGATCACCTTCTGTCCCACGGGGGGCATCACTCTCGACAACTACCTGGACTATCTTGCCCTAGGCAATGTTGCTTGTATCGGTGGCTCGTGGATAGCTCCGCAAGGAGCGATGGACCAGGGGGACTGGGCACGGATCACTGCTCTCACCCGGGAAGCGGTCGCACGGGCGGGGCGTTCGGCTGGCTAGCTCGTATCCGGAATTTTTGTTTCATTAGCGAAACCTGCGTGAAGCAACCACCCTTTTGTGATTCCGGTGACCAATTCTGGTCGTCTATTTGTATCAATATCCAATTGTCACCTATGAGACGTTATTGGGAACCGCTCAGGGAAATACTAATGCAGCTTGAAATAGCACGGTAGTCCAGGGCGTGTCTCCTTTCTGACGAAAGACCATATTATGACAGTGATGTTGTTGCATGCCGAATGAAGCTGTTGATCCAGGGGGGCTGATAGAGGGATTATGTGGTTGCAGGCACTGCACTGCCCACAGCTTCACATGGGGAGGGCATGAATTCCTTGATACTGTCTGGCAAAGCCCCTATGGGAAGGCGTAGTGGTAATACTGAGGAAAAAGGGCATAGAGATGTCCATCGACGCGTTTAAGACTGCTGCAAGAATTGCAATGGGGAGAAGGTTTGTGGAGCAGCAATGAATTATATCGGGGTGCCGTAAAGCTGAACCGTATAAGACAAGTCACAGAGAGTTTGTTTCTTTTAGTACTTGTGCAATCTGCAATTGAGATGCTTCAAATCCCCAAGCATAACTTTCTCCCGAAATATACTGCTTCAATGTAACAATTTCCTGGGCACTATAAGTAAAGCGCAAAACCCCCACGATCAAGGAAATCTTGGGCAAACTTATTGACAGCGAGCGTTTTTTGAGAATATAATGCTGCGAACATTGAAGAAGGATAAAAGACAGTGTTAGCGGCAACCCCAAGGCAGACGTCCGGTCTCGGTACGAACTGCCCCATTAAGAGGTCGTCTGGTGACACACTGCGGCACAGTAGACACTGTCCTATGGGCATTGCTATCAGACCCGCTGTGCACAGTCGTATTCGGCTCGTCCAATTTGGAAATGTTTTAGATTGATCAATTCACCAGAGGAGCATAGCGAATGGACAACGTAACGGACAACCCATTGCTTGTTTTCGGGTTCACCTTCTTCGTGCTGTGGCTTTCGGAGCGGGTGATAGGGGCGTACTTTTTCGGGAGGCAGCGGAAGCTGGCAGAGGACGCACGTGCAGACTTCGGCGTTATCCTGGCAGCTACACTGACGCTGCTCGGACTCATCATCGGATTTAGTTTTTCGATGGCAGTCAGCCGGTACGATCAGCGTAAAAACTACGAGGAGGCAGAGGCCAATGCGATCGGCACCGAATACGTCCGGGCCGACCTGCTGCCTGCCGCAGATGCGGCGAAGGTGCGTGAGCTGCTAAGGGACTACCTAGATCAGCGTGTTTTGTTCTATCTGAGCCGCGACGCGCAACAGATTCGGCAGATCAATGCCCGCACTGCTCAATTGCAGTCCGAGTTGTGGTCCGCGGCCACGGCTTCCGCTGCAGCAAAGCCAACGCCCATGGTCGCCTTGGCCGCTTCGGGCATGAACGATGTATTGAACTCTCAGGGATACACGCAGGCTGCCTGGTGGAACCGCATCCCAATTGCGTCATGGGCTCTGATGGCAATAATCGCGGTCTGCTGCAACGTGCTGGTCGGCTATGGTATGCGAAACGTCAGAGCGGAAGGCTCCCTGCTTCTGGTGCTACCACTTGTTCTGTCTATCGCGTTTTTTCTTATCGCGGATATTGACAGCCCACGCGGCGGCGTCATTCACGTGAAACCGCAGAATCTGATAAGTCTTGCTGAATCCCTGCATGAGCACTGATCGGGATGTATTGTCGCTGGAGTTGAGAGGCATGGGTCATTGTTAACCGGACGTCTCATGATATTTAAGATATTGCAGCTTATAGGCAGAAGTTGCGGGCAGCTTCCACTGCATGAATGTCTCCATGAGCAGGTGATCTTTAGCCGGGAAAAGTGTCGAGCAGGAAACTGAGTCCCTTTACCAGTAAGAACTTTGGGAGCACAGCGGCGCAAGTACAAAAAACATTATTGCTAATACGACAGTTTTCAATTCTATGTATTTCATCCTCCTTATAATGATACTGGACATAGCATGTCAATTTATTTTCGTGATAAACAGTTAAAGATGACTGTTTTCTTGCATGTTGTTATTTAGTCTTTACTCCCCAGAATTTTATCTTTACCGGAAAGTGGCAAGAAGAGGAAATGATGCAACAATGTCCTATTGCTTGAATGTGCATTCGGAGACGAACTTGATTAAATCCACGCAACAGCACTTCTCTCGATTACAGGTCGAGACATAGTGCATAAGCCTTGTCAGGCAAATGAGCATTATGGATGAGAATCCCATCGTGATAGCTATTTTTGGCTATCACCATTTTGGAGCACAGGCGGCTTATATTGGTTATCAGGGTGGAGCCGATATTATCCCGACAAGAGCGCGTGTCTCGGCCTCAGAAAGTACCTGAGTAGGCTATTTAATAGTTTCGTTCTCGTAATCGGCACTATGGTAAAATCATATAGTATGTAAATTTCAATCATTATGCTGCATGCATCTCGGGAGGACGAGCTGATGAACATCATTTTTCATGACGATTTTTATCAAGAATATGATTGTGATCCGGCTGCGGCCCCCGGGCGGATGGAACCCATCATACGGGAGCTGAGAAAACACCCCCATTACAAATTTATTACACCTGTGCCGGCTGACGAAAAGGACCTTCTGAGGGCCCATTCTGCTGCGCATATCGCATCCATTCGGGAGTCAGCCATTATCTACAATATGGCGGTCCTCGCGGCGGGGGGAGCAATAATGGCGGCTGAACTTGCCTTTGCCGGTGAACCTTCCTTTGGCTGCATCCGCCCCCCGGGGCATCATGCTTCTGCCGACAGCTGCTGGGGATTTTGTTTTTTTAACAACATGGCAGTTTCTCTTCTGAGGCTCAAGGCTGAGGGAAAGATCTCATCTGCCTTTATTCTGGATTTCGACCTTCACCGGGGAGATGGAAATATCAATATCCTGGGCGGTCAGAAGGGCATTAAGATTCTAAATCCTGGCAGTCTGACAGAAAAAGACTACCTCCGAGAGATTGAATCGATTCTGGAGAAGACCGGAGACTGCGATATCATCGCTGCATCTGCAGGCTTTGACGAATATGTGAAGGATTGGGGCGGAAAACTTTCCACAGTTGCATATCAGGAAATCGGAAGGGTGATGAAGGAATTTTCCGAGAAACACTGCGGGGGGAGAAGGTATGCGCTCTTGGAAGGAGGTTACTGTTATGAGGATCTCGGGTTTAACGTCTACGCCTTCTGCGAGGGTTTCAGATGATACGAGGGAAGGGATGATCAGGCGTCGTGCACTGAATCCTAAACTATGATTGACATTGACTGACCTGAGGGGGGGAGGGGTCGATCAGGTCTGTATATCTTGTTAATTGTACAAGCCTGCAAAATCAAGAGGTTCAAATACTGTCATGTGCTTACAGAACTCATTGAAAATAGCAGCCTGAATACACTGACGGGTATGAGCGGAAATAATCAGGGGTCGACTCAAACTTCAGTAGAGTAGAGAGCTGGCGTAGTAACCATACGGTTCTATCTCCAGCTCCCCCTCGTCAAACCGTACGTTCGCTTTTCGCGAATACGGCTTACCGATCATCTTCTTCCAGAGGCTTTCGCTCACACTTGGCCTTCTGGTATAGCTTCCGCCGGAGATACCGGAATATCTGGTGTTTATAGCGTTACCGCAATCACCGATCCTTCTCTCCTTCAGAAGCATGATGAAAGTATTGCCCCTTCCCTCTCCCAAAGTTCTGTTGTCTTTGAGATACAAGCGGTACTATGCGCAACTCCGACTCCCTTGCCGACCCAGTGAAATTTCGTCTCCTTATATCCACCAGTTGCCATATACGCAACATCGACAAGGGTCTCCCGCGTTCATTATCATATGGCTTCCCCTACGTGCCACCCCTGTCGCCCCAGGAGTCCATCTATCGGTTACGGTAGTTATTGTCAGGCTAGATGCATCGGTCTTCCCCCCTCTTGGACGGGGTCGACAACTCCATTTTCGAGTATCGAGGCTACATCCGAGTTCGCTTGCGCTGCGGCCCGCAGGTTTGCTCGACTCCCTTTCGGAGCCTTTGTCAGGGAACTTAGCGCTTCAGGTTACCCCTTGCACCTCCCTCTAGCTAAATGGGTGATCTACCAAATTCCCACTGTCGGACTTCAACCGACGAGTCATACGTTTTACACGGCATACCCAAGAAGCTATCGATTTGGACGATTATTTACTATCGTTGATTTCGCCCCAGAGAAATCATTAAAATTGCCTGCACTGGAAATACGATGATTTCCGAAAATAATTGTAACTTCCGCAGTTCTAAGTATTGAAGTTCCAGCAAACCCACTCATTTAGGTATGTTGTATTCGCAAAGAAGAACGTTCGATAGCGATGAAGACAATTGCACGATATAATATTTTTAGTATGCAGTCATTATTGTGAAGGAGAGGCAACCAGAAATGCAGACCAAGGGGGCGCGCTTAGCAAAGCTGATTCAAAAAAAGATGGGGAAGTTCAAGGACGTTTGCAGGGGAATCGACGAGGACATGGCATCATGTGCTCCCGAGGGCAGTTGGACGCCCAAGCAAATCGTGTCACATCTTTGCGGCCCCGAAGGTGAAGGTTACATAACATCCATCCGGGCATTTCTGGAACAGGATGCTCCTCGCCTGGACATCGAGGCTAACAATTCTTTTTATACGGACAAAAGGGCGAGGATGACAATGGCTCAAATGCTTGATGAGTTAGACGGCGAATATGGCCGGATTGCCGACCTCGCAGCCCGACTGACCGAGGATCAACTCGCGCGGAAGGCCCATATACCGCTAATGAAGAATACTCCAATGGGCGAATATCCGACCCTTGCAATGTGGATTCAGGCTCTTGTGAAAGATCACGTTAACTTTCACATCGAACATATGCGGGACATCCTCCAACGGAGAAAACCACGTAACGTTTGTTTTTGGGAGTAATTCTCGAGGTCGAAATGAAGTTTTACGGCCGTAAATAAAGGTTGCTTTCGAAATCCTATAATGAACAAACAGAAAAAGGTACGTAGGATAGATCGTCTATTCAGTTTCCTGCCGAGGATATTGCGAGGTTTCAACCGCAATCAGGGTCTGCTGTTGTCCGGAGCTGTTGCCTATTATACGCTGTTGTCAATTGTGCCCATGTCAATTCTCGCTTTAATAGTGCTGTCTCATTTTATCGAACAGGAACAGTTGTTTCACACCTTATCAACGTATCTGGAAATGGTGATACCCGGCTATGCAGCAACATTGACCGAACAGGTGCGGGTATTTCTTGAGCATCGTAAGGTGATCGGCATTATTGGATTCCTGGTCATGTTGTTTTTTAGTTCCATCGCCTTTAAAGTGCTTGAAAATGCCATGTCGGTGATTTTTTTCCATCGTGTCAGAATAAAACACCGCAACTTGTTAATTTCCATTATTATTCCTTACGTTTATATCTTTTTAATGGGGTTGGGTATATTGCTGGTGTCGTTTATTGCGGCGGCAATAGAGACACTTGAAAACAGGCAATTGATCATTTTCGGATGGAGTTTAAGCCTTGAAGGCACTTCCGGGGTTGCGCTGTATATAATGGGTATGATTGGCGAGGTGCTTATGCTCACTTCCTTATATCTGGTTATGCCTGTGGTACGTATCACTTTTCGTCACGCACTGATCGGAGGGGTGACCGCAACGATTTTATGGGAGATCACGCGCCGTGTGCTGGTCTGGTATTACGCGGTCATATCTATGGTAAATTTAATATATGGTTCCTTCGCTACAGTAGTGGTGGCCCTTCTCAGTATAGAGGTTATAGCAATAATCCTTTTATTAGGTGCTCAGGTTATTGCGGAACTAGAGCGCAAGCCGGACGAATTGACCGAAGAGGAACAATCAGCTTTTGAAACGTGATGCTAATGCGGGTTAGGCTTACAGTTATGCGTTTATCATTGGTTACGAATAAGCGTTATTCTGCAACTTTTTGTTTCCTCTACAAAACCTGCAAAAACGAGGGCGTTCAACTGGCATCACTTCCTCACAGCAATCATCGAAACGACATATCCTGAATACATCGATAGGTAGAAAGTGGAAATCATCGGTGGTTGTTTCAAAACTTCATCAAGTAACCTCCAGTGGCATCCGTATTGCTAAACTGATGATTATCTGTCCTAGTCAAGAATTACGTTTACAATAATTTTAAATGTAAATGCTGTCTTGAGCAGCTTAAGTAAATATCTGTAAGGTCTTTTGCGCAGTCTATCGCTTCTGCTGGATCTTTTTCATTTGCGCAACGGCGGTGTCCAAGGCTTGTTTTGTTTCTTTGTCGTCTTGGGCAAAGACAAGTAGGTTCTTCCACGTGGAAATGGCATCCTGAAGATGACCATTCCTATATTCATCGAGTCCCTTCGTGAAAAGTAAACTTCTGCATTCCCGGATTCTCTCATGCAAAGATTCCCTATCGAATGATAACTGCTGCGAGAATTTTTCAAAGTAGCTGTAGTTCTTCAGCAGAACTGTATAACTTTGCAATGCTACAACATAATCATTCCTCGCGGTGGCTGTCTCACCTATGCTTTGCATGTCCTTAAGGGCTTTTACGTAACCCGCCAAGACTAATTGGTTCCTGGGATATTCGGCATATAGGTTTCTGTAAGCGATGATTGCTTTTTGGAACTTCCCTTTATTGAGGGCCTGCTGCACCTCTTTTCTAACGATGGTGGCCCTGCAGTTCATTATTCTGGTATTCAGGAAGGCTTTGTTGAATGACAATAAATCAGAACAACCTTGAAAGTCGTTAAAGTTTCTTAGCAAGATTGTATACACTCTCTCAGCAATGGGAAACTCCCCAGCCTCGAATGCCTTATCTGCCCGGTTCTTTATAGTTTCAACGGTCTTGACATATCGATTAGTAAAGGTATTATTTGTTTGGCATCTGTTGTATGACTTCTCGTAGAGCTCTAATACGCCCTGAATATCATCTCTAGCGAGAAGCTCATTAGCTTCAGACTGGATTCGATTCTCTTCTGATGTGCCGATAAGATACTGATCGTTGTCATTCTTTTTCTCCTGGGCACAAGAAAGAAGTAAACTAACAACAAAAATACTGAGCACCGATATTGCTTGTTTAAAATAATGTCCTATCATGTTATGTGTTTAACTTGATGAAACACTGAGTGATTGGAGTTCTCCATGAATGACATGAAAAGATCAATGAGCTGGGGATTGAACTGTGTCCCCGAAGAATTTCTTACCTCACGAAGAGCCTCATCTCGTGAAAGGGCTTTCCTGTACGGCCTTTCAGAAGTCATTGCATCATAAGCGTCTGCAATTGATATTATCGCTGCAAAAAGCGGTATTTCCTCTCCGGCCAGTCTATCTGGATAACCTTGTCCGTTGAACCACTCGTGATGATGTCTAACCGATGGTATGTACTTGTGAAGTGACGGTGCCTTTTTAAGAATGTCAGCTCCATAGTCGGTATGCTGCTTTATCTCCTCATATTCAGAGGGGCTGAGTTTAGAGGTTTTTCTCAGTATGGCATCCGGAATCTTAATCTTACCGATGTCGTGGAATAGGCATGCTTTCTCCAGATCTGCACACTTTTCTTCATTGAACCCAAGTTCTCTTGCAATCAAAAGTGATAGCTGCGCTACCCTTACGGAGTGACCGTGTGTGTATGGGTCCCGAGCATCTATTGCAGCTGCAACCACCTTAACCATCGAAACATAAGACTCCTCAAGATCCACTGCATACTCATTCAGTTTGTGCCGCTGCTGCGTGATGAGGCTACTCATCTCATTGAAATTTGCCGTCAATATTCCTAGTTCGTCCCTTGATTGTATTAAGAGAGGAGCGCTCTCCTTTCCATTCTTGAAGTCTACGATACCCGTGGAAAGCGCCTTAATCGGCCTAGTCATTGTTGATGATAGGGCTAAGCATCCACATCCGCCACAGATTAGGACAATTCCAAACATAATCAATATTCTGTTCCGAGCTTCAAATTGTGCGTTTTCAAGGGCTGACCTGTTGATGCCTACCAAGACAAGCCCCAGCTGCTTATCCATAAAATATATAGGACAGGTTACCTCAAATAAAACACCGGCCGGACCCTTCACTTCCCTGATCACAAATCCATTTTCTGTTGCCTCGATTATCGTTCCTTCCGATGGCTTGACCGTTTTCCCCCGCATGTTAATATCACTGTGTACCAAAGCCCGCATGCCTGTGTCAAGGATCGTTATGTATTCAACATCCCTGTTTGAACTCTTTGATTTGTAAACGATGTTATCAAGACCCAACAGATCATTAGACAAAAGACTGTACGCTCCCACAGCCGCGATGTTTCTGCCAAGCGATGCAGCCCTTTTGGTGATCTCATCCAGCATAGATTGTTTCATGATTGCAACCGTTGCAATGTAAGAACTAGCCGTTGTAACGCAGAGCAGCGAAAGAACAAGGCAGCAAACCTTTGATCTTAGAGATGTAAAGGACAATTTGCTCATGAAGCACATCCTTGTTATGTGCTCCCACAATAGCAGCAGGGATGTCAACGTTTTTCTACTCAGTAAATAAGGCGATACAGAACTAAAAGAGCCGATTGTAACTTTGCCTCTCACGTATATTTCCTCGGAATCAGTTCTTTGCTTAATGATGCGGCTTTTGGCGTCCTGCAACCGTAGTCAAGCTTCGCACCTAATTCAAGATCAAATTCCCTGAATTATCACTTTGACTGTCATCACTTCAGCCATTGAAAAGATTTGTGTATGTTTTTATGAAGGGATGCACTGTCCCTATATAAATCATCGAGGTGAAACGAGCTGGTCGACAGCATCAACTACCCCTATAGAAGTTATCGGAAGTTTTATGGCAATCTTTAGAACTGTCTATGATAATGGCTAAAGTACGCGCATACCAGGCCATAGTTCAAATAACTCTGCGACTTTATTATTTCAGTGGTGAAACACTCCCTGAACATTTCCAGTCGTACTCACCAGAATAATAAGGAATCCTTCATCCATTGATTTTAAGTAGCACCCGAGATTGCTATTTTGACACATTCTTTTAATAATCCTCATTTGCCAGATATTTTCAACTATAATTAAAATCAAAGGCGGAGCGTTTATATCCGTCAGACCGGCCCGCGCCTTTAAAGACTTAATTTTGGGGGTTCCAATGGTCGCTCCATTACTCTTTGAAGTATTTTCCGATTATATTTGACCATGGTGCTACTTCAGTACCGTGCGTATTGAGCAATTAACAAAACAGTATGTCATACTTGTCCAATGGGTGGCATTTCCTCTTCACCCCGGCATCCCCGAGGACGGCCTCACTCTTGATGATCTTTTTGTGGGCCGCAATTTGGACATCGGGCAGATGATGCAGAGGCTGCGAAAGATTGCACTGGATCTGGGCTTGCCTTTTGGCGAGCGCCAAAAGACATATAACAGCCGCTTGGCCCAGGAGTTGTCCAAATGGGCCGAATCTCAGGGCAAGGGAAAGCAATTTCATGAGGCGATGTTTCACGCGTATTTTGTAGGAGGCATCAATATTGGCAAGCCGAATGAACTAGTTAGGCTGGCCGGATCAATCGGGCTCCCTGCAGATCAGGCGCAGGCAGTGCTGGATACCCGCAGCTTTAAACAGCCGGTTGATGCTGACTGGAGGCGGTCACATGCACTCGGCATAACCGCAGTTCCGACCTTCGTGGTAAACAATGCAAAGCTTGTCGGAGCTCAGTCGTTCGAAGCCCTTGAGCTTTTTTTGATAGGAGAAGGCGGGCAGAAACGAAACGAAACAAGATGATCAAAATACTTCAGATTGCCGGTTTGACCATTTTTTAGAGTCTCAAATAATAGCAAGCACGGATTTGCTTGGTATCAATTTCATGCAGACAATTAATCCCCCGGTTATCCCTGCGAAAGACGCCTGTGCGGGAAGCCGCAGGCGTCTTCCTGTGAGACTTCAATGCGAAGCACGTTAATGTGGCGGGAAATTCGCGAGAATTCCCTGCATGGCCTGCTTCAGGTCGCCCGAAGCCGCCTCTGTGTTAATACAACCAAAAGCTGTTCCCCGCCAGACCGGCTCTTTGTTCTCAATGGAGGTTTCCTTGTACATGTATATTTTGGATGTGTCGGCAGACGAGGGCATATCGCGCCTGATCTTGTAGACGTTTAGGGTCAGCATCCGAAGCTGATAGCTGTCCTGATAGAGGCTGCTGTTGAATTCATAACTCACCGATATTATCAGGTCGGACTTCTCGGACACCCTGGTGAGACCTT
>Ga0209048_10004789_pt1 | contig 12913 bp, 11 predicted proteins | sample FrelakmetCRP12CR_FD_187146 | JGI IMG/M metagenome (GOLD analysis project Ga0209048, IMG submission 187146) | Freshwater lake sediment microbial communities from the University of Notre Dame, USA, for methane emissions studies - CRP12 CR (SPAdes)... | ecosystem: Environmental > Aquatic >... | reverse complement strand
ACTCGTGCCTGTTTGGTCCCCTGATGCAACCGAAACGACATCCTCCATTCTGCTCCCTCCGCCTCCGAGGCACCCCTCATGGACTGATGGCATAACCATAATGAATACTTTCGCTGGGGGAAGCCGAAGCATGCTTCATGATGCAGTCATCATTTTGGGGCGTTCCTGCTGTACCGGAACGCAATGTTGCACGAACCCTCCCTGGATACCATGCAAGGTCCCATCGGCCTCTTCGGGCTGCAACCCTTCCCGAAGACTGGACATTCCTGTGAGGGGATGAGGCCTCGGAGGACCTCTCCGCAGCGGCAACCGCCCATCTCCTCCTTGACCTGGGGCGCTTCCTTGAGCACATCGTGGAACCGCACCCTGGCATTGTGTGCGGCATACTCCTTGCGCAGCTCATAGGCGCTCAAGGGTATCACCGGGAATCCCCGCCAGTTTCGGTCCACCGGTTCGAACACCTCCTCCAGCATCCTGAGCGCTATAGGGTTGCCCTCGGGCTTGACCACGCGTGAGTACTCGTTCTCCACCTCGTGTCGGCCCTCCGCGAGCTGGCGGACCATCATGTAGACCGCGACCAGGAGATCGAGAGGCTCGAAACCTGCGATGACCTGCGGGATTCCCCTGTCCCGGGAGAATCGCTCGAACGGATGAGTCCCAAGGATGGTGGCCACATGTCCGGGCTGGATTAACCCGTCGATCTTCACCTCTCCCAGGTTGAAAATGGCATCCAGCGCCGGTGGGAGGATGCGGTGGCAACTGAGGACCGTGAAGTTCCCCGGCAATGGATTGAGCATGACTGAGGCCGTGGTCGGACTGGTGGTCTCGAAGCCGATGGCCATGAAAGTTAGCTCCTGCACATCGGAGCTCAGCCTGACCGCATCCTCTATCGAGTAAACGACCCTGACGTCCGCGCCCCTGGCCTTCGCTTCCGCCAATGACCCGATGGGTGTCGGCACCGCCATCATATCCCCGAACACGGCGATGGTGACCCCATGGTCGGCTAAGGTGATGCTCTCCACCACCTCTTTGGTGGTGGTGACGCACACTGGACAGCCTGGGCCCTGGCCGATGGTCACGCCTGCTCCCTTCAGCATGTCCTCTATTCCGAAGCGGACCAAGGTGTCCTGGTGCGTCCCGCAGACATGCATGAATCGCGCCTTCAGGCCATATTTCGCGATGGAATCGATTATCTTCTTTCCCGTGGCCTCGTCCCTGTATCGGAACATCACCTTTCCACCACCTTCAATGAAGTGACCGAACAGCTCTTGCCTTTGATTATTTCCACCCGCCCGCCGCACTTCGGGCAGCTGAGGTCGGGGATCGCATAATGGTCTGAACCTCCATCGATGTACTCCACCCCTCCCTCGTAGCCGCACGCGGCACAGCGGACCTGGACCTTCTCGGTGCTGATGACCAGGTCGGAACCTTCCAAGATCGTGTTCTTGATGAGTATGCTGTAGGCGAATTCGAGCTGCTCTGGTCCCAGGAAGGTCAGCTCGCCCACCACCATATCGACCTCCTCCACCCGCTCCACATCGTGCTTCTGGAGCTCGGCGAGGACAGCCTCGATGATGCTGGCCATTACTGAGACCTCGTGCATGGGTGAATGAACCGGGAACGGCTATTTATTGTCTTCCGGTTTTGGCACGTCCCCTCGAATCGGTCTGCTTCCTCCTATTATGCGCTAACGAGGGCGGCTCCTTGGCTTTGAATACCGAACCATAATAGTCGCAGAAAGGGGCCACGGGGCACCGCGGGCATTTGGGGTTTCTGGGGAGGCAAATGGTCTGGCCGAAGCGGACCAATAAGGAGTTGACATCGATCCAGAGTTCGCGCGGTACGACCTTCCGCAGCGCATACTCCGTCTCCTCGGGATCCTTGGTGGCGCACAGGCCTATGCGGTTGGCGATGCGATGGACATGCGTGTCCACGCAAATCGCCTCCTTTCCGAACCCATAGGAGAGCACGCAATTGGCGGTCTTCCGACCCACCATAGGAAGGGCGACCAGGCTCTCCAGGTCGTCTGGGACAACGTCCTCTCTCTCATGGATGATGCGGGCGATCTCCCGGATTGCCTTCCCCTTGGCCTTCGGGAAGCCTGCGGCCCGGATCAGGTCCTCGACGCGCTCTTGAGGCGCGTTCGCCAGCTCCTCCGGGGAATCGAACTCGGCGAAGAGGCGGGAGGAGGCGGCGAAAGTGTTGGCGTCCTTGGTGCGTTGGGACAGGACCGTGGAAATCAGAACATGGAACGGGTCCGGCTGCCATGCCGCCTCTTCCTCGCCATTCCTTCCCGGAAATACCCCCTGGGGGCAGACCGAGCGAACCAGCTCAAGGATCCTTCTTGCGTCCTTCATTGGCGTCCCACCAGGCCTTCGCCTCACCTATTGTGTATATCGAGCCAGTTACGAGGACCGTATCCTCCGGGCCTGCGATCGATATCCCGCTCCGCACGGCCTCGATCACTGAGGTGCGAACTTCAACCTTCTGCATGTATCTGGACAGCGCCTCTTGCACTTTCCCAGCGGGGATGGCGCGCTTCGTCAGGGGTTGCGTGGCGATCGCCACATCGGAGATGAAAGCGAAGGGTTGGACGATCCCCTCCAGGTCTTTGTCGTCCAGCACCCCAATGATGAGAACGATCCGGCCTTTGACCAGATGGTTGAGGTCCTTGGATACCACCTCTGCACCTTGGGGTGTGTGGGTGGCGTCGAATATCACCCGGGGCTCCCGGCCGACCACCTCCAACCGCCCCGGCCACCTGACCTTCTCGATTCCGGACCTGAAGGCCGGGTCGCTGATCTCTGTGCCTTTTGCCCTTAGTTGCTGAACTACCTTGTAGGCGATCCCAAGATTGGACGCCTGGTAGGCACCTATAAGGGAGAGCCGGACCTGACAGTTCATGGCAGGCAGGTAGACGTTCGTCCCCTCCAAACTGCAATCCAACACCTGATAATCGGCACCTGGTGAGACCGTGACCAGAGGAGCGTTGGCTAGCTTGGCGATGTCCCTGATGGTCTCGAAAGCCTCCCCCTGCACCTCGGCGGTCACCACCGGAATCCCTGGCTTGATGATCCCCGCCTTCTCGAAGGCAATCTTGGCCAGTGTGTCCCCTAGGTACTTGGCGTGCTCCATGGCTATCCGGGTTATCACCGAGCAATCGGGATTGATGACATTCGTAGCGTCCAGCCTCCCGCCCATCCCCACCTCCACCACCGCCTGCTGCACGTCCTTCTCCGCAAAATGAAGGAAGGCGAGGGCGGTCGCCACCTCGAAGAATGTGGGATGAGAATCGCGATTGACCAGGCTCATGTCCTCTACCTGGCCCCTCACTTCCTCGGCCAGTCGAACCAGATCCCCGCTTGGAATCATGACCCCGTCCACCTGGATCCGCTCCCTGAAGTCCACCAAGTGCGGCGAGGTATACAGCCCTGTGCGGTAGCCTTGCTCCTTCAATATCGATGCCAGCATGGCGCTGACGGATCCTTTGCCATTGGTCCCGGCGACGTGGACCGAGCGGAAAGAGGTCTGCGGGTCCCCAAGGCGTCGGAGCAGCTCGGTGATGTTGCCGAGCCCGAGCTTGATGCCCATGGTCTCGAGGCCGAACAACCATTCAAGGGTGCTTTGGTACTCCATGACGCCCAGCCAATAATCGGCCGCTCTTATACAGTTTCGCCTTCTTGCCGCAGCGTCGGCACAAGCCTGCCCAGCTCGATGCCCCTGCGCTTCGCCTCGCCCTTCATGGCCTTCATGATGCCCGAACCATACTGGGCGGCCTTCTTAGGCCTGGAGGCCGCCGCATGCAGACCCAATAGCATCGCCACCTGCCTGAGGACGACCTTCCTCTCTTCCCCATTGATGAAGTCCTCCTTGGGGAAGGTCCTTGCCAGATGAACCACGCTGGGATGAAGGAAGGGGTACTTTGACTCCTTGTGAAACCTAGAAACGATGCGGTTCTCCCGCTCGATGCCGACCCGCAGAAGCGTCTCCTGGTCGTTCGCCATATTGGTGGCTAGCTCGTCTGGTGCCATCCTGAGATAACGAGCATACCCCCCGAACAGCTCGTCTGCTCCTTGACCGGTGAGGATGAGCCTCTCCCTGACACGGGATGCCCCGATCCAAAGCGGCAGCTCGAAGGAAAGCGTCAGGGGATTGTCCGTGCCCATGGTCCTGGCCAGTTCGGGCAAGGCACCGATTATCTCCGGTTCGGTCAGAACTATGGGCACCCAATGGAGGTCGAGCTCCTTCCCCTCCTTCTCGCCGACCACCAGGTCATGTGCTCCCTTGACCCCCACCGTGTACAGCTCGACCCGGCAGGCCTCGCTCGCCAGCCGGGCGACGACCGTGCTGTCCAGCCCCCCGGAGAACAGGATCGCCGCCTCATTCCCGCTGCACATCTCCATGATGGCCTCTCGCAGGGCGACGGCCAGGGACTCAGCATCGTTCACGAGGCTTGAATTAAGAGGGCTCTATTTAACATCACCTTGCGGACCGTGCCAACCATATGCATGAGGGAACACGTCATGGCCATGCAACCATTATATCATGGCCTCGTCAATTTGACCGCGTGTCCGTCGACCTTCACAGATTGTTCAAGCCGGCAAGCATCGCCGTGGTCGGAGCCTCGACCCAGCCCGAGAAGACCGGACATATGATCCTCCGCCATTTGAAGCAGGGCTCCTTTCGACTCTATCCCGTGAACCCTAACCGGGAGGAGATCCTGGGGCTAAGATGCTTTCCCACCGCATCGGCCCTGCCGGAAGTGGTTGATGTGGCCATCCTGTCCGTCACCGCCAATCTGACGGTGGAGGCGCTCAAGGATTGCGTGAGGGCAGGGGTACCGTTCGTCATCTCTGTGGCCGGTGGTTTCTCCGAGATAGGAGAAGCAGGAAGGGAGGTCCAGGAGCAGATGCGGGAGGCCATCAGAGGCACAGGGACCCGCCTGCTCGGGCCCAATACCATGGGTTTGCTAGTCCCGGAGATCAAGCTGGACATGTTCTTCCTCTCGCAAGAGAGGAGCCCCCGGCCGGGAAGCGGCTCGATAGCGTTGGTCTCGCAGAGCGGCTCCGTGCTCACTGGGGTATATGAATCGGCCGAGGACACCCATGTCGGCCTCAGGGCCTGCGTCGGGCTGGGGAACAAGGCCGACCTGGATGAGAATGATTTCATGGACCACTTCATGAAGGACGAGAAGACCCACTGCATCGCGCTTTACCTCGAGTCCTTCCAGGATGGCAAAGAGTTCGTGCGGATCGCCCGGAAGGTGGCGGAGCGGAAGCCAGTGGTGGTGCTGAAGGTCGGCACGACCGCCAGCGGCGCGAGGGCGGCATCGTCCCACACTGGCGCCATAGCGACCTCCTCCGACGCCTTGGTCAGCGGCGCGCTCCGGCAGGCGGGGGTGCTCAGGGCCATGGACGAACAGGAGCTCCTCGACGCCTCAAAGGCCCTGGCCAACCTGGACCACATCAAAGGGGACCGGATCGCGATCATCGGCAGCGCGGGCGGTTTCGGGGTTATCGCCACTGACTACGTGGCCTCGAAGACGAACGGCTTCGGGATGCGCATGGCGGTCCTTTCGGAAGAGACCAAGGGCCGGCTGCGAGAGAAGATACCGTACTTCGCCTCGGTGGAGAACCCGGTGGACCTGACCGGGGTGGTGACCGACCAGATGTACTACGAGGTCCTGGAGATTATTCAGCGGGACAAGGGAGTGGACGCGGTCCTGCTGAACCTCCTGTTCCAACCGCCGAGCATGACCATGGGGCTTCTGGATGTGGCCGAAAAATGGGCCCGGGGTGGGAAGAAGCCATTGGTGGTGTGCTCCGTCTCCGGCAACTTCCCCAGACCGATCCTGCGCCGCCTGGAGGAGAAGGGCGTACCTACCTACACTTCCCTCAAGCGAGGGGTGTTCGCCTTGCATTGCCTTCACGAGCGCGGACGGTTCCTGGAACGGACGAGGAATGAGGCTAGGCACGGCGAAGGGCGAGGCTAGAAATCTTTTTGGTATCAGGCGCGGGTAGAGGTTCAGAATGGACAACGTGACGAGGATCGGGGTCTCGCTGGAACCGGAGCTCCTGGTCCGTTTCGATGAGCTCATCGGGATAAAGGGATACGCCACGCGCTCGGAGGCCATCCGCGACCTCATCCGCAAGGCGCTGGTGCAGGAGTCGCTGAAGGAGAGCGAGGCGCACGCGGTGGGCACCATCACTTTGCTGTACAACCATCACCGGGGTTCGATCAATGAGAGCCTCACCGAGATACAGCACAGGCACCATGCCGTCATCTCCTCTTCTATCCATGTTCACCTCGACCTGGAGAGGTGCCTCGAGGTTCTCGTGGTGCACGGAACGGTGGGTGGGGTGAAGAGGCTCTCCGAAGAGCTAGCGGGCGTCAAGGATGTGCTCAACACCGAACCGGTGATCATCGCGGGAGAGCTTTCGGAGCATCATCATGAGTGAGCTTCTACGTAGGCCAGTATCCGGGTGCTATGAAACGAACCTTAGCTTTTTATAATATGTCCCCCTTGGTCGAAGGCCGATGAAGAAACTGGTGATCTCTGAGAAATCGAACGCTGCAGCGCGCATAGCCACGATACTCTCCAGGGGATCCAAGAAGACCACCAGGGACCGGGGTGTCCAGGTCTTTCAGTTCGAGCGCGACGGGGACGAATGGTCGGTGGTAGGCCTCCGGGGCCACATCATCGAGCTCGACTATCCGCCAGCATTGAACAACTGGGAGAGGACCCCGACCAAGCAACTGGTCTATGCCGCGCCCGAGAAGAGGGTGACGGCCCATAACATCATCAACGTCCTCAAGGACCTGGGCCGCGATGCCGGTGAGGTCATCATCGCCACCGATTTCGATCGGGAGGGGGAACTGATCGGGATGGAGACCGTGGACCTCCTGGACATCGATCCGGACAAGGTCAAGCGGTCCCGCTTCAGCGCCTTGACCAAGCAGGAGATCGAGGGCGCGTTCTCCAACCTCACCAGGCCCGACGAGAAGCTGGCGGAGGCGGGCGAATGCCGACAGCTCATCGACCTGGCCTGGGGCGCGGCCTTAACCAGGTTCATATCATTGGCATCCGGCCAGGTGGGCAGCAACTTCCTTTCAGTGGGAAGGGTGCAAAGCCCCACCCTCAGCCTGATCGTCGACCGTCACAACGAGATCTCCAACTTCGTACCCAAACCCTACTGGAACATCACCAGCCGATTCAAGAAGGACCAGGAGTTCAACGGCAATCACGAGCTAAATCCCTTCTGGGACGAGGAGGAATCCAAGAAGGCGCTCGCCAACTGCGAGAACCTCTCCCATGCAGCGGTCAAGGAATACGAGGTCCAGCAAAAGGACGAGTATGGGCCGCCGCCTTTCAACACCACCATGATGCTGGCCGAGGCGGTCAAGATGGGCCTTTCTGCCAGCCTCACCATGAAGATCGCGGAGGACCTGTACACCGCTGGTTACATCTCATATCCCAGGACGGACAACACCGTCTATCCCCGCTCCCTGAGCCTGAAAGGCATTCTGGAGAAGCTCAAGGGGTCGGACTTCAAGGCGGAGGCCGAGGAGGTCCTGGCCCAGGAGCAGATCCGCCCGTCCCGCGGAAGGGTGGAGACCACCGACCATCCGCCTATCTATCCCACGGAGGCGGCCACCAAGAAGGAGCTCAAGGGCGAAAAGTGGCGCCTCTACGAGCTGGTGGTGCGGAGGTTCCTGGCCACGGTGGCGCCGCCCTGCAAGGCGGAGCATCGTCACGGGAAGCTCCTCATCGGGTCGGAGCCGTTCATCGTCAAAGGGTACAGGATCCTCAGCCCGGGCTGGAGGAGATACTATCCTTACTTCAGGGTGACGGAGACCGACCTTCCCGAGTTAAGGGTCGGGGAGGAGGTCGAGGTGCTGGGCACAGCCGTGGATAGGCTCGAGACCCAGCCTCCCCGCCGCTTCACGCAAGGCACCCTGATCCAGGAGATGGAGAGACTCGGCCTAGGCACCAAGAGCACGAGGCACGAGATCGTGCAGAAGCTCTACGATCGCAAGTACGCGGTGGGGAACGACCTGGTGCCCACCCTGACCGGCGTGGCGGTGGCCATGTCCCTGGAGAGCCATGCCAAGACCATCACCGAGAGCAAGATGACGGCTCATCTGGAGAAGGACATGGAGGACATCGCCAACGGGAAGGCACTCCTGGCCGAGGTGGTGAAGGAATCGCAGGACATGCTCTCGGATGTGGTGGACGTCCTGGAGGCGAACCGGGAACAGATCGGGGACGACATCAGGGGCGCTCTGAAGGAGCAGAGCTACCTCGGTAAGTGCCCGGAATGCGATGGTGAGCTCATGGTCCGCCGCTCGAAGAAGGGCGAGTTCGTCAGCTGTTCCAATTACCCAGAGTGCAAGAGGGCATATCCTAAGCCCCGGGGGGCGAAGGTCGAGGCCACGGAGGCGGTGTGCGAGATCTGTCGGGCCCCGATGGTCAAGGTCATCCGACGGGGGGTTCCTCCGGTGACCCACTGCCTCGATCCCGATTGCCAGAGCAATAAGACCGCCAATGTCATGGGCACATGCCCGGAATGCGGCTCCAATCTCAGATTGCTCTACTCACGGGCGGGGAAGCGCTTCCTGGGTTGCTCGGCGTATCCCAAGTGCACCCGCACCTATCCGCTGCCCCAGATGGGACCGGTGAAGTACACGGGCGAGGCCTGCGACGCCTGCAAGGCGCCAATCATGGTCATCATGACCCGCGGCAAGCCCTGGAAGTTCTGCGTCAACATCGAATGCCCCAAGCGGGAGAAGAAGAGCAAGAAGACCTCCGATGAGAAGGAGGAACCGGCGGCACCCGAGGCTTCTGCAAAAAAGGCAAAGAAGGCAGCGGCAGGGAAGGTGGGAGGCAAGGCGCCGGCCAAGAAGGAGGGTAAGAAAGTTGCCGCGAAGAAGAGAAGCCCGAAAAAAACAACCGTTTCGAGCCCCAAGAAGACCGTCAAATCTAAGAAGAAGTCCGAGACTTGAGCAGTTCGCATCGCTCTTCTCACGCTAAAAAGTTTCTCAATGCAATTCCCTCCTATTTCCACCCAATTTGTCTCGATAGGAACCCTTATCTTCGCCTTCGGATGATGATAACTCAGGTGTTAAATGGAGTTAGCCGCTTCAATGGTGGGCAGAGAGAGCGAGCTCGAGCTACTGATAGGCCTGATGGGGAGGGCGATAGCTGGAGAGGGTGGATTGGTCCTGGTCTCAGGAGAGGCCGGTTCTGGTAAGACTATGCTTTGCGAGGAGTTCGGGAAACTTGCTGTCAAGAGTGATTGCATCGTTCTCGTGGGAAGGTGCATTCCAGGTGCCCTAAGTCCCTTCCTGCCCTTCATGGAAGCGTTCTATGCTCAAGTCCCCAATCCTTTCGCTGAGAACAATGAGGCCATCATCGCCAATCGAGGGAGGTTGCTTTTATCGGTCCTCGAAGCCATCGAGAGCATATCAGAGAATAGGGTGATTATCCTCTGGTTGGAGGACCTCCATTGGGCGGACACAGCAAGCATCGCCCTGTTACATTTCCTGGCAAGGAATGTCGGGGCATTGAAGGTCCTCATCATCGGAACCTATCGGCCTGAAGAGATCTATGCAAGCTCTTCTGGCGAAACTCATCCTTTGCTGGACGACCTCAGGATATTGAGGAGGGAGGGGATATGTCAAGAATTGGAGCTCAATCCCCTCTCCGCCAGCGACATTGAGAAGATCGTTCCTCTCAGGCTTGGAGGAATAGTTGAAGAACCCTTGCTCAAAGTAGTGGCCGAGGAAAGCGAAGGAAATCCGCTATTCGCAGTTGAAACGATTCAATTCCTTACCACCAGTGGACAAATTGCATCTTTGGCTGGAGTTTGGAGGCTCCGAGAGGATAGAAAGACCCAGATTCCGTCCACCGTGAAAGAGGTCATCAAGGCCCGTATCGAGCATGTTCCTAAGGAGGCTAAGAGGATTCTAGAGTGCGCCTCGATCATTGGCGAGAGATTCCACCCGAATCTGATCGAGGAGAGCCTGGGTGTGAGAAAGGCTCAACTTTTCGAAACCCTCGAATCGCTGGAAAATGAATACAGGTTGATCTCTGAAATAGATGAGCTTTATAAATTCTCCCACGAGAAGGTCAGGCAGGTGGTCTATGAGCAGCTCTCCTCACATCGAAGGAGGGAGTTGCATAAATCCATCGGTCTGATCCTGGAGAAGAAGCTGCCGAACGATGAACTGCTCGGTCAGCTTTCGTACCATTTCAATAAAGCCGATGATAATGGCAATTGCATCAAATACTCCCTTTCAGCAGGGCAATACTGCTTGAGAAGGAAAGCCTCGAAAGAAGCAAAGTCATTTTTCCAGCTAGTCTTAAAACGGACCGAAGAGGACCAGGGGGGCATCGCCAAGAGGCTTGAGGCGTTAGAAGGCCTAGGAAATCTTAAGGCAGACGTCTCTAGTCCAAGAGAATGGTATTCCTATTATGAGCAGTTCCTGGAATTGAACCGGGACCGGAAAGCGCGAGCGAGGGTCCTCGCCAAGGCCGCGGAATGTTGGGATCAAGTTGGATTGGCGGACACAAAGAAGGCCAACCAACTCCTCGACGAGGCAGAATCGATTGCCGATGGCGATCCAAGGATTCTCGCTATCGTAGAGTTTCATAGGGCTGAGCTGAGTGGCAACGACAATAAGGTAAATGATGCGTTGGCCCATAATACCAAGGCCAGGGGTTATTATGAGGAGACCGGCGACTCGACTGGCGTGTTGAGTTGTAGAATATTGGAGATGTGTTACCTAGGATCGCAGTATATGTTCATCGAGGCCAAAGCTTTAGCAGAAGAATTACTGCCTATGGCAAGGGATCTGGGGGACTATGATTTAATCTTGACTATTGAAGTAGAATTTGCAATTATATGCCTAAATATCGGAAAGATCGACCTGGCAAAGGCGCATGCTTCAGATGCAATCGGTTTGGCGAGCAAGCTTGGAAAATCGTGGCAGTTGAAGAGGGGGCTTTTTGTTAGGGCCAGAACATATGAATTAGAAGGTGATTTTGAAAAAGCTAGACTTGACGCGTCAGAAGCTCTGGAGAACGCCAAAAAGTATGAACTGCCCCGAGCTATGGCCATTTTCGAGATCGAGCTCGGACGATATGAATTAGAGGCAGGTCATCTGGAGAACGCGGAGTACTATTACGAGGAAGCATTGAAAGAAGCATCTGCATTCGCATCCATGCGGGCGTATTCGGATAATTACCTGGATCTCTCCATCCTTAAAGCTGATTTATTGGCGTTAAGGGGCGATAGCCAGGAAAGTGACGATCTTTATAATGAAATGATAAAGAATAATGAAGAATCGGGCGAATTGGTCTTACTGGTCACCTGTCGCTCAAGATACGGAATGTCCCTAGCTAAGAGAGGAATGCAAGAGATGGCGAGGGTCCAATTCGATGAAGCTATGAATGTAGCCAAGAGAATTGGCTACGAGAGAATGGTCCAGCTTTGGGCAAAACGCGTTGGCATCGCGCTTGACATCCATGAATGACAAGCCTGCTAAAAATAATCCTCTATTGCCAAATTGGTTCTGGATGCTCAATGACCGTGGTTGTGGTCCTTTTCATGATCGTGGTCGTGCTCATTCTCACAATGCTCGTGGTCTTTGAACTCTAGGTCCTCGAACTCGACGTGCACGCCCTTTCCATTGAATATGGAATGAGCTGCGCGTACCACGATCCTCTCCACCTTTGGTTTGTCAAGGCCATAAAGCAGGACATTCAATATGATATTGAGGCCCTTCGAACCACCGTCCAGCTCGCCGCGGCACATTGCCTCGCTATCCGCTGAGACGACGCTGCAGGCGATGAACTTGCCCGAGTCCTCCTCTGCGATGCATTTGATGTGCCCGATCAAGCTAGCCCCCTCTTTCATGCACTCTTGGGCCACTGAGGAGATAGTCCTCGAAACGAGTGATTTTATCTCGTCCGCGCCCTTGGCCTGATCGAACCGCGCATGGATCTTTCCCGCATATGCGACGAAGTCGTCCGTGATCATTCAGCCCACCATCGCTTCGACGACCTCGTCCAGGTTCGTTCCGGCCGTGGCCGAAGCAGGTATCACCTTGGTGCTCAAACCGAGGTCGCGCACGCTCCTCTCGATGCTTTCGAGAGTCTCTTGATCGACCTCGTCCATCTTGTTTATCACGATCACGTCCGCCGCCTTGAGCTGGTTCTTCAGCGGGCGTTCGAGTGCCTTGGCGATCACGGCATATCTCACGGCATCCAGGATGATGACGATCCGGGTCGATTCCACCGGTGGTCCAACATATAGTTTGAGGGTTTCATGAATGGCGAGCGGGTCTGCGACCCCTGTCGGCTCGATCACCACCAGATCGGGCTTGAAAACCTCTGCCACCTCCCCAAGCGTGGTCAGCAAGTCCGATCCTAGAGTGCAGCATATGCACCCAGAAGGCATCTCCCTGACCTCTAGGCCGTACTTCTCCATAACCTTGCCATCGATCCCTATCTTGCCAAAATCGTTGACGATCACGACCACTTTCTTATGCTTCCTTTTGATGATCCTGTCGATCGTAGAAAGCACCATGGTGGTCTTCCCCGAACCAAGGAAACCTGATATGAGCAGAAGGTCCATCTCGCAATCTCCAGCATCCCGCGATAGTTTCCTTCAATAATGGCGACCCTATTTAAAAGTGATTGGCATATGCTTGATGAAAATCGAACAATCCAGCATGTTAGCTTGGTTTGATTGTTTTTAAGAAAGGAGCGTTTTGATGACGGTCCTACCAACCGTCATCCATATTCTCGCCCCCGCCATTGAAGTGACGATCTATCTCCTCGTACTCGCGGGCGATGCGCCTATTCCTACAGACCCTGCACTCGACCGTCTTCCCAAGACCATTCTTCGTC
>Ga0209048_10004788_pt1 | contig 12914 bp, 14 predicted proteins | sample FrelakmetCRP12CR_FD_187146 | JGI IMG/M metagenome (GOLD analysis project Ga0209048, IMG submission 187146) | Freshwater lake sediment microbial communities from the University of Notre Dame, USA, for methane emissions studies - CRP12 CR (SPAdes)... | ecosystem: Environmental > Aquatic >... | reverse complement strand
TTGTCCATTTATATCAATCGTTTGTTGGGTAAGCCTGATTTCCTTCAAATCAAGGCCCTGGCTTTTCCCAATTAGCATAAGGCCCTAATATCATTCGGCAGGGTTCGATCTCGCGCAGGATGTGCAATTCCTCCTCTGTGGGAGCTTCGGACACACCCACCGGCTCGGTAACCTGGATCTCAAAACTGCTTTTGTCAAAAATGTCCTCCAGACTTACCCCAGGGTGAGTAGAGAGCAGACGAAGCCTTTTAGACCTCTCTTCAAAGTCCGTACACTCCAAGTTGTGTGATGACCCGGTAGGGGCCGGTGCCAGACGCCAACCCGGCTTTTATTCGTCCTCACGGCCCTCCCAGATAGCCAGGGGTGGTGACAAAAGGCAATTTCTCAACAAATCGTTGCTCATCCTGGCGCATCAAAATGATCGTCTGCCAGTACAAGGAGCCGAGGTCGTTTGCCCCTCCGCTGCCGGGCAGGCGCGCTTTCGGCTTATGCCAATCTCCGATCACAGTGGTATTGATATCTCCATATGGATCGCAGACCATCTTGACGGAGGACTTCTCGAAAGTGTCTGTGCCAAGCAGGTTTCGGGAAGGGATGAAGGGGATGCCCATGGCCGCCGCCAGGAAACGCCATTGGAAGCTGGCGTTTGTGGTCTCGGCGAGCACCTTGCAACGGCCGCTCTCCACCGCCCGCCGGCTGGCTGGCGAAAGGCCGCGCAACTAGTGGCCGAAAGCATAAGCCGCTTCTGCCTGCATGACGCAGCCGGCGGCAACCAGGAGATCGATATCGTGCACGGCAAACTTACCTGCCATGGTCAGGCCGCCGATACCCTGGTGGATGATCTCATAGATCAGCGCCATGGGAATGCGGACGTGACCGAAACCGCCTGCCGCCAGGAAGTTCCCGTGCTGAATATAACGGCTGACAGCCTGTCCGACGGTTATTTGTTTATCGACTAGCGCCCGGCTCTTGTTTTCGCGCACCCATTTGCGGTGTTCGTCAGGTCATGCCAGCCGACTAATTGCCTTTGCCTTCGCGCAGGATTTCCATGTTTCCACCTCCTGGGCTAATCGAAAAAAGTTGCTTTGTTTAATGTTAGGAGAGGCTCAGACTGCGGCCTGTTTTCCTGCAACTCGGATATACCCAATTCTGACTTGCCCGATATAGGCAAGCCGGTGAATGATTTCAGCGATGGAATGGAGTGTTTTGGTTAACCCCCTTGGAATCTTCAGTGCTTTACCTTGCCAAAGGTATTTATACCCACTCAGGCGGGTGTTACGGATCAATCAGACCAGCAGGTTACATCTTTTCCAATACCTGGATTGCCTTCTGAATACGTTCCAGCACCTTCTGCTTGCCAATTATATCCATGCTTTCGAAGAGCGGCGGGCTAACCGTCTGGCCGGTGACGGACGCACGCAAGATGCCGAAGAGCTGCCCGGCGCTGAGGCTCAGGTCTTCGGCCAACACCCGCATGGGCTCCTGGGCGCTCTTCAGGTCATTCGCGGGCGTCTGTTCTAAGATTTGGAACGCCTCTCTCAGGGAGGTAGCAGATTCGGCCGCGGTCATGTGCTTACCCACCAGATCTTCCGGAGCCGGACTAACCTCTTCTTGGAAGAAGAAACCCGCCATCTGTGGAGTTTCATCCAATGAGGCGGTGCGCTCTTGGATCAAGGGCGCTACCTTGAGCAGCTTCTCGTCATCTACAGTGTAGCCGGCGCTGACCAGGAACGGTTTCACCCGTTGTGCCAGATCCTCCACCTCGATGCTGCGGATGTGCAGGCCGTTGAAGTGATCGAGCTTGGTGAAATTTATCGCTGCTGGCGAGGGGTTCAGCTTGTCCAGGCTGAACTTCTCGATCAGGTCTAGCAGGGTGAAAAATTCGGTATGGTCGTCATAGCTCCAACCCATCAGGGCGATCCAGTTGATAACCGCTTCAGGCAGATAGCCGAGCGATTCCAGGTCGCTAATGAAGATCGAGTAGCCGTCTTTCATCAGATCGCCCGACTCGCGCTTGCTCATCTTGCCCTTGCCGCTCGGTTTGAGGAAGACCGAAAGGTGCACCCACTCCGGCTCTTGCCAGCCCAGAGAGCGGATGATGTGCACATGTAAAGGGAAAGTCGGCAACCACTCAGAGCCGCGCAGGACGTGCGTGATTTTCATCAGGTGGTCGTCCACCATGGTCGCCAGATGGTAGAGCGCTAGCCCATCCGACTTGACGATAATGGAATCGTCCAGACTGTGATTCTCCACAGTAATGTCGCCACGCAGGCGATCATGGACAGTGATGCTACCGGTCTCAGGCATCTTGAAGCGGATGACGTGCGGCTCGCCCTGAGCGACGCTGCGGTCGGCTTCGACTGGGTCCAGGCGGCGGCACAGGCCGTCGTAGCGCGGGTTCTGCTTGGCTTTGACCTGCGCCTGGCGCACGCTCTCCAGGCGCTGAGGCGAACAAAAGCAGTAGTACGCGTGGCCGGCGTCGATTAGCTGGCGTGCAACCTGCAAGTAAATCTCCTTGCGCTCCGACTGGCGGTAGGGGCCATAAGGACCGCCCACATCTGCACCTTCGTCCCATTCCAGGCCAAGCCAATGCAAGCCATGAACTAGCTCTGCCTCCGCGGTGGGTACAAAACGTTTGCGATCTGTATCTTCCAGGCGCAAGATGAACTGGCCGCCAGTCTGGCGGGCCAGCAAGTAATCATATAAGGCAGTGCGGGCGCCTCCCAGGTGTAGTCGGCCGGTCGGCGAGGGAGAAAAGCGAACACGCACGGGTTTCGATGGAGCATCCATGGATCTTCCTAAAATTCGAGGGATTTTTGGCGCAAGTTCACGCTTTCCACCAGGCCAATCCCTAGTAAGGTGGAAAGCAGCGAACTGCCGCCGTAGCTGACAAATGGCAAGGTTAAGCCGGTAGCTGGCACCAAGTTCAGGTTCACGCCGATATTGACGATGGCCTGGAAGGCAATCATGGTGGCCACGCCATAAGCAATGAGGGCGCCAAAAGTGTCGCTTGCGATGCGTGCAGTGTGCACGCAACGGTAGATGACGAAGAGCAACACCAAAACAACCAGGAGCGTGCCCACAAAACCAAATTCCTGGGCCATGGCTGAGAAGATGAAGTCCGACTGGCGGACCTTCAGGAAGCGCAACTGCACCTGGGTGCCGTGGCCATAGCCTTCGCCAAACCACCCGCCTGAGCCGATACTGATCAACGCCTGTTGGATGTTGTAAATATCGCCGTGGCGGGCACTGGGGTCGGGGAACAGGAAATTCAGAATGCGCTTTTTCTGGTAATCTACCAAAAACGGGAAGCCGGCAATCGGAATGACAATCGCCGCTCCAATAAATATCAAAAGGTGCTTGATCCTTAACCCGCTGGCCCAGAGCAAAGCGAACCACAGGACAATCATCACGATGGATGTGCTCAGGTTGGGCTGCAACAAGATCCAGACCACAATCCCCATAGTCATCAAGAAACTGCGCGCCACCCAAGATAAATCCTGCATCAGGTCCTTGTGGCGGGTAAAGTAGTCTGCCAGAACGAGGATGAGTACGATCTTGGCCAACTCGGAAGGCTGAATCAGGATCACGCCGGTATCGAACCAGCGCGCTGAGCCATATAAGGCAGAACCGACCACGTAAAGCACCACCAGCACCCCCATGGTGCCCCAATACATGGGCCGGCTGATGGAAGACCACAGGCGATAGTCGATGGAAGTGACGATCAAAATGACCACAAAGCCAGCTACGGCAAAGATAAGCTGGCGCTGCACGAGGTTAAGCGCTACAAGCTCAATATTGCCTGCCACAGCCGAGCGGATCATGGTGATGCCAAAAATCACCAGGAGGACGACTGCACCCATCAACCAGAAATCGAAATACCGCCAGGTAGAAAAAGCCTGTTGACGCATAGGTAACTGCTAACCCATCCGTCGCCGGCGCGCCGAGCGCAACGGGATATCGGCGACCAGGCGCTGCTCGCGGCCGTCCTGAGTCATCTCAATTCTGACAGCGCCGGGGTCGACCTCAACATGCCGGGAGATAACCTCGATCAAGTCGTCTTTCAAAGCCTCAAGAATCCCCGGAGAGAGGTCTGTACGGTCATGCACAAGGACCATTTTCAAGCGTTCTTTGGCTTGTGAGGCGCTTTTCGGCTCTCGACCGAATAGACGAGTGATAAAGTCGCTCATTTCAATTTCCTCCCGGCCGGATAAGACGCGCCAGGCGGCCAAAGAATCCGTCTTCCTCTTGCATGTTCATGAAGGGAACCTGTTCGCCATTCAGACGCCGGGCAATGTTGCGGAATGCCTGCCCAGCTTTACTTCGCCCGTCCAGCACCACCGGCACTCCGCGGTTGGTGCTGACCACCACGTTCTCATCATCTGGTACCAAGCCTACAAGCTTGACGGCGAGCAGCTCAAGAACATCATCTACAGTGAGCATCTCGCCGCGGCGGACCATATCTTGTTTGATGCGGTTAATGACCAACTGGGCCGGCCCTTTCTCTTCCGCTTCCACCAGGCCAATGATGCGGTCGGCATCGCGCACTGCCGAGACTTCCGGGTTGGTAATAACAACTACCACATCGGCTGGGGCGATTGCATTGCGAAAGCCGCGCTCGATACCCGCCGGGGAATCGATTATAATAAAGTCGTACTCTGGCCGTAGCTCCTCACACAGACGCACCATATCACTAGGAGAAATGGCGCTTTTATCACGCGTCTGCGCGGCCGGGATCAGGTAAAGCTCCGGCATCCTCTTATCGCGGATCATAGCCTGACGCAAGCGGCAACGGCCTTCAACCACATCGACCAGGTCGTAAACGATGCGATTTTCCAGGCCTAAGACCACATCCAGATTGCGCAAGCCAATATCGCCATCGATGCAGACGACCTTATGGCCAAAATCGGCTAATGCCGCTCCGATATTGGCTGTAGCAGTGGTTTTACCCACCCCGCCTTTGCCTGAGGTCACAGTAATGACTTTGCCTGTCATAGCTTCTCTCTTTTTGGCTCCCACGGTTCGGCCACGACCTGGCCGTTACGAATGCGCGCCATCTCTGGCTGGGGCTTGCCGCGTCGCTTGGGGGTAAGAGCAATCTGGCTCGCAATGCGCAACTGAGTTGGAGATAGATCCAGCGCGCAGACCACTGCCTGCTCATTCCCCTCTGCGCCCGCATGCACCATACCGCGCAGGCGCCCCCAAACTACCACATCCCCGGCAGCGACGATCTCTGCGCCAGGGTTAACATCGCCAATTACGACCACGTGCCCCACGTGATGCAAACTGAAACCCGACCGCAAGGTACGTCGAACCAAGACGGCCCCTTCCCCGCTCTTAAAGCTGGCGTCGGGGAGAGAGGCGGATTTCTCTGGACGGGGCTTACCGATGCGTGTGGCTAAACCCAGCGTCTGTGCAGTCTGCTCAGTAAGGGGCGAGCCGCTCAACACCGCCCATAGTGAAAGCTCCCGTTCTGCCACCTCTTTGCGCAAAACGCTAAGCTCCACCGCCTTCAGAATACGGTTTCCCACATCCAGGGCGATCCGGGCACCGCGCAAGAACTCCGCTTGTTGGTCGAGGTGACTCAACAAGGCCTGGTGAGTTTCATCCCATGGCCCCTCGCCAATTGTAACGAGTAATCCTTCGCTAATACCCTTGATCTGTACGGTCGGGGGCATATCGAGGCGCCTATCTCGATCGTAATCTGGATAATTCTCTGGATAGCCACCCAGATCATCATCACCGGTGATTATAGCACGAACTCTCAAGGTACCTGATTGGTATTATCCCCCGCCTTCAAGGCGAAGTAAGCTTCCATAATCCTGCGCACGATAGGTCCAGCGACAGTCGAGCCTTCGTTGCCATTATAGACAAAGGCCACCACGGCTATCTCAGGGTTCTCGAAAGGCGCGTAAGATACCGTCCAGGCATGCGAAGGCCAGTTTCCGGGGATACAGCGGTTCTTGGCTGCGGCATATTTGTCACAGTATTCCGCGGTACCGGTTTTACCGGCGGCCGAAAAGGTCAGGCCAGCGTAAATTTTTTTCAGAGTGCCTTCTATAACTGCCAGGTGCATACCTTCCTGCATGGTCTTGAATACCCAGGGCTGCACTGTCTTCAATTGACCCTGGACGGGCTCGCAACCGCGGATCGTTGTTTCGCCATATACCTGGATCTTTGGGTCTATGGTGAGGTCATACTTCATGTGAGACTGGAATGGAGAGATCTGGTAAGCGCCTTCCGAAGGCTTATCTGACAGGTTATCCTGGGTATCCCGGTACATGGTAACCGGATTGCCATCGCTATCAATCACTTCACGGATCAAGGTGGGCTGCATAAACTTGCCATTGTTAGCGATGGTGGCCGCCGAGAGCAAAACCTGGATAGGGGTCGCTAAATCGTAGCCCTGGCCTACGCTAGCAATGTAGGTATCGCCGGAGGACCAGCTTTCGGCCAAGTTGATACGCTTCCAGGTTGGGTTCGGGATCAAGCCATTTTCCTCATCCGGAAGGCCAATGTCAGGCTTTTTACCGTAGCCGAGGGCTTCGGCGTAGGTCCCCAGGCGGCATATTCCTAACCCACCGTTAGGGATCTCGTCCTTATAGCCGCCCCCCAGCTTGTAGAAACACACATTGCTCGAATTCGCCAGGCAATGCACAAAATCCAGATGTCCGAAACCGGCCTTGTTCCAGTCGACCAGCTCGCGCACTTTGCCAGGGTCATTTGCGTAATATTTCTCGGTGATTTCCAGCTTGGGCGGGGTAGCAATGATCATATCCGGGGTGACCACACCTTCGTTGAGCGCCCCGGTCCCCGTAACCAGCTTGAATACCGAACCGGCAGGCAGTACGTCGCCTACCGCGTGGTTCAAGAGCGGGTTGGTGGGGTCCTGGATGAGCTGATTGTAATAATAGGCGGGGATAAAGCGCGCCATACGATTGTTTTCATAGGACGGGTACGAGACCATGGCAAGTATCTCACCCGTTTTGGGGTTTAAGACAATGGCAACGCCGCTGGAAAAACGCGTCTCGCCGAAATAGGTATTCCAGCTATTCAGCTCAGTCTGGATGATGGATTGAGCAGCTTCCTGCAAGCGTGTGTCAATGGTGAGGCGAATGCTGTAGCCCGGCTGGGGAGAAACCGGGGGACTCACATCGCGCAACGCCTGGCCGGCCACATCCACCTGTACGTCTCGCCGGCCGTTTACGCCTGCCAACAGATCCTGGTATTGGAGCTCCAGGCCAGCATACCCCACCTTGTCTCGGTTGGGGACTAGGCCTTTGGCAATATAATAATCTTCCAGTTTGGCAGGCACTGGCCCAAGGAATCCGACCAGGTTGGCAGTCAAAATGCCGGTGGGATAGTCGCGGATTGGCTGGATCTCAATACCCACTCCAGGCCAGTCCATTGACTTCTCCTGGATCATCATGGCGACCTTTTGGTCGATGTCGCATTTTACTTTGACGGGGAGGTAAGGGGTGGAAGATTCACCGTAAGCGGTAATCTGGGCTATACCGTGATCTGAGATGCAAGGGACATAGGGGTCATCGGGAGAAATATCTCCCTGGTTGACTGGAACGCCGATCAAGGCGGACAACTGCCGGAAGATTTCCTGGATAGCCCCTTGATCATTCGGCAGGTTAGCTGCAGTGATGGTTACATTATAGGAGGGAACGTTACGGGCCAGGATGACCCCGTTCCGGTCGTAAATGATGCCGCGCAGGGCAGGCAAGTTCATTGCCTGAGTGCTATTCTCGTCGGCTTTGGCTGTCCAATCATCCACCTGCAAGACTTGCAAGATAAAGAGGCGCCCGATGAATATTAGGAACACAAATCCGATGGCCGCAATGAGGGCCAGGATGCGCGAGTTTTTTATTTGATTTTTAATTGTCGGTTGTCCGTCCATGTTTCAACCCATTTTTTATGCTACGATTAAAATACAACTCGAATTCTACCGCTATGTTTCTAACTCTTCAGGATACAACAACTTCGCCAGATCACCCAACAAAAAATAAAAAGGTATTGCCAGGAGCAAATTCAGCAACACGCTCGGCAGGGTAATCAAATTAAGCGTCTCAATAATTGGCATCGGGACACCGATTACCCTCAGCGCCACGAGGGAAATGAGATGGTAAAGGATTGTCCCGAAAAAGGTCGCCACAAACATCGCCAGGATCGGAACCTGCCATACACGCTGCCGCAAGATCAGCGCCAGGCCGACCGCCAATAAATAGCCTACCAGCGGCACTCCCAACGGCAACGCAGATACATAACCGACTAATAACCCGCCGATTATACCCCAGTACCAGGCCGTTTGGACGCGCTTTTGCAAGGCCCAGGCAATAACCGCCAGCAACACCAGGTCGCTGGTCCCATTCAATAGAGGGATGCGGCTAAGGATCGCGGACTGGATGACCAGCAAGATGCTAAGGATCGGTATTGCGATTAATACTCTCATACCGCAAAGCGCTGGCTATTTTAAGGTGCATTCGGTGTTGGGATCAGCGGACCAATATCCACCGGGCGGAAGTTGGTGATTATCAAGACGATCTGCAATTGGTTGAAGTCGACCACCGGTTGGACCGCGGCTTGCTGGAACAAATCTGTCTCCTGGCTGCGTACACTGATAATCTGGCCGATGAGGATATTGGGAGGGTAGTTGCCGCCCAGTCCGGATGTCAATACCAGGTCACCGGTTTTTACTGAGGTCGTTTGTGGGATCATCCCGAGGGCAAGGTCGCCCGTGAGACTGCCGTTCAAGACCGCCTGGGCAGCGGAGGGTTCCAGGCGGACGTTGACCGAGGAAGCCGGGTTGGTGATCAGCTCGACCCTTCCAGCCCCGGAAGTGACAGCGGCTACGCGCCCCACCAGACCCTGCTGGGTAACCACCGGCATACCTCGGCGCAAGCCATCGTCGGAACCGCGGTTGATGACCACATATTTAATGAATGGACTGGGGTCGCGGCCAATTACTGCTGCGGCTACGTAGCGGTTATCCGGGTTGACGCGGGCAAAATCAACCAGAGCGGAGAGGATCCGCGTTTCAGAGAGCTGCTGCTTGAGGTCAATAATCTCGGATTGCAGTTGCGAGACCTCGGCTTCCAGCTCCAGGTTCTTCTGGCGCAAGCGGACAGTATCCTGAGGGGCGTTCATATAGCTCTGTAGGGTCTGGAAGCGCACCGAGAGCCAGGTCTGGGCTGCGACGAATGGGTTGACCACCAGCCGGGTAAATGGGGAGAGATACCCCGCCAGCGCCAGAACGATCACACCAATGATAATGAACGCCAAAACGACGGTTTGGAAAGATCGAGAATTTATATTTCTCATTACCTGTGTCGCGTACTGCCGCGCTCTAAACCAACCAAATACCGCTTATATGTATCATAATGTTCCAAAATCATACCTGCACCGCGCGCCACGCAGCTCATCGGGTCTTCGGCGACCCACACCCGGATATGCAACTCGTCCATGATGCGCTTGTCAAAAGCGATCAACTGAGAACCACCGCCAGACATGCAAATGCCGGCTTCCATCAGGTCGGCGACGATCTCTGGGGGGGCTTCATCAAGGGCATCCTTGATCGTATCGACAATGGTCTGCACGGAGCCAGAGATCGCTTCCCGGATCTCGACCGAGGAGACTTCCACCGCTTCGGGCAGACCGGTGATCAGGTTGCGGCCGCGCAGGACCATGGTTTTCTCCTCTGGCAAGTGGTACGCCGAACCGATGGTCATCTTAGCCTGCTCGGCCATACGCTCGCCGATCAACAGGTTGTATTTGTTGCGAATATACTGGACGATGTCCTGATCCAATTCGTCGCCGGCCACGCGCAGGGAGCGCGAGATGACCACACCGCCCATCGACAGGATGGCTACTTCGGAGGTGCCGCCGCCAATATCGACGATCATGCTGCCGCGCACGTCGGAGACCGGCAGACCAGCCCCGAGCGCGGCCGCAACTGGCTCCTCGATCAGCCCGACTTCGCGAGCGCCCGCCGACATGGCCGCGTCATAAACCGCACGCTTCTCAACCTCGGTCACACCGGAGGGAATACCAACTATGACCCGTGGGCGGGGTACAGGTACCAGACTTTGCTCATGTGCTTTACCGATAAAATATTCCAACATGGCCTGTGTAATTTCAAATTCTGAGATCACTCCGTCACGAAGGGGCCGGATGGCGATAACGTTCGCTGGGGTGCGGCCGACCATTTCCCTAGCCTCAGCTCCAATCGCTATAGGATTACGAGTACGCTTGTCGATAGCTACCCAGGAGGGTTCATTAATGGTGATACCTTTTCCACGGACATTGACCAATGTATTTGCGGTTCCCAAGTCAATGCCGATGTCCAGCGAAAAAAAACCTAGCAGCCAATCGAAAGGTTTAAATGCCAACTTGGGCTCCTCAGCGATTATTAGTCAACTTCAGCAGTCCGGGAGGTTGTTGCCAGGACTAATTTCCCTGGTCCACCCCAAACACCGCAAAGATTATACCATTGATCGAAGACCGAGGATTGGCTTGTGCCGTTTCGCACAAGCTAAGGTTTGGTTAAGCGTCTTGTCCTATCAGGCGATGTTTTACCAAATACGAGCAGGAGTGGAATAAGGGCGAATGGAATAGAACAAGAATGGATTTGCTTGAGCACCCCAGTAATCGGCAACGCGCTATAATGGATCCCATGCAACGCTATATCGCATTTCTGCGTGGAATTAATGTTGGCGGGCACACGGTCAAGATGGCGGACTTACGCATGCTCTTTGCTTCGCTAAGGTTTGAGAAGGTCGAGACATTCATTGCCAGCGGGAATGTGATCTTCGAATCGTCCAGCGAGGATCAAGCCGCGCTTGAGAAGCAGATTGAGGGTACGCTGAAAGAAGCATTGGGATACGAGGTAGCTACATTCCTGCGAACTCCGGCCGAGCTGGCCGCGATTGCTGCCTACCAGCTTTTCCCAGAGGCCGAACCTGCCATTGGAGCTGCTTCGCTCTATGTCTTGCTCCTGCCCATGCCGCTCACGGACGAGGTGGAGCATCAGGTGGCGGCATTGCACACGCCGACCGACGAGTTTCACTGCCACGGACGTGAGATATACTGGCTTTGCCGCACAAGACTGAGCGAATCGACCTTGTTCTCCAGCACGCTGCTGGCCAGGACGATCGGCTTGCCAAACACCATGCGTAATATCACAACAATCAAGAAACTTACTGCAAAATATCCAGTTCCTTAGCCACCAAGGAAAGGAATGCAAACGCCCCGGCGTATCACCGGGGCGTTTTTTTCAAAACGTAATGGGTGGCTCAGAACATCAGGTCGTTGACCCGCTGGATGGTCTCGCTCGGAGGGCGGATTCGCTCTTCCGACAGACGGTTGAGTGGTGTGTCGGTCAGGTTGTAGATATCCATCAAAGAAGGCTGGTGGGGGTTGATATAGATCAAGCCGGTCAGAAGCCACTGCTTGGCATTGGCTTCTTCCAGCATACGCATGGCCTCTGCCCGATTGGTCGGATCATATTCCAGCTCCAGCTTCTTCAAGACCACTTTCGAGCCATCGTGCATGGTCACCTCCGTAGCCTGGCCGGGATCGTACTCGACCATGATCTCTTCGGCGCGAGGGACGTAAGAAAGCTCGTGCAGAGCTACTTCATGCTCCTTGCCCCAGGCGTAGGAATGGACAGTGTTGTCTTTGTTGTTAAAGGTTACGCAAGGGCTGATAATATCCATTATCGCGATGCCATCGTGGCTCAGGGCAGCCTTGATCAACTCCTTCACCTGCTTGGGATCGCCAGCGAAGGAGCGGGCAACGAAAGTGGCGTTGCCGACCAGGGCTTCCCAAGCGATATCAACCGGCATGTAGGGGTTATTGCCCTGGCCTTTCAGGTACAAGCCTTCCTCCGCCGTGGCGGAGAACTGGCCCTTGGTCAGTCCGTACACACCGTTGTTCTCGACGATGTAAACCAGGCGGAGGTTACGGCGCAGGACGTGCTTGAATTGGCCCAAACCGATGCTGGCTGAGTCGCCATCGCCGCTTACCCCGATGCCACGCAGGGTATGGTCGCCAAACATAGCACCGGTTGCCAGGGAGGGCATGCGGCCGTGCAGACCATTGAAACCGAAGGACCTGTTGAGAAAATAATTTGGGGATTTACTGGAGCATCCAATACCGCTAAATTTTAGGACGGTTTCGGGGACGATATCCAGCTCGTAGCAGGCGGCGATGATTTGGCTGGAGATGGAGTTGTGGCCGCAGCCCTGGCAGAGGGTGGATGGGTTGCCGCGGTAGTCGGACTTGGAGAGGCCAGCCTGGTTGAGCTGGACGCGGGGGGATAACATTTGTTCGGGCATGGCTAGTTTGCCTCCTGGGATAAGATGGCTTCGCGGACAAAGCGGGCAGTGAGCGGCATGCCATCGGTGAAAGCGATCGAGCGGAGGTGAGTGGCGCACTGGCCAGCTTCGAGGGTGAGGAGCTGGTGGAGCTGACCGTCGCGGTTCATCTCGACGACGTAGCTGCGGAGATGGCGGGAGATGAAGTCGCACACGGAGGGAGGGAAGGGGACGGCGCGAACGCGCATGAAGTCGGTGGGGAGGCCTCGAGCGGCAAGCTGGTGGCGAGCTTCCTGGATGGCGTCGGTGGTGGAGCCGAAAGCGAGGATGCCGACATGTGCGCCGTCCATCGTTTCGACGACGGGGGCAGGGACGAGGAGGCGGGAGCTCTCGTATTTCAACTTGAGGCGCTCGAGGAGGTCGTGCCAGGTCTTGGGATCTTCGGTGTAGTGGGCGTATTCGTCGTGACCGGTGCCGCGGGCGAACCAGGCGGCGGTAGGATGGTGGTTGCCGGGCAGGGTGCGGTAGGGGATGCCGTCGCCGTCAACGTCTTTGTAGCGCGCCCCCTGACCTTTGAGGCGATCCAGGTCCTCT
>Ga0209048_10004787_pt1 | contig 12915 bp, 11 predicted proteins | sample FrelakmetCRP12CR_FD_187146 | JGI IMG/M metagenome (GOLD analysis project Ga0209048, IMG submission 187146) | Freshwater lake sediment microbial communities from the University of Notre Dame, USA, for methane emissions studies - CRP12 CR (SPAdes)... | ecosystem: Environmental > Aquatic >... | reverse complement strand
TCTCTATAAATTATATGATGCTGGAGTAGCGAGCTACAAGCGGAGTAAGGATCCAGAAACCCAATGGTACACTTACAGCTGGAGATTCGAAGAAGACAAGATAAGGGAAATTATTGCAAAGAAGTATGAAAACTTCTCTCGAGAAATAGTTCATTCATTGGAATACGAAGAGGGAAACATGTTTTTCGTGTGCCCTAATGGTTGTCGCTACAACTTCAATGAAGCATCTGAACATAATTTCATCTGTCCAGAATGCGACTGCAGCATGGAATTTCAGGACAACTCCACTATAATCCTCGAATTAAAAGAATTAAAGGGCAAAATTAATTAATGGGAACTAAATAATACAGACTATTTTTTTATAAATTCTGAGGTATTATTTTGACTTTAGAGGTTTTTGAAGAATTAAATTGCTCTCCTTTTTTAATTCAGCACTCTAAAGCAGTTATGAAGAAAGCAATAAATCTTGCAGTTAGATTAAACATTAAAGTGAATCTAGAACTGGTTAAAAAGGGTGCACTTTTACATGATGTGGGTCGCTGTCAGAGTAATGGAATAGATCATGCTATTATAGGTGCGGATCTACTTAGAAATCGTGGGGTATCATCAGAAGTTGTCATGATAGTTGAGCGTCACATAGGGGCTGGAATAACATCTGAGGAAGCATTTATTATGGGACTTCCCCCCCGGAGTTATGAGCCAGTAACCCTTGAAGAAAAAATAGTTAGTCATGCTGACAATCTTGTTCATGGAACAGAGGAAGTAAATCTGGATTTTGTCATCAAAAAATGGAAGGATATGATGGGAGAAGATCATCCATCTATTAAAAGGCTCATTAAACTGCATCGTGAAGTAACTGGACAAGAAGTGAGATAATGATAATTTAATCACTCAGAATAGGCTTCAAACATCATTTACATCATCAATATATATGACTAGTTTTCAATCATTATTATCATCAGATCCTTTAGACGGCTTAAATTATTATAATGGAGAAGTAAAGTGAATCAGAAGGTAATAGTAATTTTTATCGGCCCTTCGTTGCCATTAGATGATGCTAAAAAAATTTTGATTGCTGATTATTGTCCTCCTGTGGCTAGGGGAGATATTACAACCCTTCTGCGGGATCCACCCCATATTATTGGGATAATTGACGGTGTTTTCCATCAGCAACCAGCTGTTTCCCACCGTGAAATACTACAGGCCATTGAAGCAGGAGTGATAGTGGTAGGTGGGGCCAGCATGGGGGCCCTTCGAGGTGCTGAACTTGATAGAGAAGGCATGAAAGGGATAGGGACAGTATACCAATATTACAAGGATGGCATTATAGAATCAGATGACGATGTGGCCATAGTTTTTAATCCAGAAACCTATGAGCAGCTTTCGGATCCACTAGTTAGTATGAGATACAATTTCCATATGGCAGAGAAGGATGGTTTAATATCCCATGGAGATTTCATAACACTTTACAATACTGCTAAAGCCATATTTTACCCTCAAAGAACTTACTCCAAAGTTTTCTTAGAATCTGGTCTTGATCAGACTAAAATCGATAGCCTTCAATCATTTTTAAATCATAAAGGTCTAGATATAAAAACCGAAGATGCAAAAGCAGTATTGGAATATATTAAGAATCTTTTAGAAGATTAACTTCAAGAGGATTATAAATGGAATTAGACCAAAAACTAGGTAGTTTAAGGGACATTCTCTCCCATAAAAAAGTTATAGTGGCATTTTCTGGAGGTGCGGACAGCACTCTTCTGGCGTTAATTGCTAAAGAAGTGGCTGATAATCCCATAGCAGTTACAGTGGACAACGGAGTTATGCCTTCAGAATGCTTAGAGGAAGCAGCAAAGATTGCCCAGGAAATAGGAATAGAGCATCGTATTATTAAGGAGAATTTTATACAGAACCAATCTTTCTGTTCAAATCCACCCAACCGCTGTTATATCTGCAAAAATATGATTTATAATCGCCTTGAAGAATTATTGAAGGATCATAAATTTGATTTTATTGTTGACGGCACCAACATTAGTGATTTAATGGAAGATAGGCCAGGTGTTCAGGTTAACATAGAGAAGAACATTAAAACTCCCCTTATACAGGCCGGATTAACATCTGAAGAAGTTCGAGAAGCTTTAAACTATTTAGAATTGGAATATAATCCATCAACAACCTGTTTCGCAACCAGGATCCCTACAGGTATTGAAATAACCCCCAAAAGGATTAATCGCATTGCATATGCCGAGAAACTAATATGCAATGTCACTGGATTGAAGATGGTGAGGGTACGGGACCATGATGGTCAGGCTCGTATCGAAGTTGAAAATTTGAATAAACTTCTTGATAAAGGAATAATTGAGCATTTGGATTCAGAATTTAAATCTGTCGGGTTTAAAAGGGTAATGCTCGATATAGGCGAATATGGAAATTCTAAAAAAGATTTAATTGTTTATAAGCCATGTAAAGATGAAAAAAACAAGATCATGTTTGAAACTGAACTACCCTACCAGATCAGTATACCTGATACCTGCCAGGAACTGGCTGAATTAGGAGATGTTAAGTGCTCTAAGGAAATGGGTATTGCTATGATAGAGATTGGAGGGAGCAACATCACTATATTTGGAAAAGGTAAAATAGTTGCCAGGCGAGTGAAAGACCAAAAAGACGCCCAAGAGTTACTGGTTAATATTTTACCTCGCTTACGCAGGGTAAAATGAACTGCTGATTATAAATAATGATAATTTTTGTTAAATTCTACTAAAACTTATCTTAAAGAAGAGAATAGATTTGATTATTGATAACTCTTTTAAAACTCGCTATAATTCACGATGCACGTTTTCTTCTACTTTACGCCTGGATGCTGTGAGTTTCTTGAAGAATCCGCGATCATCGTTCCCAGAGAAGGTTATTACATCTCCTTCCACATCTAAAGCTGTTCCATCTGCTTCTATGTGTTTAATTTCTACACTGATAATTGATGCATCCTCCAAGTTGTCGTTGGCGGTGTAAGTGTAATCTAGGATCATTTTCTGGTGAGGATAAACTTCTTGTAGTGCTCTTTTGATTTTTAATTCCATTATATTGAAAAAAGTCTCCAGCTGGGGGCTTCCTTCCCACCACAAGGTTGCCAGAATCAATTTAGGGTTAATATCCTGCAGTGATACTTCACCCCCTTTTTTGGCCACTATACGGATATTTTCCGGATCTGCCTTTATTTTAATTACTGGAGTGGACATTCAAATCTTTTTAATTGATGATGGATTTTATTAGGTCGCTGGCCCTTACCAAGCCAACTAGTTCTCCTTCAACGTCTATGACAGGCATCTGTTCAATGTTTCTCTGGCGCATCTTATTAGAACATTCCTTCACAGGTGTCTTGGTGGTTACAATAGCTAGATCAGTGGTGACCACATCCCGCACCTCTTTGTCTGAGAATTTCAAGTGATTCTTGATGACGTAGAGCACGTTTTTACTATCCCATGACCATTTATCCCCTTCAGTGCCCACGGAGGTGTTGTGAACTGTCTGTTCAGAGACTACTTCGCTTTCATCGAGGAAATCTGTTTCACTGAGTATGCCTGAGATTTTCCCCTCTTTATTCAAAGCCAGAAGAACTTTCAGATTGAAGTAGCGCATGATCTCGAAGGCAATATTAAGGGGTGTTCTCTCCCAAGTGGTAGGTACGTTCCGTAAAATGTAATTTTCCACAGGATCGTTGAGATCCATTTTCCACAGGGCCTTGTTAATTAGATCAGAGGCGGTAACCAGCCCCACAAGCTCATCTTTATCAACTACTGGGACTCTTCTAATATCATTTTCAATCATTTTCTTAGCAGCATCCTTAATATCATCATTCGGAGCCACAGTAATAAGACTTCTAGTCATGATCAGGGCTAATTGTTCCTCGTCGGGATTTTCCACCAGATCGGAACGTGTGATAATCCCTATCAGCTTTTTGGTCCCTTTTTTTACAACAGGTAATCCTGATACTTTGTTTTCTCGCATAAGTTCCATTGCATGGTTACGGTTTCCTGGAACTTGAATGTAGTGTATTTCTTCTGACATTATCTCCTTTATCTGCATGTTTACACCAGCCAAGCTGAAAATAAGGAATTTAACAAAAATAATAACTAATGAACGGCTAGAACTGAACAGGGTGCTGATCTCACTACCTTCTCAGTTACACTGCCCAATAGGAATCGGTCTAAACCATGTTTTCCAGATGTTCCCATAACTATTAGATCCACATTTTCTTTTTCTATGATCTTGATTATGGAGTCTGCTGGAGAACCTTCTTCAGTCTTAAGGGTAATTTTGATATCTGTTTTCATTTGTTGTTCTTTTTCGCTTTCAGTTACCAGTTCTGAGATTCTTTCGAGGGATCTTCTGCCTTCTTCCTTTAACATCTCCCTAATTCGCACAATTAAGTCTTCAGCGGGGAGTCCTACTAGTGATGATGTTTCGATTACATTTAGAACGATGATCTCTGCGCCACTTTTACTGGCAATCCATATTGCATGTTTAGCTGCTTTTTCGGCAAATTTGGAACCATCAGTAGGTAACAAGATTTTATGGTACATAAGTTTCACCTTCAGTATACTACCTTACCATCTGTTATTAGGCCTATTATGTTTTTCGATTCAGTGCGGTTTAGGAGCGACAGTATGGGGTCGGTTGATAGCTGATCCACCAGCATGATGTCAGCTAACATGCCTTCCTCAATATAGCCAAGTTTTAGGTTTAAGGATCTGCCGGGATTAACCGTTGCCATCTTTAGAATCTCTAAGGGAGAAAAATATTGCCGATAATAACCCCTAGTGACCTTAAGGGCGTATTCCATCTCACGGAACATGTTCGGAGAATTGAACATTATGTTATCTGTACCTAGTAGCAATTTTATTCCCCTATCCCACATCTCCTTTAATGGAGGTATACCAACGGCCAGTGAACCGTTGGAACGGGGACAGGAAACAACGGGAACGTTTTTCTTTGCCAAAATGTCTAGATCATCCTTATGGGGATGTGTCAAATGAATGAGGAGTTTAAAACCAGTTTCAAGGGCTCGCTCGACCTCAGTTTTCCCTGTAGCTTTCAGAGACTCTATCTGAACTTCTTCATATTCTGCAGCGTGAATTGCAGAGATTTTTCCTTCCTTAGTACAAGTTTCGGTTATTATCTTGGCTGCATCATCACTTATCTCACCAAAACCACTTAATCCAATACCATCAGCTGAATTTAAAATTAGTTTGGAATCTTCTCTTATTTGTTGAAGTTCATTTGAAGTATTCAAAAATGATTCATGGCGCCCTAGAACAAGTCTTCTAATGGGAATACCTTTAGAAGCTTCATAAGCCATTTGCAGACCTTCAATACCCCCCTCTCTGAAGTCCACCATGGAGGTGGTGCCAGTGTCTAACATTTCTAGCATAGTACTGCTCATGGAAGCAATGATGCCTTTTTTAGGTGTTTTTTTCAATATCTGGTGTTTTATTCCATATGGAGGTTTTACAATCTTTTCTATTTTTTCTCCATTACCCCTATCCTTTGCCACAGAGTCTCCCAAATGCACATGACTGTTTATGAGGGCGGGAGCGACTATACATCCTTTAGCATCTATTTTCCGTCCACCTGATGCATAAGGAGATACTTCAGTTATTATATTATCTTCAATTAGAACATTGGCATGCACAGGCTCCATCTCAGGACCACAGAGCACCAGACCATTTCGAATGGTTATCATACAAAAGAACTATGATTAGAGGAGATATTTATCTTTAACATTATTATACTTCAAAAAAAATGAAGGATAGACATGTCTCATAAGATATCAATAACTATATTCCCCTCTTTTTTTTAATCTTAACTATTTTTAACGTGATTAAATTTACATTTTTTTCATCTTAGATACTGACCACCCAAAATCAATTTCATCATGGTGTTCATTCATTTAAAGTAAGTGAGATTGATGGCGCAGCTAAATTATTACTGGAGTTATTGGAGCTGACAAAGTTTTAAAGAGGAGTTAATTTTGGGCGTGTTGGAAGTTGAGGAAGTTTTTGATATTTTTGAGGTGAGTATAGTAGTTGGTAAACAGAAAATAAAATGACTTTTCAAATTCAAAGATCCTTATGATATTCATTAAGAGATTTAACTCCTATTTTCCCTTCTTCTACATTTTCTATTGCATTTAGAGCTGCTCTGGCACCTGAGAGAGTGGTAACGTATGGTATGCCCAATTCCACAGCCATTCTCCTAATGTAGTATCCATCATCAGCAGACTGTTTACCAGAGGGGGTGTTGAAAATCAGGGCCAATTCACTGTTTAGGATTGCATCTCGGATGTTAGGTGAACTTTGGCTGATTTTACGAATGATTTCTATCTTAACGTGGTCTTGAACTGCTCGTGCTGTTCCTCTAGTTGCTATGAGTTGGAAACCTAATTCTTCTGCTTTTCTCACAATATCCAGTATCTTGTCCTTATCAGCATCTTTGACACTGATGAAGATTTTACCATTCTGAGGAAGTTCCATGCCTGCAGAGAGCAGAGCTTTATAGTAAGAAACTCCAAAGTTTTCATCTATACCCATGCTCTCTCCTGTAGACTTCATCTCTGGTCCCAAAACAGAATCAGCTTCAGGGAGCTTGATAAAGGGGAATACAGATTCCTTAACTGCCACATGAGATATCTTTATCTGATCTTTAAGCCCAAAATCCGATAGTTTCTGGCCTATCATTAGTTTAGCTGCTATTTTTGCCAGGGGAACACCAACTGCTTTACTTACAAAGGGTACAGTGCGACTAGCACGGGGATTGGCTTCTAATATGTAAACTTTGGGTTTATTATTTTCATCCATTTTAACTGCGTATTGAATGTTGATCAACCCCACAACATTCAACTCCAAAGACAATTTAACAGTATAATCTTTAATGGTTTGCAAGACATCTTCCGTAATGCTTTGTGGGGGTATAACACAGGCCGAGTCTCCAGAATGAACTCCTGCTTCCTCAATATGCTCCATAATTCCTCCAATGAAAACTTCTTCTCCGTCACAGAGCGCATCCACATCAATCTCAATAGCATCTTCCAGGAATTTGTCCACTAGTATGGGGTGTTCTGGCGAAATACGCACAGCTTCTTTCATATATTCCCTTAGTTCTTCATCATCGTAGACTATCTGCATAGCTCGTCCGCCTAGCACATAGGATGGCCTCACCAACACAGGAAATCCAATGTTTCCCGCCACCTCACGGGCATCTTCAAATGAAAAGGCTATTCCATAATCTGCCTGAGGAATTTCAAGACGATTAAGCACTCTGGTGAATCTTTCTCTGTCTTCAACTCTATCAATACTCTCGTGAGGGGTTCCCAATATCTGCACTCCTTCTTGAGCCAGGGGAACTGCTAGGTTGATAGAAGTCTGACCTCCGAACTGTACTACAACTCCGTAGGGCTTTTCCTTTTCTACTATACCCATCACATCCTCCAGAGTTAGGGGTTCGAAGTAAAGTTTACTGGATATGTCGTAATCCGTACTGACGGTTTCTGGATTGTTGTTAACAATTATAGTTTCTATTCCATCCTCTTTAAGTGCCATAGCAGCGTGCACACAACAATAATCAAATTCTATGCCCTGGCCGATTCGTATAGGTCCTGCACCGATTATGATTACCTTTTTTCGATCAGAAACTATTACTTCATCTTCTTCTTCATAGCTACTATAATAATATGGGGTTTTAGCCTCAAATTCCGCAGCACAAGTGTCCACCATTTTATAGGAGGGAATTATACCTTTATTGATCCTGACATTTTTAATGGTTTTTTCATCTAAGCCAGTTATTTCGGAGATTTTACGGTCTGAGAATCCCATTTTTTTGGTTTTACGCATGATCTGAGTTAAAAAGATATTTTCCCTGTTGATTTTTTCTTCCCAGTTAACGATTTTTAGAATTTTGTGGAGGAATAAGCGGTCAATCTTAGTTATTGCCAGGATTTCCTCTACACTCATCCCTGACTTGAGGGCACTATAAACCTGGAAAAGTCGTTCGTCTGTGGCGTTTTTTAGTTTTTCTTCATCATAATCTATCTGGTCAAACCCATAGCTCCCTATGTCTAGGCTGCGTATGGCTTTGTGCAGGGATTCCTCTAGAGTACGGCCAATGGCCATTACTTCGCCGGTAGATTTCATTTGCACTCCAATCTGTTTGCTGATGCCCTTGAACTTGTCGAAGGGCCAGCGGGGTATTTTAGTCACCACATAGTCCAGACTAGGCTCAAATGATGCTGGGGTTTCTTTGGTGATATCATTCTGGATCTCGTTCAATGTCATGCCCACAGCAATTTTGGCGGATATCTTGGCGATTGGATATCCAGTAGCTTTACTAGCCAAAGCACTACTCCTACTCACCCTTGGATTAACTTCTATGACCTTGTAATCACCGGTAACGGGATGGACGGCGAATTGGATATTGCATCCGCCTTGAATTTCAAGTGCACGGATGATCTTGATTGAAGCATCACGAAGGTACTGATTATCCACATCTGAAAGTGTTTGCGAGGGTGCTACTACAATGCTCTCCCCAGTATGGATTCCCATGGGGTCGAGGTTTTCCATGTTACAGACGATGATACAAGTGTTGTTCTTATCCCTCATAACTTCGTATTCAAACTCTTTCCAACCCATAACTGACTGATCAATGAGTACCTGGTTGATATAGCTCATTTCTAATCCCCTGGTAACCACTTCCTCCAGTTCCTGGCTGTTATGAGCCACCCCTCCCCCGGTTCCACCCAGAGTGAAGGCCGGCCGTACAATAACCGGATATCCAATCTCTTGCACAGCTCTAAATGCTTCATCTAAAGAATTTACAGCTTTAGCTCGGGGAACAGGTTCATTAAGCCCCTTCATGAATTTATCAAAAAGATCACGATCTTCTACATTACGTATAGTCCTGATCGATGAACCAATAACCTCCACTTCACCTAAGGCCCCCATTTCTTCAAGGCCAGTGACAACGTTCAGGCCGGTCTGTCCTCCCATGGTAGGCAGAACAGCATCTGGTTTTTCTTTCTGGATTATTTGTGCAACTATCTCTGGGGTTAAAGGTTCTATGTATACTCTACTAGCCATGTCAATATCTGTTTGGATGGTGGCAGGATTGCTGTTCACTAGTATAGTTTCTATACCCTCTTCCTTGAGTGATTTACATGCTTGAGATCCTGAATAATCAAATTCAGCTGCCTGACCTATCTGAATTGGACCAGAACCAATAATAAGCACTTTTTTTATTTTTTCATCCCGCGGCATTTATAATCCTCTTTATCACTTAATGACCGTTTGGTGAAATCCTAACTTTAATAGTCACTTTTTATAGTCATATATCAATGATTTAATCATTCATAAACCAAAATATCCATATTAATAAGTTTTAAGCTTTTTAACTAAGTTATTAAAGTAATAATCAGAGTCATGGGGTCCGGGGCCAGCTTCAGGGTGATACTGCACACTGACTATGGGAAGTTCCTGATGTTCTATGCCTTCAGGAGTACCGTCATTCAAATTTATCTGATTAATTTTTATAGGTAAACCATCACATGAAGCAGGATCAACAGTAAAACCATGATTTTGAGATGTTATAGAAACTTTGCCTGTTATAAGGTCTTTAACCGGTTGATTTATTCCCCTATGCCCAAATTTCATTTTGTAAATTCTGGCTCCGAAGGCAAGGGAGATGATCTGTTGCCCTAAACATATACCAAAGATTGGAAGTCTCCCTGCAAGTTTTTGAACAGTTTCAACCGCTTCTTTCACACGATTCGGATCTCCAGGGCCACTGGATATTAGTAAGGCACCGGGTGAGTAATCCATGATTTCCTGAGGTGTACTATTATAGGGCATAAGAACTACACCCACTTCACGTTTCAAAAGAGAATTAATGCAGTTATTTTTAATCCCACAGTCTAGAATCACGGTTCTCTCTTTGTATTCTTCCCCTATGATACTGGGCTCAGTGACACATACCTGTTTTACCAAATCTACATGTTCTATGCCTGGTTGGTTACTTGCTATGGAAATAAGCTCATCATCTTCCACTTCCTCAGTGGCCAGAGCACCTTTCATGGTCCCGTGCTTCCTTATCCTTAATGTTAGGGCTCGAGTGTCAATTTCACTGATTCCAGGGATTTTGTATTCAGTTAAAAATTCTGATAGGTTCTTTTCAGAGCGACTATGCGATGGGTATGAATTTTCTTCACTAACGATGAATCCTTCGGCCTTTATTCCGTCTGATTGGAACCAATCTCTTGAAACGCCGTAGTTCCCCTGCAATGGGTAGGTTGACATCAATATCTGACCTTTATAGGAGGGATCGGTGAGAGACTCTACATATCCAGTCATACCGGTAGCAAAGACCACTTCTCCAGTTTTAAGGGTCTCGTAACCAAAACCTTCTCCTTTGAGTATAGTGCCATCCTCTAGGGCTAATTTTGCTGTTTCTCGCATTTCAATCACATATTAAGTTATCGGCTTTTTTTTAGATTCTTTAGATGAATAATTGTAGTTTACAAGCAGATAATTTATATTACTGATTATTTGATGAAATTTTCTAAAGTTTATTTTTAGAGCTCCTGAGGCTGTGATTTTTGTTTTCCTGGTAATCTGGACTTATCATCTTTTGAGGGGAATTTTTCTACAATTTTCTCCATAACTACAGCATCTTCACCATCTTCGTAGTACTGTGGTGTAAAGTTTTTCTCAACAAAACCCAGTTCCTGATAGAATTCACGGGCTTTTTTATTTTCTACCCGAACTTCCAGCTGAATATTCTTAATATTGTATTTCTTAAAGATTTTAAGAGTTTTTTTCACAAGTCGTGTGCCTATTCCCTGGCGACGGAATTTTTGGTCCACAGCTATGGAGATTATATGACCCTCATCCTCAAATCTGATCCAAAATATAATATATCCCACAATGATATTATCTTGCTGGGCCACAAGAAAACCAGCCCCTAAGTTATAGATATCGAGCAGTATATGGGAAGGATAAGGATCTTTAAAGGATGTAAATTCAATCTCCAGTACTCTTTTAACATCTGGACGTTTGAATTCTCTGATTATCATAATTTCCCCTCAAATATGAGTGATAAAATGTGGAGTGATTTTATTGAATATATCATCAAATACTATGCCCAATCACCATGTATTGTGGAGGTGGGGGTGGGATGCTTTACTAAGGTGGCTCGCACTCTAGAGGAGCATCTTAAAGTGGATATCGTCATGACCGATATTAAACCTTGTCATGAGGGGATAGTCCAAGATGATGTTAGCCACCCTGACTTAAAAATATACAAAGATGCCGCACTTATTTATTCTATACGGCCCCCAGAGGAGCTACATCCGTTTCTAGAGGATTTAGCTCAGGAAATAGGGGCAGATTTGATAATAAAACCTTTATCAACGGATTCAATTAACACCAGGGAGAAGATGAAGCTGTTTAATTATAATAAATCATTTTTTTATAAGATGTGTTGTTATGAATTGGCATAATCTAAGTATTGATGAGACTCTGAAGACCCTGAATACAGATAGGAAAGGGTTAAGTGATGAAGAAGCCCATAAACGTATTCTTAAGTATGGTAGTAACGAATTAGTAGAGAAAGAAACGGCTGGGCCCTTAAATCTATTACTAAAGCAGTTCATGAACATTCTAATAATTTTACTTATAGTGGCAGCTATAGCTGCTTTCATCGTAGGTGACACTCTTGATTCGGTTGTAATCATTATTGTAGTACTCTTAAATGCTATAGTAGGATTTATACAGGAATATAGGGCAGAAAAAGCCATGGAAAAGCTTAAAGGATTAATATCCACTGAGGCGGTGGTAATTAGGTGTGGAAAGAGTCAGAAAATACAGGCTAAAATGCTAACCTTAGGGGATGTGGTAGTGTTGGAGGAAGGAGATAACATCCCTGCAGATCTGCGGATCATAGAAAGTAATGACTTAATGATTGATGAATCGGCCCTAACCGGAGAGTTCTTACCTGTTTCTAAAACTGCTGAAATTCCAATATCAGATAATGATGAAACGAAAAATTTGGCATTTATGGAGGCAGATGTTGTTTCTGGTAGGGCCAAGGGAGTTGTGGTGGCTCTGGGTATGAACACTAAAATCGGCAGGATTGCTGAGATGATCCAGGAAGAAGATGCCAAAACACCCCTTCAGGAAAAAATATCCTCATTGGGCAAGACCCTGGGACTCATAGCTGTAGTAGTTTGTACTTTTGTATTCGCACTACAATTCCTTAAGGGGGTGCCACTAGTTGAAACCTTCTTAACAGCAGTTTCCTTGGCAGTGGCTGCGGTGCCAGAAGGCCTTCCCACAATTTTAACCCTTACCCTAGCCCTAGGCATGCAGAGAATGGCTCGATCCAACGCAGTTGTACGTAAACTCTTGGCAGTGGAAACTTTAGGATCTTGTACTGTTATTTGCACAGATAAGACTGGCACGCTAACAAAAAACAAGATGACAGTACGTGAGTCTCGACCGAACCCATCGAAGTGGGCCTTTGAAATCTCAGTCCTGTGCAACAACGCCCGTCTATCTGGAGGTAAGGTTATTGGAGATCCAACCGACGGAGCGCTCTTAATATATGCCCAGAAAAATGGTTATTATCAAGAAGAATCGGAAAAGAAATATCCTAGAATTCTCGAAATACCCTTGGATAGCAGCCGGAAAAGGATGACAACAGTTAATGAGATTAATGGTATGAAATATGTTCTTATTAAGGGCGCACCGGAGATAATAATTGAGCGCTGTCAATATATGGAGGGGGGGGCTGGTGTTCAATCCATCACCCCAGATTATAAAGATAGAATATTTGTTGACCTGATGGAGATGACACTTAAGTCCTTAAGGG
>Ga0209048_10004786_pt1 | contig 12921 bp, 11 predicted proteins | sample FrelakmetCRP12CR_FD_187146 | JGI IMG/M metagenome (GOLD analysis project Ga0209048, IMG submission 187146) | Freshwater lake sediment microbial communities from the University of Notre Dame, USA, for methane emissions studies - CRP12 CR (SPAdes)... | ecosystem: Environmental > Aquatic >... | reverse complement strand
GTCGCGGAGGGCTGCTTGCCACCACGCGGCTCGTCTGTCACTGCCTGCTCGTCGAGGGCGCCGAGGGCCTCGTCCTGATCGACACCGGCTTCGGACTCGACGACACTCGCAACCCGCACCAGCTCGGCCAACCGTTCAGAGCGGCGGTCCGCCCGCGCCTGGACGCCGCCGAGACGGCCACTGCGCAGATCGGCGAGCTGGGCTTCCAGCCCGGCGACGTCCGCCACATCGTCACGACCCACCTCGACCTCGATCACGCCGGCGGACTGCCGGACTTCCCCGGCGCCGAGGTCCACCTGCTGGGCCGCGAGCTCGATGCCGCGATGAACCCCGGCTGGCGCGAGCGCACGCGGTACATCGCCGAGCACTGGGCCCACGGTCCACGCTGGGTGCAGCACGAGGTGGAGGGGGATGAGTGGCTGGGATTCGACAGCGTGCGGATCCTGCCAGGCAGCGACGCCGAGATACTGCTGATCCCGCTGCCCGGCCACACGCTGGGCCACACGGGCGTTGCCGTCAGAGTGGCCGACGGCTGGCTGCTGCACTGCGGCGACGCCTACTTCCACCACGGTGAGGTACAGACGCCGCCGCACTGCCCGCCCGGGCTGCGCGCCTTCCAGGCGCTGAACCAGCTCGACGGCCGGACGCGGCGGGAGAACCGCGACCGCCTGCGCGAGCTCGCCCGCAGCCACCCGGAGGAGGTCGAGCTGATCTGCTCCCATGACGCCTCGACGCTCGCCGATTCCGGCCCGGCGGACGGCGCTTAGGCGAGCTCCATTGCGCTCAGGGGCGGAGTGCGTGCGTCCGGGCGCGAAGGTTTTATCTCAGCTGAGCCGGACTTTTAGGCCGCCTTCATCGGGCGGGCGATACTTGTACATGCGACGTACGAGTCGCAAACGCACAACCTCCTCCCTCCTGTTCCCACCGTCCGGTCCGCTTCCCCCCAGCGGGCCGGACGTCTTTAACGGGCCGCCGGCGCCCGCGGATTCATCCGTGCCGCCGCTTCCAGGAGGCGACGCGCCGCGGGCATCTCCTACGAGAAGGTGATCGCCGCCCACGGCAGTCCGTTGCCGTTCCTGCGCAGAGGCTCGCGCGATGAGCTGCGCGCCGCCACCGGAGCGACGAAGCTCCCGGCTCTCGCCCCGGGCGCCGGCGGGGGGCGACCGGGCGGTGCGGTGCGGGGCCGGGCTTGGGCTCGGTCACGCGCCGCCACCGAGAGGGCCACCCCCAGCGCTCCCGGGACGGCAATCCATGCACGTGGGAGCGCTGGGAGTCGAACCCCTCCTCCTAGGGCCTCCACCACCACACGAGAGAGGCCCTGGTTGAGGAACCCGAGGCGCAGATCGCAGTTCCGGGAGGTCCCTTGTCCTCGAGGTCCAAACCTCCTCGGGCGTCTTGGACGCATGGGTGCACCGGCCTGAGATCATCGGGGGCGCGCCCCGTGCTGAGCTCGCGGGTGTTCGAGCGCGACCAGGTGGCGGCTGCTCCGGAGATCACACGGCTGTTCGAGCAGGAGCTCGCCGAGCGCGGGGCCGAGGGGGCGTCGGTCAGCGAGCGGGTGGCAACCCAGCTTGCGCCCGAGCACGCGCCGGTGAAGGGCTAGAGCAGCGCGCTTCGGCGGGCGCATCCCGCCGATAGCATCACCGCGGTCATGCCGGCGCCGGTCCTGTGGCAATACAACTTCTCGAACTTCAACGAAAAGGCGCGCTGGGCGCTCGACTTCAAGCACGTGTCGCACGTTCGCCGCTCGCTGCTGCCCGGCGGTCCGCGGGCGATGCTGTTCTCACTGCGGGGAACGCTGCCGGTGCTCGACCTCGACGGCGAGCGGGTCGTCGACTCGAGCCGCATCATCGCCGCGCTCGAGAGGCGCTGCCCGGCGCCCGCGCTGTATCCCGGCGATCCGCGGGATCGGGCGGCTGCGCTCGAGCTCGAGGACTACTTCGACGAGCACGCGGGGCACGAGCTGAGACGGGCGGGCTTCTACGAGTGGCGGACGAGTCCGGGGTTCGTGAGCGGCCTGCTCACGACCGGCCGCGGCCGCGGCACGCGTGCCTTTATGCGAGCCGTGCTGCCCGGGGCCATGACCTATGCGCGCCGGCGGTACCGCATCTACCCGGCCGACGCCGAGCAGGCGCGCGCCAAGCTCACAGCCGCGCTCGATCGCATACTCGCCGAAGTGCAGCCCAGCGGCTACCTCGTCGGTGAGGGCTTCACCGTCGCCGACCTCACGGCCGCCTCTCTGCTGTTTCCGCTCGCCCGGCCGGCGGAGCTCCAGTACGCATACCCGGAGTTCCCCGACTGGGGAGCCCTCAGGCCGCACACCGAACATCCGGCGGTCGAATGGATCCGCGAGATGTATCGCCGCCACCGCGACCCGGCGCCGGTCACTACAGGATGAACTCGCCGCGCGCGACGATGACCGCCGAGCCGCCTACCTCCACCCGCTCGATGTGGTCCGGTGACCCGTCAGCGCGAGCGTGGAGCAGGGAGGGGCGCCCGATCTCGGCGCCCTGGTAGATCTCGATCTCCTCGCCGAATGCGATCCGGCAGTGCCGGCTGAGGTGGACGGCCAGCGGGCCCGCCGCAGAACCGGTGGCCGGATCCTCCGGGACGCCGTAGGCGACGGCGAACACGCGTGTCTTCCAGCGCCGGCCGGACCCGGCGAAGCAGTTGGCGCACGCCTCGAGCTCGGCGAGCGCGCGCGTGTCGGGCCGCAGCCTCGCCACCGCCCGCTCGCTCTCCAGCTCGACGTACACGTGGAGCGGCCCGTTTACGTACGCCTCCACGGGCAGCCCCGAGCGCTCCACCCCCAGCGCGGCGAGCAGCTGGGCCTCGTGCTCATAGGGACTCCACGATGGAACGGGCTGGCGCATCCGCCCGAAGACGATCCGCTCCCCCTCGCGGCGGAGCTCGACCGGCACGAGGCCGAGGCCGGTCTCGAGTCCCACCGTGGGCCGCTGCAGCGCAGCTCCGAGGACGAACGCAGAGCCGAGCACCGGGTGTCCGGCGAACGCCAGCTCGCGAGCGGGCGTGAAGATGCGGATGCGCGCGTCACCGCTCTTCTCCGGCGGAAGGACGAATGCCGTCTCGCTGAAGTTGAGCTCGGCGGCCAATCGCTGCATCTGCTCCGAGGACAGGCTCCGCGCGTCGGTGAAGACGCCCAGCTGGTTTCCCTCGAGGGGCCTGTCCGTGAAGACGTCGACGACGACGTAGGGCAGGCCGGCCGTCGGCTCCTGGCCGCCCCACGGTGCCCTGAGCAGATCGCCGTTGCCTGACACAGGCGCGCGAGGCTATCGGTCCGGTGGCCGACACGCCAGCACGCGACACACCACAGCGCGGCTCCTACACCGCCCTTGTAGCGTACGGCGCATGAGCTCCCGGCACGACGCGTCGTCGCACACCCGCGCACGCAACCTGGCCGCCCTGGCCGCGCTGCCGCCCGACGACGGCCAAGACCTGGAGAGTGCTCGCCATGGTCTCGTCGCCGCCGCGCCGGCGGACCTCGCGATCACCGCGCAGAACGGACGCGTGGTGTGGAGCCTCGTCGACTACGCGTTCCTGCGAGAGAGCGCGACCGCGCCCGACACGGTGCACCCGGCGCTGTGGCGGGTGGCGCGCCTGAACCTCGAGGCGGGCCTCTACGAGGTGGCCGACGGCGTCTACCAGGTCCGCGGATACGACCTCTCCAACATGGCGATCGTGGAGGGTCGGCGCGGGGTCGTCGTCGTCGATCCGCTGATCTCCGAAGAGTGTGCGGCCGCCGCGCTTGCCCTCTACCGGGAGCACCGAGGCGAGCGGCCGGTGACGGCCGTGCTCTACACGCACAGCCACGTCGACCACTTCGGCGGCGTGCGCGGCGTCGTCGACCCCGCTGCGCTCCAGCGCCGGGAGGTCGAGCTGTGGGCGCCGGACGGGTTTCTCGAGCACGCCGTCAGCGAGAACGTGCTCGCGGGCGTCCCGATGAGCCGGCGGGCGACCTACATGTACGGCGCCGCGCTCGACCGCGGACCGCGCGGGCAGCTCGACGCGGCCATCGGCAAGACCACCTCGACCGGCCGGGTGACCCTCCTGGCGCCGACACACATCGTCGCGCAGGACGGTCAGACGGCGTCGATCGACGGCGTGCGCTTCGAGTTCCAGCTCGTGCCGGATACCGAGGCACCCGCGGAGCTGAACTTCCTCCTGCCCGAGCGGCGGGCACTTTGCGTGGTCGAGACCGCGAGCCACACGCTGCACAACATTCTCACGATCCGCGGCGCCCAGGTGCGCGACGCCCTCTGGTGGTCGAAGTGCCTCGAGACGTCCCGCGAGCGGTTCGCCGCCCGCGCCGACGTGCTCTTCGCCGGCCACCACTGGCCGACCTTCGGCAGCGAGGAGATCGAGCGGTTCCTCGCGGCGCAGCGCGACCTCTACCGCTTCCTGCACGACCAGACGCTACGCCTCGCCAACTCCGGACTCACCGGTCCCGAGATCGCCGAGGCGCTCGAGCTGCCGCGATCCCTCTCATCGCTGTGGCACACGCGCGGCCACTACGGGAGCCTGCGCCACAACGCGCGCGCCGTCTACCAGCGCTACTTCGGCGTCTATGACGGCAACCCGGTCAACCTCGACCCGCTGGCACCGAGCGACGCCGGCCGCCGCTACGTCGAGGCGCTCGGCGGGCCCGAGCGGGTCGTGGAGCTCGCGCGCGCGGCGCTCGAGGCGGGCGACGAGCGTTGGGCCGCAACCGTCGCCTCCCACGCGGTGTTCGCCGACGGGTCGAGCGCCGCCGCCCGCGAGGTCGAGGCAGACGCGCTCGAGCAGCTCGGTTACCAGACCGAGAACGCCACCTGGCGCAATGCCTACCTGCAAGGCGCCCGCGAGCTGCGGGAGGGCCCGGTCACAGCCCCGACCGACCCGGGCGGTGACGTCGCTCGGGCGATCGCCACCGCGCAGCTGTTCGACGCACTCGGGGCGCGCCTCGACGGCCTGCGGGCCGCCGAGCAGCCGCTCGTCCTGAACTGGGACTTCCCAGACATCGCCGAGCGATGGGTCGTCCGCGTGCAGCACGGAGCGCTCACCGCCACGCCCGGCGAGCAGGACCCCGGGGCCGACGCCACCGTGCGCCTGGACCGCGAGGTGCTGAACCGGATCTTGCTGGCCGAGAGCGATGCGCTCAGCGAGCTGCAGGCCGGAAGGATCACTGTCGAGGGAGACGGTGAGAAGCTCGGGACGTTCCTCGGCCTGCTGGTGGCGCCCGACCCGGGCTTCGCCATCGTCACGCCATAGGGCGCTGCGGCGCTGCGCTTGTGTTAGTTGATCGACTCGGTGGTCTTCTGGGCCGACGAGAGTCGGCGGACCATCGACCCGCAGAGCACACAGAACACGACTGCCCAGATGGCAAAGACGACGAGCGCCGCCGTGATCGCGTAGATGGCCATACGCCTCAATCGGTCGTTGGCGGCGCTCCATTAGCGACCGGTCACGCGGCTGGACGATCCTCTCGAGGATCCGCTGCTGATCGGTCACGTCTGCCCTCGTCCAGGGGCGCGCCCGATCGTCCCGCCGCCTCGCCGGCGAGGAGGCCTACGGCGTCTTCGGATCCGGGATCGCCGCCGAGCTCGGCTTCACAGCCACGACCGGCGCCGGCAGCGTGGCGATGTGGGTGATCAGCTGGTTCCACTGCGCGGGGCTGAGGTCGCTGCCGGCGGAGAGGGGCGAGGCGGCGGTCTTCGCGGCGCCCGCGGAGTGGGCGGCCTTCAGGGCGGCTTTGACGGTGAGCGTGTGCCTCTGGGCGGGCGCGAAGAGGACCTCGATGTAGCTGCCGTGGTCTGCTCGCGCGAGCGTCGAGGGAGCCCCGGGGTAGCTCATGAGGCTCACGATCTTCTGCGGGATGAACTCCCCCTGCAGGGTGAGCAGGGTGCGGATCGTAAGGTCGGTGACAGAGCCCGAGCCCTGGTGCCCTGAGATCGGCTCGCCGTTTATCTTCGTGATCGCGAGGCCGTCGCCGAGGTGGGTGACGGGCACGTAGCCGGAGACGTCATAGGCGCCCGCGCCGCAGCGCAGCGTCCCGACGCTCGGCTTCAGGCTGCTGCGCGAGAGGAACGCGAGCACTGCCAGCACGCGCCTGTCGATCGCTCCGGCGGCGACTTCTGCGCGCTCGCAGGTGCCCATCACGATGCCGGGGTCTGAGAGGACCTCGCGCTGCAGCTGGCTCTTGGTGAACAGGAACACGTCGCTCGCGGTGGCGCCGAGCAGCTGGGGTTCCCCGGTCGCGCCCCTGGGGTGAAGCGCCGAGTCCAGCTGGACCCAGTTCTTTAGGATCGGCCGGGGGTCGATCGTGTTCAGGTCGTGCGCCGGCTGGATGGCGAAGCGCAGGTGGCCGTCTTTCGCGCCGGGCGGGGTGCGCACGCGCCCGAGCACGGTGCCCTTCGCGAGGACCGCGCCGGCGCGCAGGGGCAGCGGACGGTCTGCGGGGAGCGCTCGGGCTGCCTTGCGGGCGTTGATCAGAGCGGCGGCGCGCGCATCGGGGTTCCCGGGATGGGCGAACAGCCGCATGCGTCCCATGCCGGCGGGCGTCGATTCGCTCATCGCCAATGAGAGCTTCATGGGGGCGCTCTGGGGGGTGGGCGTCTGCACGCTCAGGGTCAGCGGGCCGGGGCGCCCGGCGCTCGCGGGGAGCTTGGGGGCCGGGTCATGCGCGGTCCCGGCGGCCACGACCGGGGCCTTCGCCGTGGGCGCTGCGTGGGGCGCCTTGGGCAGGCGGTAGGTGGGGGCGATGCTGCCGAGGCCGGCGTAGGTGAAGACGTCGCCGTAGACGTCCCTGAGGATCACGTAGCGCCCGAGGGCGCGCGAGCGCCCGAGGGCGAGAACCCGGCCGTCCTGCACCGCCACCGCGGTGGCGTTCGGGGCGCTTGAGAGGTCGACGAGCTGGAGGGGCGCCGGGCGCGCGGGGGAGCCGGCGGCCAGGGCGGCGGCCGTGGGCGAGGGGGGCGCGGAGGGGGTCTGGCCCTTGAGCGCCGTGGCGTTCGCGGTCGCGCTCTGGGAGGAGGGTTCCGCCGGGGGCGGGCCCCATGAGAGGCGCTTGCCGCTGACCGGCAGGCGGTCATCGATGAGGCCTGTGAGCGTCGCGATCACAGGCTTCGGGTAGGTCGAGATGAGCTTCGCGCGCAGGAGCACCGAGCTCACGTATTCCTCGGAGTGGTTGTAGGCGAGGATCGCGCCGTGAAGGTCTGTTGCGGCGCCGGCGGCGCGCAGGTAGCGGGCGGCGGCGAAGACCGCGTCCACGGGGTTGTAGGGGTCGGCATAGCCGGCGTTCAGCGCGTCGACGCCGTACTGCATCCAGGTGGCGGGCATGAACTGCATCCAGCCAACCGCGCCGGCCGAGGAGACCGACTGGTCGACGCCGTAGTTGGTCTCGATTTCGTTGATCGCCGCGAGGATCTGCCAGGGCACGCCGTACTGCACGGCGGCCGCCTGGTAGATCGGCAGCAGAAACAGCGGGATGCGGTAGAAGGAGAGGGCCTGCGCCGATGCCGCAGAGGAGGCGAGCTCGGCGGCCAGCGCCCCCGCCTCGGCGGCCACGACCTGGGGCGGGAGGGCGACGTTGTTGGGGCCGGAGGGGGCGGCGGGGTTGGGGGTGTTGGGGGCGCGTCTCGTCGTGCCCTTGTTGTCCTTGACCGGCTGGACATGCCTCGCGGTGACCTTGAGTCGCACGCCGGCGGTGGTCTTCTGGCTCTGCTGCGAGAACACGGCTGGTGCTCCCGAGGCGCCGGACGCCGGCGTGTTCGGCGGTTTCGCGGTGTTCGGCGGCGTCGGCGTGCTGGGCGCCGGGGCGCCCGGGGCCGTCGGTGGGTTCGGCGCTGTCGGCGTTGTCGGCGCTGTCGGCGCTGTCGGCGTTGTCGGCGTTCCGGCGCCCGGGGCGGTCGGAGAGGGCGAGGGTGGGGGCGTGGGCGAGGTGGACGTGGATGGCCGGCCCGTGCCCCATTCCTGCTTTTCGGCGCCTGTTTCCCCCGCATTCTTGTCGGACGTCGTGACGACCGCCGATTGGTCTTGGGCCGGCGTGGGCGGGCCCGCAGTCCCGGCATCGCCCAGCGCGCCGACCGAGAGCGGCCCCAGGCCCGCCGCCATGATCGTGCCCGCCGCGATCGCGGGCAGCAGAAACCTGCGCCACCAGGGGCTCTTCACGGTCGGCGGGCGCCGAAGTGGATCCTCGTGCGGTTGTCCCATGGTCGGAGTCGGAGCGCGAGCCCGCGGTCGCGGGTTGGCCGACGGCATTGATGTCGGCCAAATCGCCGGCGAGTGTTAGCGCGGCGGAGACCTCATGCAACGCGGCGCACATGTGGCCCCGTGTCCCGGCCCGAGGATCCGCGTCCGCCTCTGCGCGCTTCACGGCGCTTATCAGGAGCGCGCGAGGGCGGTCAGCCGGCGACCGACCACTGGATTGGTCCCAGCCCCGGAAAGGCCAGCGCGGCAGCTGTCGCACCGGTCAAGTCCCACTCCCTGCCAGCGATGTAAGGCCCGCGGTCGATAACCGGCACGGTCAGGCTGCGGCCAGCGTAGGTGAAGGTGACGAGGGTGCCACAAGGCGCCGTCTTGTGGGCCACCCCGAGCTGGTTGCGGCCCAGCAGGCCACCGCACGCGAGCCCGAGGCCGTAGTCAGTGAACACCGACGCCACGCTCACCTGGATCCCCGACCTGGGCTCCATCGACCACGGCAGCAAGCCGGCCAGGTTGGCGGCGGCCGCGCTGAGCACACGTTGGTGTTCCTGGCGCTGTAGGGCGTCCATCTGCGCCAGCTCGCGCCTCACCTCGGCGTCCGAGGGCGCCCCAGGCGCAGGTTGGAATGCGGCCGGGACCGGATGGGCAGGCGGTACCGGGCGGGGTGGCTGTCGCCTCACTGGAGCGACCCCGGCCTCGGGCAGAGCGCTCACGGCGCCCGACGAACTCCCTCCCGCGCGCAGGGGATCCTTCGCTCGGGCGCCCGGAGCGGCGCTCTGTGGGGTAGGCATGCTGGCGGCCGGGGCCGACGCGCCGCAGCCAGCGGTCAGGGTGGCGGCGAGGAGCAGCGCGACCGCGGTCGCGCCGGCCGCGGAGGTCGGGCGCCGCGATCCAGACATCCGAGGAATATAGGCGGGCGAGAAGTCGCCAGCGGCCGATCGCCCCCCCCCGGGCTCAGTATCCCCTGCCTCCGCTGATCTCTTGCCAGGCTTGAACGCACGCCGTGCCCGTGCAGATGAGCTTCCCGTTCTGCTCGGCGCTGAGGTGATACAGCGTCATCCCCTGCGCGTCGACGAGCACCGTCGAGCTGCTGCCGCAGGCCGACAGCAGAACCGATGCCGCGGCGGCATGGCGAGCGATGGGCGATCCTGGACTCGAACCAGGGACCTCTTCCTTATCAGAGAAGCGCTCTAACCAGCTGAGCTAATCGCCCGTGGGCAGCGGCCATGTTAGCGCCGAGCCTAAGCGGCGGCGCGAGGTCGCAGTCGGCGCGCCAGCTCGAGTGCCTCCTGCGCGCCGGCGAACGACAGCTCGGCGCGATAACCGCCGCCGCGCTCGGCGCTGACGCGAACCTCGGTGCCCAGGACGCCACCGAGGGCATGTGCGATCTCCCGCGCCGCCTGCTCCTGGTCGGGGTGCGCCCCTCGGGCGCCGGTCCGCGCGCCGCCCTGCGTCTGTTTCGAGTCTCCGTTGCTCTCTCGCGCGCGCACTTCCAGCGCTCTCACCGACCATCCCTCGCGCACCGCGAGCCGCGCGAGATTGCGCCGCGTGCCGTGATCCTCCGCCAACAGGAGCGCTCTTCCGTGACCCTCGCTGAGCGACCCGTCCTGCAGCAGGCCGATCACCTCGTCCGGGAGATCGAGCAGCCGCATGAGGTTGCTCACCGCGACCCGGCCGCGTCCCACGCGTCGCCCCACGTCCTCCCGCGTCAACCCCAGCTCCTCGACGAGCGCCGCGCAGGCGCGCGCCTCCTCGATCGGGCTGAGGTCCTCGCGGGCCATGTTCTCGATCAGCGCGAGCTCGAGGGCCTCAGCGTCCGCACGAGCTCGCACGAGCGCCGGAATCGCCTCGAGCCCCGCCATCCTGGCCGCTCGCCAGCGCCGCTCGCCGGCGATCAGCTCATAGGTGCCGCCCGCCTTGGGGCGCACCAGCACGGGCTGCAGGACGCCGCTCTCACCAAGCGATCCGGCGAGCGCGGCGAGCGCCTGCTCGTCAAAGCGCCTGCGGGGCTGCCTCGGGTTGGGCGAGATCAGCTCGACGGGCAGCTCGCGCAGCTCCTGCGCCGCCGTCGCAGGCTCCTCTGACACCGACAGGATCGCCTCGAGGCCCCGCCCCATTCCGCGTCTCGGCGGGTTCATGACTCCCCGCGGCGCTCACCCACGTGCCGCCACCTCCTTCGCCAGCTCGAAGTACGCCTCCGCACCTGCGCTGTGCGGGTCGTGGTGGGTGACCGGCAGCCCGTAGCTCGGCGCCTCGCCCACGCGCACGTTGCGCGGGATCACCGTGGTGAACACCAGATCCGGGAAATGCTCCCTGACCTCCCGCTCGACGTCCCGCCCAAGCCGTGTGCGGTTGTCGTGCATCGTCAGCAGCATCCCGGCCACCGTCAGGCGCGGGTTCAGCTCGCGCTGTATCAGCGCCAGCGTCTCCAGCAGGCCGGCGAGCCCCTCGAGCGCGAAGTACTCGGTCTGCACCGGCACGATCACCCGATCGGCCGCCACCAGTGCGCTCACCGTGAGCGGGCCAAGCGACGGCGGACAGTCCAGCAGGATGTACTCGAAGCGACCCCTCACCGGTGCAAGACACTCGCGCAGGCGCTGCTCGAAGCCCTCCATGCGGGGCAGCTCGACGTTGGCACCGGCGAGCCCGGCCCCCGCCGGCAGCACCTGAAGGCCCGGCACGCTGGCCTCGATGAGCGCCTCCTCGGCGGTCGCCTCGCCCGCGAGGACCTCGTAGAGACCGGGCGCCTGCGTGCGCGCAAGGCCTAGGCCGACGGTCGCGTTGGCCTGAGGATCGACGTCCACGAGGAGCGTTGCGTACCCGGCCTCCGCGATACAGGCGCCGACGTTCACCGCGGTGGTCGTCTTGCCCACGCCGCCCTTCTGATTGGCGATCGCGTAAACGGTTCCCACCACATGGAACCTAGCGCCGATCGCGGTCAGACGCCACCGCGCGCGCGCCCTAGGCCGGAGCGGGCCCCGACGGGCCGAAGGAATCGCCCGCCTAACCTCCGAGGGGCCGCTTGCGCGCCATTCCCGCCCGTCTCGGGAATCGGGCGGGGGTGTCCCTTACCTTCAGGTAGAGATGCAGATGGTGGTCCCTTGCCCCGGGGAACGGCTCGACTTTGCGGATCTCCACCCGTTCCAGTCCCAGCTCGGCGGCCGCACCCGCGGCGCGGTCCTCCTCCTGTCGCGCCCGCCTACCGCGCCAGTCCACCAGGCTCCCCCCGAGCACCAGCAGCGGCGCCGCGTACTCCAGCACCACCGGCGGGGCTGCGAGCGCCCGCGCCACGACGGCCTCGTTGCCCGCCAGGCCGTGGCGCCACTCCTCGGCCCTGGCCCATACGACGCGGGCATTCTCGATCTGCGCGCCGGCGCACGCCCGCTCGAGAAACTCACACCTCCGGCGCTGGCTCTCGACCAGGCTGACCTCGGCCGCTGGCAGGGCCACGGCGAGCGCGAGACCGGGAAAGCCGGCGCCGCTGCCCAGATCGGCGATCGTGCGCGCCGCGCGGATGGAGTCGAGCTCGAGCGCGGCGAGCGAGTCGGCCACGTGGACGTCCAGGGCCTGTTTCGCGGCTCGGACCGCGGTCGGTGCGTGCTCGTCGGACTCGAGCATCCGCAGCACGACCGACAGCTGCGAGATCTGGCCCGCGCTCAGACGGGTGCTCGGCCCTCCGGGCAGCTCGATCATCGTTCATAGCGCGCGAAGAAGTCCGCGTACTTGCTTCGCATCTCGCGCACGCGGCCGGCGACGTGGCTGTCTATCTCGTCGGTCAGCACCGCCTGCACGAGGGGCAGGACGTCTTCGGCGAGCACCGCCCCGCGGGCCATCCACTGGTAGTAGTTGCGCCCGCCGTGGCTGTACGGTCCGTAGAGGCGGGCGCGGGGGAAGCACCGCTGCAGCCACTGGAAGAGCGCCTCGTGGCGAACATGCATGCGTAGCGTGATTTGAGGCTGCTTCCCGTCGCCGCCGAAGTGGCCCTCGCCGATCAGCACGCCCACGATCAGCCCGCGCTCGAGGTCGGTCAGCTGGGGCTGGGGCTCGGCGGCCATGGTCGACTGTTTCACCGTCATGAAAAACGTGAAACGCTAGGCCTCGCGATCACTCCGCGACCGGCGATACCACCAGACGGCGCTCGGGCTCATCGCCCTCGCTGTGGGTCTCCACCCCGCCGCGCTCGCGCAGGTATTCGTGCACGACCCGCCGCTCCCAGGGGGGCATCGGCCCCAGCTCCACGGGCCTGTCCGATCGCAGCGCCTCCTCCGCGGCATCGTCGGCGTCGGCGCGCAGCGACTCGGTGCGGCGCTCGCGATACCCGCCCGCGTCGATCGAGACGCGCACCGAGGACGGGCCCTCGGGAAACACGATGCGCTGGGCCAGATGCTGGACGGCGTCGATGGTCTGCCCGCGCTTGCCGATGAACAGGCCGACGTCCTCGCCGTTCAGGCGGCCGCTCAGGACGCCCTCGCGCTCCTCCACCTCGACCTCCACGTCGAGCCCGAGCCCTTCGGCGATCTCCTCGAGCAGCTCTTCCAGAACCTCGGCCGGCTCGAGCTCCTCATCCACGCCTGGCTCATCCTCTGAGCCCGGCCGCTCGGCGGGCGCTCCGCCGCGGCGGGCCTCGTCGTCTTCGCTCATCGCCGGCGGCCCGAGCGCTTCTTCTTCTTGCGGGGCGGTCGCGGCTCTCGTTGCTGACGATCGCGGCGCCGCGATCGTCAG
>Ga0209048_10004785_pt1 | contig 12922 bp, 13 predicted proteins | sample FrelakmetCRP12CR_FD_187146 | JGI IMG/M metagenome (GOLD analysis project Ga0209048, IMG submission 187146) | Freshwater lake sediment microbial communities from the University of Notre Dame, USA, for methane emissions studies - CRP12 CR (SPAdes)... | ecosystem: Environmental > Aquatic >... | reverse complement strand
GATCGCCCGCAAGGAGCGTCGCCGCCAGTTCCTCGAGCGCCAGCTCACCGCCCACTGATCCAGCGGTAGCGCCGCACGCGCCGCGCCCTAACAGGCCGCGCGAATTGTTATGAGGGGTGTTTCCGCAGGTCAAGGGTGGTGCCGCGGGTGGGTCTTGGGTATCCACCGGTCGTTGCGTTGAACCGATTTTGATGTCGGTGTCACCCAACCCAACGAACCGGTGGAGGCACCCAGTATGCGCGCGTTGGACTCCGAGGTGCAGGACACAGTGTGGGAGGCGTTCCGGGCGTTGATCCCGCAACGCCCCGAGACTCATCCCTACGGCGGGCACCGTCGCAGAGTCGATGACCGCAGGTGCTTCGACGTGATCGTGATCCGGTTGGCGACCGGCGCGTCATGGGTGGACGCCGTGCGTCTCGGTGGTGATCACGTGTCGGACACGACGGTGCGGTCGCGTCGTGACGAATGGATCGAAGAGGGGATCTTCGATGCGCTCGAGTGCGAAGCGCTCGCCGCGTTCGACCGGGTGATCGGCCTGGACTTGTCGGAGGTGTCCGTTGACGGCAGTCTCCACAAGGCACCCTGTGGTGGGGAAGGAACCGGCCGAAACCCAACGGACAGAGCGAAACTGGGATGGAAGTGGTCGATCGCAGTCGACGGTCACGGTGTCATCGTCGGGGTCGCGATCGACGGCGCGAACCGCAACGACTGCGTCATGTTCGAACCCACCCTCATCGACATGGCCCGCCACGGCCTGACCCCCGATGTCGAGACCATCCATCTCGACGCCGGCTACGACAGCGCTGCGGTGCGGAGCCTGCTCGAAGCGGCAGGGATCGATGACGCGGTCATCGCGCACCGTCGCCGCCCCGGGGAACCCACACCCGCCAAACGTCCGGGCCTCGGCCTTCGTTGGGTGGTGGAGCGGACCAACTCGTGGCTGTCGAACTTCGGTCAACTCCGCCGCAACAACGACCGGCGAACCGGCCACCGGCGCGCACACCTCAGCCTCGCCCTCGTGTTCCTCGCCGCCGCCAAGCTCATCGACTGGCGCAACCGCTACGACCCCGCAACCCCAAGCGATCACTGATCAGAACAATTCCCGGAGCCTGTTAGTAGCTCAGCGCCGGGATCTTGGTGGGGTGGCTGTCGTCGGAGTCGTCGGCCTCCCAATCGGCCGGCACCTCCTCGAGCTCCTTGCGGCCGTACTTGAACATCAGCCACCCGTCCACCGCGGCCAGCGCGCCGTAGAGCACGACGAACCCGACGAGCGTGATGACGACCTGGGTGGTCGACACGCTGGGCGAGGAGGCGTCGGCGGTCTGTTGCAGGCCCCACACGATCCACGGTTGGCGGCCCGTCTCGGCCAGCACCCATCCGCCGATGTTGATGAGGAAGGGCCCGGCGATGCTCCAGACCGCAAGGCGGTGGAACCAACGAGCGCTCTCGAGCTTCCTGCGCCACAGCAGGAACAGCCCGATGCCCGACATGACCAGCATCCAGGTGCCCACGTAGGCCATGAGCCGCAGGCCCCAGTAGGCGAACGGGATCACCGGGATGTAGTTGCCCGGCCCGTACTGCTCGCTCTCCTGCTGCTGCAGCTGGTTGATCCCCTGCACCTGGCCGTCCCACGAATTGGTGGCCAGGATCGACAAGAGGTGGGGGATCTCGATCTCGAACGCCGGCTTCTGGTCGTCGACCTGGTTGCCGCCGATCTTGATGAGCGAGAACGACGCCGGCGCCTCGGTGTCCCAGAGCGCCTCCATCGACGCCGTCTTCATCGGCTGGAGCTCGGTGATGGTGACGGCGAGGCGGGCACCGGTCATCAGCGACAGGCCGGTGGCGGGGAACAGCACCACCAACCCGAGCACCGCGGCCTTGCGGAAGATCTCGGTGTGGCGGCCCTTGCGCAGGTTCCAGCAGGCGATCCCGAGGAGGATCGACGACGCGGCCACGAACGCAGCCAGCAAGGTGTGCGCCAGCGCCCAGATGAATACGGGGTTGGTGAGCACCGCGCCGATGTTGTCGAGCTGGGCCCGGCCGGTGTCGGGGTTGATCGAGTAGCCGGTGGGGTGCTGCATCCAGGAGTTGGCGGCGAGGATGAACACGGCCGACAGGGTGGCGCCCAGGGCGGCGAGGTAGATCGTCGCCAGGTGGAGCTTCGGGTTCAGGCGGTTCCAGCCGAAGATCCAGATGCCGAGGAAAGTCGACTCGAGGAAGAAGGCGGCCAGGCCCTCGATGGCGAGTGGGGCGCCGAAGACGTCACCCACGAAGCGGGAGTAGACCGCCCAGTTCATGCCGAACTGGAACTCCTGCACCAGGCCGGTGGCCACCCCGAGCGCCACGTTGATCAAAAGGAGCTTGCCGAAGAAGCGGGTGAGGCGCAGCCATTCCTCGTTGCCGGTGCGCCGCCACGCGGTCTGCATGATGGCGGTGAGCCACGCGGTGCCGATCGTGATGGGGACGAAGAGGAAGTGGAAGAGCGTCGTCGCCGCGAACTGCGTTCGGGCCAGGTCGACCGTGCTCATGGGAGTACTCCTCACGCCGCCAGGGTGACCGAAGTATGACCCAGGTATCGATCGTCAGGATGCATCCGATGTCGTCAGCCCACCTGCACCGTGTGGAGGTCGTCGCCGAGCTCGACCCGGCCACCGAAGTGCGCTGCGGCCAGCTCGCGCCAGTCGTCCCCGCCGCCCGGTGGGAAGGCGGGAACGTAGTGCGTGAGCACGAGGGTCCCGACACCCGCTCGCGATGCCGTCTGCGCGGCCTCCTCGACCGAGGAGTGGTAGTCCATGACGTCCTGCAGGCGCGGGACGGGGAGCTGCGCGATGACATCCTTGCGTATCGCCGTGTGCACCAGGGCATCGGCGCCGTCGCAGAGCCGGTCGAGGCTCTCGCAGGGCACCGTGTCGCCGGCCACCACCACGACGGTGCCTTCGTGCTCGATGCGGAAGCCGATGCTGGGCTCGACCGGCCGGTGATCGGTCGGCCCGGCCGTGACGGTCACCGCGCCTCGTGCGAAGGCCGGGCCGTCCATGACCTCGGTGACGTCGACCGGCGGCTCCCAGGTGAGGTCGGCGTGGTGGGCGAGGCGGTAGCCGACGTCGGGGGAGAGCGCGGCGAGCATCGCGTCGACGACCTCGGCGGTCTGCGGTGGACCGACGATCGGGAGCGGGCTCGACTCGAACGAGGTGATCCACCGCGAGGTGACGACGTCGTTCAGGTCGGTGATGTGGTCGCTGTGGAGGTGGGTCAGGAGCACCGCGCCGAACTGGCCGGCGCCCACGCCGAGGGCGGCGGCCCGCATGAGGACCCCGCGCCCGGCGTCGATCAGCAGGTCGACGCCGCCGGCTCGCACCAGGGTGGCCGGCCCGGCGCGCTCGGCGTCGGGGAGAGGGCTTCCGGTACCCAGCAGGACGATCTCGATCATGGCAAACTCTTGTCATCTCCGCTGCCACTTGTCAATGTTCGAGCGGTTTGACGGTGCGCTGTAGGGTCCGATCCATGACGCTCTTCAGCCCAGCTGCCGTCGTGGCCGGCGGCCGCGGCCGGGTTTGACCGATGCCCAAGAGGCCGGTTCGGCGAGAGAGGAGGGACGAGCGGTGGCGCCGATCGCGCAGCCTGCCGAACTGGATCGCGGTGCTGTTCATGATCGGCTCGGCGTTCTTCGCCATCGGATCGGTGCCCGGTTTCGCGTCTGCGATCTCAGTGAAGGCCGACGCCATCATCTTCTTCGTCGGCTCGATCTTCTTCACCTCTGCGGGCTACCTCCAGTACGCGCAGTCGGTGGCGGCCGGTGATGAGCATCGGCCGGGCCGGATGTTCCGGGCGTTCGGCGTGCAGCCCCATCGTCTCGACTGGTGGAGCTCGACGGTGCAGTTCATCGGGACCCTGTGCTTCAACGTGAGCACCTTCGCCGCGATCAACGTCGCCTGGAACTCAGTGCACGCGGATACCAGGGTCTGGACGCCGGACATGGTGGGGTCCGTCTGCTTCCTCGTCGCCAGCCAGTTCGCCATCGTCGACGTCAGCGGGCGCTGGTGGTGTTGGCGCCGCGACGGTCGGGGGTGGGACGTGGCGTTGATCAACATGGCCGGGTCGATCCTCTTCATGGCATCGGCGGTGGCCTCCTTCGTGTTCCCGGCGACCGGCGCCTTCCTCGACACGGGGCTCATGAACACGGGCACGTGCCTCGGCGCCGTCTGCTTCTTCGTAGCGGCGTGGATGCTCCTCGAAGAGCCCGATGAGGTGACACCGGCCGAGGTGACGCGGGGCGAACCTAGGCTCGCGACATGACCGATCTGACCCGTCTCGACCGTCCCGATCCGGCTATCGCGGTGCTGACCCTCGACCGGCCCCAGCGGCGAAACGCACTCTCGGTCGCGATGCGCGACGAGATCAGCGACCATCTCGACGCACTCGCAGGGGACGACGACCTGAAGGTGTTGGTGGTCACCGGGGCCGGCTCGGTCTTTTCCGCCGGTTTCGACCTGCGGGAGTTCGAGCGGGCGCTGGCCGAGCCGGCGTTCGGGGACGAGCTGTGGGCGTCGAGCGACCGCTACCACCACACGGTGGCCGAGTTCCCCCTCGTCACCATCGCGGCGCTCAACGGTCCCGCCGTCGCCGGTGGCTTCGACCTGGCCGTGCTCTGCGACCTGCGGGTCGCGTCCACGACCACCACGTTCTCGCACCCCGAGTACTCCTTCGGCGACGTGGTGTACGGGCCGCTGCACGACCTCCTCGGCGGGTCGCTCGCCCGCGAGCTGTGCCTCACCGGTCGGGTGCTCTCCGCCGACGAGGCCCTCGCCGCGTACCTGGTCTCTGAGGTCGTCGAGTCCGAGGTCGTGCTTGCCACCGCGCTGGCGCTCGCCGAGCGGGTCGCGATGGCCCCCCGCGCCCAGTTGGTGCGCACCAAGGCCAAGGCGCTTCGGCGTTCCGGCCTCGTCGGGGGCGAGGGCACGTTGGACCTGTAGCCGCACCTCGGGCCGGGGCCGGCCGTCGGCTCAGCGGCGCTCGAACCGGGTGAGGCCCCGACCCGCGTGCCACGACTCGATCACCAGGTGCTCGACGTCGGGGCGGATGCTGACGATCTCGGTGACATCGGCCCGGAAGAGGGTGAACGGCCCGGGTGGCGGCGGCGCACCCGTGGCCGCGGCGAAGGCCTCGACGAAGGCGGTCTTGGCCTCGTCGCCGACCTCGACGGCTGCGCCGGCGATCTTCACGTCGCCCTCGGTGACCTGCTTGTCGACCGTGGCGTTGTGGAGGGCGAAGCGGGCGTCGCGTTGGAGGTCGAGCGCCTTCAGTGAACCGGGCATCATGCCGAGCCAGAGCTCGCCGTCGGCGAAGAGCGGCTCGATGCCACTGATCCGAGGTGCGCCATCGCGCCGCAAGGTGGCGAGGAGGGCGAGGCCGTGGGTGTCGATTCGGGCCCGCACGAAGGCCGCGAGCTCAGGCGCTTCCTGGGAGACGTCGTGCCACGCGCTCATGGCGCGCCACGGTACGTCGATCGGCCTCGACGGTCGAGGAGCGTCCGCGCCGACCGGGTCAGCGCCGGGAGCGGGGAAGACCGAGGTGGCGCTCGGCGATGTTGTTGCGGTTGATCTCGCTGGTGCCGCCGTAGATGGTGGTGACGGGGGAGTGTCGGGCGTCGTACTCGATCCAGCCCTCGGCTGCCGCGCCGGGCTCGCCGAACTGCAGCAAGCCCTCGGGCCCCGCCGCCTGGAGGAACCAGCGGGACGCTCGTTGGTAGGCATCGGTGGCGAACACCTTGGCCATCGAGCCCTCGAGGCCGGGGAGGCCGCCGCTGGCGGCGATCCAGGCTGCCCGCTGGGTGAGCAGCTTGGCCACTTCGCTGTCGATGGCGACACGGGCCATGCGCTCACGCAGGATCGGGTCGTCGAGCAGGCCGGTTCGCTCGGCCCAGTCGCGTACGTGGCGCAGCAACGGCACCGCGGGGTTGGTGCCTCCCATGACGCCCCGCTCGAACGACAGGGCGACGGTCATGACCCGCCAGCCCTCGTCAACGGCGCCGAGCACGCAGTCGTCGCCCACCCGCACGTTGTCGTAGAAGGTGGCATTGGTGCGCTCAGTGGCCATCGTGTGCACCGGCTCGACCGTGATGCCCGGCGTATCCATGGGCAGGAAGAACATGGTGAGGCCCTTGTGGGGGGCGACGTCGGGGTTGGTGCGGGTCAGCAGGATCAGCCACCGGGCCTCGTGGGCCATCGTGGTCCACATCTTGGCGCCGTCGATCACCCACTCGTCGCCGTCGCGCACGGCGCGGGTGGTGAGCGAGGCCAGGTCGCTGCCTGCGTCGGGCTCGCTGTATCCCATGCACACCAGGGCTTCGCCCGAGGTGATCGACGGGAGCACCCGGGCCTTCTGCTCGTCGGTGCCGACATGGTTGACGACGCCCGCGATCATGATGGCGACGGCGAGGGCGTCGTAGGGAGCGCCGGCCTTCTCGAGCTCGTTGAACAGGACGTACAGCTCGATCGGGTCGCCCTTGCCCAGGCCGGGCACGGCTCGTTCGAGCAGGCCCTGCTCGGCCAGGGCCCGGTTGAGCTCGGGGCTGTTGAAGGTGCCCGTGCGGTGCTGGCGTTCGATCACTTCGGGGGTGACCGTCTCGGCGATGATGGCCCGGACCTGGTCGCGGTACGCCTCGACCTCGGGGGGTAGGGAGAAGTCCATGTCAGCGCCCTGCCGTGGTGGGGAAGAGCCGATCGGCGAGCTGAAGGCACTCGCGCGCGGGGTCGTCGAGCACGAGGGCCCACCCTCGGGCCCGGCGATAGAAGAGTTGGATGTCGTACTCCTCGGCGAAGCCGTAGCCGCCGTGGACGTGCAGGCTGCGGTCAGTGGCCGCCGCGGCGGCGTCGGCGGCGAACACGAACGCCATCGTGGCCAGTGCCGCCGGGTCGGTGATGTCGTTGTGGTCGACGTCGAGGCTCCCGGGCTCGCCGCGGTCGGTGACCCAGGCCGCCTTGTGCGTGAGCAGGCGGGCGCCGTCGACCAGGCCGGGGAGGTCGGCCAGCGCGTGCTGCACGGCCTGGAACGACCCGATGGGCACGCCGAACTGCTCCCTTTCGAGGGCATAGGTCACGGCGAGGTCGATGGCCGTGGCTCCGATGCCGACCAGGGTGGCGGCGGTGAGCACCCGCCACGAGTCGAGGGCGGCCTCGAACTCGGCCGGGCCCGCGATAACGGTGCGGCTGGCGTCACGGGCCGATCGGTCGGCGAGGGGTGCCGAACCGTGGTTGCGGGGGCCGTCGCCGGGCGGTGCGGATCGCACCGCGACGAAGTCGCTGCCGTCGAGACCGACGACGACCTCGGCGACGGCGCCGGCGGGCACGAGTCGCCACCGGCCGTCGGCATCGGCGGGGTGCAGCGCGATCGTGGCGAGCGCTGACCCGGCGACGAGGTCGGCCTCCGGATGAACACGAGTGGCCACGAGGTGCTCGACGAGCGGCACGGGTGCGATCGAGCGCCCGACCGTTTCGGCGACCACCACGAGCTCGCTCAGGGTGGCGCCGCCTCCACCGGCCTCGGTGCTCGCCGCCATTCCGGGCGCCTCGAGGGCACCGAGCTTGTCCCACAGGGCCCGGTCGAACCCGAGAGGTTCGGCGGCCCGGGCGACCGTGGGGGGCGCCTCGCGGGAGAAGAACGAGGCGAAGACGTCCTCGATGGCCTGCTGGTCGGGGGACAAGCCGAGGTCGACGGCCATCGGGCTCCTCTTCGTGACGCCGGGCCGAAGGCCGCGGCAACGGTCGCCCCGGGTGGGTAGGGCACCCCGGCACGCTAGCGGGCCTCAGCCGGTGACCGTGAAGCTGCCCTTCATACCCATCGCCGCGTGACCCTCGATACCGCACTCGAAGGTGTAGACGCCGGGCTCGGCGAGGGTGACGACGGCCTGCCCCGTCGCCCCCGGATCGGTGGGCCCGATCTCCCCGAGCGACGCCCCGTCGGGCCCGAACAGCTCGAACTCGTGGGGCAGGGTGGGGTCGGTGTTGCGCATGACGAACTCGACGCGCTGGCCGGCGCTGGCGGTGAAACCGCCGAGCCCGGCGTAGGTGTAGGGCTCGGCCGCCGCGAACTCGACCCGTCGGTCGGGTGGTGCCGCCGACGCCGCGGCCTCGCCGGTGACCTCGATGGTGGTCCGGATGCCGTCGCCCTTCTGGCCCGGCTTGCAGGCCAGCTCGTAGGTGCCGGCGTCGAGGGACACCGTCAGGTCCCGCGTCGTGCCCGCTCCGATGTTCTCCACTTCCCCGACGACCCGGTCGCCCTCGGCGTAGACGTAGACCTCGGTGACGTCGCCGCCCTTGTTGGTGACGGCGAACACGTGCCGGCCCGAGGTGAACGTGGTCGTGGCGACCTGACACTCGCGGTCGGTGGCGGTGAGTGCGGTCTTGTCGTCACCGGAGGCGGAGGAGAACGAGGTGACCGCGATCGCGACGGCCGCGGCGGTGGTGAGGGCGCGACGAATCATGAGAGGACCTTTCGGGGGATCAGGCGGTGGAGGCCGGGGCCGTCGCCGGTTCGGCGGTGTCCACCCGTCCGCCGGCGTCGGCCGGCGTCGGGCGGAGGAACAGGAACATGACCGGGACGACATAGCCGGCCCAGGCGATGAGCTCGAGCCAGGTCGTGGCGGGGGAGAAGTTGAACACGCCCTTCAGCGGGGTGCCGTACCAACTCGACGGCGAGTACCACGAGGTGATGTCGAAGGCCAGGTTGTTCATGCCAGGCAGGACGCCGGCCTCCTGCAGGTCGTGGACGCCGTAGGACAGCACACCGGCGGCGACGACAACGAGGGCGGCGCCGGTCCAGGTGAAGGACCGCCGCAGGTCGAGGTGCACGGCGCGCCGGTAGAGCAGCCAGCCGAGCGCCACCGCCACGCCCAGCCCGAGGAGGCCACCGACGATCGGTTCGGCGCTGGTGCCGGTGGCCTGCACGTTCGTCCAGAGGAACAGCGCGGTCTCGAGGCCTTCGCGGCCGACGGCCAGGAACGCGGTGAGGGCGAGCGCCACCGACCCGATGGCCAGAGCGGCATCGATGCGGCCGTGGAGGTCGTCGCGGAGGTACCGGGCCGAACGTCGCATCCAGAACACCATCCAGGTGACGAATACGACGGCGATGATCGACAGGATGCCGCCGAACGCCTCTTGCGCCTCGAACGAGAGCGAGCGCGACGTGAACGAGAGCAGCGCGCCGAACGACAGGCTCACCCCGATGGCGGTGGCCACGCCGGCCCAGACCGGCCCGAGTCGATCACGGTGACCGCTCCTGACTAGGTAGGCGACCAGGATGCCGACGACCAGCGCGGCCTCGAGTCCTTCGCGCAGACCGATGAGGAAGTTCGAGAGAACGGCCCTCCTTGATAGGTGACCCTAACAAGAGGGTAGGCATGCCTAATACTCCTTGACAAGTCGGGTGATCAGTGACGGGCCGGACCCGGTCGGGACAGGTCGACCTCCGAGCGCGGTGACGATCCTCCGATGTTCACCCAGACGTTCCCTCCCGGTCGGGCGACGCGGTCGTGACGTCACTAGAGTCGACCCCCGCATACCCCGACCAAGGAGACCACCCCAATGCCCGACCTGATCGCCATCGGCTACGACGACACCACCACCGCCCTCTCGGCGATGGACGAGGTGGAGAGGCTGTCGAAGGACCTCGTCATCCAGCCCGACGCCGTCGCCGCCATCATCCGCAGCGAGGACGGCAAGTACCGCACGGTCACCAACCAGCACATCGTTGGCGCGGGCGCGACCTGGGGCCTCTTCTGGGGCTTCCTGTTCGGCATCCTCTTCTTCATCCCCGTGCTCGGCATGGCCGTCGGCGCCGGCCTCGGCGCCATCTTCGGCAAGCTGGGCAAGACCACCATCGACAAGAGCTTCCAGGACCAGGTCCGCGAGCAGGTCAAGCCGGGCACGTCCGCGCTGTTCATGATCGTGGAGCAGATGACCACCGACAAGGCGCTCGAGGGCCTGTCGAAGTTCGGCGGCACCGTCCTCAAGACCTCGCTCAGCGCCGAGGACGAGGCCGAGCTGCAGAAGGCCCTGCACGGCGACGGGGCCTGATCGCCCCGTCACACACGCCCCCATCGCGTTTCGGGTACCGGTTCCTACCGCTCAGCGGTGGCGGGAGACGCCGAAACGCGATGAGGGGCGGATGACGAGCGGATGATGGGCGGGATCAGGTCAGGTTGTCGAGTTTGAACACCCGCACGGCGTTGTCCCGGAGGAACCGATGCCACACGTCGTCGGCGAGGGGTAGAGCCGGTAGCTCGCCGAAGATCCGCTCGAGCGTCAGGCCGGCGGGATAGTACCCGGCGTACATCACCTTGTCTGCGCCCCGGGTGTTGGCGTACCGGACGATGGCCTCGGGGTAGTACTTCGGCGCGAAGCCCGAGGGCATGTAGTGCAGGCCGGGCCACTTCAACATGAGCTTCACGGCCAGATCGACCCACGGCTCCGCCCCGTGGCGCATGACGATGCGCAGCTCGGGGAAGTCGTAGCAGACCTGGTCGAAGCGCTCGACGTGTTGCACCATCGAGGGCAGTCGCGGCCCGGCGATGCCTGCGTTGACGATCATCACCAGGTCGAGCTCGACGCACGTCGCGTACAGCGGGTACATCAGCGGGTCGTCGATGGCCACCTGCGGGAAGGTGCCCGAGGGGAACACGCTCACGGCCTTGAGGTCGTGGTCGGCCTTGGCCGCTCGTACCCGGGCCAGCACACCGTTGATGTCGTTGGGGTCGACGTCGATCACGAACGCGACGCGCCCGGGGTGACGGCGTTGGGCCTCGAGGCTGGTCTCGGACAGCCCGAACAGGCCGATGTCGATGCCGTGGCGGTCCATCTCGCCGAAGGTGGTGGCGATGGGATCGGCCTCGCCGGCCTCGTCGGGGATGTCCTTGAACATGTACTGCGCAGGCATGGCGAAACCCTGTTTGGTCTCCCTGTCCTTCATGCCCTTCATGAGGTAGTCGTAGGTGGCCTTCTTGTCCCTGAACGGGAAGCCGATCATCAAGTCGACGACGCCGACATCGCGCGGAAAGCCCATCGGTCCCTCTCGTGTGGTGGGCGGGTGCCCGTGGTTACTGGACGTCCTGGCCGGCATTGGCGTCGAGCACGACGCCGGTGATCCCCGAGGCTCGGGAAGAGGCCAGGAAGGCGACCGCCTCGGCGACCTCGTCGGACCTGGCCAGTCGGCGCAGGGCGGTGCCCCGCGCCAACTCGTCGTAGAGCTCGTCCACCTCGACGCCCCGGCGCTCGGCCACGCCGCGCAGGTAGCCGTCGAGCTGCGGCCCGAGGGTGTAGCCGGGCACCACGACGTTCACCCGGATGCCATCGCGGCCAACCTCCTTCGCCAGCGCCAGCGAGGCCCGTTCCATCGCCGACTTGGTGGCCGAGTACGCGGCCATGCGTGGGCGAAGCGAGCGCACGTTGAGCGTGCTGATCTGCACGATCGAGCCTCCTCCCGCCTCGCGGAGGTGGGGGAGCGCGGCCCGGCTCACCTCGAGGGTGCCCAGCACGTTCACCTCGAACGCGTGGCGCCAGTCGTCCCAGTCGGCGTGTTCGACCTGGGCGTTGCCACCCATGCTGGTGGCCACATTGACAACCACGTCGAGTCGTCCGAAGTGCTCGGCGGCGCGCTCGACCAGGCCCAGGCACGCGGTCTGGTCGGCGAGATCGGTGGGAACAGCCAGCGCCTGTCCACCGCCCGCCTCGATCTCCGCAGCGATGGTGGCGAGCCGCTCGGGGGTGCGGGCGCCGAGGACGATGGCCGCGCCGTCGCGGGCGAGTGCGAGCGCGCTCGACCGGCCGATGCCGTCGCCGGCTCCGGAGACGATGGCGACTCGACCGTCGAGGGTGCCCACGACCGTGGCTCAGGACCTCAGTGAGTATGGAACGGCCGGCCCGTTCCGCATCTTGCGTGGGTTGCCCACCATGAGGCGGACCGAGCCATATACGGAAGGAGCCGACCGTGTTGATTCATGTTCCTCCCAGCGCGCCTGTGCTGGCAATGGATGTCCACAAGTCGACGATCTCGGCGGGGGTGCTCACCGGGGACGCGATCACGCCCGTGGTCGACAAGATCTCGAGTGATGACCAGTCGGTTCGCCGGCTGGTCGCCCGCTTCGAGGACCCGACACGGGTGTGGGCCTGTTACGAGGCGGGCCCGACCGGCTACGAGCTGGCCCGGTTGCTCGGGTCGCTCGGCGTGCGGTGTGAGGTGATCGCGCCGTCGTTGATCCCGGCCCGGCCGGGTGACCGGGTCAAGACCGACCGTCGTGACGCGGCGCGTCTGGCGGTGCTGTTCCGGGCGGGGCAGCTGTCGGGGGTGCGGGTCCCGACCGTCGCCGAGGAAGCCGTGCGGGATCTGTGCCGGGCGAGGGCGGACATGGTGATCGACCGGACCCGGGCCCGTCACCGGCTCGGGAAGTTCCTGCTGCGCCACGGTCGGGTGTGGCGCGGTGGGGACAATTGGACGCTCAAGCATCAGGCGTGGATCCGGGCTCAACGGTTCGAGGACCCCGCGTTGACAGCGACCTTCGGGCACTACCAGGCCACGCTGCTCGCCCGGGAGGCCGCCGTGGATGCCATCGACGCCGACCTGGCGACCTGGTACCCGCGGGCACCGTTCACCGATGCCGTCGCCCGGCTGGCCGCCTACCGCGGGATCACCGAGCTCGGCGCTTTGACCTTGGCCAGCGAGGTGTGCGACTGGCGCCGGTTCCCGACCGCGGCGATGTTCATGGGGTTCTGCGGGCTCGTTCCCTCCGAGCACTCCTCGGGCCAGCGCACCCAACGCGGCGGGATCACCCACGCCGGCAACACCCACCTGCGCACCCAACTCGTCGAGTCCGCCTGGGCCTACAAGTCCCGCCCCGCCGCCGGCGCCACCCTCAAGCGCCGCCACGAGG
>Ga0209048_10004784_pt1 | contig 12923 bp, 11 predicted proteins | sample FrelakmetCRP12CR_FD_187146 | JGI IMG/M metagenome (GOLD analysis project Ga0209048, IMG submission 187146) | Freshwater lake sediment microbial communities from the University of Notre Dame, USA, for methane emissions studies - CRP12 CR (SPAdes)... | ecosystem: Environmental > Aquatic >... | reverse complement strand
CCTCCGGTGCCACCCCATCCACATCCAGCTCTTCTGCCTCCCGGCTCAGCACGAGCGGCCTGATCTGAAGCATCGCGAACTCCTTGGGTTTTGCCGGCGGTATGTCCATGTTGGCCGCAAACTCTATCTCCACCTGAGTACCCATCCCCCATGTGCCCATCTCCAGTATCAGTTCCAGTATCTCGGGCAACGGATATATCTTGTGCTTGAGTATCGGCGCAAAGGTAACCACCCTTTTCCCGCTCCTGGAAACGCCGTCGTAAACAGTGTCTTCCGCGGGCGAGTATGTCGAGCCCACATAATACAGAGTCTGATCTTCTTCGGCCTTTCCCATGTCGTATTTTTCAACAAACATATCGGGAGTCGGGTGAGCGCCGCTTTCCTTTTCAGAAAGCAGGTTCAGGGCAAAAAACTCCTGCTGGGCATTTTTCAGAGTTTCCTTTGTCGAGAAGAACTGAAGAAGATGGCGCGGATATCTGGGACAGAACCTGACCGCGTTGCCCCCGTCCACTACGGTCTTCCCCAGGCCGAGTGCCACAAGCACGATGCCGTCGGTCGAGGCTTGGGGGGGTACCGGATAGAAGTTGTACGACTTTGCTACTCCCGCAAAATCAGGGTAAAACCTGCCGTTGTGCTCTCCTCCCACCATCCTCTGAATGATGACGGCCATCTTTTCCTCTTCCAGCCTGAAAGAGGTTGCTTTCATGTAATCCTTCACCTTTTTAGAGAAAGTCGAGGCATAAACAAGTTTGATGCTCTGGAGCAGTTCCTCAAGTCTCGTCTCTTTGTCGGGGTGATCGTTGGGGATCATGTATGTCTGGTAGACACCCGCAAAAGGCTGGTACTGCGAGTCTTCAAGGAGGCTGGAGGACCTTACGGCCAGTGGTTCGCGGATAATGTCCAGAAAGGCAGAAAGTTTTTCAAGTATCTCACCGGGAAATACCCGGGCTTCCAGGAAGAGCTTCTTCAGTTCCGCGTCTTCGGTCGCACCGAGGGCGAAATTTTCAAGGTTGTTTTCATGCAGAAACTTATCGAAGACATCCGTCGCGATCACCAGAGCGGAGGGTACCGAGATTTCAACGCCCTTGAATTTTTCCCTCAGGTCGTAATGATTGATGAGCGTATTGATGAACCCCAGACCCCGCGCCTTCCCCCCCAGCGAACCGCCCCCTATGCGCGCAAAACTGTTTTTCGGGTCGAACGTTTCCCGGTTAAATTCCGTAATTACGCCCCGCTGCCTCAGCTCCCGGTACTCTCTTATCGAATTGATGAGCTCCTGCCGTAGTTCAGCGGCGGAGGCGAAGTCAGACACCTTGCGGGGTCTTAATTTATGCGCAAGCCAGAATTCAGTTCTGGCCTTCAGCCATTTCGAGAAATGGTTCCGCTCGCTGTGAAATAAAATGCTTTCCTCGGGAACCTGCCCGAGCTGTTCCTCCAAAGTTTTCAGGTCGTGGGCGCGCCCTATCTCCTTTCCGTCGGGGGTCTGGAAAATAAAGTCGCCGAAACCGAAATTGTCGATCATGAACCTGCGAAGCTGGTACATCAGCCTGGGAGAACCTTTCAGCAGGAAGGAAGCCCCGATTTCGCGTGCCTTGGATTTAAATTCCGGATTGCTCGACTGGAGCAGTATGGGGATGTCCCTGTGCCCGCTCTTCACATTTTTTGCAAAAGTAAATCCCGCCTCAGGATCCTTGACGCCCCCGTGAGTGAAGTTTATGTCCGAGATAATTCCCAGAATAAAATCCTGATACCTTTCGTAATAAGCCCAGGCCTCTTCATAAGTGGCGCAAAGGAGTATCTTCGGCCTTGCCTTCAGCCTCAGCAGTTTGTGTGTGACATTGATACCCTCCGATATGAGCCTCTGGGACTGATTCAGGATTTCCGTGTAAACCAGCGGAAGATAGGTGGAATAAAATTTTACGTTGTCTTCCACCAGGATGATAGACTGGACGCCTACTGTGAGGGTGTCGTTTTCCACATTCAGCCGGTCTTCCAGATACTTGATCATTGCCATCAGCAGCCTGTAATCGCCCTGCCAGATAAAAATCTTCTCGAATACAGACGTGTCGTAATTGGCGACGAGATCCTTTCTTTCCTGGTTGTCGTACGCCAGAACAATGATGGGGGTTTTTAGCCCTGCTTCGCGCACCATCTTGGCGAATTTGATTACGTGCATGTCCTCGATATGGAGCGTGGTGATGATAAGGTCAAAATGACTTTCAACAGCTGCCAGTTCTATCGCTTCAACGCCGTTTGTGACGTGGGTTATCTCGGGGGGATGGCTCAAATTCAGCGCCTGGAATTCCTGCTGGATAAGCTCGTATAACCTGCCGTCCTCCTCAAAAAGGTAGTTATCGTAGAGGCTCGACACAAGAAGGATATCCCTTACTTTGAAGTGCATCAGTTTTTGGAATGTCTTGATGCGGCTTCCGGAGATATCTTCTATTTTCAGATGGTCGATTTTATCCTGGGGTCTCATTTGGCAGACTGTCGGTCCCGGCAGCGATATATGAAAGATGTATGAATCCCCTTACCTCCGAATAAAAAATAAAAAGGCGTATCCCGCGACTAAAAACCTAAAATGTAATTTTAAAGAGCTAAATGGGGATACGCCTGCAACCGCCCGGTACGGCGGATGAAAAAAATCAGATCAGACAGATCAAACCAGTCCTTGATCCATCATCGCGTTGGCAACCTTAAGGAAGCCGGCAATATTTGCACCGTTGACATAATTACCTGGAGTGCCGTACTTTTCGGCATTCTCAAGACAGGCCTGATGGATGTTGATCATGATCTGGTGAAGGCGGTGGTCGACTTCTTCCTTCGGCCAGGGAAGACGCATGCTGTTCTGGCTCATTTCAAGACCCGAGGTGGCAACCCCGCCCGCATTTGATGCCTTTCCGGGCGAGTAAAGTATGCCCGCCTCCTGGAAAACCTTTACTCCCGAGAGCGTCACCGGCATGTTCGCCCCCTCGCAAACACAAACGCATCCGTTTTTAACGAGTTCCTTTGCATCTTTATCATCCAGTTCGTTCTGCGTTGCACAGGGCATTGCGCCGTCGACTTTGATGCCCCAGGGGCGCTTGTCCGCGTAAAACGGCACTTTGAACTTGTCCGCATAATCCTTTACCTGGTCCTTGGCACTGGCTCTCATCTCGAGCATGTATTCTATCTTCTCTCCCCTGACGCCCTCCTTGTCATGAACAAAACCGTCGGGGCCTGAAAGAGTTACGACCTTCCCGCCCAACTGCGTGATTTTCTCCGTGGCTCCCCATGCGACATTGCCGAAACCTGAGACCGCAAAAACCTTCCCTTCAATCGTCTGCTTCCTGGTCTTCAGCATCTCCTGGGCAAAGTAAACCGCACCGTAGCCCGTCGCTTCGGGTCTTATCAGCGAACCGCCCCAGTTCAGCCCTTTGCCGGTCAGCACGCCTGAAAACTCGCTGCAGAGTCTCTTGTACTGACCGAAAAGATAGCCGATCTCCCTCCCGCCCACGCCTATGTCGCCGGCAGGGACGTCGGTATCGGGGCCGATGTGGCGGAACAGCTCAGTCATGAAACTCTGGCAGAAGCGCATTACCTCATGGTCGCTTTTCCCCTTCGGATCAAAATCGGACCCCCCCTTGCCTCCGCCCATGGGAAGCGAGGTCAGGCTGTTTTTGAAAACCTGCTCGAAAGCCAGGAACTTGAGGATGCCTAGCGTTACGGAGGGGTGAAACCGGAGTCCGCCTTTATAAGGTCCGATTGCACTGTTCATCTGTATGCGGTATCCGCGGTTTATGTGAAACTCCCCCCTGTCATCCATCCACGGAACGCGGAACATCACCACGCGCTCGGGTTCGACCATGCGCTCCAGTATTTTTGCGGTGCGGTATTCCGGATGCTTCCCGAGCACTAGCTCGAGCGACTCAAGAACTTCCTCGACGGCCTGATGGAATTCGGGCTCATTTGAATTTTTTCTTTTGACATCGGTGATCAGGTTTTTTACATAGTCGGACATTCGTTTTCCTTATCCATTAAAGTGTTTAAGTTTATTTACCTGTTGAGATAAAAATTAATTTGAATTTATCCTGCATAAACAGCAATGGCTGTCGGAATGAGTATGCGCGCACCTGGCATTCCCCCCATTGTGCGATATACTGCTTTGCATGACATCCCTTCTAGAACAATGTACTGAGACAATGAATTTCGTGCAATTATCAAAAAAATAGACACTAAACCGCCATTAATTTGTCAATTTTTATGCCAGTCGGGGTATTGTCAGAACATGGGAATGAAGTCGTTTTTTTTCACAAATCCCCCGGCCCGTCTCACTCTTGAGAAACGCCGGCGGAAAGGTTTTCACTAATGAGAATTCCAATGAAAACGATTCGGCCTGTTCTCCGTTTAAGCGAAGATACTCCATATCGGGCTGGCACACTTTTCGAGTCTAAGGTGACAGCTGGCAGTCAATCCGGAGTGCTTCCGATCCTCCTCTGCCGGGAAAACATTTTTTTTAGACGCGGGTGTGTGAAACAAAAAATATCATCTCAAAGAGAACTCAATCCCGATTTGCTAGAGAAAGCCGCAAGCGGCGACACGAGAGCATTCACTGATATCGTACGCCGGTACGAGCAGACGGTATTCAGCTTCGCATTCAAGGTCTGCCGCGACAGGAGGAAGGCCTCGGAGACTCTGCAGGATACATTCATCAACGTTTACCGGAAGTTAGACCAGTTCGACAGGAAGTCCAAGTTCACCACATGGCTTTACTCTATCGTGACAAACAGCTGCCTGATGAAACACCGCAAAAGCAAGCTGGAGGAAGCTGCATTATCGATTGACGAGATCATGCCAGCTGGCGGCTACGGCGAGCCCGAAGAAAGCTACGGCGGAGGGCCTATCCTCTGGAAAAGCTCACCCCTGGAAAAAGTGATGAACGGGGAACTGAAGGAATTGCTGGACAGGGCAATTCAGAAACTCCCCCTTGAATACCGCGCCGTTTTCATCCTGAGGGACGTGGAGGGACAGTCCGCCGAGGAGACAGGGAAAATTCTCAAGTTATCAGTGCCCGCGGTTAAATCGCGTCTGCGGCACGCTCGCGTATTTTTACGGGAACAGCTTAACGAATACATGACATCATGAAAAGAAAAACCGTACAGTGCCGAAAAACTTTAAGGCACATTTGCGATCAGCTGGAGGCGGGTATGGATTCGCCAAGATGCCGGGAAATCAAGCAGCATCTCGAGATCTGCACCAACTGTGCAGAATACCTCGACAGCCTTAAAAAAACCATACTGCTTTTCCGCCAATATCCGGACCCAAAAATACCCCGCATGTTTCACAAACGCCTCTTTACCGCGCTGAAGGCTGCATCAAGGGGGGCCAAAAAATAATAATCCGCATGGATCCTTTGCCGAATTCCAGCATCTAATTGACAGTAAGACAGGTTGTTGAACTGATCCTGGGTCACGTATCATGGTTTATTATAAATTTAAAAGGCGAGAAATATGAAGAAAAACATGGGCACCTCAGACCGCATAATCCGCACTCTAAGCGCGGTCGTAATAGTAATACTCTATCTCACCGGGGTAATCGGCGGCACGCTTGCGCTGATCCTCGGAATTCTTGCGGGCGTGTTCCTGCTGACAAGTCTTGCGGGCATCTGTCCGCTTTATTTTCCCCTGAAGATTTCGACGCGGGGAGAAAAGTCAAATCAACGATAAAATTCCAACGGAGCCATCAAGATGTCAAAAATAAATGCCGTGGTAAAACAGGTTCACGGAGTAACGCTGGCCGCCAAGTCAGATTCAAAACACTGGGTGATCATGGACGGATCTGAGGCTTTCGGCGGCAGCAGCGCCGGTTCAAGCCCGAAGGAACTGCTCCTTTTCGCACTGGGGGGCTGCACAGCAAACGACGTCATACCGATCCTCCGTAAAAAGCGGGTTCCACTTGCCGGACTGGAAATTAAGCTCACCGGGGATGTCCGCGAAGAACATCCCAGGGTTTACACGGACATCCACATAGAATACATAATCTACGGCGATAACATCAATCCCGCCGATGTCGAGCGCGCAATCGAGCTTTCGACCACAAAGTACTGCTCGGTATCGGCAATGCTGAGCGCAAGTGTCAGGCTGACTCATTCATACCGCATCGAGCCTCTTGAAAAGCTGCTCTCAGCCCCGGAACCTCAGGCGCACTGAAAAATTCCCGCCTCTTTCAAGCTCTTTAGAAGACCCCCTCGCCGCATGAAAAAAAACTTGCAAAGCAAGTCTGCGTTTAGTATTATTTACACTGTTGAATAACAGGTTCCCCGAAGGATTATCCCGTGCCGCAAAAGGAAAATAACCGATGAATGACGCTCTTCTGATCGACAGGCTGCAATTTGCCTTTACAGTCTCCTATCATTACATATTTCCCCAGCTCACGATGGGGTTGGCGTTTCTCATCGTCATACTGAAAATTCTGGCAATCCGGAAAAAGGATGAAACCTTCAACAGGGCAGCGCGGTTCTGGGCTAAAATTTTCGCCCTTAATTTCTTCGTAGGGGTGATCACGGGCATTCCCATGGAGTTCCAGTTCGGCACAAACTGGGCGAGGTTTTCTAAAATTGCCGGCGGGGTGATAGGCCAAACGCTTGCCATGGAGGGGGTTTTTTCTTTCTTCCTTGAGTCCACATTCCTAGGCTTATTCCTGTGGGGGGAGAAAAAACTGGGCCCGAAGGGGCATCTGATTTCCGCTATTCTGGTCTTTATCGGCTCCTGGCTTTCCGGGTACCTGATCGTGGCAACAGACGCCTGGATGCAGCATCCAGTTGCATACGTACTTTCCCCTGAGGGCAACTTCCAGCTTTCGAACTTCTGGGAACTCCTGTTTAATCCGTGGCTCCTCTGGCAGTACCTGCACACCATGGCGGGATCTGTCGTGACAGCGGCATTCGTCATGGCGGCGGTCGGGGCATACTATTTACTTGCATCGCGGGACTCACACCACGGGAAAACCTTCCTCCGCCTCGGCGTTATCACCGCACTCACAGCTTCCCTTTTTGTCCTTTTTCCCACGGGCGATCAGCAGGGGAAAAACGTAGCCGCCAGCCAGCCCGTCACGCTTGCGGCCATGGAGGGTGTCTTCAAAACAAAGGAAGGGGTCGAGCTCACGCTGATAGGCCAGCCTGATCTGGAGAAATTCAAGATGGATAATCCCCTTCATATTCCGAAGCTTCTCAGCTTCCTGACTTATAACCGTTGGATGGCTGAAATCAAGGGTCTTGACGCTTTCCCAAAAGATCAGTGGCCTGACAATATCCCTCTTCTCTATTATAGCTATCACATCATGGTGGGGCTGGGCACGATCTTCATTCTGGTCATGGTCGTATCGGCATTTCTGCTCATGAAGAAGAAATTGTTTTCTTCCAGATGGGTCTTGTGGGTGCTGATGCTGAGCTTCCCCTTCCCTTACATAGCCAACACGGCAGGCTGGATGACCGCCGAGCTGGGCCGTCAGCCATGGCTGGTATACGGTTTGATGAGGACCGCACACGGCACATCACCAACCGTATCGGCCGGCAACGGGTTGTTTACATTGCTGGGATTTCTCGGCATGTATTTTGTAACAGGCGTGATATTCCTTTTCCTCGCAATCAAGATCATAAACAAAGGTCCCGAGGAGCCAGGCAGCTGAGGGACCTCAAGAAAGAATAATCCATATGGAAACACTCTGGTTCATTATTATCGCTTTCATGCTTGCCATGTATGTCATTCTGGACGGATTCGATCTGGGCGCCGGAATAATTCATCTTCTGGCTGCAAAAACGGAAGATGAGAAACGCACTATCCTCAATGCGATCGGACCTGTATGGGACGGGAACGAAGTCTGGCTGCTGGCTGCAGGGGGCACGTTGTATTTCGCATTCCCCCAGCTTTATGCCTCGAGCTTCAGCGGCTTCTATCTTCCTCTGATTATCGTACTCTGGCTCCTCATGCTGCGGGGAGCCGGGATTGAACTCCGCCATCAGATCCATAACACCATGTGGAGATCTTTCTGGGATGTTGTATTCTCTGTATCAAGCATCTTGCTTGCAATATTTTTCGGGGCGGCTTTGGGGAATGTGGTGCGCGGGGTCCCGCTAGGAGCGGACGGGTATTTCTTCGAACCGCTCTGGACAACCTTTACCGTAACGCCGGATGCGGGCATCCTTGACCCCTTCACGGTTATTATGGGACTGGTTGCGCTTTTTACGCTGGCATTACACGGTGCGAACTATATCGCAATGAAAACCGAGGGGGAAATTCAGACGCGGGCTCGTTCCGCCGCCGTCAGATCCTGGGTCGGAACACTGCTGACCTCCCTTATTGCATTTATTACAGTTTATACGATCAGGCCGGAAATTTTCAATAATTTCAGAGACTATCCTTGGGGATACATTTTCCCCCTGCTGGGTTTGATGAGCCTTCTTAGCATGCCCTTGTCCCGTAAGCGCGGTAAAGACACCCTGGCTTTTATTTCATCCTCAGTCTTCATCGGCTCAATGTTATCAGCCACGGCCTTTGGATTATATCCAAATCTCCTTCCCTCCTCAACGGATCCTCAGCGTGCAATAACGATTTATAACGCGGCCGCACACCAGTACGGTCTGAGCGTAGGGCTCGCATGGTGGGTTATAGGGATTGTGCTGGCATCCGGATATTTTATATATACTTATCGCGTCTTTCGCGGGAAAGTGACGCTTCCGCCTGAGGGTTCGGGTTACTAGAACCGGCCGCCGCTCTGAGAATGCAGCTTTTTGTTCCTCTGTACTTGGTCTCACTGTTGCACGATCACGCAGCGGATCATTATTATCTGCTTATCGATTAGTTCCTGCATGCCTGTACACTGACCCTTGACTTGAAGTTTGCCCCCCTTTTTCAGCTTTTCGGCTCTTGGGATTTCTTGCGGCATTAAGCTGCAGCTGATACTCCCCGGCATTTCGCCCTCTGTCAGTACTACGCTGAAATTGCCTTCCGGGCTCTTAGATACCTCATTGATCGTGCCTGAAACCAGGATTGTTTTATCGCCTGTCACAAATTTTTTATTGGCTTGAGCCTCGTCAGCTTCAAATTCTTGAATCAAACCCTTCGCATCGAGGATATAGTCCGCTCTTGAACTGCCAAAATCCTTGTGAGGCTTGAAGTACATATATGCCGCCGCTCCCCCCACAACAATAAGGGCTGCTAAAAAGGCGATCAAGATGTAATACCGCTTTTTCATCCCGCCCTTCATTTTTTATACGGCTCGTAAACCATGTCTACAGTGACTTCCATGCTTTTTGCAATCTTGTCGCGTACCGTACCTGGAATTTCTATATCGTAATCCCGTGGTATCACCTTGAACTTTGCTTTGAGATACAGCTTCCCTTCTTTCACTTCAATCGTTCCGTTCTGCTCGGTCTTATTTGTTTTGTTGTGTATGGTAAGATTTCCCAGAACCGCTGTTTTATACACGCCGGCCTTTAAAAAATTAACCGAATCCAAATTTGTGATCTTCCCTTTGAAATCCGCCTTGGGATATTTTGAGGATTCCATGTAATTCTCGTTAAAATGCTCCTCCATGAGCGCCCGCTTAAACTTGAATGATTTTATTAGCACTTGAAAAGCCAGATCGCCGGTCGTGGGGCTAATAAAACTTGCCGCCTCGTTATTATGCGCTTCGATGTCCTCCAGGGGGGTGTGTGAATAAAACCAGATATGTCCGTTCTTGCACAGATATTTTTCTTGGCTGAATCCTGAAGTTAAAAGACTAAAGACAAGGAGTATCAGGATTGTGCATGTTCTCATATATAAGACCTTTAAATAAACAATATGGATCGGTTACAAGGTAAATACTCTCGAAATATTGAATCCGAGATGAATACCGCCGTCTTGCCAGCTTTCGGAAGTTTCTCCGATGAAACCGCGTTCTATCATCTGGAGTGAATTCGTCAAAATGATCTGAAACACGTGTCCGCCGGTCTCTATATCAAAACCAAAAGATAGCGAATTTGGTTTCCTCGCCCTGCCGGATATTGTGGGTTCTATGACATAAAAATACTCCGCGTTGAACGAAATGCGGGTTGTGACTTTATACCTCCCGCCGGCTCCGATCGCATAAATGTCATTATTATCAATGGCTTCGGGAACTAAGTTCTTGTGGATAACCGAGGGGGTTATTTGCAAAGAGAGCTCTTCCGTGAATTTCCTCGCCACATAAACCTGGAAGATATAAGAAAGCCTGGATGAAAAATAATTATCGTGCGAGGGATCTGCCCACTTCGTTGAAAAGAGATCCATCCCCGCGTAAGCCGATATCGCTACAGGCATGTTGACTTCACCCCTGGATTGCCGCCATAAGCGGAATTTGGCAAAACCGTTGAAAGTTTTTTCGTATGTCGTCCGGCCGGCGCCAAGCATCAACCAGTCGGTTACTCCATATTCGAGCCCGAAAAAAACATTAGACTGATCTAATCCCCACAGCTCATACGGGCCTGAATTTACAGGGCCAAAGCGGTGATGGATTCTGACGTCCAGCTGGCGCTCTTTCATTTGTTCAATGGAATGTCCGTTAATAATGCGCGTGGCCTTGAATGTCGCCGATTCGTAATCTGTTTTGGGAGAAGTGGCTGAATTCAGCAGGCTGTCGACATCCTGCGCTGGCGCATTTGCGTGAACAAGAAAAATTACCGTTAACAATAAAATTATGTTTTTCATCATATTGTGGCTAACTCTAAATTTTTAATTTATAACGGCGCACCGTTATTTTTCCAGATAGAAATTTGCAATATTAAACAATCGTTCAACATCGGACTGTTTTTAGGCATCGGGAAGGCGCTATTATGAGTCACTGAATTATAAAGCCGGGTGAGGATTGCTTTGACATCGCTGTAACTTTCAAGCCGTATGTTCCCGCCGAACGACGCGGCATTTGCATTGTTGTGACAGCTGTAGCAATAAGATGAAAGTATGGGTACTATGTTTTTCGTGTACGTGACATTGGTTGTATCGCAGCCCGTGCTGAGCTTGGGGAAGAGTTCCTCCTCGTTATCGTAATAACATGAAACAACCATTAGTGCTATCGCTATCAGGACAAGAAGGAGAGTCAGATTTTTCGTCATCTTAATAAAACGGAGCAGTGAATAAAGACAATTAATAATTATTTCCCGGTGCACGTCGTATCAGCACCCTGCAATATCCATACATATATTGTTGTCCGTAAGTCTTTTGAGAGCGGAGGGTTGGGTGCCGGCGGCATGCTACGGCCCCACACAGTCGTAATCGCAGTGTATAATCTGCTGTTATGCGGGTCAAACGGAGTTACATTTTCCTCAATCCCTTTCGCTGTCCCAAGATTTAATCTTGATCCCCCGCTGTGCCCATCGTGACATCCGCTCTTTGCACAATTTGATTGAATAATCGGCATTACCTGAGTGGCGAAACAAACTTTCGGCTGATTATTTAATCCTACGGGATCGTGACGACATGAAGAAATGAAAAATAATATAAACGCGATGGAGCAGATAAGGAAAAAAATATTTTTATGGGGCGGCATCTTAATGGGGGCACTTAAAATTAAATAAGGACAAGAGAAGATATCATAAAATCTTCCATATTGACAGATAATCTATTCAATTATCCGATAATAGGCAAACGATAGATTTATCCTTAAACCCGAAATAGGAGCAGCCTGAAAAGTCAAATGACGGATCTCTCAAGGCGGGGTGAGACTGACAATTTGTCGAATATTGCATCCTGGGCCGATCAAAGATTTTTTCAGTTCTCCTGCGTCTCAGTGAACATTCCGGTGAAAGGTTTATATTGATGCTGCTGAAATCGGCGCATACGCCGAAGAACGCTTCACCAGCCGCACACAGGCATTATCCTGATTAACCGGTTCGGGAACAGGGAAAACTTTCCTGCCGGGACTAACCGTGCCATTCTCTACCCCCCGGGTCAAACACTGGACACTAAGCAGGCGAGTACTTGCCGAGTGTTGGCGATGTACTCATTAAAGGTCGTACATGCCCGATTTGAGCATAAAACCTGCATCTCCGCAAGAATGAAAAAGCCCGTAAAAAACTTTATCCCCGGGTTGGATTTATAAAGTATAATAATTATTTTATTACTCCATATCACTCAATTTTAATCCTCCTGAAAGGAATTGCTCATGGCAAGCAAAACCGTCATCAAATTTAAAACCCCTCATAACCGGCTTATCGGTGAGATGCCCAGGATCGGTATCCGGCCGACCATTGACGGAAGGCGCGGCGGCGTGCGCGAATCTTTGGAAAAACAAACGATGGCAATGGCGAAGGGCGCCGCAAAGTTCTTAAGGGAGAGCGTACGGCATTCTAACGGCATGAAAGTGGAGTGCGTCATCGCGGACACTTGCATCGGCGGGGTTGCCGAAGCCGCTCAGGCGGCTGAAAAGTTCAGGCAGTCAGGCGTGGGATTGTCGCTGACAGTAACCCCCTGCTGGTGTTATGGATCGGAGACAATGGATATGGACCCTTATATGCCGAAGGCAGTATGGGGGTTTAACGGCACCGAACGCCCCGGTGCGGTTTATCTGGCGGCTGTCTCTGCAGGACACAATCAAAAAGGATTACCGGTTTTCAACATTTACGGAAGAGATGTGCAGGATAAAGGGGACACCTCCATTCCCGTGGATGTCCAGCGGAAATTAATTCAATTTGCCAAATCGGGACTGGCAGTGGCGACTATCCGCGGCAAGTCTTATCTCTCGATGGGCGGCGTATCAATGGGTATAGCCGGCTCGATTGTAGACCAATCATTTTTCGAAACCTATCTCGGCATGCGCGTTGACGCAATTGACATGTCGGAATTCATACGCCGTATCGAAGAGAGGGTTTTTGATCCGGACGAGTTTAAACGGGCGATAAAATGGACGCGCCAGAACTGCCCGGAGGG
>Ga0209048_10004783_pt1 | contig 12928 bp, 11 predicted proteins | sample FrelakmetCRP12CR_FD_187146 | JGI IMG/M metagenome (GOLD analysis project Ga0209048, IMG submission 187146) | Freshwater lake sediment microbial communities from the University of Notre Dame, USA, for methane emissions studies - CRP12 CR (SPAdes)... | ecosystem: Environmental > Aquatic >... | reverse complement strand
TTCCAAAGGGGGACTTTAACAGCAATTCCATGTAGTTCCCCCCTTTTCTAAAGGGGGGTCAGGGGGGATTAGAATGCTTTCCATAACGGAAAAAACTTTCGGCAATTGCTATAATCTCTTGTAGGGGCGGACCCATGTGTCCGCCCTATTAGGGCGCATACGCGGGTGCGCCCCTACAACGAATTCGCTATTTAGCTGTAATAATGAGTTTATAAAAATATTTCTGAAACACGACACTATATTCTCTCTGTGCTGCGATAATTTTTTCCAGCGCCCTGCCAAGATGCCGGCCTAATTTCCCAGCCAGGACGAAGCGAACTTCTTCAGGGGCTTTAAGAACCGCCGATAATTTTTGCGAGCCGGTGGGTGCTCCTTGCAGAATCTCTTAAACATCTCACGGACCTCCCGGTTATCCGGGGCAATCTCCATGGCACGTTGGGCAAAAACCTCGGCCTTGATACCCTGTCGTATCCAAAGATCCTCAAGGCCGCTGGCGATTTCCAGGAGTTTTTTGGCCCGCCATGCCTCGATCTCGGAATCGGGCAATTCCGGGATAGCAGGATCAATGTTCACTACGGTGCACTTCTCAAGACAATAGTCAGGACACCCCCGCTCCCCAAGAGCCAACTTGTATAAGGCTTCCTGGTTCCTCGGGTCGAACCACACCTCCTCTATGGAATCTCGGTTCAAGTCACCGAGGGGGTGCTGCACGTCCTGGTCCAGACAACATAGTGCCACCCGGCCGTCCCACATCACCGGGAAAAAACAGGCTGGTAGAGCACACCAAGTCAGTTTTCCTGTTCCTGGATCGGCACTAAAATCTTCATCCGCAACCGGGAAAAAATCATATTCATTCCGCTGGAGGGCTACATTAGCATGGGTGCCAAAGGTTTCAGAGAAAACCTGGTTGTCCCGTCCCGTCAGCACCTGAAACTTTGAACTCATCAAACTTATATAAATATTTACCGTAGCCGGAGCTAAATGAATTAAATTTCTGATATTTTCCACCACCTTGGCGAGCTCAGCCCCCCTGGTTTCGGCGTAAATTTTCGGGTTCAGTGAATCTAATGATATGTGTATTGAGTCAAGGCCGGCGTTAAGCAGTTTCCGCACCTTCTCGGCATTCATCAGTACGCCGTTTGTTGAAAAATTCGCAAATCCGGTGTTGTCCTTGACCAGTCTGACCGCTTCTTCCAGGCGCGGATAGAGCAGGGGTTCCCCCGCTCCATGGAGCGTCATAATGGTATATTTTTTCTGGCGGCACTCAGCAACGACTTTTTCCAGTAATTCCCATGACATGTAGCCCCGCGGGCGCGTCATGTTCCGGTTGCCGCAAAAAGCGCACCTCAAATTACAATGATTGGTCAATTCCACAGAAATCCAAGGAACTCGTTGATAAAATGGTTTATCTGCAATTCGGTCTTGCATGAGGGGATTACCTTTTTGAAAATTTTTTGAATCAGCCCCAGTTATAAAAATATCATTAGCCTGCCCTCTTGTGCAACTACCTGGGGGATATTCAAGAGAGCTAATGATAAGAGAAATGCTTTATTATTGTTTTAATTAATTCGAAATTTGAGTTTTGTGCTTTCAGTTCTATAAGACCTTTGTCGTTAATGAATCATTTCATCAATGGCCTTCTTGAATACGAAGAGATTATTGAGCCCGAATTGGAACTTGGCAAACTTGACCAGGGTCAAAATCGGCATGGAGAAAATCGCCAGGGTTTGTCGCGGGTCAAATCCATGGTGCTCCATGAGTGACATCCCGTCGATGATTCGCAACGCTAAGAGCAAGTTTAAGATGTGGTCTACATGCGGTGAAGGGGTTGTGACCACGAGTAACCCCCCCGGCTTGAGCCTGAGAACACAATTCTCAGCTAACGCATGCTGTTGTGATTCGGGGATATGCTCGAGAATGGCAAGCAAAGTAATTACATCAAAAGGGTCGGTTTCAGTGAGGCCTTCAGGAAACTTGCCAGGGATAAGTTCAAAACCACCCTCTTGGACATGGGAACTTAATGTTGGGTCCAGACCAATACCCTCACCAATATGGTTTCCTAAAAGACGAAATAATGCGCCATCTCCACAGCCGATGTCTAGAACACGCGCTCCAAATGGAATGAAAGGGCGCACCTTGGCAATGCGCCAGCGTTGCAAAATCCTGTCGAGGGCCTTCATTGCAGTTTAGAACCTTTTCTTCTTAAGCCAAGTACACTCATCAGGAAACTGGATAAAATTATCTGACAGCCCAACACCAGCATGAGGACGGCAGGAATAACCATTCTTAGAGTTTTTGCCGGATCTAACGCCCCGAATGACGACTGTTCCCAAACCCGCACTCCGTAAATTGATCCACCAAGTCCAATCACAATGAAGGTTACACCAATAATCAAGCCTACTTCCAAAGTGATATAGCGAAATAGCCAAGCCAACCTTTGGTCTTCTGGCAGCAGGCCCGCACTGATAGCGAAGACCTTCGAAAAGACGGCAAAGGAGACCGCCTGGAATCCTATGATGACAGCCATGGCGGCGTAGAGAAAGGTGTGAATATCGAAGTTTACCCCATATACATGACGCGTTCCGGACCATAACCAAAGCATGCCGAGGAGGCCCAGGGTTATCAGCATAAACCCCGGGTACAGAAACAGCCAGCGGGGGCTGTAGAGCAGCATGAACCGCAAATGCCGCCAACCGTCCTGCCACGTCCGTAGATGTGGCGGTCGACTGCGTCCGTCTGGAGAAAGGGTGGTGGGAACCTCAGTAACCCGAAATCTGAGCAGGGATGCCTTGACGACCATTTCACTAGCAAATTCCATTCCTGTGGTTTGGAGATCCAACCGGTCATAGGCGGCCTTGGTAAAGCCTCGTAATCCACAATGGAAGTCCCTTATGGCAGAGCGGAAGAAGAGGCGGCCAAGGCCCGAAAGCACAGGGTTTCCTAAGTAACGATGGAGAAATGGCATGGCTCGCGGCTTAATCTCACCCTTGTAACGATTCCCCATGACCAGATCATAGCCTTCTCTAAGCTTTTTAAGAAATGGCATGAGGTCAGTAAAGTCATAACTATCGTCGGCATCTCCTATAATGATAAAATTGGCCTTCGCCTGAGAGATGCCCCCCATAAGCGCATTGCCGTAGCCCTTGGCCTGGACATGAATAAGGCGGGCGCCCATTTGCTGCGCAATCTCTTGAGATTTGTCGGTGCTCCCATTGTCGGCTACGATGACTTCGCCATGTATGCCGTGGCGGCTAAAGGTCCTCTTGATTTTCTCAATACAGGTTGCCAGGGTTTCCGCTTCATTAAGACAAGGCATAACGACAGAGACTTCTGGGAGTGCATCAGATGTGAAAGATTCAACTTCTATCATTTTCTTTGCCTCCGCATCAGCCGCACTCCCGTATTTCCGGACCATCATTTTAGCCGAAATTATGCGGCAGACTTGGCCACCGCAGTTAAAAAAGGGGCTGGAACCTTTCATCGGGGGTTCAATCCCGAAAAAGCTCCTCTTTTTTTCCCCAATCTTCCTGACGCAAGCAGGATAGCACTAATTCCCATCCAAATCTATTTTTTCGCAGATTTTGAACCTGGCACCCCTTGGTTCGGAAATTCTTGGTGGGGCGGCGAGTTGGCGATTTAAGGACCCCGGACCGCACCCTGCAGCTACCTGCCGAGCAGGGCTTTAATCCTGGAAGTCAGGTTTGGCCCCAGGAGGCCTTTCATGACGGCACCCAGGCTGGGCAGTTTGCAACTTTTTGGCGGTGCCAAGCAGACGGTCGGGAAAGCGTCTTTGCGTATGCACTGCTGAGGGGAGCCCTGGGATGTGAGAGCCTTGGCCGTGGTCAAAAGGGTGTGCCAATTGCTGCGCCACTCCCGCACCGGGTCAGGTTCTTCTGGATAGTACCATTGCATGACGGTTTTCTGATCCTCAATCGCCAAATCGGTCCGGAAGAGATTAATGGGGCTCCTTCCCGGCACTTCCAAGTCAAAGCCGGCTTCAACCTGCAACCTAAGATACTGATCCAGGTTATAGGTCGAGCCTTCCATAAAATCGAAGCTGTTAACGAAGTATCCTCCCGGCTTCAGGAGCCGGTGGGCATCCGTCAGAACGTCGGCCAGAACGTCAGGGGGAATCTCTTCCAGAACCGAAACGGAACAGACGACGTCAAAATAGCCGGAGGGCAGATCGTTCTTCCCCTTTCCCACTAAACCTCGATGAAAATGACAATGGGAATAAGGACCGTAATCTTCAGAATATCTTTTTTCATATGCTTCTTTGGCAGGAAAGTAGGGGAGAGCTTGATAGTCGTCGATCCCGTGAACTTCATACCGATTACCTAATTCCTCAAAAATGTTTGTATTGAAGCCATGGCCAAACTCCAGAATTCTCTTGACCCCTGGCAGTTTTTCTATTTGGTCCAGGATAAAGCAGTAGCCGACAGGCTTCAAAAAGCCGGGGTACTCTTCCCGGAGTTTTGGGTAACGGCGGGAAATTTCCCACCACTCCTTAACGGTTCCGACACTAATCATTTTCTCTCCTTTTTGCTTCTCTTAAGATCCCATGGTAACAATGCACCTTATAAACTTACGTAAAGCTCTCGCGCCTCCCCATGTTACTTTGGGTAGAGTTTATAATTTCTTAACCCTGGTTTTTCCCTAATGGGGGCCGCCCGCCCAGTATTGAGACCTTGAATTTTCAGAACCGGAATTATCAGTTTCTCAAGCTCCTGGACCCCGGCTTTTCAAATCGGCAAAACCGCCGGACCTGGGGCAAAGCGCCGCCCGGGACCCTGCTGTTTAACGATATCCGGGATTTTACCACCCTCTCCATACGCCTGAGCCCCCACCAAGTGGTGGAGATGTTCAATGCCTATTTCAGCCGGGCCTGGGCGCCGCTTTGCCTTTGGCGTTCATGGCCCGGGAGTTTGCGGCGTGATCGGGCCGCGTTATCCGGCCAGAGAGCTCCCGCCTGGCCGCACCGGCATCGGGCTCCATACGGGCGAAACCGCACTGGCCCAATGGCCCTCCCAAAACGCCTGAAACGATAAAACTCGATAGCTTTAATCCTGGCTGCACCGAGCCTCTGCCGCCATCCAAGAAAATTATCCTCCCAGAGCCGGGTTTTTCGACAGCCGGCTGAGATAATTAATCTTAAACTTATAGCAATTTAATTTTTCTATAAATTTTTGACCTTATAGAGCTTGTACCCTCTCTTGTCACAATAAATAAGCTCTGATTTTGGTATTAACTCTGCTAACATCTTCTTTGCTATATCAACATTATTCTCTCCACCAAGAATGTAGTGACAATTATCATTAACTACAATAAAGTATTTTAATCCATCTGTCTTAAATAAGTTAATTATGTCATTTGGATCTTTAGTCCAAAGATTCCATGAAATAAATATATTGTCTGGTTTATCGCCTGGTATGAGATATTTCATAAAACCATTAGGCCAGCAGTCTACAGGGCTGAATACATTTACAATCTTATTTTTTGCAATAAAATTATACATTTCATAATCATAATACTGTGTAGTCATATAATCATCGTAAGAAACTTTACCTAAATATACCATCACAAGCCCCTTATTATCGCGCAATAAATCATAAATATCATTCTTCATACCCAACGTTTTAATACTTAATATTAACACCAAAGCTAATAATAAGAAATTACCAAACTTAATTATAGATTTATAATGTACATTTAGCAATTTATTATTGTTCAGTAGTGCTATCAATTCTGCGGCCTTTTCAGATAAACATATAACGCAAAAATAAAATCCCGTATAAAAAAGAAGATATCCTGTTAATCCATATCTAGAAGTATGGAAAACATAAAAATACCATAAAATATAATACAAAATGCTTAATGGAATTAAGTAATTAATACTATATTTAGTAAATAATAAAGCTCCAACCATAACACTAAATATTAATAATAATTTATTATGCTGGTCATGAAAAAATATCTTATAATTTGCTATAATAAAATCACGCCATCCATTAAGTGATAAGATATCCTGCCTATATTTTCTGTCCTTCAAAGGTTGGAATTCAAATACTTGGTTTAAATCAGTGACCATAACGGAATGCCCCATAAAAGGGTATAGGGGATTTTTATGAATTAACGTGTTTTTCCCATACCAAAATCCACATACGATAATCACCCCTATCGCATATATGCCAACTTTCTTGAAGAACTGCTTATCCCAATGAAAATTAATCAAAAATATAAGACCTATAACAAACAATGTTAGCAATCCTAAATACTTGCTGGCAAGGGCTGCTCCACACGATAACGCTGAAAAATAGAGATAATATTTAGATTTGTCTTTAAAATAAAATAAGAGAAAAACAATCGAAACTACATCAAAACATACTCGCGCTGTGTCAGTCATGCCCGTAACAGCCCAACCATAAAAGTTTCTATTTATCATTATCAAAATTAATATAACTAAGGAAAGTGCTTTATATCTTATTGCAAAAGAATAAAGTAACAATAAAAATGATATAAATATACTATAATGAATGATGCTTGCTATGCTATAATTATCTGTAAATAATAATCCTTCTGCGTATAACAATTCAACAAATGATGGCATATTTTGGTGAAACGAGTCGTTTATAATTGGGTAAACAAATCCATTATGATTAACAATGCTATCGGCAATGGGAATATGAGTGTACCAAATATCCATATTAGGGACTCGTAACTGAACTTTAAATAGCAGCAGTAATAAACAAAACATAAAAATACACCATACTAAAAATTGCAGTAAATCACCCTTCTTTATTAGATTAATAAATCTAAATGGAATCGATAATAGACAATTTATTATTGAACGAGAATCTTTGGGAAAAATTAATATTAAACAAAATAAAATAACTATGAAAATTATAGGCCTGAATAAGTGAAATAACGCCAAATACTGTCCCAAAATACCATTAAGAATAAAAGAAAAAAATAAGGCATGGGCAAAGAGCTGAGTTTCTGAAAAAGGAGGTCTATCTAAAAATAATTTATTGTATAAAACATAGAATAAGATCATTCCATTAAATGCTATGAGCATTAAGATGCATAACATATGAATGAGGGAAATGAATGACATGAGATTCTCCACCAAAAACGAAATTATGCCGCAGCCTTCATAAAAATCTCAGAGGACAGGGAGCTATCGACCGGCACAACCGCATCGCCATATCTTTGCAAGATGCTTTTTGCGATATTTTTGAGAGCTTGAAAGATAATTTCCATGGGTTAATATCCAGGGGAGAGAAAAAGTTCAGCATTTATTGACTTCGTAGAGGAATACCCTCAAGTTTTGCCATGGGGTTTTACCAGTGCGAACCGCCCAGTCCAGGAGGCTCAGGTACGGCATGATGTTCCATGAGAGAGCCCTCTCTGGCCGGACCAGTTAATCATAAATGTCATCTAACCCCACCCAGTATTCTTATTTCTTCAGGAGTAGATTCTCTCTGTCCTTCGATAATTTTTTCAAGAGCCCTGCCAAGATGCCGGCCGAATTCTTTGACATTCAGGAAGGAGGCTGTAGGCGCGGCTTTTTTCATGGTCTCAACCATGCGGCTCCTCAGATCTGCATCAAGTGCTAATCTAACGGCTAAGGCCACGTATTGTTCCGGAGTTTCAGCTATCAGCTCTTCAATTCCCAAGGCCGTCATCATGGCCGCCCCTTGCAACCCCCGCTGGGTATGGCCCCGCAATCCCACCACGGGACAGAGAGCCGCCATGGGTTCCATAAAAGAGGCGGCCCCTGAATAAGGGAAGGTGTCCAGATAGGCGGTGACATGCTTCAGTAGGGTAACAATCTGCCGCGGCGTTAAATGCGGCAAGACCACCAGACGGTCGGGGGAGACCCCCGCCTGCGCCAGATCATCCTTGAACACCTCGATGGCATAGGTGGATTCCAGAATTCCCCAATTCTGACTGAATGGATAAATTATCAGCTCGCTGTCCGGAACCTGGGCGAGGATTTTCAGCCATACCGATCTGAAATGGGGGGTGAGCTTATATACCGAACCGCCGCACGCATAGGAATAAGGCCGTTCGGGCAGCCTGACCATGAGATCAGTATCCTGGGGTTGGTAATCGCGCAGGTCGCCATCGGCCATATCAAAACAGTTGAACATCCCCTCCTGAACCACTACCTGTTCCAGATAGTGACTGCTCATATCAGGCGGTTCGGTTATCGCCGCAGTCAAGGCATAATCGATCCGGCTCAGCCCCGAGGTCTGCGGCCACACCGCGGCCGGCAACACCTGGATGCTGGCCAGTCGGTGGGCTATCAACATGATGTAATTGTTGATCTGGCCCGCCATGGCGTTGCAAATAATAATAAGGTCCAGATCCAACGCTCTAATTGCTTCAACCTGGGTTGCCAGGTCTCGATGGCTGATGATTGCCACCTCCTCGCGGCACTCCCGGCCGGAAGCCAAATCAGGAGATGAACCGGAATCTTCCAGGGTCACCAGAACGGGGCAAAACTTGGTGCGATCCAGGCCCGCTAAAAAAGCCCGAGCAATAAACGTTTCGGTCCGGGGTTGCAGATCCCGAACCAGGATGCCGACTCGAATCCTTGCTCCGGGTTCGGAAAGCGGCCGCCTGAAATCAAGCTGATGCCCCTGGAATTCCAGGAAATACTCTAGATGCCGACCCATAGTCACGGCAAAGGGTTTGAGATTTTCATCGGTGAAAAGCAGAGGAAGATATCCAAGATTCATGGTTACCGCCTCAGCCTGGCGCAACCTGACAGATGGGTCCAAATCCTTTTCCCAGGTTCGGCCAAGTTCCTCAAATAATATTTTTAAGCAACTATTCACAGATTGAAATTGGTCGGCTGACAAGACAATAGGAAAATTAATAATATACCGAAGTAGAGAAGAATTTGTTGCAAAGAGATGCGACAGATCTACGTTAATTAATATCTCGAAAGATCGACTAAAAAAAAATGCAACTGCAAAAGCGGGAATTTGATACTTTCCTTGTGCTGCCGCCAGCTTTTTGAGAGAAAGTTGATACAGCTTCTCGTCAACAAATGATCTTTCTCTTCCTTCCATAATCCGGTTCAATCTATTTAAAAGCCGAGGCATCCAGGGAATGGCTATCATTTTAAGGCTTAAATTACTAGGTAATTCAAGTAACGCCGTAACTAGTATAATCCGAATTGGGGAAACTAAAGGACGCTTTATCAGACCTTTGATCAGTTTTAGAACGTTCCCCAACCCCCGTTTATTAACTTGTCGAGTCTGCTTTATTTGAAGAGAAATCATGAAAAGCTACCTGTCCATGGAGGAGCAAGGATATAATAGGGCCTGGCAGGATATTCTCCGGGCTGTGTTGCAGCCGGTTTTTTCATCGAAGTGCATCAAATAATGATACTAGAGATCAAAGGCGCCGTAAACCCTGGGGAGAATGACGAGAAGTCGCAATTTCCGCCCAGCCGCATGGCGCCCACCCCAACAACCTGCATTGTGGGCCTGGGATGGGTTATTAAGTCATCAATGATAAATATTTGCCCGGGTTACGCCCCCACGGGTTGATATGGTTGGCTGGTGAGTAATTTTTGCTTGGTTGGGCGTCTGGACCTGAGAACCCCTCTTAAGCGATCAACCACCGTCCTGGGAAACTTAACCATTTCCAGAACTTTGCCTTCGCCAACCCATCTTCCGGGGTTCACCAGAATCAAATATTTTCTCTTTGCGGAATGGCCGTGTAAATCTCCTCCATGATCCTGCGTAAATCATAGTTATATTTCCAGTCAGGATAAAGGCTTTGAAATTTTCTGACGTCGCTGATCCACCATATATGGTCGCCGATGCGATTGGTCGGATCGTAGGACCATCTCATGGGCCTACCGGTTAGTTCTTCAGCAATAGCTATGGCCTCGAGGACTGAACAGTTCACGTCCCGACCGCCGCCAATGTTGAACACTTCACCAACCCGCGGTGCCAGGAAAAATTGCCAGAAGGCTTCCGCCAGGTCCTTTGAATGAATGTTATCCCGAACCTGTTTCCCTTGATACCCAAAAATAGTGTACGGCGTATCAGTTACGGCACATTTGATGAGATATGCCAGAAAACCGTGCAATTGAGCCCCGGAATGAGCCGGACCCGTAAGGCATCCCCCCCGGAAGCAGGCGGTTTTCAATCCGGAATATAAACCGAATTCTTGGACCATGACGTCTGCAGCTACCTTGGAGGCGCCGAAAAAACTATGCAGACATTGATCGATGGGCATGCTTTCATCTATGCCATGCTCCGCATAGAGATGATCCGCCGCCACTTCATATCTGGTTGGCAATTCTACCAACGGGAGGAAATTGGGCCGATTCCCGTAGACCTTATTAGTGCTCGTAAAAATGAACACCGTATCGGGGCAGTACTTGAGACTTGCTTCAAGCAAGACCAAAGTTCCATTGGCGTTAACCGTAAAGTCCGTCACCCTGTCCCTTGCCGCCCAGTCATGCGAAGGTTGGGCAGCACAATGGACCACAAGGGCAATGTCCCGACCATAGCGACGGAATAAATTTTCCATCGCTGACTCATCCCTGATATCTGCGTCAACATGGATATAATCCGGGACCGTCTTTTCCAACTCGACTCTTTGCCAATGCGTGCTGGCTTCGTTCCCGAAAAATTTGGATCGCATGTCGTTGTCGATCCCCACTACGGCCATGCCTTTGGCAGCAACATCTCTTACTACCTCAGACCCCACTAAACCAGCTGACCCCGTTACGATTGCAACACTCATGCTCATGTCCTTCCGTTATTAAACTTAGTTAATGGCACTGCGTTTGTCCAGCAGGTTAATACAATAAGATTAATCCGGTTTGTTGATCTCTGCTTGATAATTTAACGCTATGATCTAACCAATATTCTGAAAAACTCTTGATAGCTTTTGATTATTTACAAAATTAAAGTTATGTTTTTCCCTTAATCACGTTACGTAAGGTGCAAATTAATGCATACACCTTTGTCCAGGCCACACCCATGCCAATGAGTGGCGCTAACTTTTCTCACTTGTGCGGGAGGGAGTCGTTGTGTAGGAGTTCGTTTTCTTACTTTCTCGGGCGCCGGAATCTAGATGGGAAGGTATTATTCCTAATTTTTATTAGTTGTTACGGGTATGCAAGGCAACCGCGCCAACCCTAATCCCAGTTGTTACTCCGCCCTTTTAGTCGAAAATGATATCCTCAGCAGTAAGGCTCATAGAAAAAAGATTATTCTCTTGAGGCCGAAAAATGCTATCTGGTCAATTACCAAAAACTTTTCAATCATAGAAACAACTTTAAAATCAGTTTTTTCTGTCATCCTGAAGGAAGTAAAAAATATAAAATTATGAGAAAACGAGATTTTCCCTGCGCTCAGAACGACATTTTCCTGCGTAACGGGGTTTTGAAAGAGCTTGTAGGATTAGTGCCCGAAACGATCCAAGAGCCCCAAGAGCCAGAGAAAAGTGTTTCACCGTTCAATAAGTCTATTTTCCCTGTTATATTTACTCCATGTCTTTCCTATTGTCAATGACAATTCGGCAATTCAGGTTACGCTTTAAAATTTGATAACATATTAAAATCTCTTAAAGAAAATAAGATTCAAGAGCTCCTGCTCCCCTCCCAGGCCCATCTCCATCCTTATCCCTGCCTCCGGGCTTATAATTATAGCCATTAAGAGACGCATCCATGGGGACCAAACCCTTTCCCCTGGCCTGCCGACCTTAAATCATCCCATTATAAACGGTATCCTTTTGAAGGTCGTGATTGGCGAGATTTCCGGGAATCAGGGGGGAAATCCCCGGGGAAAATGAGAAAAATTCCGATTTCAGACCTTGCAAGTTTTACCACAGGAATTATTATTGTCTAATTATGGATATTTCCTGACAGGAGGAAGTACATGGCTGAAGATTTACTGGAAAAAGGGGCAATAGTGCAGCGAGACAAAGAAACCTACGCCATTGCCCCTCATATTCCCGGTGGGATTATCACCGATTTCAACCTGCTGCGCCGGGTGGCCGACGTGGCGGAAAAATACGGCGTCAAGGCGGTAAAGCTCACCTCGGCGCAGCGTTTCGCCCTGGTGGGACTCAAACGCGAAGACCTGGATCCGGCGTGGCAGGAGCTGGGACTCGTTCCCGGGGCGGCCATCGGCCTGTGTGTGCGCTCCATCAAGATCTGTCCCGGCACCACCTTCTGCCGTATCGGCATGCAAGACGCGGTGGGGGTGGGGCTCCATCTGGATGAAAAGTATCACGGCATGCCTCTGCCCTTCAAGTTCAAGATCGGGGTCTCGGGCTGCCCCAACAACTGTTCCGAGTCCGTCATCAAGGACCTGGGACTGGTGGGCGCGGCCAAGGGCTGGCGGGTGCTGGCCGGCGGGTTCGCTTCCGGCCTCAAACCCCGCCTGGCGGACCTCATCGCCGCCGACCTGACGGATGCGGAGGCCATCAGCCTGGCCGCGCGGTTACTGGATTGGTACAAAGATAAAAATCAAAAAAAACGCCTGGGCCGGATCATCGACGACATCGGTCTGGCCGCGTTCAAGACGGAACTGGGTCTGCCGTCGGATTAATCTTGAATTTTACCCGTAGCTTTTGACCCATCCAAGGTTGACTTAAGCGTGTATCTTGCGCAATTACCTGGAAACTGTTATAATTTAAGATTGAAAAGATTGTTGCCGGGAACTTGCCGCGGACCACAGCCAGCCAAGACCGACTGGCCGGGCCTACCCCATCTGTCCCGCCCGGATTCGCTGTCAATTTATTTGAAAAGCTCTTAATAATCGGTGGCCCAGGCGTCCCGCCGGTGCTTTGTTTGGTGCGTAGGACGCACCCTACATGGCGGGCACGGCCCGCCGTGCCCCTGCGCCTTCTTTCCAGCCCCCTTATGGGGGTTGGGGGTGGGAGCTTGAGG
>Ga0209048_10004782_pt1 | contig 12928 bp, 11 predicted proteins | sample FrelakmetCRP12CR_FD_187146 | JGI IMG/M metagenome (GOLD analysis project Ga0209048, IMG submission 187146) | Freshwater lake sediment microbial communities from the University of Notre Dame, USA, for methane emissions studies - CRP12 CR (SPAdes)... | ecosystem: Environmental > Aquatic >... | reverse complement strand
AAAGGTGCTTGGCTCCGAACAGGTCAGCGCCCTTGCGGCAAAAATTGGGGTCGATCCGACCCAGGTCTCGCACTTCCTGGCCGAATATCTTCCCAAGGTGATCGATGGATTGACGCCCAACGGAACGGTGGACCCCGCGGCGGACCACCGGCAGGGGCTAGTCGATCTGCTACCGTCTCTCATGCAGAGCCTTGGAGGCAAATCTCCCGTCGCCTGATTGCGTCGAAGGGCTGTTTGGCCTTTTCGGGGACTTGTCTCAAGTCGCGCTTATCCCAAGAAATTCACGTGCAGTGGTCGAGAGGAGCCGGGCTTTATCGTTTGAGGAAAGGTCCGGCATCGACTCGATGAGTTTGCCGGGGTGCGCTTCTCCGAGCGGGAATGGATAGTCCGATCCAAGCGCGACACGCGACGCGCTGAAGAGCTTGAGCAAGAGCCTGAGTGCGTCGGGATCGTGCACGAGCGAGTCCACGTAGAACCGCGCCGGAACGTCGCCGTGCGCAAGGTAACTTCGAGGGTTGGACTTGTTATCGGTCGCGCACAAATCTGGGCGCACGTGGAACCCGTGTTCGATGCGACCGATGGTGAAGGGGAATGAGCCAGCCCCGTGCGCGAAGGCGACTCGGAGCTTCGGGAAACGCTCGAACACGCCGCCGAAGAGCATCGAACAGATCGCGAGGGACGTTTCCGCCGGCATCCCGACAAGCCACGGCAGCCAGTATTTCGGCATGCGTTCCTTTCCGGCCATATCCCACGGATGAACGAAGATCGCCGCGCTCAGCTCCTCTGCTGCGCTCCAGACGGGCTGGAGTGACGAATTGTCCAGGTTCAGGGCGTCGACGCGGCCGAAATGCGGGTTGGCGTCGACATGAGTGCCAATCTGCGCGCCGCGCAATCCTAATTCTCGGACACTGCGTTCCAGTTCGCGAGCGGCCAGATCCGGGTCCTGCATTGGAATCGTTGCGAGGCCCGCGAATCGCGTCGGGTGAGCGCGCACGACTTCCGCGATGTGATCATTCAATCGCTGGGAAAGATCGAGCGCATCGGCTGGCTTCGCCCAATAGCTGAACATCACTGGCACGGTCGAGAGAACCTGCATCGAGACGCCGGCGCGATCCATCTCCTCGATGCGGCGTCTGGGATCCCAAACGTTGTCGGTGATCTCACGAAAGGCTCGGTCGCCGATCATCATGCGCGCGCAACAAGGCTGATAATGATCGAGCCTGACGAATCCGCCGTAGCCGTACCTGGCGTCGAGGTCCGGCCAGTCGTGCGGGAGGATATGCGAATGCAGGTCGATCTTCATTTTGAACTTAGGCGTGGCTGCGATGGTAGGGACGCCGCACTTGGGCGTCCAACGATTGTCTCGATCCGTTGAGGCGGTGCGGGTGCGACAGGCATGGTCACGCGCTTCGGCCGGCGCCGCGCGCCGTCTCTACCTCAAAATGGCTTCGTCGGGCCAGGCTGCTCGACTTTGGTGCCGCAGTTCTTGCAGGTGCGCCGCGCGTCGTCATTCCAGAAGTCGAGCATCGCCTGGCTGAAGTGCTCAACGATGTCCCCGCAGTCGAAGTGGATATCCTCGACCAACGCTCCGCAATTGGCGCAGTAGAAAATGACGTGCTCGGTTTCTCCGGGCGGACGGCGGCGTTCGACGACCATGCCCAGGGTATTCGGCGGCCGGACTGGGGCGTGCGGAACATTCGGGGGAATGAAGAATGTTTCGCCTTCACGCACAAGGTGATCCACGATGCGGTCGCCCTCCCGGATCCGCACTTTGATGTCCCCCTTCAGTTGGTAGAAGAACTCCTCGGAATCGACCTGGTGAAAGTCGTTGCGCGCGTTGGGTCCCATAATGATCATGACGAAAAAGTCCCGACCATCGTAGATATAACGGTTGCTCACTGGAGGCTTGAAGAGATGTCGATTCTCTTCGACCCAATTGTTCAGATCAATCGGTACCTGGACGCCGGTAGTGGTGGGGCGCTCCGACGCTGGTGAAGGGGCCTCAGCAAGATTAGCCATATCCGAGGCTATTTCCTTCTGCTGGCACCGTCAAACACGGCGTTAAGAGAATGGGAGGTGCGGGAACGTGTGGCTTCGCTGGCACGGCGAGTCCCAAATCGTTGGCTGTCGTCCATTTCGTCATAACTCCAATTTTTTAACTTCACACATCCGGGGGAGTCGGATATGAAACGGTCTCTTCTTTATGCATCCGATCTTGGCGGCGCTGCGATTAACTAGAGAACTCCAAGCAATTTGAACACTTTTGCCTGGCTCCCGACGGTATTGTGCCGTTTTGGAAGTCTGGCAAGAACCCAACTGAAAAAAGAAAGATCAACATGACAAAGAAAGCAATGATTGCCGGCGCCGCGATTGCCGGTTTGATGAGCGGTTCGTTTGCTGTGACCGCACACGCTGTCCAATCCACCTCGAAAGCCGGTGTTTCGCTCAAGATGGGCGACAAGGATAAGGACGCTACGGACAAGCATTCGTGCAAAGGCGCGAATTCGTGCAAAGGCAAGGGCGGTTGCAAGACCGGGGACAACAGCTGCAAGGGCAAGAACTCCTGCAAGGGCAAAGGCGGCTGCGCGACAGACGGCAGCAAGCCAGCTGACTCGCCGGCAAAGTAGTCAACTCCAACGACTTATCGAGAGCCGGGGTTTATTCCCCGGCTCTCGCATGTCGATCGGACTGGGTGTTACCGGCGTGCCTGCAAATTCCTTCAACAATTTCACCGAATACGGAATCGGCATCGGCCTGCGTGTGCCGCATTACCGGCACATTCTCGGGCAGAAGCCGGTGGTGGATTGGTTCGAGATCATCTCGGAGAATTTCATGGTCGATGGCGGTCGCCCGCTCGAGGTGCTCGACTCGATCCTCGAACAATACCGCGTGGTCCAACATGGCGTGGCCATGTATTTCGGCTCGGCCGACCGGTTAAATCGCGAGCACCTGAAAAAGCTCAAGCGCCTGGTGAAACGCACCGGGACGCCCTGGCTATCCGATCATCTGTGCTGGGGCAGCGTCGATGGACGGTACACGCATGACCTGCTGCCGATGCCTTATACTTTCGCCGCGGCCAAGGTGACGGCGGGCAACATTCGCGAGGCGCGCGACTTCCTCGAAGTGCCGATTTGCGTCGAGAACGTGAGCAGCTATGCGGAATTCCACGCCTCGGAAATGACGGAGTGGGAATTCCTGAGTGAAGTCGTCGAGCGCGCCGATTGTGGAATTCTGCTCGACGTGAACAATATTTACGTCTCGTCGCAGAATCACAATTTCGATCCGTACGATTATCTCAACAACGTTCCGCACAAGCGCGTCGGGCAGATTCACATTGCGGGCCATTCGAAGTTTGAGAAATACATTCTCGATACGCACGATCATCCGGTGCTCGATCCGGTTTGGAAGATGTACGCGCATGCGGTGAAGCTGGTGGGCCGGACCGCGACGCTTCTCGAATGGGACGACCGCATTCCAACTTTTGACGAAGTCCACCATGAAGCGCTCAAGGCCAACCAGTTCGTCGACAAACTTGAAAACGCCGCGGCTTGACGTTCGCTCCCGTGCGGAACTGAAAGCGCTGCAAAGTCTGATGGCGACGGCGGTCTTCCGCCCGCTCACCGCTCAAGATGGGATGCAGCCGCGCTGGCTCGATGGGCGCAGGACCAGTGCGCTGGCGGAGAGTTTCATCAAGCCGAACGAGCGGCTCACTTCGTTCGACCGACTGGAAATCTACAATCGCGTTTATTGGTTTCGGGTTCTCGATTGTCTCTACGACGATTATCCCGGACTGCGCGCCGTCCTGGGCGAACGCAAATTCATGAAAGCGATCACCGCGTACCTGGCGAAATATCCGTCGGCTTCGTTTACCCTGCGCAACCTGGGAAGCCGGCTCGAGGAATTTCTCCGTGATGAGCCAAACTGGATCGCGCCGCGCGTGGAACTGGCGCTCGACATGGTCCGTTTCGAGTGGGCGCAGGTCGTTGCCTTCGACGATGAAGCACGACCCGCGATTACGCCTGACGATATTCTCGATACGCGGCCGGAAAAGTTGCGGCTCGGTTTACAACCGTATCTGTCCCTCCTCGAACTGAACTACGAAGCCGATGAGTTCCTGCTCGCCGTGAAAAAAAGTGAATCGGCCGTGTTACGCAGTGAAGCGAGCAACACGTTCGAAGCCATGCCGCACGTGTCCAGGCCCGCCAAGCGCTTTCGCCCGCCAAAGCGCAAACGCATTCATCTCGCCGTCCATCGGCACGATAACATGCTCTATTACAAGCGTCTCGATCCGGAGGCGTTCGTCATTCTCAAGGCATTGCGCGGGGGTGCGACGGTGGAGGAAGCCTGTCTGCGCGGTCTCTCTTCCACGAAGCGCATCGGCGTGGATTGGGGTGAGGAGATCAAGGCTTACTTCAATATCTGGGCTTCGCTGGGATGGTTCTGCCGGTTCTCCAAAAAATGAAAACGACTTCTGGGTTCGTCGCCAAATACCTCCGCTGGTTTGCTCCTCCGGTGAGCGTGCCCCAATCGCTCCTCCTTCTGATCATTCGGCTGTATTGGGGGTGGGGATTTTTCCTGACGGGAAAAGGCAAGCTCATGAATTTACAGAAGCCGACGGAGTATTTTCAGGATCTCGGAATTCCCTTTCCGCACGAACAGGCAATTCTGGCCGGGGCGACCGAGTGTTTCGGCGGCCTGCTTCTGCTGGCCGGCCTCTGTTCCCGGCTCATTTCTATTCCGCTGACGATTTTGTTGACCGTCGCTTATCTCACGGCCGATCTCGACAAGGTGAAGGCGATTTTCAGCGATCCAGACAAGTTTCTCACCGCCGATGAATTTCTCTTTTTGTTTGTGGTCGTGCTGGTGCTGGCGTTCGGGCCGGGAAGATTTTCCGTCGACTGGCTAATCAAGCGCAAGGTTACTCCGCCTTCTTCGGAGAACCCGTAAGTGCAGTTGAAGAGATTTCGGGCCGCGACCTGCTTGTTTTTCGTCTGCGCCGTTGCCCGCGCGGGCGAGCCGGCCGCAATTCCCGACAATGCTGCGCGGCTCGAGGTCGGGGGCGGCAGGATCGACGTCGCCTTTTCGTCTGCTCCGGCAGCACCCGTGCGCAAGCTCGTCCTCGCATGGGTCGCGTCCTCCGCGCGTGCGGTCACGGTCTACTACGAGCAATTTCCGGTTGCCCGATTACAAATGAAGGTTCGCTTTTTCGAGGGGCGCGGTGTGCGCGGTGGCCGGACGATGGGTTGGCGCGGAGCCGTGATTGCGATTGCAGTCGGTCTCTCAAGCACGGCCTCAGATTTCAGCGAGGACTGGGAGTTGACGCACGAGATGGTGCACCTTGCCTTTCCCTCTGTGGCGGAGGAGCACCATTGGATCGAGGAGGGTTCGGCGACTTACGTTGAGCCGATCGCCCGCGCACAAGCCGGTGAATTGACCGCGGAGAAGGTCTGGGGCGATCTGGTCGACGGACTCCCAAAAGGATTGCCGGAGCCGGGCGATCGGGGCCTCGATTTCACGCCAACCTGGGGCCGCACTTATTGGGGCGGGGCGCTTTTCTGCTTGCTGGCTGATATCGAGATCCGCAGACGCACGCAAAACGGGAAAGGCCTCGAAAACGCACTACGCTCCATCCTCAAAGCGGGAGGCACCATCGAATCAGACTGGCCGCTCGCGTGGGCGTTCGAGATTGGTGACCGCGGGACGGGATTCCCAGTCTTGCGTGAGCTCTACGAAAAGATGAAAGCCACCCCCGCGCCGATGAACTTGAGGGCGTTATGGAAGGAACTCGGTGTGGAGCGCTTGGACGGCCAGATCCAGTTCAACGATGCCGCGCCGCTCGCGGCGATTCGAAAAGCCATCACGCATGCTCGTTCGCCGGCTGAGCCGTGAGACGGGGTTACTTCGGATCCAGATTCGCCAGGGCCTGTCGCACGTCTGACGCCTGGTTCTTGGTGGAAGCTTTCAGATCGCGCCAGGCGATTTTGCCATCCTTGATGAGAAAGGACTGACGGCTGGCGAAACCGCCGGCTGTTGGAACGCCAAATGCCTTCGCGACCTGGCCATCAGAATCAGCAATGAGTGAAAACGGAAGTTTGTACTTTTCCTGGAATTTCTTTTGAGCATCCGCTTTGTCTTCGCTGACCCCAATAATCTGTAAGCCTTTGGCACGCAGATCGTCGTAGGAGTCGCGCAAACTGCAGGCTTCCGCGGTGCAACCCGGGGTGTCGGCCTTCGGATAAAAATAAACCAGGGTAACGCCCTTCTTGTAAACCTGTTCAAAAGACAATGGCTTGCCGTCCTGATCGGTCGCCGTCAGGGCTGGAGCGGGGTCGCCTAACTCCAAAGCATTTGCCGTTAGGCCGAGAAAAGAAAGGAAGCTCATGGCAATGACCAGGGAAAATCCCAATCGAGTTTTCATTTGTTACACAAGAGCACGACCGGGAAGGAAATCTAGCGTCAACCGAGCCCTTGGCCGGTATTGGTCCCGGTAGAGGAGCCAACGGTTTTGTTTACGCCCCCTGGAACTTTACCGTGAGTCGGGTGGCGACGAGATGATCGGCGGGCGGAGGTATTCTTGCCCGTGCACCTAAAGTCAGGATCAGCGAAAGAATCAGCGCGGGCCATCGGACGAGACGAACGAGAATGAGAACGTTACGCCGCATGGAGAAGTTTTCCGATTGTCTGGCGCAGTGCCGCGAGCGTGACGGGTTTACTGAGAACGACGTCGACAGCTGCAGGCTGAGATCCAGTAACTTCGATTAATGCGCCGAAGCCCGTGAGCATGATCACCGGGATGTCTTGATTCACCTTTTTGATGAAGGTTGCAGTTTGGTCGCCACTCATTTCGGGCATGACGCGGTCGAGGACAACGAGGTCGAACTGATTCCGGCTAAATTTCTCCAGTGCTTCGCGACCGCTTGCGGCCGTCGCCACCACGTGCCCATCACAGCGTAGGTAGGCGGAAACCACTTCGAGAACGCTCGGTTCATCGTCGACAATGAGAACATTGAGAGATGACTTCGGTTTTTCTTGTGCAGATGTATCCGTCGCTAAGGGGGATTGGTTCTCCGCAAGCGGGAGGCGGAGGACGAATGTGGTGCCGTGGCCGGGGGTGGATTCGATCTCCAGCTTGCCTCGATGCCGCTCAACAATTCCGTAGACCAGGGAGAGCCCGAGGCCGGTGCCGAGCTCGCCTTTCGTCGAGAAAAATGGTTCGAGACACCGCTGGCGAACGCTTTCGCTCATGCCGGTTCCCGTATCGCGTACTCGGATAACCGCGTGGTCTCCTTCGATCGAGGTCTCGAGGGCGATGCGCCCCCCTTGGGGCATGGCATCAACGGCGTTAAAGATCAGGTTGGTCAGCACTTCACGGAGAGCGGACTCTTCGCCTGCGACGACAGGAGATGCTTTTATCTCGACCGTCACTTCGACGGTCAGTCCCTTGGCTTGGGTCTGGCTTCGCCATTTGGGTTCGGTGAGGGACACAGCTTGTTGAATGATTTTGGCCAGGTCGACAATGGGGAATTCTTCACCCGTATCGGCGGGCCGGTAGAATTCGCGCAAGCGGCTGACGACATTGGCGGCGTCCTTGGCTGAAGTGCGCAACATTTCGAGACAGCGGCGTGCTTCAATTTTGTCATCCAGGAGGGTGTCGCTCTCCAGGAGTAACTCGGTAAATCCGAGAATAGGCGTAAGAGTGTTGTTGAAATCATGGGCGATGCCGCTGGCCATCTGTCCAATGGCGCTGAGGCGTTCCTGTTGAATAACCTGCTGTTGCGTGGCCTTTAGTTCGCGGAGCGTCTTCTCGAGCTCGCGATTGGTCTCCCGCAAATCCTCCTCCGCTTGCTTACGCCGGGTCAGGTTCTCGACTGACCCGGCCACGATTTTCTCGACCGGCCGGGAAAGGCGTTTGGCGATGAACAGGCTGGCAGCAAAGCCACAGGAGAGAACGAGAAGTCCAAAGGCAATGATCTTCCAGCGAAGCGCTTGTTCCTCGCGAATCGATACCGCCAGAGGGTAAAGACAGACTTGATAGGCCGGGGCAAATCTCGTTTCCGGATCGAGTGCCTTGAAGTAGAGAAGATGCGGCCCAGTTTCGAGATTGACCGGGAAGCGACTTGCTATCTGTCGGCTCGACGCGGTGCTGATGCGTTGAGAGATGAGGTGTCGATCCCTCGCGTCCAGATGCTCGATATAGAGGCGCTGGTTGAGCCAGATTCCGCTCTTGATGGCGCTGGCGGTATCTTCCGAATCCCGGAGATTGCCGATGGGGAAGCCAACCACCAGCGTGCCGAGGTTTCTGCCATCCCGATCCCGAATTTTTGTGAGAACTACCTCACGCAGGGCTGCCGGCTGACTGCCGTTCGCCAACGCGAGAAAGCCGACCGCCTGGTCGTCCTCCTCCCGAAGCACTTTTCCCATGTTGGACAAAGCGTCGTTCAATGACGGCTGATCGGTCAGCCCGGCGGGGTGATTTCCGGGTGGCAAGATTGTGCCCGCGGCATCGAGGAAACGAAAAAACGACGCGCGCGCGACGTCGGACGGATTCCCAGGCGAGGTGCCCGGAACGCTTTCGAACTCCGCGAGTGCGTTCTGGTACATGTCATCAACGTCTCTCTCTTCCAGCGCAGCGCGGACGCGCACAGCGTGAGAAAGCGCTCGACATTTTTCGGTGATAGCCTGCGACTGGGCCTCCTGAATCTTCAGAAAAGATTGGACCTGATTCTGAAATTGCGCATCGAGCTCCTGCTGATGATTCGTACGCCGATTCTCCTCGGCCAGATAGACTGTGGCCGTCGTCACTGCCAGGACGACGAACATCATCGCGAGGAGCAGCTTCGACCGGAAGCTTAACGCTGCCGTAAGATTATAATTGAAGGTAATGGGCCTGGTTATCTGGCTGGAAAATCGACATGTAACGCCATGCCGGCTTTCAATTCCACGGGACGCTCTCGAACGTCGTCACCAGCCACCCAAGCTTGCAGCACGTATTTCCCGGCCGGGAGATGCTCCAAACGAAATCGGCCCGATGTGTCTGTGTTCTGAAAATGGGGTGTCTCCAGAACGAGGATGGTGCCGCGCATCCTCTCGTGAATCTCACAATGAATGGTACCTTCGATTACCCCTTGAGCCTGAACGGATCCTGCGGCGAGACCGACGGCGAAGATGAGGAGAGAATATCCGTAGCGCACAGATATTCTGTATAAGCGAGAAAGGTGCCAGCGTGGGTCCTATTCGGGTGCCTAACCCTTGGTGTCGGTTGCTTGCTGGCGCCTGTTCTAGACCGAGTTGAGCGTGATTTCGCGTCGTCCCGGCCCACGTCTTGGCCGTTGCGCTCCCGAAGGATAATTTAAAGGGGCGGCGCCAGCCTCCTCCGGCGGACCGGCATTCCCTATTCGGTACGGAGAGCAGCCATTGGGCTTATGCGGGTGGCGCGACGGGCGGGGAGCCAGGTAGCGACAAGCGCGGCGGCGGCGAGCACCGTGGGCGCGACCGTGAAAGCAATCGGATCGAGTGCGCCGACTTCATAGAGCATGCCGCTAAGGATTTTTCCCGTCCCCGCTGCCAGCAGCAACCCAAGGACGAGACCGCAAACCAGCATCACCGATCCTTCGCGCAAGAACATCCGTAGCACCGCGCCTCGCTGTGCGCCGAGCGCCATGCGAATTCCAATCTCTCGCGTGCGGCGCGCGACCGAATACGCTTTTACCCCGTAAAGGCCGACGACCGCAAGACCAAGCGCGAGTGCACCGAAGACCGAAAACATCGCCGCGCCGGCACGCACAATCCAGAGCTCGAAATTGCTCTCGAGGTGTTGGGCAAAAGTCTTTAGCGAAAGAATCGGGAGTGCGGAATCGACTTCACGGACGGTGCGCCGCAGTAAATCCGCTGTTGCGGTCTCGCTGCCCGGAGCAAGCGCGCGGAATCGGACGAAAAAGGAGACGTTACTTTGAAAGCCGCGGCCGAACGGCACGTAAATCGCGCCGGAAGGGTCGTTTTGGAACAGTCGGTTGCGCGTCGCAGGGACGATGCCAACGATCTCGATGGTCTCGCCCGGTTTGATTTGCCCGCTGAGGTCTTCGCTCATGCCAACGCGGGAGTCGCTGCCTTTTGCGCGAGGCGCGTTGTCGCTTGCGAACTGGATCCGCTGGCCGAGCGCATCGCTATCGGGCCAAAGTTTTCGCGCGAGAACCTCGTCGATGATCGCGACGGTCGCACCGCCGGATTGGGTCGCCTCGGCTTCGTTGAAAGCGCGACCGCGCAAGATCGGCAGTCCAACCGTCGAAAAATAATCCGCTCCGACGCTGTCCCAAGCCGCGCTGAAGGCCAGGCCCTCCGCGGCCGTCGCGGGTTTTGCATCGGGTGAGGGCTGTAAGCCGGCGCGCTGCACGTTTTTGCCCAGCGAGATCATCCCAAAGGGAACCGTGGCGGAGATACTGGCGTGCTCAACTCCCGGCAACGCCGCCAGCCGTTCGTGCAGGCTGCGATAGAGTTCTTGCGCCCGTTTCGATTCGTACCCAGCAAGACTCGCGTCGGTTTCAACTAGGAAACTGGCGCCCGGTTGAAGTCCCGAGTCCACCGAAGCGGCCTTGCTCGCTCCGCGAATGAAGAGTACGGCCGCGGTGAGCAACGCGAGTGAGAACGCTATTTGCGCCACCACCAGCGGATTGCGTGGTAGAAATTTCCAGCGGCGTCGAACAACGTCCTCACCCGCTTGCTCTTTCAGATCCGCGACGACCGCACTACGGGAGAGTTTTAGCGCGGGTCCGAGAGCAAAACCAATCGTGCCGAGCACGCAAAAGCCGAAGGTCGCTGCCAGAATCGCGGTGTTCGGTCCACCCAGCCAAATAATGTCAAGCGGCAGCATCTTCCCGAGCGACGTAATCAGAAGGTCGGAAGACCACAGGCCGAGCACGAGTCCAAACGCACCCCCGAGCAACGACAGGACTAGACCTTCGGTGAGCAACTGGCGGACGATGCGGCTACGGCTGCCGCCGAGCGCGAGACGGATTGCAATTTCTTTGCGGCGGGCGGCGCCACGCGCTAGCAACATGTTCGCAAGATTAAGACACGCCACCAGCAACACCACAATTGCCATGCCGAGAAGCAACGGTCCGATCTTGGACATGCCGCCTTCACCGGAGGGGCTCGTGCTGGTAGAAAAGCGTGAGATCGGTGTCGTCTCGAACGTTTGATCTTTTTGCTCGACGGGAAATGCTTTCTCCAGATTGGTGGCCAGGCCTTTCAACGAGGGCTCAGCGGCGACCGCAGTCATGCCCGGCTTAAGCCGGCCGACGACGAGCAACTGCTGCCCCGCGCGATCGCCGAGTTTCGTATTGTTTTCGCTCGCAAAATCATTCGCCACCTGATCGTACGTCCCGAGAGGCAGCCACACTTCTGGTGAGATGATCTGCATCAAGCCGGTGAATCCTTTGGGGGCGATACCGACGATCGTGAACGGGTGGCCGTTAATGAGCAACTGCGAGCCCAGAAGAGTCGGATCGAAGGAGTGCTTCGCCCAATGGTTGTAGCTGACGATTGCTACCGGAACGGCGTGCCCCGGAGTTTCCTCTTCGGCTGAAAACGCCCGGCCGTGCATGGGCGGAACACCGAGCAGGGAGAAATAATTTGAGCTCACCGTAGCCGCGAACGCGCGGCGAGTGTCGCCTTTCTGCCCGAGTCCCACCATGGCGAGGTTGTACGCCATCACCTCGGTGAAGACATTATTCTGTTCGCGGATGTCGCGATACGTCGGATACGAAAAGCCGCGAAAAGTCTTCGGATTCTTTTTGTCCTGGGAAAAGACTTGCACGATTTCATTGGGTTGTGTGTAACCGGGGGGAGCGAATAGCATCGTGTGGACGAGGCTGAAAACGGCGGTATTCGCACCGATGCCGAGCGCCAGAACAATCACAGCCGCGATGGTGAACCCCGGAGCCTTGAAAAGCTGTCGGACCGCGAACCTAAAATCTTGGATCATATGAGTTGAGATGCGCCGGGAGGAGTTGGTGGATTCAACTATTTTGAGCGCCGCCTCACGGTCGTCCGAAAGCGCGCGTGGCCATTGGGGAGCTCGCGGTGGCAAACTGGGCACGCTGGTGATAAAAGCTGGCGTTCGCCAGAATCATTCTGCCGGCGTGAAGGCCGAGTTTACGCTGCCACCAGGGGCGTGGAATCGTGCGGGGACGGCGTGCCGTTGAACTTCGTATAGAGAAATTTCGTCACCGGCGCGTTCTCGTGCGCGATTCCGATCGCCTCTTTCAGTCCCGCCTCGCGCAGTCTTGTCAGCGATTGTTCAAGTAAGCGCGTGCCAAAGCCACGGTTGCGATATTCCATTGAGACACAAGGCCCGGGCGAGAGGTGAATCTCCGCCTCAGGGCTTTGAGAAATCACCGCGGCTCCGATAATGCGCAGCCCGTGCCTTAACGCGAGGCACGTGGTTGTGGGTGAGGTGAAGGCTCGCTCCAGCCAGGGCTCGATTATCTCCGCAACCTCCTGGGTGGCTGGATTCCAGGCGGGATCAAGGACAAACGCGGTCGAAATGATCTTGCGCAGTTCCGTTTCGTCTTCGGCCGTGGCCGGTGCGATTTCGTAGTGTTCCGGCAAGCCGGCGTCGAAGGGCGGGAGCTGAGTCAAGTCCCAGCGAAATCGGATCCAGTTAGTAAGGTTCATCGGTGCGGAGAATAGTATCGTGCGGGGCGCAGGGGCCGCAACTGGACGTTCGGCGAAACGGAAGGCTTTTTCGCGGGCAGGGCGGTTCATCGCACCTTCCGGACGATCAGGGGCGATCGTCCACCTCGCAAAAGCGCGGGCGATCGTGGCTACCTCAGAGACTGTTGAAATACTGGAATGGGTCGCGCGTAGAGGCAGAAGGGCGGATGGCAAGAAGCGAGTAAGGCGGATCCCCGCAGGGGGCTGTAACGAACGA
>Ga0209048_10004781_pt1 | contig 12929 bp, 13 predicted proteins | sample FrelakmetCRP12CR_FD_187146 | JGI IMG/M metagenome (GOLD analysis project Ga0209048, IMG submission 187146) | Freshwater lake sediment microbial communities from the University of Notre Dame, USA, for methane emissions studies - CRP12 CR (SPAdes)... | ecosystem: Environmental > Aquatic >... | reverse complement strand
TCAGCTGCCTCGTTTGCATATTGAGTAGCTTCTTTCCGCTCGGATTCATCACGCATAGCCGAAAGTGCAATGATATGGCTTCCGCAGCGTTTGGCTATGGTGATCGCTTCCGCGACCGCGGCTTTGGCCTGGGTCAAGCCGTCCGTGGCGACCAGGATATTCCTATATTCGATCTGTGCGGCCTTGGGAATAACAAGAACTTTGCAGGGAGCATGCGTGATGACTTTTGCGGCAGTTTCTCCCATCAAAGCCTTTGCTACTCCTTTGCGACCATGCCTGCCGATTATGATCATATCGACTTTCTTTTCAATTGCCTCGTCAACAATAGCCTGCGCCGCATCCATCGATTCATGCAGGACGGTTTCGCATGACACGCCTTCTTTTCCCGCCCTTGCCTTGATTGATTCAAGATGAGCCATTGCCTGTGCTTCTTCTTTTTCAAAAACATTGGAACCAATGGTCTCGTATTCCGGGTTCGTTTCGAGCGTCATGCATGCATAAATCTTGCTTGAGCATTTAGAGGCGAACTTGATCGCCTCGCGTATTGCGCCCTCGCTATCCAAGGACATATCGGTTGCTAAAAGTAATGTTTCCAGTTTACTGATAGGGCAGGTTGCTCCGTTTGTCATGGTGACCTCCTTTGGTTGCTGATTGAGCTGCTATTAATCTGAAGTATAACGCAACCGATTATATAATTTGTATTCACTTACGCCACTGATCTTTTCGGTGGATCTTAGATCATTGTCTTCCAAATGAACCCGGCAGTAGCAGACCCGGTGATCACCGGGATCATGCCCCAATTGAAACGCTGCATACCGATGAAGGCCACAATGGATGCCGCGAGGGCGTACCAGTCAAACCCGCCAATATCCGGCAAAAGGGTGTGATAGGTGAATAGCACAGCGAGGTTCAGCACCACACCGACAACTGATGCAGTGATGGCTGATAAGGCGGTTCCCAGCTTCTTGTTCTTTCTGAGCGTTTCAATATAGGGCGCCAGAAGAAAGATCATCATGAACGAAGGGATGAAGGTCACCCAGGTGGTGAGCAGACCACCGATCGCGCCGCCAAGGGCCGGGGGAAGACCCTGGGCATGATAATATCCCGCGAGATATCCCACGAACTGGTTCACCATGATGAGTGGACCCGGCGTGGTCTCTGCCAAACCCAATCCATCCATCATTTGTTCCGGCATGATCCAGTGGTAGTGGCTTACAGCCTGCTGGCTGATATACCCGAGCACGGCATAGGCGCCGCCGAAGGTGACGACCGCTGCCTTGCTGAACAGAACGCCGATGTCGATGAAGGTATCGTTCCAGCCTCTCCATAAACCAAGAAGCAAGATTGGTAAAGACCAAAGGACGAGGAAAACGAAAAGCACCTTGACAAAGCGCTGCCATCCGAGGCCGTGAGACAAAGCGGATTTTTCCGATATGATCGTGACCGCTGCAGGGGCTGTGTTGTTTGCCGGTGTTGACGAAAATAATTGCGGCACCAAAGTCCCGGCAAAGTAGCCGATTACCCCGGCCGAGAGTACGATGATCGGGAAAGGCACGTTGAAAAAATAGATACCAATGAATGATGCAGCTGCGAGAGAATACAGAAACCGCGTTTTGAGTGACTTTCTCCCGATGCGCAGCACGGCCTCAAGAACGATAGCCACGACTGCGGGTTTCAAACCGTAGAAGAGCGCCGCCATGGCAGGAACGCTTCCGAGAGACGCATACATCCACGCGAGAAGCCATAGGATAAAAATCGAGGGAAGAACGAACAGTCCGCCGGCAATGATCCCGCCCCATTTCCCGTTCAGGAGCCAGCCGATGTAAGTGGCGAGCTGCTGTGCCTCAGGTCCGGGAAGGAGCATGCAGAAGTTCAATGCCTGGAGGAAATGATCCTCGGCGATCCACTTCTTTTTTTCGACCAGGTCCTTGTGCATCATTGCGATCTGACCGGTGGGACCGCCAAAGCTGATGAAGCCGAGCTTAAGCCAATATCGCGCCGCTTCACGAAACGTGATTATATCTGCCGGCATGAATGCGTCTCCTTTCCTTTGTTAAATCAGGTCTTGGCCTGATACAGCATCTCGAACACCGCCATGCCTTGCTCCAGGGCATCACTATCGTTCTTCGCGGTCTTGCGGATGCCCATCAGGATTTCTTCAATGCCTGTTGCACCCGGATTGCCGTATTTATCGTCTTTCACGTCGAGGTCGTGCACGATCTCTGCGGTCTTTCGAACTACTTTATCCCTGATGCCGAAGGACTTCACGAGCACCTCGAATGTGCATAGGTCGCCGATGTGGGTAAATTCAGCGCCGCGCACATCAAATGCCGCAGTAGTATTGTCAAGCGAACCGATATCACGTTCGTCAATGAAGGTGAATGAGGCTTTCGGGTCAATAAATCGTTTGATAAGCCAGGCCGACGCCATGCGGTCGATAAAGGGTTTCTTTCGGGTAGCCCAGATTTTCCCCTGATAGTTTTGCGCCCGCCTTGCCGTGACCGAGGCCGCCTCCTCCGGAGATTTTTTCCCTGCATCCCGCAGCCCGGCTTCCAATGCATGGATGCGCTTTTTCATTGCCTGGCCCGTTGCAGAATTATAAAAATCGCGTGAAGCGACGCCCTCGAATTCTTTCACGAACTTTGCTACCTGATCCGTAAGACTCTTGCCTTCCTCGCTTATTGTCCCCTTCCGGATGCTCTGGATCTTCCGCTCAAGAACATTGAGCGCCTTTTCAAGCTTGTTGTATTCCTGGTCCGCTTGCGTGGTGAATAGCCCCCGAATGTCAGCATCGTTCATGGTTCTGATCTCGGCGCTCTTGACGAACGCGCCATCTCCCCCCATGGACTTCACCTCGCCGATGAGCCATTCCAGAAACTCCTCATGCTCTTCCGTGGCAGGAAGGATATAGACCGCACCTTTGAGCTGTACCGCGCCAGCCTTCGCGAGCTTTCTCCATAACTTCATGCGGTTGCTTACGGGATGGGACGGAACACTGTAAAATATCAACAACCATTCCCGGGACAATTTGCTGGACACCGTTCATACCTCCTGTAAAGACTGATGGCGCTTGATGCGGCAGTGCTCAGGCGAAGCAGTGTTCCTTTTCGCAAAACAGACAGCCATCGGGATGAACAGCATCGTTTGCGCTCCAATGCTCCAAGAGGATCGCTTCATGGATCTGGTCGTAGACATCGGACTCGGCGAATGCCACCTCGATGAATTTCTCTTCAAGGGTTTCATGGAATACATCGTGTTTTACCTCAGGCGTGACAACGGGAACACCCATCTCCAAAAGGGCCGCATCCGTCAGTGAATCCTGTATCATTTGCATGAACTTTTTCATGGGATACCTCCTCGATATATGTAACATCTGATTATAATGTAACACATGTTACAAAATTTGTCAAGGAGAAAAGCGCCGGGTCATGTTATTTCGGTCCTTCTCATGAGTTGGTACTTCAGGAGGGCAGGCCGTGTTCAGGATCAGCAGGGTGAGCGGCCGCTATGGCCGCCCCGTTAGGTTCCACACTGTATCGAATCAACTGATCAATCGAATTCCTGCATGCGCAGCACCTCGGAACGGGAAGAGAACCCGATGGATTCGACGGCCCGGATCAGGGGCTGCACCTCTTCCAGGGTGCGCGCAAGAGCACTTTCGGTCTCGTCTTCAGCACCGAATGATTTTAGGTCCGAGATGATTTTGATCAACGATTTCTTTTCAGGAAAGACCTTCAAGCGGACAGGCGCGTTTTCCGAAAGCTTGGCAGCACTGCGTACAAGCCGCAGCGCCGTGGGGTAGCCGCCCAGCTCATCCACAAGCCCCACTCTCTTCGCATCCTCACCGGTCCAGATCCGGCCTTTTGCGATCTTTTCCACCTCTTCCCGTGAGAGCTTCCTGGCCGTGGCGACCTTGGCGGTGAAGTCGTCGTACACGCGGTCAAGCCACTGGGTGAACCGGGCCTTCTGTGCGGGCGAAAAGTCCTTCGTTTGGGTCCATGCATCGGCGTTCTTGCTCGTGTGCACCTCGTCCCAGGTCACACCAAGTTTGTTCCAGAAACCGGTTGTGATCATCTTCCCGCCGAAAACGCCGATGGAACCGGTGATCGTCCCTGGCTGGGCCACGATCGTGTCAGCTGCCATGGCGATGAAATAGCCGCCTGAGGCCGCACGGCCTCCCATGGACGCGATAACCGGCTTGCCCGCTTTTTTTGCCTTGATGATCTCGCGCCAGATAGTGTCGGATGCCACGTAGGACCCGCCAGGACTGTCGATACGGAAAAGGATTGCCTTCACGTCCTTGTCCTCCACTGCCTCACGGATCGCGGATGCGATCGTATCGGAGCCCATGAGGATATCACCCGATGTCGGATCGTATGCGTTCTTCCCGCGTATGATCCCGCCCACACCGTAGATCAGGGCTATGGTCGTCCCCTTCTCGTAAGGACTTCCGGCCCTCTTCCGGTATTCCGTAAGCGAAAGGAGTTCGGTTTTTGCCCCTGCCTTTTCCTTGATCCTGTCGTATACCTCATCACGGTACGCCAATCCATCGATCAGCTTCGCGTCCACCGCCTGCTGTCCGAAGAACGGCCCCTCGTTGACAAGCGATCGGACCTCATCTTCAGTGAGCTTGCGTGCAGTGGAGATACCCTTGACGATCTGGCTGAACTGCGACTGCATCACCTTCGTGATCGCTTCACGGTGCGGCGGCAGATACTTGCGTTCGGTGAACATATACCGGTAGGATTTGTATTCTTTCCTGCCCTCAAGGCGCGGGACAATGCCGAGTTTGTCCAGTGTGCCACGGACAAAGGGCTGTTCGTAGATGAGCCCGGTCAGCCCCACGTCGCCCGAGGGCTGCAGATAGACTATGTCGAACGCCGTCGCGAAATAATAGGAAGAGTTCCCCGGCGAGGCCTCGCCGAAGGTTTCTGCATACGCGATCGCGGGCTTGCCCGTAGCGCGGAAGGCGATGATCGCATCCCTCACTTCCTGAACCTGCGCCAGCCTCACACTCGACTGCCCCACCCTGGCCACCAGCCCCTTGACCCGGTCGTCCTTCGACGCCTTCTGGAGCGCCTCCACCACGTCTCGCACGCGCAACTTTTTCGTCATCAGGATACGCGCCAGGCCATCATCGGGTATAGACTCGATCATCCCCTGCTCAAAGTCCGCTTCCAGGATCACCCGTTTGGGTACCCGTCCCGTGAAGACCCAATAATAAAGCCCGATCGAGATCGTGGTAATAAGAAGAATGAAAAAGACAACGGAACAACCGCTTGTTCTCTGCTTTCGGTCATCTTGGTGCATGGGTAGACTCCTTTTAGTAAGCTGAATGTTCCTGATGGGAATAGAACTAAAAAAATATTTTACCACTGATTTACACGGACTTACATGGATTGAAAATTTCTAATGACGAAATCTTGAGATTTGCCACATACATCACAAAGAGCACAGAGGTAAAACCTTAAAACACTAAAGATTTCTTTGAGCCTTATGTGATTATTGTGGCTGAAAATGTTTTTTACGGCTCTGTCAATCCTTAATCCTTTTCCGTGTTCACCCCGTTTAGAAATTAATATTTTTAACGGGGTTCATCGGTGTGCATCCGTGGTAAATATGAATTGTTTTTTAGTTCCAGCTTGTTCGGTTATGAAAAGAATAGAGGATTTTTTCGGAAATGGCAAGGACTGCTTGAACAATCGGGGATGCTTCGCGTATGTTCATCACGAATGGTCTATAAAGGAACAACACGGCAAAGAAAGGGGGCCAGACCTGCTGTGTGTAATAAAAAAAGGAGAGAGGAAAGCCCTCTCTCCCATGGATAAGACAGGATTAACAACCAACTGCTGGCTTTTTCTTGGCCGGTTCGGCGCCTGCCGGCTTGAGTGTTTTGATGTAGGACAACAGGTCCTTCATTTGCTCGGAATTCACTTCCAGGGTCTTGCCTTTATGGGCATTGCTCATGCAGCTGTTGATCGCCTCCTGGGTTTTTCCCTCGGCCTTACTACCGGCCTTATCCAGGCCTTTGCCGTCGGGATGACAGCTGTTGCAGGATTTGCCTTCCGTTCCGCCGAGCTTCGGGTCGTTGAACAGGGCCTTTCCGCGGTCTTCCGGCGTATGATGCGTCGCAAGCACTGCGGAAGCGAGCAGCATCGTGATCGAGATAAATGCAATGATTTTCAATAACTTCATTCTGTTTCACCTCCTTTCCCTTCATAATATATACGCTGGCTTAAACGAGAACCTTCCGCTTCACTCGGTTGGGCAAAAAGACCGGGTAGGTCAGCCAGCAATGTGAATAGGTGATAGTATAGCATATCTTTATGGGGGACAGGGGGCACATCGTATGAATTGCAGCTTAGCGGGCCAGTGAACATTCCTACTGCGTTTTTTCGGTAAGCTGGCATCTTTAGTCTATCAAAATAATGATATAAGTTGTATTGTAGTTGATATTCTAGGGCGAGATTAGGGGTTTGACGCATGGAGCTTGTAAGCAAGACCCAAAAGAAGAAAGAGGCCCTGTCGCTGCAGGCACTGGGAGAGCGGCTGGTTACCCTCTCGACCGAACAGCTCAAAAACATCGAGCTGCCATCAGTCATGTTCAACGCCATCACCCTGGCAAAAAAGCTCAAGAAACACGGCGCGCGGTTGAGGCAGATGCAGTATATCGGCACCTTGATGCGCAAATATGATCCTCAGCCCGTGCTCGAGGCCCTTCATCGGATGGAACAGGGGAACCGCGGGCAATCCGCTGACCATCGGAAGATAGAAACATTGCGGGATGAGCTGATAGCCGGAAACGATCAGCTGATAGAACGGTTCGCGCTGCAATTCTCCCTTGCGGACCTGCAACAACTAACCAGTCTTGTTCAAGAAGCCCGGGAGGAACGGGCTCTCGATGACACCGCTCGCAAAGCATCCCGGTCTCTGTTTCGTTATCTGCATAAATCCGCGCTGTGGCCCAAGCTCCCGGCTGATGCTTCTGCCTCCTGAGGACCTACCTGGTCTCTCCCTCGTTCGGCGTTTGGGCAGGTTTCTCTGCTGACGTTGCTGTGTTTTTCTCCATCTTGCGCTGTTTCTTTTCCTCGTTCTTTTTTTTCTTCGCTATTTCCTTCTGACGCTTTTGAAAATCAAAATTCGGTTTCGCCAATGATTGCTCCTTTGAGAAGATGTTTTTAGATCCGGGATATGGTAGCTGTGTCGAACCCATTGCATGACTGGTTGACTGACCCATTATACAGGGATGCGCACAGGATGTATACATCCATATGTTATTTCTTTTTCAAACGTGAACTGTTCGCGCTGATGTTTGAAACAAAAATGCAGAATACAGAATGCAAAATGCAAGAGTCAAAATAAGGGAATAGACACCATGACCTGCGGTCATTCCTCAATTTTGCAATTTGAAATTTCCAATTTTCAATTTGCATTGGCTGCGGCCGAAGGCCGCGCTAAGGCGGAACTAGATCTCCCAGGGATACCCGATGAAGATCGCCGGGGCGATCCCTTCTTTCCCAAAACCGATATCTCCCCGGAACACAATGCCGGATGCGGTTACCACCCTGAGCCCGAAGCCGTAGGAATTCCGCATGTCTTTCCTCTCGTTTATGTCGCTCCGCACGTCAGAGGTAACGCCGGTCTCGTAGAACACGGCGACCTGGACCGAGGTGCGAACGTCCTTCATGATAAAAATGTTATAGGGGGTCCGTTCATCGGTCAGGTTCCAGCGGATCTCAGTGCCGTAGAAAAGGGTGTGCGCCCCTTTGTAGCGACCCTGAGGATACCCGCGCAGTCTGCTGAACCCGCCGAGTGTCGTGGCGGTTCCGTATTTGTTGTTCGCCACCATGTTGTCGATCACCTCGTTGCAGAATTGCTGCTGTTCGGGATCGGTTACCGTGCTGCAGTTCAGTCCCTGCTGCTGTTCGAGCTTTGATGGGTCTGTTTCTCCCTGATGTTCAACAACGGCGTCCGAGCGCAGGAGATTGAACGCCCAGGTGCTCCGCCTTCCGAGCGGGATATAGGCGCTGGTGTTGTAATCCATCACGTAAAAGTCCGCCCCGGAGTCCCCTGAGGGTGACTGAGTACGGGTCACATCGATCCGGATTCCCCTGCGGGGATCGTAATAGTCATCGGTCAGGTCCAGGCGGGAACCGAAAAGCATAACGTGGCCGCTTTCGCGGGGAGCATCCTGAGCTTCGACGATGACATTCCCGTCCTTATCCCTGATACTTTTCAGCTTCATGGCCCCCTGGTACCATGCCCCGTAGACCTCGAAGCGGCGATCGAAGAACGTTGCCGTCATTCGGCCGCCGTAGTATTCCGTGTCGCCGAATTCGATCAACCGGTAATCGTTCTTGTCCGTGTTCATGCCCCGCTGGCTGTAGTTCTGGATGGTTGCTTCATTCAGCGCGCTGTACCCGACATCCAGGAGGAGCATTCGGGAGATCAGGTGGAGGTCACCCACACCGCCGGCGGCGCCCCGTACGTCACCGGCGAAAATGATCCCGTAGACGTCCGTACACGTGTCCGCGATGTTCATCGCGCCGCCAACGAGGCCGATGCCCTTGCCGATGCCGGGCAGGCTGTAGGGGTAGGGAAAGAGTGCGTAGGCGAATTGCTTCGAAAACTGGTCTTTGCGGCGGTCGATGATGACCGATGAAACTGCCGGGTCTTCTTCCGCTGCAGCGTAAGAGCCGAGCATGCAGATAAGACAAACGCCGAAGAAGATCTTCAAAACGACCATGTGCATCCGATACCTCCGGTCATTCACTCCAATGCCGTGTTGTCGGACCGAATGAAAGCAATGATTACATTATTCTGCAGGATTAATCCAAAGTCAAGGATGCTAAAGATGTTTTAGGCGGATCATGATCGGTTACTTGGTCTTAATTTTAACATCAGCCATGATAAAGGAATGAACATGGAGACGCGTTTCTGGTAGGCGCGGTATTCCTCGCCATATTCCCTTACGAGTTTCCTTTCTTCCAGAAACGTTCCAATGATCAAATAGGCGGTAAGTATTATATTGACTATAATTGTTGAAACATCCATTTGCCCCGCCCAGATCAGGAGCATGCTCGCTGAATACCAGGGATGCCGGACCATTCCCAGGACACCCGAAGTGTCCAGTTTCCCTGAATCTGTTATCGCCTTGTTCGAAGTCCCTTTTCGTATCTGTTTGATCCCCAGGAACTGACGCGCATCATAGTGGCGCGCTCCAAGAAAGAACAACAAACCGGATGTCCCCAGTAAGAGAACCTGGACGATCCGCAAATATCCGTCCCAGGAGAATATCGGCTGCGTTCGAACTGAATGGGCAAACAATACAACAGGCACGAGGGTCAGCGCTGAGACCACGTTAAAGAACAAACGATAGTAACGGAATTTAGGCCCCAGGCTCCTCTTCAAATATTCCGTCACCGATATCGATATCATTGAACTGTGCAAAAAGCACCATGCAATAACAATCGCCGAGAGGATCCCGTATTTCATGTGATCTGTCATTCTATGTCCACGATCATAAATGCATTGGTATGATAGGTGAGCCGCATGATATTCCCGACTGACAGATTGTTCTCCGTCTCATCGTTCCAGAATGATCGGGAGAGGAACTTTCACTGCCAGGGCGTTGATTGCGGCTTCCCGCAGTTCTGCCTCGCCCAGATCCTCTTTGCCGACCATCGCTTCTATATCGATCCGAACGACTCCAGTAATACGCAGCTTTTCCTCGAGGTACTCCCCATATCCTCCATCGGGCTGGTACTTCTTCATGAGCGCGTTCAGCGCAGCTCCTCGCTCCTCCTGATCATCGATGAGATATGCCTTCCCCCTGACGATGACGCTCCGATAAAGATACGAGGCCTTGCAGGGATTTTTGTCGCTCTTGACATAGGCGATCGGGAGATCGACCTCGAAGCATACACGGCTGTCACGCCGGATGTCGTCGATCTTCTCACCCTCCCGTGCGGTATGAAAATAGATATTTCCATTAAGGAAGGCGAAGTTCAGGGGTTTCACCATGGGATAGCCGTTGCTGCCGTTCGTCCCGAGCCTGCCGACGTGGCAGCTGTCAAGCAGTTCACGCATGATGTTTGTATCGAGAATTTCTTTCGTGTGTCTGCGCATTCCAATAATCTCCTAACACAGCATTCTTTCTGCGTACATGGGATAACATTCCTCAGATAATGAGCGTTTGCCACAGAGGACACGGAGAACAAAGAGAAATACGGCGGCTTGATCATGATGGAAAAAGGGGGAAGTCGGTGTGAAGTGAAATGAAGAAAACTAAAGGGTTATTTCTATTCTCACCTTTTCTCCCCCTTCCCCCTTTCTCCTGAAAATAGATTCTGCAAGCTTTTCTACCCGCAGCATCCGGCAGAATTGTCGCTGCAGTCGCAGGTTGGCGGGCCGCCGGTCACCATGCTGTTGATGATGGCTGCTGCGCAGCCCACGCCGGAGTTCACCGTGATCGCGCCAAACTCGCAGTTCAGGGCACAGGCCCCGCATTCCATGCATTGGTCCCTGTCCGTGATCGCCGCTCGCTTGTCGCGCATCTCGAAGACCCTTTGCGGACAGACCTCAACGCACCTGCCGCAGCCGGTGCACGTGTCACGTGTGTATTTCAGTGTCGTTACGTTCGAGAGGTATTTCATACGAACCCCCATTCCTTGAGCTTGTAAACGGTCATCAGAAGCAATGACAGACATGCTGCGCCGATGTAGAGCGGGATACCGATCCTGAGTTCTTTTTTAACACCCGACATTCCCGTGAACGTCGTCGAGCCCGTGAACTGGAGTGCGATGTAGGAGCTCAGTGCGGGAAACAGCAGATAGGCAACGATCAACAGTATCGGGTCCCGTGTGCTGACCGGTTCGAAAAAACGTAAAGCAAGAAACACCGACAGCACACCCACGATCCAGCCTTTTATTGCGAACGATCGGAACGGGACAAAGGGCAAGAACACCGGCGTCACGAGTGCGCCTGCAAAGACCGCAAGCAGGGCGAGGATAAGAAACGGCAAGCCGCCTAACCATGCCTGTTTGAACAGAAGACCCTGCGGCTGGAGTCCAAAGATCAAAAGAATGCCTCCTGCCACCCACGGGAACTTTTTCATGGCTGGATTGATCTCCATGGGCGTCAGGACCAGCCGGTCGAGCATCGAGAACCTGATAGTGCCCATCTCTTTTGTTTTTTTGTAGCCCGCCTGAACATAGGCAGGGATGTCACATGCCTGCACCGGGCCGAAGATGACCCTGAATCCGGTCTTCTTCTGGACCACGCTTGCATTCACGCCCACGGCCCCGAGCTGGGGCAGGATGATCCTTCGGTGTTTCACCACCGCGTCGAGCTTTGCATCGGCAATGCGTTTGATCAACTCGTCGGCGCCGAACGTGCCCTTTCCTGCCGCGCACCAGACGTTGATGCTCTTCGTGTCCAGGACAAGGACCCACGCGTTCATGCCCTTGAGTTCACGACGAAGCATGTCGAAGGTCAATTTATAGTTGGCCGTCACGAAAACGTCCGAATCATCCGCTGGATTACCGATGGCGTACAGCCCCGGCGTTACCGCGTAGTTCAGGCGATATGCACCGGTCCTGCTTCTGACCATGCCCCAGGTGTCGGCGCGGGTCCACTCGGTTGAAATACGAAAAACAGGTCCTGCAGGTGTTGCGACCGTGCCCGTGGTCCAATAAGGCACTTCCCTTTTCACGAACGTTAATGTCTGCATGTGGCCACTCGCATTACAAGACGTCCTTCATTACCGGCCCGAGCATGCCCTGTACCATGGTCTCGAGGTTACCCGCTTTAATGAGAGCTATGCAGCATATCTCCCCGTCCTTTTTCCAGCTCGTGACGGCCAATTTGTCGCCGGCCTTGATGCCTGCCTTTGCCCTCAGCTCCTTGGGCAGGACCATCTGCCCGCGCTCATCGACCGTGATGATCGCTTCGACAGCGCAGCAGCCTGCGCCTTTGCCGAACGGGCCCGCGATGGGCACCTTTTCATTCTTTTTCATGATCCGCCGTCCTCCGCAATTTCAGTATTATCAGATTATGCTGATACGTAAGAATAGCCGGAATAGAGGGTCCTTGTCAAGAAAATTAATTACCGTCTCTGCCCGAACGCGACCAGTACCACTCCGGAGAGAATGATCAGCATCGCTATCACGCCCGGCAAGGCAATCCGTTCTCCCGCAAACCAGATCCCGAGCATCACCGCGATCACTGGGTTGACATATGCATAGCTCGTTGCGAGGGCCGGCCGCACCTGTTTGAGCAGGTACGTGTATGCAGTGAAGCCCACCAGGGACCCGACGATCCCCAGGTACAGGACAGCACTGATGGAACGCCAGGTCGGGACTGCCATGATCCTCTCACCGATGGCGAAGCTGACGAACAGCACGACCGCCCCGCCCGTGATCATCTGGGCTGCCCCGGCCATCATCCCCCGGGGGAGCTTCATCTGCTGGCTCCATACCGATCCAAAGGCCCAGGACATCGCCGCAACGATGAGCAGCGCGGCGCCCAGAGGGCTCGCTCTGAGATCACCTTCGAAATTGAGCACGACGATCCCGACCAGTCCGATCAGCAGCCCGGCCCATTCGAGCCGGTTCGGCCAGCGCCTCCAGATGCCCGCAAACAAGACTGTCCAGAGCGGTGTCGTGGCAATCATTAGAGCTGCAAGACCCGATGACACCCATTGTTCCGCATAGGCCACACCCGCGCTCCCCCCAAGCATGAGGAAGATGCCGATGACCGATGACCGCGACCATTCGCTCAAACTGGGGTTGGGCGCTCCCCGCATCCGGAGATATCCGTAGATGCCGATGCCAAAGAGGAAAAAGCGGATCCCCATCATGAAGAGTGGCGGCAATTCGACCAACGCGATCCGGATCACGAGATAGGTTGACCCCCAGGAGAGATAAACC
>Ga0209048_10004780_pt1 | contig 12931 bp, 11 predicted proteins | sample FrelakmetCRP12CR_FD_187146 | JGI IMG/M metagenome (GOLD analysis project Ga0209048, IMG submission 187146) | Freshwater lake sediment microbial communities from the University of Notre Dame, USA, for methane emissions studies - CRP12 CR (SPAdes)... | ecosystem: Environmental > Aquatic >... | reverse complement strand
CAGTTGGATTGCCATCACTTGCACCGGGAGGGAAAATGCCAGAAGAGGCAATAACCGAAATCAAGGTAGACAGGAAGCACCGTAAAATCGGGAACATCGCCCCCGAGTTGGCGGATCGCTGCTATACCTGTGGCACCTGTGCCGGAGGCTGTCCGGCCACCGGGCTGGTTCCCGGCTGGGACCCCCGGAAGGCGATTCGAGCCGTCGTCTTTGGCATGGAACAGGAACTCATTGATTCCAAATGGCCCTGGGTTTGCACCCTGTGCGGCCGCTGCCAGTATCAGTGCCCCATGGGCATACAGCTGATGCGGACTTTCCGGGCCTGCCGCACCGCCCGGGATCGGGATAAGGTGCCCGGCCCCATTCACAAAGGAACCATGATGAATCTCGAGCGGGGCAACAACCTCGGGATTCCCCGGGACGACTTCCTGTTTCTCCTGGCGGAGTTGGGCGTGGAGATGGAAAACGACGAAGAGCAGCCCTGCCCCGGCTTCTACGTGCCGGTGGATAAGGAAGGGGCCAACGTCATCGTCACCATCAACTCCAAGGAGCCCTTCGGCGAGCCGGACGACATGAAGTTCTGGTGGCGCATCTTCTACGCCGCCAAGGAGGACTGGACCGTCTCTTCGGAGAACTGGGAAGGGGTCAACTGGGGTCTGTTCTCCGGTGACGACGCCTCCATGAAGGTCCAGGTGGCCCGGGTCATCGAGAATGCCCGACGAGTTAAGGCGAAAACTATTTTGTACCCCGAATGAGGGCATGCCTACTATGCAACCCGGTTCGGGTTCAAAAATTGGTTCCCCGAAGTTTTCGAAGAATTCAAGGTAGTCAGCGTCATGGACCTGCTGGAAGAATACATTAAATCCGGCCGGATCAAGCTCAATACGCATAAGTTTCACGAAACCTACACGGTTCACGACCCCTGCAATTACGTGCGCAAATCCCAGCTGGCCTTTGGGCAGTCCACGGCCGACCAGACCCGATGGATCACCCAGCAGTGCATCGACCCCAGTCTCTACCGGGAAATGTGCGAGGATTCGATGAACAACCTGTGCTGCGGAGCCGGCGGCGGCGCCTGGGCCATGCCCTACGACGCCGAGCGCCTGGCCTACGGCAAGATGAAGGCGGACCAGATCAAGGACACCGGCGCCGAATTGGTCATCGCCCCGTGCCACAACTGTCGGGACCAGATCATGAAAGGCCTGGGCGGCGAATTTAAGAAGGGCAAGATGGACATGGGCAACTACAAAGAGACCCTGTACCTGTGGGAACTGGTGTCCCTGGTCCTGGATTATGAGCCCTGGAGCGAAACGGAGATCGAAGCGGCCCACGCGGCGCGGGACGCCCAGTTCGAGCGGGACGGGGTTGAGCTGGAGGAGGAGGAGTAAAGACCGGCTGAGCCCCGGCAAGAATCCGGACCAGCTATTTTCCGGGCCTGGTGAACCTGAGGTTCACCGGGCCTTTTTTCCCCCGGCCCCGGAGAAGCATCCTCGGCAACCCGCCAGGGGGGCCGAATATAATCTCTAGGCCATGGTTTTTTTGCCGATGCGACTTAACATTCAGGCTAAGGAGGATCGTCATGAAAAAATCCATCGGCCCGAGGACTATGGTGGTTTAAAGATAGCGCCGGCTGAGCGGTTAAAACCCTTAAAGCAGAAGTCAGATCAAGTCCGCTCTCTTCCTATTACCTACATCCAGACCCGGTTGGGTCATGACCCCCCCACCATTACCCTTAACGTCTTGCCCACCTGATTCAAGGTCGGAATCCGGAATCGACCTGTCGGTGGGAAAATTCACTTTTTTGAGGCAACCGATCACCAAATGGTCACAAAAAGCAAAAAAGGGGCTACGGCTCTAACCGTAACCCCTTGAAATTACTGGTAGGCACGCGGGGATTTGAACCCCGGACCCCTACCGCGTCAAGGTAGTGCTCTCCCCCTGAGCTACGTGCCTATGTGATGTTATTTTTCATATAACCCGTGGCGCAGCCGGCGTCAAGAGAGGAAAAAGCTCCAGGCAAGAAAAGCCCGAAATTGCCCCCAGCAATTCTCGTTTCCCTGCGATTAAGCCGTTCTCGCCGGTTCCCGCCCTGGCCCCCCATGGCCGCGATCGATGTAGCCCCGGAGGTGATGAGTCCCGAAAGGCTTTTAACGGTCCTCTTCTTGTGCCGGGCGCGGCCGGTGAAAAACTTGACAAGGTGGACCCTAACCGGTTAAATTATGCAGATATTTTATCCCTAAAGGAGAGGTGGGATGACTTTTCAGGAACTGTTGATGACCCTGGAGCGCTTCTGGGCGGAGCGGGGCTGCGTCATCCAACAACCTTACGACATCGAGGTGGGGGCCGGCACTTTTAACCCCGCTACCCTGCTGAGGGTTCTGGGGCCGGAGCCCTGGAACGTGGCCTATGTGGAGCCCTCCCGGCGGCCCACGGACGGGCGCTACGGCGAAAACCCCAATCGTCTGCAGCACTACTATCAATACCAGGTGATTCTCAAACCCTCTCCCAAGAATATCCAGGAACTCTATCTCGACAGCCTGAGAACCCTGGGGCTCGACCCCCTGGACCATGACATCCGCTTCGTGGAAGACGATTGGGAGTCACCCACCCTGGGGGCCTGGGGCCTGGGCTGGGAGGTTTGGCTGGACGGGATGGAAATCACCCAGTTCACCTACTTCCAACAGGCCGGTTCCATCGACCTCCACCCGGTGAGCGTGGAGTTGACCTACGGTCCGGAGCGCATCGCCATGTACATCCAGGGGGTGGAAAGCGTCTACGACCTGGAATGGGCCAAGGGTGTGAAATATGGGGACGTGCATCACCGGGGCGAGGTGGAGCACTCCATTTATAATTTCGAGCAGGCCGACGTAGATATGCTCTTCCGCCTGTTCGACATGTATGAGGCGGAATGTCAGCGGATCATTGGCCTGAAGCTGGTGCTCCCGGCTTACGATTACTGCCTGAAATGCTCCCATACCTTCAACCTCTTGAATGCCCGGGGGGCCATCAGCGTGGCTGAACGCAGCAGCCTTATCGGCCGGGTCCGGCAACTGGCTCGCCTGTGCGCCGAGGGCTACCTGAAACAGCGGGAAGAGATGGGCTTCCCTTTGCTGAAAAGATAGCTTTCAGCCGTCAGCTTTCAGCTTTAAAAACAAGATAGGTGAGCACGAAAAAGAAAAATGCTAAGGAAAAAGAAGGCGGCGGGAGGTCGGAGATGTTCTTTTATAACATGCTTAACAGAAAGGAAAAAGCTGACTGCTGAAAGCTGATAGCTGACAGCTTCTAAACGAGGACCGCCATGGGACGCGAGTTGTTGTTGGAGATTGGCACTGAAGAGATCCCGGCCCGTTTTATCCCGCCGGCTTTAGAAGAAATGGCCGCTTCTTTCCGGAAGCTGATGGAAAAACACCTGATCGGCATGGGGGAGATCAGCGCCTGGGGCACCCCCCGGCGATTGACCCTGGTGGCAAGGGATGTGGCGGAAGTACAGGGCGAGTTCATCCATAGGATGATAGGTCCCCCTAAGGCCGTGGCTTATGATGCTGACGGAAAGCCCACCAAGGCCCTCATAGGGTTTGCGAAGTCTATGGGGGTGGCGATAGAGCAAATCATAGAAGAAGATACCCCCCGAGGGGTTTACATGGCAGTGCTCAAAAAGGATACGCCGTTACCCACTAATGGCTTGCTTAGAGTACTCCTCCCCGATTTCATCCTGGGTCTGAGCTTTCCCAAGTCCATGCGCTGGGGTTCTCAGACCATCACCTTTGCCCGGCCCATCCACTGGATCCTGGCTCGCTACGGGGGCGCGGTGGTGCCCTTCGAGGTGGGCGATGTGGCCAGCGGCGGCAGCACCTTTGGCCACCGCTTCCTGGCGCCCCAGGCCGTGGAGGTGCCGGATGCTCAGGCCTACGTGGCGGTCCTGAAGGCGGCCAAGGTGATCGTAGACCCGGCGGAGCGCCGGGCCCTCCTGGAGACGGAATTAGCCCGGGCCGCGGCCGGGGTGCATGGCGAGGTGGTGCCCAATCCGGGGCTGCTGGAAGAGAACACCTTCCTGGTGGAATATCCATCGGTGGTGGTGGGGAATTTTGAGGACAAGTTTCTGGCCCTGCCCGACGAGGTGCTCATCACCTCCATGCGGGAGCATCAGCGGTATTTTTCCTTAAGAGGCGCCGACGGCCGCCTGCTGCCCCATTTCATTGCGGTGAACAACACCCTGACCCGGAACCCGGATGTGGTGCGCCAGGGCCATGAGCGCGTCATCAGGGCCCGTCTTGCCGATGCCATGTTTTTCTTCCAGGAGGACTCCAAGACGCCGCTGGCCAAACGGGTGGAGGCCTTGAAGGGCGTGGTGTTCCATTCCCTTTTAGGGACATCTTATCAGAAGATGGAGCGCTTTCGGGAACTGGCCGGGCGCCTGGCCCGGCAATTGGCCCCGGACCTGGAGGAGATGGTCCGGCGCGCCGCCACCCTGTGCAAGGCCGACATCGTCACGGAAATGGTGGGGGAATTCCCCAGTCTCCAGGGGATGATGGGCCGCCAGTACGCCCGGCTGTCCGGGGAGCCCCCTGAGGTGGCCGAGGCCCTCTTTACCCATTATCTCCCCCGGCATGCCGATGATGAGCTTCCCCCGGACCGGGTGGGCGCCTTGGTGGGTCTGGCGGACCGCCTGGACACCATCTGCGGCTGCTTCGGGGTGGGATTGAGCCCCACGGGCACCGCCGACCCTTACGGTCTCCGTCGTCATGCCCTGGCCGTCATCCGTATCTTGCGCAGCCAGGGACTGCACCTGGATCTGATTGCCAGCGTGACGGTCGCCCTGGAGCTCTTAAAGGGCAAGATCAGCCGCACCGTGGAGGAAACGACCTTAGAGGTCCTGGACTTCTTCCAGACCCGGCTGCAGCATCTCCTCCTCACGGAAGGCTTTGATCACGAGACCATCACCGCGGTGTTGGCTGTGGGCTGCCGGGATGTGGTGGACGCGGCGGACAAGGTGCGGGCCCTGGCCGCAATCCGCCAGAGCCCGGAGTTTCCGGCCCTTGCAACGGCCTTTAAAAGGGTCATCAATATCGCCCAAGGGGCCGAGCCCGGCGAGGTGGACGAACTCCTCTTCGAACACCCGGAAGAGAAAATGCTTTACGAGTCCACGGAGTTGATGGAGCTGGAGGTGACCCGGGCCATGGAGAGCCGGGATTATCCCGGGGTCTGCCGGGCCCTGGCCAGCCTCAGAGGTCCGGTGGACGCCTTTTTTGAAAAGGTGCTGGTGATGGCCGAGGATGAGCGGGTGCGCCGCAACCGTCTGGCCCTGCTGGTCCGCATCAGCCGGACTTTCCTGGAGATGGCCGACTTCTCCAAAATTACGACGTCATAGAGATGCGCCGCTGGTTTCGCCGCAAGGACAGGGATCAAGGCCGGAACGGGGAGAACGGCGCAGTTCCCCTGGTAGAGGAGAATGAACCGGTCGCCGCGGCCGCGGAGTCCGAGGCCGAGTTCGTCGAGCCGCCCCCGGAGTCCCCGCCGGGGCCGCCTTTGGCCCCGTCCCCGACAGCTGAGCCCGGGCCTGAGATCGCGGCCTCTGGAGGGGAGGGGTTGCCCCGCCCCGGCGAAGAATCCCCGGAAGCGGCAGCCACGCTGGCCGGGGAGGAAGCCGCCGGCGCCGAGGCCCTGGAGCCCCGCCGGACGCGGTTCCGGCGCCTGCGGCAACGGCTGCAACGGACCCGGGAGGTCCTGGGCGGGGGCCTGGACCGGCTTTTCAGGGGCCGCAAGGTCGTCGATGCCGAACTCCTGGAAGAGCTTGAGGAATTGTTGATTACGGCCGATCTGGGGGTTTCGACCAGCCTCTTTCTGATCCAGGCCTTGCAGGAAAAATTACGGCGCCGGGAACTGGCGGAGGTGGAGCGGCTCAAGGCCGCCCTCCAGGCCGAGATGGTGGCCCTGCTCACGGGACCCGCCCAGGAGGACAGGAGCGCCCGTCCCTGGGTGGTGCTGCTGGTGGGGGTCAACGGCGTGGGCAAGACCACCACCATTGCCAAACTGGCCCACCGGGACCGTCACCGGGGCCTGACACCCATGCTGGTGGCCGCGGACACCTTCCGGGCGGCGGCGGTGGAACAGTTGGAAATTTGGGGGGAGCGCGTCGGCGCCGCGGTGGTCAAACAGAAGACCGGGGCCGATCCGGCCGCGGTGGTCTTCGACGGCCTGGCCGCAGCCCTGGCCCGGGGCGTCGACACGGTGTATTTAGATACCGCCGGGCGGCTTCATACCAAGGTTAACCTGATGGAGGAGTTGAAAAAGATTCACCGCACCGCGGCCAAAAAAATACCCGGAGCGCCCCATGAAGTGCTCCTCATTCTGGACGCCACCACGGGTCAAAACGCCCTGAACCAGGCCCGGTTATTTCACGAGGCCGTGGGCGTGACGGGCCTCATCCTCACCAAGATGGACGGCACCGCCAAAGGCGGCGTGGCCCTGGCGGTGGTCCACGAGACCGGGATACCCCTGAAATACATTGGGGTGGGGGAGGCCATGGAGGATTTGCGTCCCTTTGACGCCGAGGCCTTTGTGGAGGCGATCTTGGGGTAAAGGCAAGGGCGGCAGGCTCATGAGCCCCGGAACTGATGGCAGGGCCTGAGGGCAGGCGACGGGTCGGGCTGCACCATAATGAATTTTTTTCAGGATTTATCAGGATATTCAACCTGTGGCCTCTCCTGAGGAAATTCTTTGCCGCACTCCCTTAATATAACCCTGCATAGGTGAGTCTAATTATATTCGAAGCAGCATGCCGGGCATCCGGCCGGCCCCGCCAGGGGTGAAGGAACCGAACCTTTGGGCAGCAGCACCCCGATTTGGCGGAAGCCCCGCTTGGCCTATTACTGGCTCCCTCCCATCCTTTGGGGCCTGGCGGTGCTGTACATGTCGGGAGATGTGGGTTCGGATAGCCACAGCAGGGATTGGCTCCGATGGCTCCTGTCCCCGTTTGTGACCCTGAACCTGGCCCAGCTTAATATGATCAATTTCTATTTCCGGAAAACCGGCCATGTCCTGGCTTACGGCTTCATGTCCTTTCTCTGGTTCCGGGCTTTTCGGGGGCATGCGGACTATGGGCCTTGGCGGGCGTGCATCTGGGCTTTGGGGCTTTGCCTGTTCTTCGCGTTGATGGACGAGGGGTGCCAGTGGTTTTACCCGACCCGAGGAGCCAGTATCCGCGATGTTATCCTGGATATGTCCGGCTCCAGTCTGGCGGCGCTGATCACCGGCGCACTCTGGACGCCCGGCGCCAAAACCGCGGTCATATCCGGGATAGCTGGGGGACAAGCCATCGGACCGGAATAATCTTTGCGCGGCTCCCTTGAAATCGGGCCAGGGAGAATTTACGTTAGGTTCATAACCGGTTAAGGATTATGCCCATGGTTCTTCCTTACCCCAATCCTATTCCGAAGATAGAAACCCTATGACTTTTTTCCCACGGCATCTGAAATTGGCCGGCGCCGGCCGGCGGCGGTTATGGCTGCTGGTAACCCTCGCGGCCGCGTCATGGCTATGGCTGAGCCCTATCCCCCTCCAAGCCGCGGCGGATGGCAACCTATTTGACAAGGTGGTGGAGCACAAACTGGCCAATGGCCTCAAGGTGCTGCTCCTGCAGGAGCCCCGGGCCCCCATTATCACCCTCCAGGTGTGGTATCGGGTGGGCTCCAGAAATGAAGCCCTGGGAAAAACCGGCATCTCCCACCTGACTGAGCACTTGATGTTCAAAGGTACGGCCAAATATGGGCCCAAATATTTCTCCCGGGAAGTGCAAAAGGTGGGAGGCACGGATAATGCCTTTACCTCCCGGAATTACACCGCCTACTTTGAAACCGGCCCCAAGGACCAGTTGCGGCACTGGCTGGAGATGGAAGCAGACCGCATGCGCGGCATCAACGTCGAAGCCAAGGCCTTCGAAACCGAAAAGCAGGTGGTGCTGGAAGAACGGCGCATGCGCACTGAAGACGATCCGGCCAACTTCATGCACGAAGCCGCCATGGCTGCCACCTTTGAAGCCCACCCGTACCAGTGGCCGGTGATCGGCTGGCTCAATGACATCGAAAGCATCTCCCCGGATGACTACCGCACCTACTACCACCGTTACTATCTCCCCAACAACTGCACCCTGATAGTGGTGGGCGATATTGACCCCAAGGAGGCGCTTACCCAGATCGAAGAGACCTTCGGCACGTTGCCGGCGGGGCCGGAGCCTCCCAAGGTTACCGCCAAGGAGCCGCCACATTACGGGCCGCGCCGCGTGGAGGTGCGCCGGGAAGCGCAGTTTCCCTCTCTCCTGATGAACTATCACGTCCCCAACTGGGAGAGTCCCGAGGCCTATCCCCTGGAGTTGCTGTCCCGCATCCTGTCGGCGGGCCGCAGTTCCCGCCTGTATCACCACCTGGTGTACCAGCAGAAACTGGCCCTCGAGGCCGGGGCGGACTATAATTTCGACACCACCGACCCTTTTGTTTTTTCGCTTTACGCCCAACCGATGCCGGGCAAGACCGTCGTCCAGGTGGAGGCGGCCCTGGAAGCGGAGATCAAGCGACTGCAAAACGATCTGGTGGGGGACAAGGAACTGCAAAAGGCCAAGAATCAGGTGGCGGCCTCCTTTTATATGGCCCTGGATTCCATCTTTTACCGGGGCATGCTGTTAGGGCGGACGGCAACCGTGGCCCGCTGGACCCTGCTCAAAGAATTCGTTCCCATGATTCAACAGGTCACCCGGGAACAGATCCGGGAAGTGGCCAAAAAATACCTGGTAACCGATAACCGGACCGTGGGCATCCTGGTGCCGATCAAGAGCGGCAAGGCCCCCTCCGGCCGTTTCCATCCGGGAGGAGAGATTCGCTGATGCATGGGGTCAGAGGGCGGCCCAAACCTATCAGGCGCGATCGTGATGGAGAATAAATTGCTCAAACGCTTTACTTGGGTGGTCATGACCGTTTTGCTGTGGAGCAGTGCGGCCCTGGCGGCGCCGGAGTCCCAGGTGCTGGGAACCCGCCAGCAACTCCCCAACAACCTGGTGTGGCTGTTTTCCCGGCAGGCCGAACTACCCCTGGTGACCCTGGAACTTCTCATTAAGGCCGGGACCCTGGAAGACCCCCCGGGAAAGGAGGGCTTGGCCAACCTGACGGCCTCCCTGCTGCTCAACGGCACCAAATCCCGCCCCTCGGCCACGATTGCGGAAGAGCTGGATTTTATGGGAGCCCACCTTGCCGCCGCCGGGGGCGGTGATTTCGCCGCGGTGAGCCTGACGGTGCTGAAAAAGGATCTGGGCCCGGCCCTGGACCTGCTCAGGGATATCTTGATGAACCCCACTTTCCCGGCGGCGGAGGTGCTGCGGAAGGTGAACCAGATTAAGGCGGCTCTGGCCAGCGAAGAAGATGAGCCCATGGTGGTGGCGTCCCGAGCCTTTGTCAAAAATCTCTATGGCGCCTTTCCTTACAACCATCCGGCCCAGGGCACTCCCCAGGGACTGTCGGCCATTACCCGCCAAGACCTGATAGAATTTCACCGGAAGTATTACCGGCCCAATAATGCCGTCTTAAGCCTGGTGGGAGACTTAACCCCGGATGAGGCGCAGCAATGGGTTGCCAAAACCTTCGACGCCTGGGCCGCGGCTCCCCGCCCGGAGGTCAAGCTGCCCGCCATTCCGCCGCTGGACCAACGCCAAGAGATCGTGATCGATAAAGATATCAGTCAGGCCAACATCATCCTGGGCAATCTGGGGATCGCCCGCCAGAATCCGGATTTCTACGCCGTCCAGGTGATGAATTACCTCCTGGGGGGCGGGGGCTTCGCCTCCCGGCTCATGGACGACATCCGGGTCAATCGGGGGCTGGCGTACAGCGTCTCCAGCTCCTTTTCACCCGGCCAGGCGCCCGGTCCCTTCACCGTTTCCCTGGAGACCAAAAACGCCTCGGCGGGCGAGGCCATTACCCAGGTGGTGGAGCAACTCCGCCGCATCATGACGCAGCCGGTGACGCCGGAGGAGCTGAAAGACGCTAAATCTTACTTGATCGGCAGCTTTCCCCGGAAAATGGATTCCATCTCCAAGCGCGCCTGGCTCTTGGGATATGTGGAAGTCTATGGCCTGGGCCTCGATTACCCCTGGCGCTATGCGGAACTCATCGAGCACCTGACGCCCGCGGATATCCAGAAAGCAGCGGAAAAATATCTCCACCCGGAAAAATATCTCCTGGTAGTCGTAGGGAAAAAATCTGCGATGACGTCCCTGCCGGGTACATCACCCAGCCAGAAGAAAGAGGAGAACAAGGATGAAGAAAAGCCGTCTCATCATTAGTCTTATAGTGGTTGGGGCCCTGCTGGGTCTGGGGCCACGGGGATCGGCGCCTTCGCCGTCGTGGGCCCAGACTCAGGCCTCCAGCGGTTTGGCCCCGGATACCTTTGCCAATCTGGCCAAGCAAGTCTCGGGCGCGGTGGTCAATATTAGCGCCGAAAAAGTAGTCAAGAATCAAATGCGGGAACTTTTCGGGGAAGGCCGCCAACGACCGGGACCGGGCCCTAACCAGGAAACGCCCTTTGGTCCTGAAGGCCCGTTCCGGGATTTCTTTGATAAGTTTTTCGGCGAAATGCCCAAGAGCTACAAAGCTCGCAGTCTCGGTTCCGGCTTCATCATCGATCCGAAGGGCTACGTGGTGACCAATAATCATGTGGTGGAAGGCGCGGATAAGATCAAGATTATCCTGGTGGGAGGCAAGGAGTACCAGGCTACCGTCAAAGGCCGGGACCCCAAAACCGACCTCGCCCTGATTGAGTTCGTCAAGCCGCCCGCGGATTTGCCGTTTCTCAAGATGGGTGATTCCGACGTCATCCAGGTGGGAGATTGGGTCCTGGCCGTGGGCAACCCCTTTGGCCTGTCTCATACCGTCACCCAGGGGATTATCAGCGCCAAGGGCCGGGTTATCGGCGCCGGCCCCTATGACAACTTCCTCCAGACCGACGCCTCCATCAACCCGGGCAACAGCGGCGGCCCGCTCCTTAATCTCAAGGGCGAGGTGATCGGCATCAACACCGCGATCCTGGCCTCCGGACAGGGCATCGGGTTTGCCACCCCCAGCAATATCGCCAAGTCCATCATTCCCCAACTGGAGTCCAAGGGCAAGGTGGTGCGGGGCATGATCGGGGTCCAGGTCCAGAACGTCACCCCGGAGCTGGCCAAGTCCTTCGGCATGTCCGAAGCGCAGGGCGCCCTGGTGGCCGAAGTCAACCCCGACTCGCCGGCGCAAAAAGCCGGTATCCAGCGGGGGGATATTATCATCGAATTCAACGGCCACCCCATCCATGAGATGAATGAATTGCCCCGGATAGTGGCGGAAACCGCGCCGGGGGCCAAGGCCACCCTCAAGGTCCTGCGCCAGGGCAAGGAAAAGACCCTGAACCTGGCCATCGTGGAACTTATCGATGAACGGCAGGCCCAGGCCAAAGAAGAAGGTGCGGGCGAGAAAACCCCTCTGGGTCTGGAGGTGCAGAACCTGAACCCGGATCTGGCCCGGCAGTTCCGCCTCCGGGACAACAAGGGGGTGGTCGTGGTCCAGGTGGAGTCCGGCAGCCCCGCCGCGGACGCCGGCCTCCGGTCGGGAGACCTGATCCTGGAGGTGAACGGCGAGGTCGTCGGCACGGTCAAAGATTATCGGGCGGCCGCGGCCAAACTGCAGAAAGAAACCGTCGCCCGCTTCTTGGTCAAACGCCAGAGCCGCACCATCTACCTGACGGTAGAGATTCCTAAATAACGCCGCCCGTCCCCCTTGGGGGCAGGCGCGCCGCAGGTGGTTACGGGAGGGGCGGTGGCCACACCGCCCCTCTTTTCCTTGGTGCGCCCGGCCGGCGCACCAAGGAAAAAGGGCAGACCTCGGTCTGCCCCATGTGGCCCGGCAGGTCGCCGCCGATCCCCTCGGACTGGCAGCGACCTCATAGGAGAAGTTACTGCTTGGTGATGACTACCAGGGTCTTGTCATTCACCAGGGGGTAGATCTCCTCAAGGTCTTTGTTGAGCAAAGAAATGCAGCCCTTGGTCCAATTTTCCCCGGTGATGTTCCGGTAAGGGTCTTCAGTCCCGTGGATGCCGATCTGGCCACCAATGTCCGCCTCCGGGGAGACGCGCCCTACTTTTTTAGCCTGGGCGAACTTCAGCCAGTTGTCGGTATTGGGATAATCCAGCCAGATGAAAGCGTCCCACTTGGGATGAGGATACTTGGCCCGGACCCGATAGACCCCTTCAGGGGTGCAGGTATCACCCTGGCATAACTTATCGTTATACGGATCGCTCCCCAGGACCACGGGATACGTCTTGATTGGGGTCAGGCCCCGGTAACAGGTGAGTTTGCGGCTGAGTTTATGGACCACGATGACCGTGGGTTTATCGCGATTGCTGTCATAACCTTTCCTGGCTAACACTTGCGCAATATACCGTTGTTCCGGCGTTAAATTGGTTTGCTGTTGTTGATATTCATCCAGCGGCACATCCAGCGTGGCTGCGGCATCGGGCTTCCCCAGGCCCCCGCCGCACCCGACGCCCGCCGCCACCAGCAGCAACGCGCCTATGAGGTATAATAAGTTACGCATATGTCCGATTCCCCCCTATTGCGATAATATTACGTAACCGGACCTCACTATAGCAAGGAAAATGTAAATTGACAATAATATTTTTGCATTGAAGTCCCGCACCATTTTAACTTAATATTATATGACCATGCATCTCATTGTTGATGGCTACAACGTTATTCGCCAGTCACTCCAGTTGCAGCTCCTGGACGCCATGGACCTGCAAGCTGGTAGGGAAGCGTTGTTAGAATTACTGTCTCATTATCGCAGCCGGTCCCATCACCAGATTACCGTGGTATTTGACGGCTGGCAGCAAGGCGGTCTGAGAGAGAGCCGGGACCGG
>Ga0209048_10004779_pt1 | contig 12931 bp, 15 predicted proteins | sample FrelakmetCRP12CR_FD_187146 | JGI IMG/M metagenome (GOLD analysis project Ga0209048, IMG submission 187146) | Freshwater lake sediment microbial communities from the University of Notre Dame, USA, for methane emissions studies - CRP12 CR (SPAdes)... | ecosystem: Environmental > Aquatic >... | reverse complement strand
TGTCATTGTGATAATTTTCACAAGCTGTACCCGAAGCGAATTTCCGACCATTTCATCGGCTGAGACCAATGGCGACTGACTCGATCCTCCGCCCCGGCGAACTCAAGGATGTCCTCCTCAAGGAAATCGCATCGGCCGAACTTGGTTCGGTCGATACCAGCGAGGTCGGCACCGTCCTCGAGGTACGTGACGGTGTGGCCCGCATCTATGGTTTGAAGAAGGCGGAAGCGGGCGAAATGCTCGAGGTCACCGCCTCCGAGACCGGCGAGACCGTCACCGGCCTGGCGTTGAACCTCGAGATGGACAATGTCGGCGCGGTCATCCTGGGCGACTACCTGAAGCTCAAGGAGGGCGACGAGGTCCGCTGCACCGGCCGCCTCCTCGAGGTGCCTTCGGGCCCCGCGATGCTGGGCCGCGTGGTCAACGCGCTGGGCCAGCCGGTGGACGGTCGCGGCGCGATCGCGGCGACGGCGATGCGGCCGGTCGAGATGGTCGCCCCGGGCATCATCGTCCGCCAGCCGGTCAAGGAGCCGCTGCAGACGGGCATCAAGGCCATCGACGCGATGATCCCGATCGGCCGGGGCCAGCGCGAGCTGATCATCGGCGACCGCGGCACCGGCAAGACGGCGATCGCGGTGGACACGATCATCAACCAGAAGGGCCAGGGCGTCGTCTGCGTCTACGTGGCAATCGGCCAGAAGCGGTCGACGGTGGCCACCGTGGTCGAGCGGCTGAAGGATGCCGGCGCCATGGACTACACGATCGTGGTGGAGGCCTCGGCGTCAGAGCCGGCCCCGTTGCAGTACATCGCCCCCTACACCGGCACCGCCATCGCCGAGTACTTCATGTATGAGGAAGGCAAGGCGACGCTCTGCGTGTACGACGACCTGTCCAAGCAGGCGGTGGCCTACCGGCAGCTGTCGCTGATTCTCCGCCGCCCGCCCGGCCGCGAGGCCTACCCGGGCGACGTGTTCTACCTCCACAGCCGCCTGCTGGAGCGCGCCGCGAAGATCTCCGAGGACCCGGCGATGGCCAAGCTCGACCCGCGCATCAAGAAGCCGGGCGGCTCGCTCACCGCGCTCCCGATCATCGAGACCCAGGCCGGCGACGTCTCCGCCTACATCCCGACCAACGTCATCTCGATCACCGACGGGCAGATCTACCTGACCTCCGACCTGTTCTACGCCAACGTCCGGCCCGCGCTCGACGTCGGCATCAGCGTCAGCCGCGTGGGCGGCAACGCGCAGATCAAGGCGATGAAGCAGGTGGCCGGCCCGCTCCGCCTGACGCTGGCGCAGTACCGGGAGCTCGAGGCCTTCGCCCAGTTCGGCTCGGACCTGGACGCCGCCACCCAGAAGCAGCTGGCCCGCGGCTCCCGGACGGTCGAGGTGCTCAAGCAGAAGCAGTACAGCCCGATGCCGGTGGAGCAGCAGGTCGCGATCATCTACGCCGTGACCAACGGCTACCTGGACGACCTCGACGTCAGCCTGATCCGCAAGTGGGAGGCGGACTTCCTGGAATACCTGCGGAGCGCGCAGGCCGCGCTGCTCGACGGGATCCGGACCAAGAAGGCGCTCGACGACGACCTGACCAAGAAGCTCAAGGCCGAGATCGAGCTGTTCAAGTCGATGTTCAAGGCGGAGTAGGGCGCCGTGGCCAAGTCCCGCGCGCTCAAGGGGCGGATCCGGTCCGTCCAGAACACCCGGAAGATCACCCGGACCATGGAGCTGGTGAGCGCCTCGAAGCTGAAGCGCGCCACCGACCGGGTGGTGGCGGCCCGGCCCTATACCAAGGCGCTGACCGAGGTTATCGCCGACCTCGTGACGCCGGAGCTGGTCGAGCGCTTCCCGCTGCTGCGCCGTCCCGCCACGCCCGACAAGGGCGGCCCTGCCCGGGCGGCGGTGCTGCTGATCACGTCGAACCGCGGCCTGGCGGGCGGGTTCAATTCCAACCTGATCAAGGAAGCCCGCCGTCGGATCGAGGCCCTGGAGCGGGCCGGCTACACCGTGGACCTGCACGCGGTGGGCAAGAAGGGCATCGGCTACTTCCGGTATCTCGGTCGCACCCTGGCCAGCCAGCGGCTGGACATCGGCGACAAGCCGACCGCCGAGCACGCCGCCGAGCTGGTCGCCGGGCCCATGGCCGCGTTCGAGGCCGGCGAGCTCGGCGTGTTCGAGATCGTCGCGGCCCGGTTCCAGAGCGCGATCTCGACGCCCCCGGTCACCGTGACGGTACTGCCGATTGCCCCGCCCGAGGCCGCCAAGGCCGGCCCCAGGCCTGATTTCATCCTGAAGCCCGCCGCCGACGCGATCCTCGAGCAGCTGCTGCCGCTCTACGTCCGGAACCTGGCGTACCGCGCCCTGGTCGAGACCGCGGCCGGCGAGCACGGCGCGCGGCGCAGCGCCATGAAGAACGCGACCGACAACGCGGGCGAGATCATCCAGATCCTCACCCGGACCTACAACCGCCAGCGCCAGGCGGCGATCACGCAGGAAATCGCCGAGATCGTCGGCGGCGCCTCGGCCTTACAGGGATAGGCGGAAGGGGCGGAAGCGGCGGACAGGGCGGTCAACGTCCGTCCCTCCCGCCATCCCGCCCCTCCCGCCTAGAGACAACCGAACCGGAAGAGAGACAAGGAACAGAACATGGCCACCGCAAGCGCAGCGCAGCAGACCGGCAGGATCGTTCAGGTCATCGGACCGGTGCTCGACGTCGAGTTCGAGCCGGGCCAGCTGCCGGAGATCTACAACGCCCTGCTGGTCGAGGACCCGACCGCGGCGCACCCGGTGCACCTGGTGGCCGAGGTGCAGCAGCACATCGGCCAGAACCAGGTCCGCGCCGTCGCGATGACCAGCACCGACGGTGTGATCCGCGGCATGACGGTGGTCGATACCGGCCGGGCGATCAGCGCCCCCGTGGGCGACATCGCGCTGGGGCGGATCCTGAACGTCCTGGGCAACCCGGTGGACGGCGGTGCCCCGATTCCCGACAGCACCGAGCGGTGGCCGATTCACCGGCCGACCCCGAAGTTCGTGGACGTCGAGTCCAAGACCGAGGTCTTCGAGACCGGCATCAAGGTCATCGACCTGATCGCGCCCTTCGTGAAGGGCGGCAAGATCGGCCTCTTCGGCGGCGCGGGCGTCGGCAAGACCGTCGTGATCATGGAGCTGATCAACAACGTGCAGAAGGGCCACGGCGGGAAGTCGGTCTTCTGCGGTGTGGGCGAGCGGACCCGCGAGGGGAACGACCTCTACCTCGAAATGAAGGAAAGCGGCGTCCTGGGAAGCTGCGCCCTGATCTACGGCCAGATGAACGAGCCGCCGGGGGCCCGCCTCCGGGTCGGCCTGACCGGCCTGACCATCGCCGAGTACTTCCGCGACGTCGAGGGCCAGGACGTGCTCCTGTTCATCGACAACATCTTCCGGTTCACCCAGGCCGGCTCCGAGGTCTCGGCGCTGCTGGGCCGGATGCCCAGCGCGGTGGGCTACCAGCCCACGCTGGCCACCGAGATGGGGGACCTGCAGGAGCGGATCACCTCCACCAAGGATGGCTCGATCACCTCGGTGCAGGCGATCTACGTCCCGGCCGACGACCTGACCGACCCGGCGCCGGCCACCGCATTCGCCCACCTCGACGCGACGGTTGTGCTCTCCCGCTCGATCGCGGAGCTGGGTATCTACCCCGCGGTGGACCCGCTCGACAGCGCCAGCCGGATCCTGTCCCCCCAGTTCCTGGGCGACCGGCACTACAACGTGGCCATCGGCGTCCAGCGGACTCTGCAGCGCTACAAGGCGCTCCAGGACATCATCGCGATCCTCGGCATGGACGAACTGAGCGAGGAGGACAAGCTGGTCGTGGCCCGCGCCCGCCGGCTCCAGCGCTTCCTCTCCCAGCCGTTCTTCGTCGCCGAGCAGTTCACCGGCTTCCCGGGCAAGTACGTCAAGCTCGAGGACACGATCAGCAGCTTCGAGCGGGTGCTCTCCGGTGAGTTCGACCAGCTGCCCGAGCAGGCCTTCTACATGGTCGGCGCGATCGACGAAGTGGTCGAGAAGGCCAAGAAGCTGGCGAGCGCGTGATGCACGTCACCGTCATCTCCCCCTCGGCCGCCATCTTTGATGGCGAGGCGGCGTCCGTGATCGCGCCCGCCTACGACGGTCAGGTGGGCATCCTGCCCAACCACGCGCCGTTCATGACGTTACTGGGCGAAGGCACGCTCCAGGTCCGCGCGGCGGGTGCCGAGCACCGTTACCGAGTGAAGGGCGGATTCCTTCAGGCTGTCCATAATTCGGTCCGCGTGGTCGCGGAACAAATCTCCAACGAGGATCCCATACATGCGCGCTAGGTTGCTCCCGACGGTCGCCGCGGCACTCCTCCTCATCCCGGGCGGCGCGGCTGTCGCCCAGTCCACCGCGACGGCGGTCTTCGAAGCGCCCTATCGTGCGTTCACCAACTACGAGCTGGGCGGCTACCTCACCTGGCCGAGCGGCGAGGACTGGGCGCTGCAGGGATTCTATCGCTGGGGCTGGGGCAAGAACGACATCGGGCTGATCGGTGGTGCGGTACAGACCAGCGGCGGGACCAGCGGTTCACTCGGTGCCGACTTCCGCGCCCGGGTCGTCACCCACTCGAAGAACTTTCCGCTTGACGGGGCGCTGACCCTCGGGTTCGGCAGCCAGTTCGGGAACGGCAACTCCACCGAGTTCTTCGTCCCGATCGGCATCTCGCTGGGTCGTCGCCTGCTGCTCGAGGGGTCCAACATCAGTTTCGTGCCCTACGCCCAGCCGGTGCTGACGCCGACCTTCGGTGACAACGGGGACCTCCTCTTCACTCTCGGTCTCGGCGTCGACGTGCAGATCAGCAAGGCCGTCGATCTCCGGTTCACCGCCGGCGTCGGCGACCTCGACGGCATCGGCTTCGGCGTCGCCTGGACCCGCTGACCCGCTGCTCCTCAGCGACCGCGACCCTCCGCGCCCTCCCGGGCTGGAGGGTCGCTTGGTTTACCCCACGATTGACGCCGCCCTTGGCGCCGCGGTAGCTTGCGGCCCGCCGTGCATTCCCGAGGAGGGTTGAGATGAGTCTGGTTTCGAAAGGCGCGGGCGTCGCCCTGGCCGCGCTGATGGTGGCGCTGTCCAGCGCCGACGCGCAGGCCATCGGGTTGCCCGTGATCAACAGCGGGATCCCGGCCGGCATCGGCGTCGCGGGTGACGTCGGCTTCGCCAACAACGCCTACGGCGCGGGGACCGGGTACGGGCTCACCGGGCAGATCGGCTTCGGCCGTCTCGGAGCCACCGCGACCCTCGGGACGTTCAATCCCGATGGGAGCACCTCGGCCCACAATACCTGGGGGGCCACCGGCAACTTCAAGCTCTTCGGGAGCGCGCTGAGCCCGCTGTCGATTACGGCGCAGGCTGGCTACGGCCACGGCGAACTCGCGAGCACCACCGTCAATCACTACCCGCTCGGCGTCGGCGTGGTTCTGGCGATTCCGATTCCCGGGTTCTCCCTCAAGGCCTGGGTGGCGCCGCGGGCCGACATCCTGCACCTCGACGCCACCAGCACCACCTCCGGCACCACCTACGACGACTTCGGCATCAGCGGCGGGTTCGATTTCAGCCTCATGATGGGCCTCGGATTCCGGGTGACCTACGACTGGGTCGACCGGAACAACGCCTATCCGAGCATCTGGGGGCTGGGGGCGCGGTGGGTCTTCCGGGTGCCGGGCCTGTGAGGGCGCGTCTCCTGCCGGCCGTTGTGATGATCCTGGCGCTGCCCCTGGCCGGCTGCGCGATGACGTTCGACGCCACCTCGCTCGGCATGCCGGTCAACATGGCGTCGTCGGCCGCCGCTCCCGCGCAGGGCCAGAAGTTCAGTGTGAACACGACCGCGACCTGGATGTTCTGGGGCGCGGTGCCGATCAACACACCGTCGCTGAAGAAGGTGCTGGCCCGCCAGCTCGGGGGCGGGCAGGGTGTGGCGGACGTGAAGATCAAGGTCAGCAGCGGGTTGGGTGGTGTGCTCTTCTCGATCCTTACCCTCGGTGTCATCATCCCGCGAACCGTGCATTTCGAAGGGGTCATCACCGGGGGCGCGCCGGCCGCTACCGCGCCCTAGCCTTCTCCACCAGCCGTTCAACCAGCGCGGCCGTTCGATCGGCCGCGCCCGCACCGGCCCGGACCACCGCCAGGGCCCGGGCGCCCCGCCCGGCCCGCTCCGGCTCGTCGCCCAGCCACTTCTCCCAGGTCATCGCGAGCTCCTCGGCCGTTTCGGTCGTACCCAGTTCCTCGAGCGCCACCGCCCCTCCTCCTGCGAGCAGGAGGCCGGCGTCGCGGCTCTCGGTCCACCGTGGGCCGAAGAGCACCGGTCGGCCCCAGGCCGCGGGCTCCAGCACCGAGTGGAGTCCTGCTCCGTGGAAGCCGCCGCCGACGTAGGCGATCGTGCCGGTTCCGTAGAGTGCGGCCAGCACGCCGAGCCTGTCGACCAGGAGCAGCGGCACGGCTCCCGTTGCGACCGAGAGCCGGACGGGAGCGGGGGCGCCGTGTCGTGCCGCCCGCTGCCCGATCGCTTCCAGGTGCTCGGCCGTGGGCTCGTGGGGCACCAGGATCAGGCGGGCCCGGGGGTGCCGCACGTGGAGCCGGGCGAACGCCGCCAGGAGAACCTCCTCGTCACCCGGCCAGGTCGACCCAGCGACGAGAGTCGGCGCGCCGGCGCCGAAGGTCAGCAGCGGATCGTCCGGCGCGACGGCACCGACCCGTTCCAGCACTGAATCGAATCGCGGGTCGCCGGGAACGCTGATCCGCTCTCGCGGCACGCCCAGCATCGCCAGCCGCTCGGCATCGTCGGGCGCCACGGCGCCGGCCGCGGCCACCACCCGGTATCCGGGGGCGAGCAGGGCGCGGGCGGGCCACCGCAGGCGCCCGCTGCCTGGGCGGACGGTCGCGGCGATGAGCCCCACCGGCACACCGCGCCCGGCCGCCTGGCAGGCCAGTTCCGGCCAGAGATCGAGCTTGCTGAAGACCAGCGCGTCCGGCCGGAGGGCGTCGAGCAGGGCCCGGGCGGCGCCCGCGAGGTCGTAGGGGAGGTAGTCCGCGACGTCCACGTCGAGCCGGCTGGCGAGCGATTCCGCCGAGGGGCTGAAATGGGTATAGGCGAGCTGCCAGTCGGGGTGCAGTCGGCGGAGGCGGCGCAGCACCGCCTCGGCCTGGAGTCCCTCGCCCACCGAGGGGGCGTGGAACCAGGCCAGGGGGCGCGCCGGGTCACGATGGGCGCGCGCCCAGGCCTCGAGGCGGGCCGTCGCCGCGACGCGGCCCCGGTGTCCCCGCCCGAACTTGGTGTCCAGCGCGGCCGCCGCGGGGGCCGCCAGCCGGGCCAGCCCGACCGCCGACCGATAGAGGAGTGAAGTGCCCGGCATCCGCGCCAATGTCATCGGGCCCCGGGCTCCCGTCAACGGGTTATTCTTGGATCATGCCGCCCGCCACCGCTTCCTACTGGCGCGTCAGTCGCGCCCCGCGCTACAGCCTCACCTTCGTTGCTCCCCTGCTCGTGCTCTATGAGCTCCTGGCGTTCGCCCTGACCCACGATGCCATCGAGGGCGTCCGCAACGGGGCGGATGTCCTGCTCAAGAGCGTGTTCGTGCTGGTCGGAGGGCGGTACGGCGTTGCCACATTCGGCGCCGTGCTGATCGGCACCGGGAGCTATCTCATCTGGCGTGACCGGCGGCGAAGCGCGCCGCTGCAGGGCCGTGTCTTCGTCGGGATGGCGGTCGAGGTGGTCATCTACGCCGCGCTGTTCGGCGCCGTCGTGGGCTCGCTGACCACGCTGCTCTTGCGCGGTCCTTCGCTCCTGGCGCTGGCGCCGCAGGGGGCCGCGCGGCTGGACTTGCCGACGCAGCTCATGGTCTCGCTCGGGGCGGGGATCTACGAGGAACTGCTGTTCCGGGTTCTGCTGGTCGGGGCCCTGGCCCGGCTGGGGACGGTCGTCTTCGGCTGGAAGCCGTTCTGGGCCGGGGTCGGCGCCACGATCGCCGGCGCCCTGATCTTTTCCGCCTTCCACTACATCGGCCCGCTGGGTGACACCCTCGAGCTCCAGTCGTTCCTGTACCGGACCGTCGCGGGCATCATGCTCAGCGCGCTCTACCTGACCCGGGGTTTCGGTATCACGGCGTGGACCCACGCCCTGTACGACGTGATCCTCTCACTCGGCCTGCCGGTGCTTCACTTCCTGGTCGTCTTCTCCGCGTAGATCGAATCCAGGATCTGCTCCCAGACACTGGGCGGCTGGAAGCCGGGCAGCAGGCCGCCCTCGATGTAGAACGTCGGGGTGCTGGCGGCGCCCGCGCGCGAGGCGCCGAGGGCGTCGGCCTGCACCACCGCTCGCATCACGCCGGACGTGAGGCAGGTGGTCAGCGTGTCCTTCTGGAGGCCGGCGGAATCCGCGAAGGTGATCAGGAACGGGGCCGGATCCTTGAGCGGCCCCCACTTCTCCTGGTAGAGGTAGAGCAGGTCGTGAATCCGCCAGAAGGCCCCTTCCTTCGCCGCGCACATCGCGAACTCGGCGGCCGCCGCGGCGTTGGGATGGATCTGGGTCAGCGGAAAGTTGATGAACGTCCAGCGGACCTTGCCCGTTTCCACGTATTCCTTGAGCAGGGTCGGCCAGGTCTCGAGGGCGTGGCGGCGGCACCAGGGGCACTGGAAGTCCGACATTTCGTACACCACGATGGGCGCCGTCGATGACCCCATGGACCGGGCCGCGAGCAGTGGGTCCTGGGCCCGGAGCGCCGGCGCCAGCGCCAGCAGGGTTATCAATCCGGCGGCGATCCTCATGGACACCTCGTCGAATAGCAGGGGCGAAGCCGCCCGTTCGCGGGCGCCAGCACGACGCTGTCGCCGGTGACCTTCAGGTTCCAGTACCACCCCGCGTACGGATTGCCGACCTGCGGGGCGCGGGTATAGACCCACCACTCGCCCTGCGCCAGGTGCAGCCGCACCGTGCCATCGGCCCCCGTCTGGGCATGCAGGGGACGCCGGCCAAGCTGTCGCGCGCGGGCCGCGGTCAGGCTGTCGTACGACCGGAGGGTGCTATCTTCCCACCGGGTGACGGCCAGGCGGAGACGCCCAAGGCGCGGTCCCACCTCGTGCTCGGCTGCCGAGAGCGTTTCCTCGGCCTTCGCGGTGCGCTGGTCGGCCCGGCCCAGTGAATCGGCCAGGATCGCGAAGGTCCGGTAGCCGGTACGATAGGCGGGGCTGTTGCGCGGCTCCTGTTCCAGCCGGGCCCGCAGTCGGGCGAGGGTGTCACGGAGCGCCGCGGCGTGCGTTTCCGCCCGCAAGAGGTCGTTGAACGGGGCCCGCACCAGGGCGAAGAGGCTGTCGAGCGCCGCCGTGTCCGGGCGGGCGCTTCCGGCCGCCGACTCGAGGGTGGCCAGGAGGCTGTCCCGGTCATAGGGCAGCGCCACGATCGGCAGCCGCCCCAGGGGCGTCAGGCGGCCATCCAGATTGGGCACCTGGACCCGGATCGTCGTCTCGTGCCGGCCGCAGGCGGCCGCCACGAGGAAAATCAACCAGACTCCGCGCCGGAGTCGCCGGCCGGTGGATCGTATTGAACGCATGAAGGCCGCGAAACTTACGGGGATCACCGTTGTCCTACAACTCGCGCTCGCCGCGCTCCTCCCGGCCCAGGAGAGCGGCATCGCGAAGCTCTTCCCCGCGCAGCCATCGGGCTACCTGACCGACGCGGCCGGGGTCGTGGACCCCGCGTCCGCGGCCACCATCGACTCCATCGCCCAGCGGCTCAGGGCCACGACCGGCGCGGAACTCGCCGTGGTCACCCTTCCTGCCATCGATCCGTATCCGGCATCGGACGTCGCACTCGCCATCGGCCGGGCCTGGGGGGTCGGCGCCAAGGCGGAGATCGGCGAACAACGTCGCAACGCCGGTATCGTGCTGCTCCTAGTTCCCCGGAGCGAGAAGCAGCGCGGCTACGTCTACATCGCGACCGGCCGGGGCGTCGAGGGGATCATCACCGACGCCATCGCGGGGCGGGTGCAGGACGAGATGCTACCGTCCCTCCGGAACGGCCAGTGGGGTCCCGCCCTCCTGATCGGCGTGGGCCGCCTCTCCACGCTGCTGCGCCAGGGCTTCGGCGTCGCCGATTCCACTGATGTCGTGCCGGAGAACGGCACGGGCGAGTCCGGCGGGCCGCCCGTCTTCGTCATCCTGCTGATCATCTTCATCATCGTCATGATGGCCATCGCGCGCGCGGGCCGGGGCGGCCCTGGTGGCCGCCGCGGCATATATTGGGGCGGTGGCAGTGGCTGGGGCGGGGGATTCGGAGGCGGTTTTGGCGGCGGCGGCGGCGGCTTTGGCGGCTTTGGCGGTGGCGGCGGGTTCAGTGGCGGTGGCGCCGGGAGGAGTTTCTAGCATGCACCCCACCGTGACGCGGGTGATCGATCCCCTGATGAGCGGGCTGGACGCCGCCCTCGGCGACCGCTACGCCCTCCTGCTCTTCGGCTCGGCGGCCCGCGAGGACTTCGTGCCGGGCTTCTCGGATCTCAACCTCCTGCTGGTGGCCGAGCGACTCGACCCCGTCGTCCTGCGCGCACTCTCCCCGGTCCTCGCCCGGTGGCGCAAGACCGGCAATCCTCCCCCGCTGCTGCTCACGGTCGAGGAGCTGGCACGGTCAGCGGACGCCTTTCCCCTGGAAATCCACGACCTCATCGCCGCCCACGTGGTCCTGCGGGGCCGCGACCCGCTGGCCGGGCTGAAGGTGCAGGCCGCCGACCTGCGATGGGCGCTCGAGCGCGACGCCCGGGGCAAGCTGCTCCGCCTGCGCCAGGGGTACGCCGAAGCGGCCGGCAATGCGTCTGCCGTGACGGCGCTGGCGAGGCTGAGCGTGGGCGGCGTCCTCCTCCTGCTCAGGGCTGGGTTGGCCCTCGGCGGCACTGCGGTGCCCGCGGCACCTCCAGCGATGATGGAAGCCGCGGGCCGGCAGCTGGGATTCGACCCGGCCCCGCTGATGGAGGTCGCCGGGCAGCGATCCAATCCCAGGTGGCGCTGTACGCCGGAATGCTTCGAATCGTACCTGGCAATCGTGGAGCGGATGGTCCGCTTCCTGGATGAACTAAACACGGGAGAGCAGTGATGCGACGGACGATCGTGGGCCGGCTCGCGCTGGTGGCGGCCGTGGCCGGGCTGACCGGCTGTGGCTACAACCGGATGCAGTCGATGGACGAGCAGATCAACCGGGCCAAGGCGGACATCTCCACCCAGCTCCAGCGGCGGGCCGACCTGATCCCCAACCTGGTGAACACCGTGAAGGGGGTCACCAAGCAGGAGGATACGGTCTTCATCGCGATCGCCGAGGCCCGCAGTCGGCTGAACGGCGCGGTACAGTCCGGCGACCCGCGCCAGATGGCCGAGGCCAACGCCGCGCTGACGGCTCCACTGGGACGCCTGCTGGCGATCGCCGAGGCCTATCCGGAGCTCAAGTCGAGCGCGAATTTCCAGGCGCTGCAGGATGAATTGACGGGCACCGAGAACCGGATCGCCGTGGCCCGGCAGGACTACAACGGAGCGGTCAAGGAATACAATGCATTCATTCGCACCTTCCCCTACAACCTGACGGCGAAGATGTTCGGGATGGGGACGCCGCGTGATTACTTCGAGGCGGCGGCGGGAGCGGCGGAGGCGCCGAAGGTGCAGTTCTAGAGGACCCAGCTCGCAGTACCCGGAACAACGAAGCCCGTCGATTGCTCGACGGGCTTTTCGTTGTTCCTGCGGCGCTTCATGCCCCCCGTCAGTCGACGATCGCGTCCGGGAGCACGTAACGAAGCGGATCGACGGGCTTGCCGTTGACGTGCACTTCGTAGTGCAGGTGCGGGCCGGTCGCGAGGCCGGTATCGCCCACCAGGGCGACATCCTCACCACGGCGAACCCGCTGGCCGACCCGGACCAGGATCTTCGAGGCGTGGGCGAACCGGGTCACGATGCCGTAGCCATGGTCGATCTCGACCGTGTTGCCGTAGCCGGTGACCCAGCCGGTCGCGATCACGACGCCGTCGGCCGGGGCCTCGATCGGCGTCCCCATCGGAGCCGCGACGTCGATCCCTTCATGCGGGCGGTTGACATGGAGGATGGGGTGGAGCCGCATCGAGCTGAACGCGCTCGAGAGCCAGCCCGGCGTCGGCATGATGGACGGCATGGCGGCCAGGCGCTCGCGGTGCACCGAGAGGCTCTCGGCCGCCTGGTGGAACGAGGTCGCCAGCAGGTTGGCACGACGGATCAGGGCATCGAGATCCACCCGGATGTCCGAGGTGCGCCGCTCCAGCACGCTGCTGGTGGTGGGCAGGCCGGTCGCCGGAGCGGGCCCGCCAATGCCTGCCTGCTGCACGGCGGGGTCGTTGGGCTCGAGATCGGCCAGCAGGCGGATCCTCGTGTCGTGGGCGGCGATCACCCGGACGGTATCGTCGAGGGTGGCCAGCTTGCCGTGCAGGCGTCCGATCTCCTCCGCCAGACGGGCATTTTCCCGCTCGACCCGGTCGGCCCGGGACAGGTCGACCGTGCGCGAGATCGTGGCGTAGCCCAGGATCAGCGCCAGCAGCAGGAACACGACACCCAACCCCGCCACGAGGCGCACCAAGCTCCGGGAAACCTCGATCGCTCTCGAGGCTCCCGAACCAGGCGGCACCAGGACGATTCTCCAGCGGGGTTCGGACATTGGGACTCCGGTCAGGGGCCGCACCAGTGGTGTGGCGGCGCGGTATAATGCCCCCCGGCCAGGGGGGTGTCAAGATCCATCAAGACACGTCCAAATTGTTGACTGTCAAATATTTCGCTGCGGTTGGAGGGCCAGGTTTCGGCTCATAACGGGGGCTCGCGGAGACTCACTGGACCGGGGAGATCCAGCGCCCTCCCGGCGGTCAGGCCGGTGCCGCGGGGAG
>Ga0209048_10004778_pt1 | contig 12932 bp, 11 predicted proteins | sample FrelakmetCRP12CR_FD_187146 | JGI IMG/M metagenome (GOLD analysis project Ga0209048, IMG submission 187146) | Freshwater lake sediment microbial communities from the University of Notre Dame, USA, for methane emissions studies - CRP12 CR (SPAdes)... | ecosystem: Environmental > Aquatic >... | reverse complement strand
TCCCTCCGCTGCCAAGCGTTTCAGGATGTCGGCAAGGCAAAAAGGTGAGGAGGCTGTGGCTGCGGCTCCCATCTGCATGGTTATCGATAGTTGCTTTTTTCAGTTTTTTTCGCTTGTTTGCCTGATCTTTCGTGCGCTGCTCTTTCGCTTTGGATCATTTCTTTTGCCTTGTACAAGTCGGCCAGCACGGAGCTAACATAATTTTCCAACTCCTCCAAAGTGCTGTTGCGCGACGCAAACCGCAACAATATATCACCAACGATATCTTTGTTCTCCATTGAATGATTCTGAAAAAGAGAAAAAAAAATTCAGATGGCGGCTGACCGAATTTAAAGGAAACAATCTTGGGCGCTCTTTTTTATTGTGGCTTGATGGGAATATCCATGAATATTGGATAATGATCGCTTCCGATCGTTTGAACCACATACATGACAAGGTGTTGAAATTGGGGTGGAACAATGAAATAATCTATGACACTTTCCGAAAACATTCCTGTCATTTCATTATTTGCCGAATTCAATTCTCCTTGGCCAAGGGTTTTGGCAGCAGCGCTTTGATTTTTGCCTACAAAAGCGATTAAAGGCACACGGAAGGGATAAACGAGTGTCAGGAGTCGGTTCATATTAAATTCCGCGTCAGCATTGATATTCATATCACCAGCAATCAGAGCCTGTTCATTTTTGCTTTTCATTATTTCCATGATCATTTCTGATTGTCTATGTTGAATACCTGGGCGAAAACGGTGTCTTGCACCGACCGCTGCAAGCTTATCATCCATATCAAATTTACCGTATTTTGTATTGAACTTATCGGCCTGGCCAGTCCACCAAAAATCTTCTTTTTGTTCCAGTTGAGTGTTGTATACCGTTGTTAACGGTGTCCCGTTAATGTTAATCTTTGTTCTCATCACAATTCGTTCACTATTGAGTTGGTACACGTCTGTTTCCACAATTTGATATTTAGAAAATGTCGCCAGTGCCAACATATAATATGGTCCTGTGCGAAGTTCTTCGATGGTGTCTTCGAGGGCACAAAATGGATAGCCCGCATCTCTAAATGCTTCAACAACAACTGTGAAGGCGATTCTTGTAAAATCGTTTTTGGTTTTTGGAGGACTTGAAAACCAAGGGACCACTTCCTGCAGCATGACAATGTCGGGATTAACTGCTTTAATCACGGTCAATGCATGATCAATTTTCCGACCCACAACCGACGTATCAACTTGTGATGTGAGCGGGTCGTTTAGGCCCTTGGGACACGGATTATGCCAATTATGCACGTTGTATGACAAAACTCGAACAGCATCCACACTTTTTACGGGCAAAAGGATATCTTCAACTGTTGGAACTTGACAAAACCGCCTTACGCGATCATACGTGCTATCATCGGTATTCAATGGCTTTTTCCAATCCACATAAGATTCGCCTTGATACGCGTAAAATGCATCATTGGGGGGAAGTGGTGCAAATGTTTTGAATATGCTCAGGTCATTCTTGGTTTGTTCGCAATGCTCATCGATGCAGTATGGTCGCTCAAGATTGAGACGCTTGTTGCGCATGTGCGGCTCTGGAGCATCGGCTATGGCATAGCGACTGCGCAACACTTGATATTGGCCAGGAATTTGTTCTAGCAAATCGAAATAAACTTGGAGTTCGGCCAAATATTGTTGAGGCGAAACGACAACTGTGCTGTGACTTTTACCTTGCTTGTACTGAGTGCTTTTTTGATTCGCTTTTGCTTGAATCAAACCCCCAAAAACAATTGCCTCGGAGGCTACCGTTGCTGAACCTACAAACACAACTTTGTGAAACCAAGGACTTCCTGGGCGCTGGTTTTCCTCGTTGAGTTTATTTGCAATATCTTCTCCAGTTGTGTTGAATTCTGGAATAATTTCTTTGTAATAGCGAAGCCATGCCGGAAACAAAATCTTTTGAACATGGTCAAATTCCACATTTTGGCCAATATGCAACTGCAACAGGGCTCCCGGAAAAGTCAGATCTTGTAGGCTTTCCATTCCCCCACAGGGATTTTCGGCAAGCGTTTGCACTTGTTTCGCAAAATTTGTGTTTACAAGATCGGTCCAGGCCAGATCGGGTTCGTTTTCAACGGCAGAAATGAAACGCTGAATCGCTTCTTTACGAAAGCGCAAGGCATCAACCTGCATTCGAGTGCGAGCGAGAGTGTATTCTTTCGGATTGGTTGTGTCCAAAACCCAAGGCCCTAATTCTTTGCCACTATTTAAGGTCAGAAATACCGGGAACTGTGCAAAATGACCGCCATACCAGCCACGCATTCCTCTCCAAAAATCCTCTTTCATAATCAGTGAAACTTCTCCATAATTCATGTCCAATCCATAGCGAAATTGAATCCCTTCACCGCAAATAACGGGACGATCGTCGTCATCGGATAGGCATCCGCGCAGATTCTTAAAAGGGCCAAGCACCATTTTAATACCAGAAACAATGGGCGTCCGATGTGTCCACAGGAGTTTTGTGTATTCGCCCTGTTTGCATAAGCGCTCCGCTTGTTCTTCAAGTTCGATGACTCTTCCTCGTTTTGGTGCAACAGCACTAGACGGAGTCTCTTCTCTTTCTTCTCGCTTAGCTTTCAGTCCTTTCGATCTTGAGGTTCTTTTCGGTCCTCTTTGCGCAGATGGTTCTTCCTCCGTTGCAAAGGTTGTTCGCCTTTGCTTGGTTTTGCTTGCTCGGGCAGGGACCTCCTCTTCCTTCTCCGCTCGCCTTGGCTTGGGAGCGGTGGATCGTTCTCGCTTTTTGGAGCTCACTGATTCTGACGTGTTTTGAGAAGGAGGCAAATAAGATCTGCCCCTTGTCACGACTCCTTCTTGAAACATGTTTCCTGTAAGGAAATCAAAAAGATTTTTTTTTTGCAACGTTTCATTTGGACTCGCTGCCAGTCTGCCGATGCGTTTCGCTGCATTTAACGGGGGTGGCCTTGTACTTGTAGCACACACCGGACTTATCAACGTACATAACTTTGCCCGCGTTTTCCAGGGTCGGATATTTGTAAACCACGGTCGGCAACGGTGCAAAGGTGTAAGCCAAGAGAAAGCCAAGTCCGAGTGCAATCCAAAAAGCCAAATTCTCGAAAACGTTATCGAACATTTTTTTTTTTTTTCGTTTAAGGTGAGATTCAAAGAAAAAAAAATTTTCTTATCTGGTACTTGCAAAGAAAAAGCGAAAATGTATTGTAATTCTGAGTCCGATGCAATTATCTATGACATCGATCAACTCAAACAGCAAAAACGGCAGCAACCTTTTGACAGAACCATCGCTGCCAAATTGGATCGTGCCGAAAATGCACTCAGAGCGCTCCGCTGCAAATATGACAATGCGCGATCCATGAAAGAAGGCACCATGTATTTGCTTGATCCAAGCCAAGATGACTATCCCGATGGCAGTCAACCTGGAGCGACAGCAGGTCCGGCAGAAATCGCCTATCGCATTAATCCAAACATCAACGACAATTTCAGCAAGGCAGAAGAGCAATACACGTTGGAGCCAGGCAGTGCGAACATCGTTCGTCGCAAACAGGATTTGGCTGAACGTCGCAAACTGCGCATTTATCCTCATATGTTCAATGGCGAGGACGTGTTGCGGCGCGATCGTGCCCGACAAGAACAGCAACGCTTGCAACCAAACTGTGGCGGAGTTGAATACCCAATCCCAATGTATTTTCAGCTCAGATCGCTTCAAGAGCCCCCAACCAAGCAAGGCAAAAACTTGGATTACGATATGCGTCTACGCACATGCCAATCCGGGTTACCCATATCCAACTCCAATGACATGGAGATGTATCAACGGCAACCCGCAACTCCGATGACCCCGAACAAGAGCACGACGATAACGAATACATCGATTTGCGGAGGCACTCAAATAAACCGCGCCATTGTCCAGCAATTATTGGAGCGCGATCACAACACGCTGATCACCAACAGGGTTCAGATTTCACCAACCACATCCAAGACGCCGGATTACACGTGTCAACAAGTCAACCGCCAAAGACAACAAGAGGCTGCGGTGAGAGTGCAACCCAAAATGTGGTACAATCCCACCGCCTACCAAGTCGAGACAATCGTTGGCAATGGCTGCCATGCATCAAAGCGTCCCATGGTATCGCAGACCATGTCGGAAAAGTTTATTTTCGACAATGACGTGAATTTGAGGCCTCTGGACAATCCCAAATACCCAAACAGCGGCGACATAGCTTCGGGCTTCTTCGAGTTGGGCCCAGCCATTCCTCCCCCGAACCCGCTGCTCTTGAGTGATATTCCAGCCAGTCTGCTCATGTATGAGCAAGCCCTATCGGGCGCCAAAAGTGATGCAAGGCTCGCCGCGGAAAGTTTTGATGGAAGCGTACCCGCAACCGAGAGGAGCGAGAGGACCGAGAACACACCAGGTCCATTTACTTTGGCTGCCTCAGTGTTTGGACAACAAGTTGGCACAGGACTTGGGCCGAGCACTACCCGACAACTGACGACCACCACCCGACAACCGTCAACCTCGCCAACGGCACCTTTGCCAACGACGGCACCTTTGCCGACTCACGAATTCCAGGTGGCACGGAGCGCTGAGGAACTGCAACTCAAGCAGCATATTCAACTGACCATCGACCAACAGCGCCAAGCCCTCATGGAAATTAGCGATTTGCGCCACCTCATTGCTGGTTTGCAGCAACGCCTGGTCGAAAACCGCGCCCTCAGTGATGTGTTCGGCACGGCCGGTGCCTCAGAAAACATGGACAAGGCGACGGCAGCCATAAGTCAGCTGCGCAGCATTATTCATCTTGTGCAGTCTCGTCGAAACAACGCCCTGACACAACTCAAGCTCATGTTGACGGATCAAGAGTTTGGGCAATTCCAAACAGCGCTGGCGAATGCGGTGAGACTCATGGAAGTGCAGGTCAAGCAGTATCACGAGCAGCCGCCGGACGATGAAATCGAGGCCTTTGCTGAGTCGCATTTCGGTGGGGACGGCTACATCATGAAAAAAGGATTCTACGACGGGCCCAGCCTGAACAGGCCGCTGAGATCGTTGAAAATTGGGCGCAACGTGCAAGTGAAACTCTATGAGCGGCCCAACCGCCAGGGGAAAACCATCACCTACGTCGGACCGCGTCGCGTTGTGCGCTTGCCAGTCTTGTGGGACAATGCGGTTAGCGGCATCGAAATCTTGCCCAAAATGGGACCTGTTGTTGATTGTTGGGATGCGCCCTTTTATCAGGGCGGGCGTGTTCGTTTGCCAGAAGGGAAGTTTGACTATCCTGATGTGGGCGGCATTCAGTCCGGACGTCTTGCGAGCATATCGATCCCAGCCAATCTCGAAGTGACCTTCTTTAGTCGTCCCAAGTTTCAAGGTGAGCGCATCAAATTCATCGGGCCTCAAAAATTAGCGTTTCTACCAGTGGATTGGAATGGCAAAGTATTTGGTATCGTGGTATCGCAGCGATTTCCAGGTGAAAAATAAGTCCCCTCCAAAAAAAAATCTTCACCTTTGATACACAACAAACAAAATGGCGTCAATTGTTGGTTTCGGGAGACAACGACAAGATATCGAGTTCGGCACACTCAGCTGCAACGGAAAGATCATCATCGATGAGCAGTGCAACCTCAAGATCAAAAACATCACCGTCAAAGAGCTCACCGTGACTGGAAACATCATGGGCGGAGGAGGCGCGAGCGCTGTTTTTAGTGCTCAAAGACATGCTCTGCTCAATATTCCTTCCTTTTCGCAGACCACCATTCCCTACGATACCATTGTCGTCAACGAGGGCTTTGGTTATGACACCAACACTGGTATCGTGACCGTGTTGCAGACAGGCATTTACCAGATAAATGTGCTCACAAATTTTTTTCCACTCAATGCGACTTACATCTCGTCGACGATCAACACTTCAACGGGCGCGCAAGCTCAATTTTTCTCTCCAATCATTCCAGACGAAGCGTTGAATTCCGTGTCCCCATGTATCACAGTTTCGTTGACCGCTGGAGACACCATCTACGTTCAAGCCTTTCAGTCGGGAATGATAAGCGTTCAACTTGCACCCGACGGCAACACGAATATTTCCATCAAACAAATTTAGAGTGGGGTGTAGCTTTGTTTTTGTTTATTCGTTGGGAACACGAACTAAAATTCCAAGGTGAGAGACAAAAAAAAAAGCGAAACACAACACGCTTACTGTGAATATTGTCAATCGGATTCAACTCTGTCCATCGGTCAAATGTTTGCTTTTCGGACTGTGTCAGCGGCGCAAGCACAATGCCGTCAGCTGCCAGTTTCTCGTGCATTGCACCCAAATTGAGGCGCAGAACCTCACTTCTCGCGCTCAGTCGCTCCAAAAACCACACAACATCAGCCGGAGCTAAAAACGACAACAACAGGCGCCGAATCTGATGCCGCGCAAGCAGCACAAACAGCGCTCGGCCTTGACGATCATGGTCGCACAGAATTGCATCCAGTTGCTTGAAGAACGCGAAAATCAAACCGGGGCGTGTCTTGCCGACAATGAACTCTTCCTGATACTGCTCAAACGAGTATCCGTCGACGCACCCAGCTTTCAGATCCTTTTGACTCAACCCATATTCCAGCAAACCATGCGCGAGACAAATACGGCGCCTATCTTTTTGGGCAGTCACCGCGTTGTGTTCTTCGTCGTCCTCAACATTAGCCACGTCGGGTTGGGCAAGTAGCGGCGGTAGATGTAGAGCGTCTCTGCGCGCCACGAAGCAAACCTCGCACAATCCGTCAACACCTCCACAACCGTTATTGGCCCTCATCCCCGCCCCCTCCGCATAAATTTTTTACCCCATCGTTGCAAGATGAAGGGTTTGCCCAGTGCGCATTTTTATTTGTGGCACATACACGAGAAACGTGACACTTTTGGCAACCTGCTGCGAGACTTTTTTGGCACTGATTTGCCATATGACGAATTTCTCCGCCGCATTGATGAACAAAACGCCCAAGGACTAACACTCTTGACAAAATACATTCGCTCCCGACAAGGTGGCGGTCACATCTCTTCGCTCTTGGCATACGGCGCCAATGTAAATCAAGCGGATCGGTTTGGGAAACGACCGTTGGAGTTAGCGGTCGAGCAATCCGAACAAATTTTTGCGCATTACAATCCATACGATCCACAAATAGTTGAAGAATTGTGCGAAGCTGGAGCCATGGTAGATGATGCAATGATGTTGTTCCTCGACATTGCCGTCGGCCCAGTTTTTTCTTATGTAAAGCACATAGCCGACACTTTAATTGCACATGGAGCGCGCTTTTCTGCGGATATGGTCACCGACAAGGGAAGGTGGTGGAAAGAGCGGCATTTAACGTTGCGCAAGGGAGTTAACCGATGCGTCACCGCCTGTGCCATCATTCTCCGTTTTCGTGTTGTTGCGAAGAACAAAGATGCCAGCTGTGTGCTTGCAAAAATCCTTTGGCGTTCTCGGCGCTGGCTTTTGTGGGGCCCAGCTGAAACACGAGGCACGCAGTCCGACGTCACCACCGACAACGCTCAAGGCCATGAGTAAAAGCTTTGCTCAAGCGCCAAGAAAGCTATCGCGCGAGAGTGTGGGCTAAAATGACGCGTGGCCCAGTCGCGCCCAGCGATGGCGATGGCTTCGAAGTCAATCTTCCGGTCGAGAATGTCCTGTGCGAGCTGTTTCAGATACTCAGGCTGATCCAGGCGCAAGCCAATGTAGTGCACCATGTTCTTGGGTTCCTGTTCAGCGCCCGTTTTGAACCCGTAATATTCCATGTCCAGCGTGATGACGCAACACCCACTCTGGAATCCTTCCCACAGCATATAGGAATCCCACTGGCGAATGTCTTGGCCCTTGAAAAAGCCACCGCAGCAATCGACGAGTTGTGACGAGCAAAGGGCGCGGTAGAAATTGGGGTTGTGCCTGTTGCCCGTTTGGTAGTTCATCAGCACGTCGAACTCCTCGATATTCTTGGGGCGCTCGAACAAATCGTTAAACCGTGCTGTGACTCCAACGAGGTAAGGCGAATAGAAGCTATCCCATACTGTCTTGCGCACGTGGTGCGGCACGCGATGAGACCAAAGTATGGTTTTGTCGCGCTCTTGAAAAGGTTTCCAGTAGCGCTGACACATGTCCGAAACGCGTTGCGTGTAACCAATGGGCCAGGGCAAGACTTTGGCATACTGCTGCTTCGCCATTTCGGGTATGTAGGAGTAAAACAGATAGCTGTCGAGTTTGTTTAGCAGCGACTCTTGGTTGGTCATGGAGAGGAAACGACTGGCTATCCAATCGAAGACAAACACAGGCTTTTTCAGCCGTTTGCACAGAGCCATGCGCTCGTTTATAATCTGGTCTGGTTGCAAAAGCGCATCGAGACTTACGATTAGACATCTGACTCGTTCTGCAACAAAGGGTGTCTTGCTCAGCAGATAATCATGGTGCGGTGTTCGAGCATAGTAGTTGATGTTTGCGCCAATCTCGTGAGGAGGTTGACACAGCAAGAGTCCCTCGGCAAGGGCAACAATCTGCGGCTTGTACTTGCCCTTTTGATATCCATCCGTCAGTTCAGGTTGCAACAATTGAAAATAGAACATGTTTTCATAATCACGCAAAGCTTTTTTTTTTTTTTACCCATCGTGCGAGTAACCAAAATAATAGGGGTAACCATTGAAATTTCCATAGTCACCGTAGCGACCGTAGTAGTTGGGCGTCGGTGCGTAACCGCCGTAGTAATTTCTCCCATAGTCACGACTGTATTCCCACAGATCGGATGGCGAATAATACTCTTTCTTGGGCGTGCTGCAGCACCCCACCACCATCAAGATCGTCAACACCGCCAACAGCAACACCACCAACATTTTTTAACTCTTTAGGGCTAAGATATTATTATTTCCTTTTCAGTGCAAGACCCAGAAAACTCAATGCTCCCGTTGCAGCAATGCCAGTCGTAACAATACCAGCAATTGGCACCCAAAATGCTAATCCAACGCCTCCGAGCGCAAAACTCCCAAACACGAGCGCCCCTTTCCAATAAAAAAACTGCCTTTTTGTCTGAAGGGCCGCCGCTTGTTCAAGATGCCGCTCAGCAATGATAATGTTTTCTGACGCATGTTCGACATTGAGTGCAGAGACGTCGATTTGCTCCCCTTGTTCGTGAAGAATGAGGCTTAAGTCGCGAAAAATCTCAGCCAAGTCTGTCATTTGAGATTCTAACTCTTTCATCTCTTGGTTGCGATCCTCAATCAGTCGCCGCTGAATATCAAGATCAACTCGCAGGGGCTCTTCTTCTAATTGCTGCATGCTGTACAGGGAGGGGAAAGATTTTTTTTTTAAAAAGACTCGTTGTGGGGTCTTGGATACGTGGGATACTGAGAATACATGGGGTAGGGAGCCATGTATTGCACAGGAAACGTTGGCACATAGCCGTAGAACCAGGATGGGTCCGTTGAGGATGTTGCAAGTTGGTCCAGTGTTCCGGGGCTGGTTGCGAAAAATTCGCTCCCTTTGTTATTGAAGAACCACCAAAGAGCGAGGAAAAAAACAAGAATAATAAGGTTTGTTTTGGTCGAAAAGGACGTCATTTGTTTTTTTTTTTGTTTTTTGTTATCTTGAAGGCCAAGGATATTTTTTCCGTTGTGATTTTTTTTTTGTATGTCTCTTGTTCATTAAGGGAAAAATGTCGTGCGAATCCAAAACGCTTAAACAGTGGCAAGCCATTTGCAAAAAGCATAAACTACCGAAATGCAGTTCTTACAAACGCAAAGCGGAGCTGTGTGCATACATCGAGTCGCCTGAGCGGCCAAACTTGTTCGCGTCGCGCAGTTGCAAGGACTGGTTAAAGAAGGATTTAATTGGTTTCTGTCGTTCGGCGGGCATCCATTGCGACGCAAAAGCAACCAAGGAGCAAATGTGCAAACTTTTGTCAGCTCATTTTCGCAGCGAAGCACAGCCTTTGCCTCCCAGTATAGCGACAGGATTGCCCAAGACGTTTCAGGAGTTCAAAAGCAAAACGTGTGATGTTCCACGAGAAGGGTGGCTCGTGAGAGACTTGGAGGCCATTGCAAAAACGCTTGGTATCGCCAACCATAGCGGCAAGCGAAAAGCTCAACTGTGCAGAATGATCTCAGATTACTTTGATCAAGCTTCCCGCCGCTCGTCCAGGCCTAAAGCTCCTTCAGCTTCCCCAAAAAGACCTTCTGCGCGCCGCCGATCGGCTCGGCCCACCGGAAAGGGAGCCGCAACGATTGAGGATTTACCAGCGGACGTGTCGCGATACATTGCAGGCATGGTACCTTTGAAGAGCGTGCTTGCTTTGTGTGCGAGTAGCCCTGTGTGGGCAAAACGAGTGTGCAGCACCAAAGTTTTCTGGCAGAATTATTACCAGAATAAATTGCAAGCGCTCAAGGATGAGGGTCCATGGGGTGACATCGAATTTTTGCAGTTGGTGATTCTGAAAACGCATTACGATTTGTTGAAAAAAATGCACAAATCCGGAACGGAAAAAACAAACATGATTTTGGACCTCCCTGGCGACGCATTTGCCTATGTCCCGGTCATAATACCATCCAAAGACAACCTACAACAACAGCAGCCAAAATCCCAACAAACGCGCCCTTTCCATAATATCAAGAAGAAGCGACAAAACGACGCACCATACAAAAAGATGCTGCAGGCTCAACTGAGAGCTGCAGTCCCAGAACTCAACGTGATCTATTCCAATAATTTGCCAAGTGATGTTGAACGTAACAAACAGCTCATGAACAAGTTGCACCAAATTTTGACTTTTCTGTGATTTTTTTTTCATGCCTCATCCTCATCATCTTTTCGACCTCTTTTTGCTTTTCCAATATTTGCTGATGGTTTATTTCTACTACTACTGAATGCCTCAGCATCTTCCCGACCTCTTTTTGCTTTTCCAAGGTTTGATGATGCCAAGAATTGCGGTTCATCATCCCGCTCCACAGCTAAGGATTGAGGTTCGTCAAACGCTTCCATATCTTCCCTTAATTTTTTCATCAAAACATCATTTGCACTTGCCTTTCGCTCTCTTTTTTTGGCTCGCGATCGGGGCGGCAATCCAGCCGTGGCTGGTGGAAGCTCCGAGGGCGCATTGGCTGGGGGCAGCTCCGAGGAGGGCGGCGCGAAACGATGTTCTGCTCGCCATTCTGCTCGGTACTTTTCGCCCAAATTTTTTACCCATCCGGGTGTTTTCAGAGCTCCCTTAGCAGGATTTCGCTTCGGCTTTCTGGACAATACACGACTGGCTTGAGGCATGGCTTGAGGCTCGAGACCTGCCACGGCCTCTATCACCTCTTGTGCTGGAGGTAGCCTCTTTCCTCTTGCTGAGGCTTTTTTACTTTTTATTGATTTTCTTGGGACTTTTGCTGAAGCTTTTTTTGAGGCTTCTTGTACGACTTGGACTGCACACGTTAGTGCTGAGTAATCGTGTTGCCCTGCACGTGGACGCATGGGCAGGTGGAAAATATCACCGTTTTGACAGTCTGCTACCAAAGACGCCCCTCCACCCGTCTCGAAATCAAAAAAATTTCTGTCGTTGAGCATTGTCTCAACACTGTCCATCGACCTGGGCGGCAGTTCCATGTTGCCCTCGGTCACAATGCCTTTGACAATGAGACTGGGTCTCATACCAAAATTCCAATTGGTGGTCAAAGGATCAAAGTTCTTGATGCCATTGAAGTTGGAACCTTGATATCCGTTGCGGTGAATATGGCTTTCGATAAAGTCAATAACCTCTGACGGAATGATTGGCCAGCGTCCCGAGCGCTCTTCTTCCTTGGTGATGGGGTTTCTCACCCATTCCTCACCAAACAATCCACCGAGACCATCATGGGGGTTCTTCCATGGTTCGTTATTATTTGCTTCCCATTCAAGCCTTGCCCTCTCATCTTCTGCATCGATTTTAGCCTCGAGCATAGCATGTATTGGTTCTCGTGCTGCCCAAATGAGACCAAGAAAAGTGAAGGCGTCAAACTTATGGTTGATGCCTTGGCAAGCACCCCATTCGCAGTCCCAATGTGTGACGTGAGTGTTTTCGCAAAAGGCTGGCCCCTTAATTTGCTTTTTAGTCGTCGGATGGATGTTCCTCACGACATCCTCATAGGTCTGAACCAAAGGGCTGTATTTTTCATTGTAACTATTGGCTTGACAATTCAGTGTGCTTCGATCAAAGTCATAGATGCGCGCTGTCCACCCGTGTGTCGGCACCTTGACGTACCCCATCTCCTCGGAATCGGTGTCGATGATGTAGAGGATATGCGCCAAGGGTGTCGGTTCAACAAAAACGTTCCCCAGATGCAAATCGTTGTGACGAAAGTTGATGCGATTGAAGCACTCAAGCGTATAGAGAACCTGAAAGAGGACGGTCTTCCATTCGTCAACTGAGTGGGGGTCCATGTACCACTCTTCGAATTTTTGGCCTCCCAGAGCTTCCGTCACAATGAAATTTACCTTGGGGGTGGTCTTGTCCTTTTTCGTTGGTCTTTTCAAATCAAACTGAGGTCTCGTCGGGTCGTCCCTGTTTTCTCGCGTGGCAGCACACCACAAATTATGAGGCCTATGAAGATGACGGCCATCGGGCTCGACCGTAAACTCCTTCTCGTATTCTTTTTTTTCCTTGCCTTTTCCACAGCTGGTCCTCGCGGGCTCGTCGTACTCTTCCCCAAAGATTCTATTGTACAAGTCAGGGTGGGCTTCTAACTCGCCGAAATTACATTGGAAGGTTGCAACCGTCGTTGCTACGTGCGGTGTCCACCGATTGGCGACCATGTTGTTCGCTATCAGACGGTAATTAACAAATTCAATGGGCAAAGAATTGTCATTGATGTAGGCTTTTGCATGCAGATCGAATGATGATTTGAAAACAACTCTTCGGTCGCCACCTGGATAGTCATGCTTGGCCAAAAACACGGCTGTTGTG
>Ga0209048_10004777_pt1 | contig 12932 bp, 11 predicted proteins | sample FrelakmetCRP12CR_FD_187146 | JGI IMG/M metagenome (GOLD analysis project Ga0209048, IMG submission 187146) | Freshwater lake sediment microbial communities from the University of Notre Dame, USA, for methane emissions studies - CRP12 CR (SPAdes)... | ecosystem: Environmental > Aquatic >... | reverse complement strand
ACTTCCGGATCGCGCACGGTCTTGAGCACATCGCGAACCGTGAAGAAATTTCCGGTCGACTTCGACATTTTCTCATCGTCGATGCGCACGAATCCGTTGTGCATCCACACGTTCACGAACGGCGTGCCGCACGCGGCGCAGGATTGCGCGATCTCGTTCTCGTGATGCGGAAACTTCAGGTCCATTCCGCCGCCGTGCAAGTCGAAGTAATCGCCGAGCAAGCTCGTCGACATGGCGGAGCACTCGATGTGCCAGCCCGGACGGCCCCGGCCCCACGGAGAGTCCCACGAGGGCTCGCCCGGCTTCGCATGCTTCCACAACACGAAATCCAGGGGGTCGAGCTTGAATTCGTCGACGTGAACGCGCGATCCGGCGCGCAAATCGTCTATCTTCTTGCCCGAAAGCGCGCCGTAGTGCGCAAACTTGCGCACCGAATACATCACATCGCGATTCACGGCGACATAGGCAAAACCCTTGTCGATCAGAGTCTGCGTCATGGCGATGATGGGTGCGATGTACTCCGTGGCACGCGGCTCCAAATCGGGCGGCGCCAACCCGAGCGTCGCACAGTCCTCCTGCATCGCCAGCGTGAAGCGGCGCGCGAGCTCGGCCCAGTCCTCGCCGTTCTCAGCCGCCCGATGGATGATCTTGTCGTCGATATCGGTGATATTGCGGACGTAGGTCACCTTGAAGCCGCTGGCGCGAAAGTAACGCTGCACCAGATCGAAAACCGTCAGCATGCGGGCATGCCCGATGTGTATGTAGTCGTACACGGTCATTCCGCAGACGTACATGCGCACTTCGTTCGGGCGCAACGATTTGAATGGCGCCTTTTTGCCGCCGAGCGAATTATGAATTTCTAGCATAGGACTCGAGCCGGCGGCGCGCCGTTTGCGGTGACATCAATTTGAGGAGCGGCGCCAGTTCCGGGCCGTGAGCTTGGCCGGTGAGTGCGATCCGCAAGGGCATGAAAAGGTCCGCACCCTTGCGCCCGGTGCGTTCCTTCAATATTTTCGTGAGCAACTTCAGATCCGAACCCGACCGGTCCAGCGCATCGGCGGCGGCGTTGAAAAACTCGGGGCCTGCCGCGGCAATGACGCGCTCTTCGTCTTGTCCCAAAGGAGGCAGTTCGCCGCGCACCACCGCCGCCCACGGCGCGGCATCCGCGGGCAGCACCACGTTGTGCCGCACCAACTCGACAAATTCGATCGAGTCCTCCGAGCCCATCCAGGTGCGCAGCTCGGCGCTCGACATACGCTGCAGCGTCTCTTTCTGCCAGTGCATGAGCTGCGACTCCTCGAACCGCGCCGATGCACGGCCCAAATGTTCGGGCCGAAAATGCGCCGGCATGTCCTTCACCGCCAACCAGCCGCCGACATCGCTGGTATGGCCCAATCGCAGCAGGTGATTGAGCAGCGCCGCGCTCAAAAAGCCGCGTGCACGAAACTCGCCGACGCTCGTGCTGCCGTGGCGCTTGGACAGCGGCGCGCCGTCCGCGCCGACCAGAAGTCCGACATGACCGTAGCCGGGACGGCGCAGCTGCAACGCATCGAGGAGCATCAATTGCCGCGGGGTGTTGGTGAGATGATCGTCGCCGCGCAATACGTGCGTTACACCCATGACCGCGTCATCGACGGCATTGCAGAAGAAGAACGCCGCCGTCCCGTCCTCGCGGCGGATAATGAAATCGCCGATGTCGGCCGACGCGAATCTTTGCGGCCCGTGCACGAAGTCGGTGAATTCGATCACGGCGCCGGGCGGCACGGCGAAGCGCAGCGTCGGCCTCGAACCGCGCGCGGACCGCTCCGCGCGTTGCGCCGCCGTAAGCTCTCGGCATGTCCCCGCGTAGCGCGGCGGCTTGCCCGCCATCCGCTGCAGCTTGCGCGACAATTCCAACTCATCGGCCGTGCAATAGCAGGCGTAGGCTTGGCCGCCGTCCTCCAAGCGGTCGAACAGCCGCCGGTAGAAGGCGCCGCGCTCCGATTGCGAATAGGGCGCCGACGGCCCTCCGATTTCGGGCCCCTCATCCCAATCCAATCCCAGCCAGCGCAATTCCGCCATCAGCGCATCGCGGTGGCGCAAGTCGCTGCGCTCGACATCCGTATCCTCAATCCGCAATATAAATCGGCCGCCCTGCTTGCGCGCCCACAGATGGCTGAAAAAGGCCGTGCGGGCATTTCCCAAATGCAGGGAACCCGTGGGCGAGGGCGCGAAGCGCGTGACGAGCGGTATGGACATATCGGGGAAGATTGTACCCACATTATTCGAGTAGAATCTCGCCGTATGAAGCAACTAGTACTCAGCCTCGGCCTCATCGCCGCATCCATGTTCTCTGCCAGTAATGCGGCCGAGCCGCCCGCTTCGACGGGGGCGCAACCTTCAGCGGCGCTGCCCGCGGCAGCGGCGCCTGCGACGGCACAGCCGGGTGCCAGTCCCCAGGTGCTGGTGGTCACCAACATCGGGAATTTCACGATCGAACTGAACCCCGAGCGCGCACCGCTCACGGTCGCGCAATTCCTGAAGTACGCCGATCAGGGCTTCTATTCCGGCACGATAATCCATCGCGCGATCGCGAATTTTGTGATCCAAGGAGGCGGCTACGATGCCAGTTACAAACTCAAGGGCAGCCCCGCCAAGGTCGTGAACGAATCCGGAAACGGCTTGAGCAACCAGCGCGGCAGCGTCGGGCTTGCGCGCCCGCCGGAGCCGCACGCCGGCGACGTGCAGTTTTATGTGAACCTCGCCGACAACTCGGCGCTCGACCCGAATCAGTCCCGATGGGGCTATGCCGTATTCGGCAAGATCGTGCAAGGCATGGACGTGGTCGACCGGATCAGCACAGTGCCGACCGGCGCGAAGGGTCCCTTCAAAGACGACGCGCCCTTACAACCGGTGATCATCGAAAAAATCGAGCGCGTTGCGACGCCTTGATCGCGGCGGCGCTGACATGGCGAGCCTGTTCATCTCCGATCTGCACATCGACGCGTCTTGCCGGCAGATCATCCGGCAATTCACCGGGTTTCTGCAAACGCAGGCGCGCGATGCCGACGCTTTGTACATCCTCGGGGACCTGTTCGATTCGTGGGTGGGCGACGATGCGCCGGATCCCGGCCAAAGCGCCGCCATTGCGGCGATCAAATCCCTGACGGCGAGCGGTGTGCCGTGCTTCGTGATGCACGGCAACCGGGATTTCTTGCTTGGGCCCAAGTTCTGCGCGGATACGGGCGCGCGATTGCTGCCCGATCCCGTGATCGTGACGCTATATGGCGTCCCTGTGCTGGTGATGCACGGGGACGCCCTGTGCACCGACGATCGCGCTTACCAACGCCTGCGCGCCACCGTCCGGGACGCGGATTGGCAGAGCCAGTTCCTCGCACTTTCGATCGCGGCACGCCGAGCGCTCGCCGGCGCTGCGCGCACGGGCAGTCAGGCGCACATGGCGTCAATGGAAGATGCCATAACCGATGTCAACGCCGAAAGCGTCGCCGCCGCCCTGCGGGCAGCGGGTACATCCATCCTATTGCACGGCCATACGCACCGGCCGGGTATTCAGTCTGTGTCGGTGGACGGCCGCGAATGCACGCGCATCGTCCTCGGCGATTGGCATAACCAGGGCAGCCTGCTGCGCTGGGATTCGAGCGGTCCCGAATTGCTGTCCCTGCCGCGCTCCGATTATGAGGGCACGCCCGAATGAAAGCGAAACTGCGGGTCGGGGCCGGTGATCAACTCCGCCTCGAGCGCCGCGAAGGCATCGATTCGTTCGGCCACATCGATCTCGGCTCGAATCGCGGCCTGCCGCGCGAGGCCGAGATACACCGTGAAATGGCGCGCCTCCGCCGCATGTAGCGCATCGAACAGCTCGGCCAGCGGACCGCCGAGGGCCGGGCTCAAAGCGCCGAAGCGTTCGCAGGAACGCGCCTCGATGAACGCGCCGCAAATCATCAGATCGACTTCGCGTTGCGGCTCGGTCCTTGCGACCAGGCGGCGCAGGCTCTGCGCATATCGGCCGGGCGCCATGCGCTGCGGCAGCACCTTGAGCCTCTTGATGAGTCTCGCTACTTGTTCGTAATGCCTTAATTCCTCGCGGGCGAGCCGTGACATCTTGCCGGTGAGCTCCAGATTCTCGGCGTATGCGAACATCAGCGCGAGGGCGGTGGAGGCCGCCTTTTTCTCGCAATTCGCATGATCGATCAGTAACTCATCGGGCGAGCAAAGAGCACGGGCGACCCAGCTGGCGGGGGTCGGGACGCGCAACAACGCGGGGGCGGTCTCATGGCTCATGCAGGAACCTTCAATTCGGCCACCGCATCGAGGAGCGCGCGCGCCGATTGGAACCGGTCCTCCGGCGATTTGGCCAGCAGGCGCCTCAAAATCGGTTCGTAGCTCGCATATTGCGGGTCGATGACCGGCAGCTCCGCTCGCTTGTGCTTGTAGATGACTTCCATGGCGGATCCGCCGGTGTAGGGTTTGCGCCCGGTCAGCATCTCGTAGAACACGACGCCCAGGCTGTATAGATCGCTGCGCGCGTCGATCAACTCGGCGTGGCCCTGCTCCGGGCTCATGTAATACGGGGTGCCGAAGATCTCGCGCGTTCCGGTCAGCTCCAGATCCAGCTCATTGGCCTTGGCCAGACCGAAATCGATCAAACACAATGAGCCGTCGGCGCGCAACATGACGTTGGCCGGCTTCAAGTCACGGTGCAGCACGCCCACCGCATGAATGGCCTCAAATGCGCTCGCGATCTGCTCGAGGTAGTGCAGCGCGGTCGCAGGCGCAAGTGGCGTCTTCATCCGCTGCCGTAAATCGCCGGCGGGGAAGTGCTCCATGGCGATGTAGGCGTGGTCGTCCGCGACTCCCAAATCGTAGATGCGCACGATGTTGCGGTGATTGAGGCCGGCGACGATCTCGTATTCCTGCAGGAAGCGATCGAAGCCGACGATGCGCTCCGATACGTCGGGTACCTGACTGAATACTTTGAGCACCACCAGGGTACCGGCGCGTTCGCTCTCCGCCAGGTAAATCCTGCACATGCCGCCGCTGCCGACTTGGCGGATGCAGCGATGGCCGCGGATGATCACGGAGCCGAATTTATAGCGTTGCGCGAATTCCGGTTGCGAGCGCAACACGGCCAATGCTCGTTTGTGTTCACGCGAGGCGTTCGTGAGCGCCACGGCAAGTCGATCTCGATCGATTTTACGCCCATACAGCCGGCGCACTCCCGGAGTCTCCGCCGGCAGAGGCGTCGGCGCATCCTGCAGCAGGAGCACCACCAACGGGGCAAATTCCGGTTTGGCCGCGAGCGCCGTCACCAGCTGCTCGGCGGCGGCGATGGGCGGCGCGGCGACCACGATCGCCGCATCGAATCCGGCGGCGGTGAAACCCGCCTCCAGCAGCTCTTCCTCGGCCAAACCGTACTCGACAACGGTCGCCTCAGGCCACTCGATCTCGACGTGCTTCTTCACCAGCAGCCGATACTCGGGGCGTTCCGCGATCAACAGCAGGCGCAAGCTCAAGACCCGCGGATCCGAGCCGAACCGCGCGCAGCGTTACGAGTTTCGAATTGTCTTGAGTCCACGACCGGCGCCACCTCGACGTTGCTGCCTTGCTTCGTCGGATCGCTCTCCCTGCAGGCGCTTCAAGTACTCGGGCGTCACGTCCCCGGTGACGTATTGGCCCGAAAAGCAAGACGTATCGAAATCGGTGATTTTCGCGTTGTCATGGCGAACCGCGTGCACCAGATCCACCAAGTCCTGGTAGATCAGCCAATCGGCGCCGATGATGTCGCGAACCTCGTTGTCGGTGTGCCCCGCCGCCACGAGTTCCGACACGTCGGGCATGTCGATGCCGTACACATTGGGATAGCGCACCGGCGGCGCCGCGGACGCGAAGTACACTTTCTTCGCACCGGCCTCGCGGGCCATGTCGATGATCTGCGCGGACGTGGTGCCGCGTACTATCGAGTCGTCCACCAACAGCACGGTCTTGCCGCGAAATTCGAGATCGATGGCGTTGAGTTTGCTGCGCACCGATTTCGAGCGCTGCTCCTGCCCCGGCATGATGAAAGTTCGGCCAATGTATCGATTCTTGATGAAGCCCTCGCGGTACTTGATGCCGAGGAGTTGCGCGACTTGCACCGCGCTGGTCCGGCTGGTGTCCGGAATGGGGATCACCACGTCGATATCATGGTCGGGACGTTCGCGTTTGATCTTCTCCGCCAGACGCTCGCCCATGCGCAGGCGTGCTTTGTAGACCGAGATATTGTCGATGATCGAGTCGGGCCGGGCGAAATACACGTATTCAAAGATGCAAGGCGTGTGCCGAGCCATGGCCACGCATTGCTGCGCATAGAATCGCCCCTGTTCGTCGATGAACACGGCCTCGCCGGGCGCCACGTCGCGTACCAAGTCGAATCCCAGCATGTCGAGTGCAACGCTTTCGGACGCCAGCATCCACTCGGTGCCCTTTTTGGTGTCTCGCTTGCCGACGACCAAGGGGCGGATGCCGTTCGGATCGCGAAAACCCAGGACACCGTGGCCGATCACCATGGCGACGACCGCATAGCCGCCTCGGCAACGCCGGTACACCGCGTTGGCCGCGGCGAAAATATCGGCGGGCGTGACGCGCGGCGTCCCGACCCGCTGCAGTTCGGACGCGAACACGTTGAGCAGCACTTCCGAATCGGACCCTGTATTCAGATGCCGGCGGTCCTCGCGCACCAGTACTTCGGTGAGTTCGCGCGCATTGGTCAGATTACCGTTGTGCCCGAGGCAAATGCCGTAGGGCGAATTCACGTAAAACGGCTGCGCGTCATGCGCGCTGTCGGCGCCGGCCGTGGGATAGCGGACGTGGCCGATGCCGACGTTGCCCAGGAGTTTCACCATGTGCTTTTGCTGAAACACATCGCGCACCAGCCCGGAGTCCTTGCGCATGAACAGCTCGCCTGCCTCGCAGGTCATGATACCGGCCGCGTCTTGGCCGCGGTGCTGCAAGACCGTCAGTGCGTCATAGATCCGCTGATTGACCGCACTCACACCAACCATTCCGACGATTCCGCACATGATGGATCTCCGGTCTATTTGGTTTTCACGTTGATTCCAGTGATGCGCTCGAGTTTGGCCCAAGGTTCGCCTCGCTCGCCGACCATGGCTCTCAGCCAATCGCCGACGGCTTCGCCGTAGGGAACCAGCTTCGATCGACTCCACCAGTCTTCCTGATTCAGATGCAAAAGTTCGCCGCCGATGATCATCAACCCCATCAGCACCATACCGCGCGCGATGCCGAACAGCAGGCCGATAGCCCGATCCAAGGGGCCAAGGCCCGCGCTGCGCGCGAAGTAGGCGAGCATCACGCCTATCGCCCACCCGACCAACAGCACCAGCACCAAGACGACCAGGCGTCCGATCCAGGGCGCAACCTTTGGATCGGCCAGCAAACCGCCAAGGTGTGGTTCGATGATGGGGCCGAATTTCCATGCGGCCCAAATGGCCAGGATCCAGAACGCCAGAGACACCGCTTCGCGAACGAAACCGCGCAGCAATCCCAACAATGTTGAGCCCAACACGATCAGCACAATAAGGACATCGGCTCCGGTCAAACTCTCACCTCTAGCGTGGCATCCTCAGGAGGCGGCAGACCTCGTGACACGGGCGCATTCTACCGAACCGGCGCCACCATTGCCGTGAATCCAGCGTCACTATCCAAATATCAGGATGCCGGGGCTACGATGGTCGCCGCATGGCCCAGCGCCTTGAGCTTGTCGACTTCGCGTGCGGCGGCCTCACGATCCGGCATAGGCCCGATGCGGACGCGAAATCGCGAGGAGGACCCCGAACCGCTCGAAATGATGTAAGCCGACATACCCCGAGCCTTCAATTGGTGCACTAATTTTTCGGCATTGGCTTTGCTGGAAAAACTGCCCAATTGCACCGACCAGGAATCCCGAGCCGGCTGCGGCCGCGCCTCGTTCGATGCCCCGGATTTGGCGGCCGAAGAGCGGGTTTCAAGCCCCGGCCCAGCGGCGGCTTGCGCCCCCAACGTGGTCACCGAGGGGGGCGCGCTTGTCGCCTCGGCAGGCTTTGCCTCAACGCTCGGCGGCCTCAAATCCGCAGACTGCGGCGTCGGCGTCGCCCGGCTCGTCGCCAAATCGACCGAGACATTGCGCGTCGGCACGGGCAGGCTCACCGAGGGCGGCAGCGATGAGGGCCGCTTCGGGCCGGACAGCAATTCCGGCACGATCAGCACGATCAGCACCACCAAAATCGTGGCGCCGACCAGACGTTCCTTGACGCGACGATCCATGACTGTGTCCATTTTATTCATGACCATTGGGCGGCGCAGTATATTCGGGAAGATGCGGCGGTGGCAGCATACCGCGTACCGCGAGCCAGTCCATTGCCGGCCCGACGGCGTGGAACGAACCGAAGACCACGATCCGGTCCTGCGGGCCCGCGGCGGCAGACGCCGCGGCGCAGGCGGCGGCGATGCTCTCGGTTTCGTGGAGCCGAACCTCGATCTGTGGCGCAATCTGCGCAGCCAGCGCCGCACTGGTCGTACCGCGTGCACCCTCGGTAGCGCTCAACCACCACTCATCGATGCAATCGCGCAGCTGGTAGGCGATTCCGGCCGCATCCTTGTCGGCAAGTATTCCGCACACCGCGAGCGTTCTGCCCGGAATCGGCCGTGCGCGCAGATTACTCGCGAGCACGCCGGCCGCATCGGGATTATGGGCCACATCCAATATCCAGGTGGGCCGACCGGCCGCCGCGATCACCTGAAAGCGTCCCACCAATTGCACCGAGGATAGCCCACGCGCCACCGCCGCGGCCGGCAGCGGTAAACGCTGCGCGATTTCCTCGAGGGCCGCAACGGTCGCCGCGGCATTGCAGAATTGCGTGTCGCCGAGCAACGCCGGCGACGGCAGATCCGGTAAATCCCAGCGCGGTCCGCGATAGTGCCATCGGTCGTCGTGCCGGGTGAAGGTGTATTCGAGGCCCAAGCGCTTGAGTGGCGCGCCGATTTCGTTCGCAATCGTCGTCAGCACCGCCGGCATCCCCTCGCTGCCGAGCACAGCGGGCGTGCGGGCGCGAAAAATGCCGGCCTTTTCGCGCGCTATGGAATCGAGCGTGGGCCCAAGGAACTCTTGGTGATCGAGCCCGATACTCACCACGACGGCTACCGTCGGGTCGACGACGTTGACCGCGTCGAGGCGCCCGCCCATGCCTATTTCGAGCACCCATGCGTCGAGTTTTGCCGCTTCGAATATCAGCAAGGCGGCGAGCGCGTTGTATTCGAAAAACGTCAGCGACACCCGCTCGCGCGCCGAATCCGTGCAGGCCCGTTCGATTCTCTCGAAGGCCCACACCAGCGCCTCGCTGCCGACTTCGACGTCGTTCACGCGAATTCGCTCGCGATAATCGCGCAAATGCGGCGACGTAAAGGTGCCGACCCGGTAACCCGCCGCCGCCAGCATCGCGGCACAGTAGGCGACGACCGAACCCTTGCCGTTGGTCCCGGCGACGGTGATGACCGGCACGGCCGGCTGCCGCCAGTGCAGACGATCGAGTACCCGGACGAGTCGCGTGAGCCCGAGATCGATGGAGTGGGGGTGCACCTTCTCTTGGTGGGCCAACCACTGCTCGAGACTCCGCATGGGCATCAACCCCGGGCTCCTAAGCCGCTGCGGGCTCCTTACCGGTCAACAACCGCAACATGGCGCCGATTCGATCGCGCAGCTCGCGCCGGTCGACGATCATGTCCAGTGCACCGTGCTCGAGCAAGAACTCGCTGCGTTGAAAGCCCTCGGGCAAGGTTTCCCGCACCGTTTGTTGGATAACTCTCGGGCCGGCGAAGCCGATGAGCGCCTTCGGTTCGCCGATGTTGATGTCTCCCAACATCGCGAGGCTCGCCGATACCCCGCCGGTGGTCGGATCGGTCATTACCGAAATGAACGGCAGCCGAGCTTCGGACAAGCGTTTGAGCGCGGCGCTGGTCTTGGCCATTTGCAGCAGCGAATACAGCGCCTCCTGCATGCGGGCGCCGCCGCTCGCCGAGAAGCACACCAGCGGCGTGCGGTGTTCGAGGCAGTGTTCGACCGCCCGTACGAATTTCTCCCCGACCACCGAGCCCATGGAGCCGCCCAAAAACCGAAATTCGAATGCGCATGCCACAACATCGAGTCCGGCCAATTGTCCCGCCATCACGATCAGCGCATCGCGCTCGCCCGTCTGCTTTTGGGCCTGCGCGATGCGGTCACGGTAGCGCTTCGAGTCCTTGAACTTCAACGGATCCTCGGCCATGACCTTGGCGGCCAGTTCCTTGCTCGACCCCGTGTCCAGAAATTTCAGCAGGCGCTCCCGTCCGTTGATACGCATGTGGTGGCTGCACTTGGGGCAGACGTGCAGATTGCGTTCGATTTCAGCGCGGTACAGCACCGCATCACAGGCGGGGCACTTGGCCCACAGCCCTTCCGGAACCGAGCGGGTACGACGCTCGGTCTTGATACGCGAGGGGACGATTCGCTCGAACCAGGACATACGCTAGTCTAGCAAACCCAGCCTTGTGGCGCAGGAATGCCATAGACGGCCGGGTATTCGACGCGCCACAGATACAGGCCGGCGGCCGGCGCAGTTGCGCCCGCCAAGCGGCGCTCGCCGCTCAACAGGATGCGTGACATGGCGCCGAACGGATCCCGCTCGCCCTGCACATCGAGCAAGGTTCCGACGATGTTGCGCACCATATGGTGCAAATAGGCATTCGCGACGATCTCCAGCCGCAGGTAATCCCCGGTGCGCTGCACTGTCACGCTCTCGATGCGCCGCACGCCGGTCTTCGACTGGCATTCGACCGATCGAAAGGCTGAAAAATCGTGCTCCCCGAGCAGCGCCTGCGCGGCGCCGTGCATGGCTTCGGCATCGAGGTTGCGGTGCATCCATGCGCTGCGCGTGCGCGCGAGCGCCGGGCGGGCGCTGCGATTCAAAATGTAGTAGCGATAAACGCGGCGCAGCGCGCTATGCCGCGCATGAAACCCCGCCGGAACCTCGCCGGCCCACTGCAGTGCGATGGCGGGCGGCAACTTGGTATTCGCGCCCAATACCCAGGCGCGCGCGGTGCGCACCGCGGTGGTGTCGAAGTGGATGACTTGACCGATGGCATGAACGCCGGCATCGGTCCGGCCGGCGCAAATGGCGACTACGGGCGCGCCGGCGACGAATCCGATGGCATCCTGCACCGCGTCCTGCACGGACGCTGCGTGCGCTTGCGACTGCCACCCCGCGTAATCGGTGCCGTCGTACTCCACCAGGGCCGCTATGCGCCTCGAGTCCGCTCCCCCGCCGGACACGCTCCTAGCCGGGCAGCGATTCGATCAGGCGCGCCGCTTCCTGTTTTTGGCTGACAGAACCTTCCTGCACGACTTCTTCAAGGATGCTGCGTGCACCTTCCGGATCGCCCATATCCATATAGGCGCGTGCCAGATCGAGCTTGGTTCCGACTTCGCTCATGGTGACCGGCTCCAACTCGGACATCGCCGGTTCCACGGATTTGAGCTTGTTGGTTTGCGCCTGCAGCTTATTCGCCGGATGTTCCGAACCGTTCATCGACTCGCCCACGTCGAGGTCCACGCGCCGACTGCGCTGGCTGGCCTCGAAGACCTCGGTCGAGAATATCTCCTCGGCCGCGCGCGGCTGATCCACGGTGTCGCCGGTGCCGAGCGCCGTCGCCAGGCGATCCAGATCCAAATCCACGCCATCGGCCTTGATGCCGCGCAGCTTCGAGGTCGAATCGATGTCGACCCGGTCCGTTTCGCGAATGTCGGAATATTCGGGCGAGGACTTCAAGCGCGAGGTCGCGTTGAGATCGCCGTCCCGGGGCATCAGCACGGTGGGAGCGGATTCGGGCCCCAACACGGCGGTCTTGATTTCGTCGTGTTGCGCGTCGAGATCGGCGATGAATGACGCTTCCAGCTCACGCTCGAGCTCGGTCAAATCCTTGTCGCGCGAATCCTTTGCCGCTTCCTCCATCATGCGCCGCGAGCGGTCGTCAAGGCCGGCCACCATAGTCGGCGCATCGGACGGATGATCGGTTTCCTCGAGCGGCCCGATACTGTTGCCCGACGGCGCCCCGGTTTGCTCCAGGTGATCGAGATCGAGCCCCAGGTCATCGATCGATACTTCCGCGGTTTGATCGGCCTGCGGGCCCGCGGACTTCGCGGGATGCCGATCGAGGATCTCGGCGGTCTTCATCTCGGCGGTCTTCAGCGCCGGCGACTCCGCCGTGGGCGAATCGGCGAAATTCATCAACTCCGTTTCGACCGTCGGTTCGTCTCGCTGCGGCATTTCCCGCGTCGGCGACTCGTCCGCGCCTCGCTCGGGCATGTCCAAGGTAAAGTCCAGGTTCGATTTGGCGCCCAGCCCCGGGGATTCGCCGGTGCTCGCATTGTCGTCATGCTCATTGGCGAGGGTGTGATCGAGGGTGCTGCGCTCGCCTTCGGGTTCGCCGAACAGATCGATGTCGACGCGATTCTCGCCGCCCTCGAGGTTCAAGTCGACCAAAGCGCCCGCACCGCGTCCGCTGCCGGCGCTCGATGCGAACATGGGTTCGTCCGGGCAAATCTGCTTGCCCATGATGACGATCTTGTCCCATTCGCCGGCCGGCGCCCGATCCCGCGTGCTCTCCAGCGTCTTGGCGGTCTGCAGGAACAGATCCTTGTTTCCCCACACGAAATAGATTTCCAACAGCTTGAGGCGCAGATCCCGCCGATCGGGCTCGCGCTCGAGCGCAATACGCACCAAATCGGCGGCTTGGTCATACAAGCCGTACGCCATGTGAAAGTCCGCTTCGGCCAGCGGATCGCCCTGATCGAGATTGACGGCGGTCTCGCTCGACATGGTGTCTTCGGGAGACTTCAATTCGGCGGTGTCGCCCAATCGGCCCGT
>Ga0209048_10004776_pt1 | contig 12938 bp, 6 predicted proteins | sample FrelakmetCRP12CR_FD_187146 | JGI IMG/M metagenome (GOLD analysis project Ga0209048, IMG submission 187146) | Freshwater lake sediment microbial communities from the University of Notre Dame, USA, for methane emissions studies - CRP12 CR (SPAdes)... | ecosystem: Environmental > Aquatic >... | reverse complement strand
GAGTCGCTCGTCGGGGCCCCGAAAGTTTCCGATGATCTCGCCCGGCGGCTGCGGGACGCGACCGAGGGCAACCCCTTCTTCACCCGGGAGCTCGTGCGCTCGCTCGTCGAGTCCGGCGGCATCGCGAAGGACGACACCGGGGCCTGGAGCTTCTCGAAGGAAGCCGAGATCTCGGCCGACGCCCTGCCCGCGACCATCCAGCAGGCCGTCGAGAAGCGCATCGAGAGGCTCCCACAGGAGCTGCGCGACCTGCTCTCGGTCGCCTCGGTGCTCGGGAAGAGTTTCGACTCGAAGGACCTCGAGGAGATCGCCGAGGACGCGCGGGACCTCGACGACGACATCGACCGGCTGGTCCGCGAGGGGATGCTCGAGGAGGAGCGCGAGTCGCGGGGCGACCGGCTGGCCTTTTCGAGCGGGATCGTCCGCGACGTCCTGTATGCGGCGCTCTCACGGCGCAAGCGGCGCTCGCTCCACCGAAAGTACGCGGAGCTCGTCGAGAAGCGCAACGCCGGGCGGCTCGAGCGCGTCTACCCCGAGCTCGTCCACCACTTCTCCCAGGCGGACGATCCCGAGAAGACCGTCGAGTACGGCCTGAAGCTCGCGCAGAAGTCGCTCGACGCCTTCAGCCCGGAGGACGCGGTCCGCATCGCAAAAGTCGCCCTCGATTACCTCGAGGACGCCGAGAACGCGGAAGACCGCAAGCGGGAGGGCGAGGCGCGGCTGCTTCTGGCCCAGGGGTACCGCATGGCGGGCAGCATCGACGCGGCGCTCCGGGAAGCCGAGGCCGCCATCCGCGTCTTCGAGGCGGAGAAGCGGGGGGACCGGGCCGCGGCCGGCGTCCTGCTCGTGGCGGAAACCGCCTGGCAGGCCCGCCGCATCGACGACGCGCGCCAGTGGGCCGAGCGCGGCATCGAGACCGCGCGCGCGAGCGGCGACGCGGAGCACCTGGCAAGGCTCCTCTCTCTGGCCGCGACGCTCGCCAACCTCCGCGGCGAGTACGCGAAGGCCGCGGCCTACCAGGCCGAGATCGAGAAGCTCACCCCGGAAGAGAAGACCGCCGAGGAGGAGGTTCCGCGCGGCGGCACGCTCGTCGTCGCCGTCGCCAACCCGATCGCGGCGACCGAGCCGGGCCTCTACGAGACCAACGAAGAGCAGGAGGCGCTCGCCAACGTCTACGAGCGGCTGGTGACGACCGACGCCCAGGGCAGCCTGGCGCCGGCGCTCTGCGAGAAATGGACCTTCGAAGACGACGGGCTCGCGGTCCGGCTCCACCTGCGCCCGGGGATCGTTTTCTCGGACGGCGCGCCCCTGACCGCGGCAGCCGCCAAGGCCTCGCTCGAGCGCTCGATCCGGCTCTCGAAGGACCAGATGCCCGCGGCCTTCGCCGCCATTCGAGGCGCTTCGGAGTACGCGGCCGGAAACGCCGAGCGCGTCGAGAGCATCTCCGCGCCATCCGACCGGGAGATCGTGATCCGCCTTACGGATCCCCTTCCGATCTTCCCGTCCCTGCTGACCGATCCGCGAACTGCCATCGTCGCCGCGCCCCCCGGGGGCAACGCGGGCCCGCCGCTCGGAACCGGGCCCTTCCAGCTGGCCCTCCACACGCCCGAGCGCGTCGTCCTCGAGCGCAACCCCCGCTACGCGAAGGAGCCGGCGCGCGTGGACCGGATCGAGTTTCGGGCCTCGCTCGCGGCTTCCGCCATTGCGGACGGACTGCGCGAGGGCTCGCTCGACATCGCGCGCGACCTGCTGCCGCAGGATCTCGAAGCGATCCTCCGCGAGCCGCGATTTCGCGCCGGCCTCGTCGAGACGCCCAAGAAGAACACGTATTTCGCCGTCTTCCACACCGGCAGCGCCGCGGGATCGAACCGGGTGCTGCGGACCGCCCTGGCCAACGCCGTCCGGACCCAGGACCTCGTCTGGGGCGCACTCGGGCGTTTCGCGCTGCCCGCTACGGGCCTGATCCCGCCCGGGATCCTCGGCCACGACGCCGGGCGCCGGCAGACGTACTTCCCGCGCGAGAAGGCGGTCGAGATGATCCGCGGCGCGGGGCTGCCCTCCCCCGTCCGGCTGCGGGTCGGCATTCACCCCATGTTTCTCAATCAGTATGCGGCGCTGACGGAGGCCCTCTTCCGCATCTGGGCAGATCTCGGCGTCGAGGTCGAGATCGCCACGAAGACCATGCCCGAGTTCCTCGAGTCGTGGCACACCAACAAGGGCATCGACGTCATGCTCGGCCGCTGGATCGCCGACTACGACGATCCCGACAACTTCACGTTCACCCTCTTCCACTCGGGCAACGGCGCCGCGCGCGCCTACTTCTCCTCGCCGGAAACCGACCGCCTTCTCGAGGAAGCCCGCGCCGAGGCGCGGCCGGCGGCCCGCGAGGCGCTCTACCGGAAATTCGAGCACGCCCTTCTCGACCCCGCGATCCTCGTGCCGCTGTTCCACGACGTGGACTACCGGATCGCGGGCCCGCGGGTCCGGGGCCTCCAGCTTCGCTCGACCGCGCCCTACGTCAACTACGCCGAGCTCGGAAAGGCGGAGGCGGGAGCGGATCGGGCCGCGGCCGAACGCCGGGCGGGCGGGGGAATCCTCCAGGTTCCCATCGCGGGCGTCGTCCGGAGCATCGATCCTGCCCTCTGCGAAACCCTGGAGCAGAGCGAGGTGTCGCCCAGCCTCTACGATACGCTCACGCGCGCCCTCGACGGCACGCGCATCGTGCCCTGGATCGCCTCGGAGGTGCTCACGGAGAGCGACGGCAGGCGATACCGGTTCCGGCTGCGCCCGGGCGTCCGCTTCCACGACGGGCGGCGGCTGACGACGCGCGACGTGCGCTCCTCCTGGGAAAGGCTCCTCGCGACGGAAACCGTCAACCGCTGGCTGTTGTCGCCCATCCGCGGCGCCCGGCGGATCATCGCCGGCGAGACCACCGACCTCGAGGGCTTCCACATCGTCTCGCCGAGCGAATTCTTCATCGACCTCGAGAAACCCGTCGCCTTCTTCCCGGCCGTCATCTCCTATGCGCCGACCGCGATCCTCCCGGAAGGGACCGTCACCGTGGGCGCAACCGCCGAGGAGGGTGCCGTCGGGACCGGGCCCTTCCGGATCGTCAGCTTCGAGGCCGGCCGGAGGCTCGAGCTCGAGCGCAACCCGACCTACTGGCGGGAGGGCTACCCGCGCTCCGACGGCGTCGTCTTCCGCTTCGGCGTCTCCCCGGAGGAGATTCGCAGCGAGTTCCTCGCCGGGAGGTTCTCGCTCGCCTTCGATCTGCTCCCTGCCGACGCCGAGGCCTTCCGGCACGACCCCCGGTTCGCCTCCCGGTACCGGGAGAACCCTCGCTTGACGACCTATTACGTGACGTTCAACTGTCACCGCGGCCCGCTCCGGGACGCGGAGGTGCGCCGCAGCCTCGTGCGTGCGGTCGACGTCGCCGGTTTCGCCCGGCGCGGGATCGGAAGGCTCGCCATCCCCGCCCACGGCATCATCCCCCCGGGCCTTCTCGGCTACTCGGCGGCGAGCCCGGCATCCGGACCTGTTTCGGGGGCCTCCGGTTCACAGGACAGCTCGGTCGAGGCGACGGTCTCGCGGGAGACGATCGAGCTGACGGCCGGCGTCCACCCCGTCTTCTTCGGCGAGTTCTCGGCCTACTTCCGGGAGCTCACCGAGGCGTTCCGCGAGATCGGGTTCCGCATCAAGCCGATCAACAGGACGATGACCGAGTACCTCGAGCTGCAGCGGGCGGGAGAAGGCGATCTGAACATCGGGCGCTGGAATGCGGACTACCCCGACGCCGACAACTACATCTACACGCTCCTCCACTCCGATTCGGGATTCCAGGGCAAGTTCGTCGGAGCCCCCGAGATCGATGCGCTCGCCGAACGCGGGCGGGCCGAGACCGATCCACGCGTCCGGCACTCGATCTACCGGCGGGTCGAGGAGCTGATCGCCCGCGAGGCCCTGCTGCTCCCCCTTTTCCACGACCAGACCTACTGCTTCGCGCGGCCCGAAGTCGAAGGGCTGGCGTCCGTCAGCCAGGGCAACCCGATCGTCGACTACGAAAACCTTTCGATCCGGCGGTAGCTACTTCTTGATCTTCAACGCGCCCCGCTCGACCCAGTGGGCGAGCACGCGGCGGATGCGGTAGGAGTCGCTGGCGACGACGGCCTCGCAGTCGAGCGGCGTCGCGCCCTGGCTCGCGCGCTCCCAGAGGGCCTGGAGGAAGCTGCCGTCCTTCTCGCCCGGAAACGGCGTGGCCTCTTTGTCCGTGCGCTCCAGAAACACGGTGTCGGGCACGAGCACGGCGGCCTCCTGGAACTCGTCATAGCGCCGCATGGCCTCGAGGATCAGCGGAAGAATCTCCCGCGGCGTCGCCCCCGGCGTCTCCGGCGGAGCGCCCTTGACGAACGCAAACTGGCCCTGCACGGGCCGCTCGAGAAGCTGGTAGAAGGCGTCCTCGCCGGTCAGGTGCCCGCGGCGCATCTCCGTGAGCTTGCCGCCGCGCAGGACGAGCGACGCGGCCACGTCGCCGCCCTTCGGGCCCCGGAGTGTCAGCGACCCGGACGCCGAAGACTCGGCCAGGCTCTGCAGCAGCGCGGGCAGGCCGAACACCTCGAGGTCGCCCTGGAGGCTCGCGGCCGGCCCCTCGGCGACCGCGGCGGACGTTGCCTGGGCCGCTCCTGCAGGCGCCGCCGCTGGCTTGGGCCGGTCGAATCCCGCCAGCGCCTTCTGTGCCGCCCGGCCAACGTCCTGGCCGCCGAAGCGCGAGACGACCTCCTCGAGGGCGCGGCGCACGGCGGGCGAGGGCGTTGCCGAAAGCGCCTCGACGATGCGCACGAGGCTCTGGTCGTTCTGGCGCAGCGTCATGCCCAGAAGCTTGAACGGCAGGTTGGCCTTGAGCAACGCGAGCAACTGGTCCACCGTCTCCGTGTCCTCGGACATGTCCTGCCCGCCGAGCTCCGAGATGCGGGCCATCGTGTCGCCCAGCTGCGGCTGCTTCTTGCCCGCGTGCTCGATCAGGGCCCGCCGCGCGCGCGGCGCGGGGAGCTTGCCGAGTGTCGCCGCGACCCGATCGAGCAGCGCCCGCAGGTCCTTGGCCTCGTAGGGCGCCCCCTCGGGCTCTCCGAGCATCGCCTCGAGCTCGAAGAGCAGCTGGGTCAGGCCCTGCTCGGCGCGCTCGTCCTTGTATTGCGCGAGCGTCGCGACCGACTCCTTGACCAGCAGCAACGGCAGCCCGAGCTGCGCGTGACGCAGCACCACGTCGCTCTCCTCCTCGGCCGACGCGTCGCTGCTCTTCGGAATCCGGCGCAGCAGGTAAACGAGGTTCCGGCGAAGGAACCACTCCTCCTCGTCGACCGCCGTCGACGGGACGCGGGAGAGCTCCTCGAAAGCGGCCGTCCGGGCGTCGGCGCCGTGGATTTCGAGCAGCGCCAGGATCAGCCGCCTCCGGTCGCGCTTCTGCTCGTGCCGCAGCTCTTCGAGCAGGCCGTCCACGCGGAGCGTCAGGAAGAACTGCAGCACCTTGCGCAGCAGAGCGTGCTGGTCCGGCTTCTCGGCGAACTTCCGCAGCCACTCGCCGTCGAGCGACTCGCCGAGCCGCCGGCGCACGAGCTCCACCGTGCCCGCGTCCACTTTCTTCTCCGAGGTCAACCGCTCGGCGAGCTCCAGCATCGAGACCGCCTGCGGCAGCGAGCCCTCGTTGAACCGCTCGATCCCGGCCTTGACCATTTCCTGGAACCGCCGGCCCGTCTCGACCGGGTCCTCGGAGTCCGTGATGATGCGCCGCATGGCGCCGAGCGCCCCGGATTCCGGCACGGGCGCCGCGCCCGCTCCGGCCGGCATCGACGGCATGACCCAGCCGGGCAGGGTCTGAGAGAGAGCGCGGAAGACGCTGTCCGTCCCGGCGTCGAGCCCGAGCTCCTTCAATCGCGCGAGGTGGGCCTCGAGCTCCCTGCCCGACTGCGAGCTGCGCGCCGCGAACGCGAGCGCCTCGTTCGCTCCGGCCGACACGGGGACGCCCGGGCCCGCGGCGGCCGCGCCCGCGGGCAGGAGTCCGCCCTGGGACTCGAGCCGTTCGAGCAGCAGCCCGAAACGGTGCAACCCTCGGATCGCGTCGTCGGCCGTGGCGACCCCGCCGGGCGCCCCGGGAGCCCCCTGCGCCGCCCCCGACGCGCTCGCCCGCGGCCCGCTTCCTTCGGTCGGAGCCTGGCGAAAGATCGTCTGGGCCTGCGAGATGGACGCCGGAGCCTCGCCCAGGCGCCCCAGATTTTCGACCAACATCGCACGGTCCTCGGCCGGACAGAGCGCGAGGATGAGCGGCCGCAGGCCCGCCAGGTACACCTCGAGGGGCTCGCGCGGCACGAGGTGGAACTCCGCCATCATGTGGATCTTCTTGAGCGTGTGGTACAGGTAGTCGGAAACCGGCACCGCCGCTCCGGCCCCGCGCCGGTACTGCGCACCCGTCCACGAGCGGATCGCGTTGGCGACCACCTCGGGCGGGTACTTCATCAGGAGCTGGACCGAATCCGCCACGATGAGGGGCGCGACGGCGTCGGACAAATACTGCTGGAGCTCGACCAGGGCTTCGTCGAGCTCCGGATTGGGCGGCTGACCCGTCATTTCGCTCTTCTTATCGTAACTCAAAGAAGGCGAAAGAGATAGGGCGCGGGCCAAAAATCCGGGCGCGCGAGGCTTATGCCTACCCGGGCGAGACGGTCAGGTCCCCGCTCGAGGTGCGAACCCGGATGTGCGCGCCGCCCGAGCCGCGGTGGTAGCCGACGATCTTGTCGTCGTGCTGCACCGAGGACCCGTCCGAGAAGCGGACGTCCATGTCGCCGCTCGACTGGTCGGCGTCCACCTGGAAAGCGGCGCCGGCGGGAAGTCGCACCGACACGTCACCGCTCGAGGTTCGGATCTTGACGTCCTTGAGCCGCGCGCCCGAAGCCTCGAACGCCACGTCGCCCGAGGTGGCCTCGGAGGCGAGCTCCTCGAGGTCGGCATCGACGAGCCGAAGGTCACCCGAGCTCGCTTCGACCTGGGCGCGGCGCGCCTGAACATGCTTGATGACGAAATCACCGGAGCTCGAGTTCACGGAAAGGGTGTCGCCGACGAATCCATCGAGCACCAGGTCGCCACTCGAGAAGTTGGACTTCCAGGTGCCTTTGATGTCGCGGGCCCGCGTATCACCCGAGGTTCCCTGAAGGACGATCTCTCCCTCGAGCCGGCGCAGGCGAAGGTCCGCGCTCTCGACGTCGAAGCGCAGCTCCCCGTTGAGCCCCGCGGCCTCCACGAGGCCGACGAGGTTACGGAAGCTCGCCTGGAGCCGTCCGGTCGGGACCCGAACCTCGAGGTCGGCGTAGAGAGCCTTCCCGTGGCCCGGGCTCACCCGTACGCGGTGGCCGTCATAGTCGTAGACGTTGGCCGGCGCGAAACCGAGGAAGAAACCGTCGGTGTTGTGATCGGGCGCCTGGTACCGGAAGGTCGACACCTGATCGTACGGATAGCGGACGCGCAACGCCATGGAGCCGGCTTCCCCTGCAACCCTTTCGACCCTCACGGCGTCGGCCAACGCCTGGCTCTCGGCGTGGACCGTCGCGACGACCGTCACGGTATTGCCGGGGCCCGCGGAGATCCGCAACGTTCCGGCGAGATTCTCGACCGAGAACCGGGAAAGATCCTGGCCGGGAAGCTCGGCCTGTATCGTCCGGACGACGTCTTCGCCCGCGGCGGAGGCCGACAGCGCCAGCCCGAGCGCAAGAACCGACCCGATTCCCGTGACACGCATGCGACCTCCCCGGCCAGCCGTGTGGCGGGCCGCACTTCCGGGTACGCGCCCTGCGGAAAAAGGTTCCCCGGAATCGCGTGCTAAGCTCTCCCTTCGCGCACACAAAATGGTGAAAAAGACCCAGTCCTTCGGCATCGTCCTGACTCGCCTGCCGAAGGTTCGCGAGACGCCCGGCTTGATCCAGATCACGATCAACTCGCCGGAAGCGGCAGCCGCCCCCCGCCGGCTCGGGAACCTGACCGATGCAGCCCTGCGCAGCAGGCTCGCCCATTTCGGGTGCCATGACGCCAACGAGCTCGCGGCCCTGCGCCACGAACTGCGGAAGGACAGGGGCCAGGCGACGATCTCCGAGAGCTGGGAGAACATCGCCAACTGCCTCCACTTCTGGCACGGATTCTCGGGCTCTCAGATCCGGACGATCGAATGGACCTGCGAGCACTGCGCGGCCCCCCACCGCGACGACGTGGGCGCGAGCGTGGGTGAGACCTTCCTGCGCGCGTGCAAGTGCGGCGAGTTCAAGCGGATTACCGTCACGACCCGCCTCGTCCCGGCCTGAGGGGCCATCCCCTCCGGGGCCGCCCCGGCCCGAACAAAACCTTTCCCGCGGGCCTGCGTACCCTTTCGAGAGCAACGCTAAGAATTTCGCACATGCTAAATTTTTAGCACCGAGGAGGCCCGGAACGATGGCGACGAAGAAGTCCCTCTCGACCCTCTCCCGCCGCGAGCGGCAGATCATGGACGTGCTCTACCGCCAACGCCAGGCCACCGTCGGCGAGGTCCTCGAGCGACTCCCCGACCCCCCCGGCTACTCGGCAGTCCGGTCCATGCTGCGCATCCTGGAAGACAAGGGCCACATCCGCCACGCCGCCGACGGCAACCGCTACGTGTACCAGCCGCGGCTGCCGCGCGAGCGCGCCGGGCGTCCGGCGCTGGCCGGGGTTCTCGACACCTTTTTCGACGGGTCCACCGAGAAGGCCGTGGCGGCGCTTCTCGACCTCTCGCGCTCCGAGCTGTCCGACGCCGATTTCGACCGCCTGTCCGAGCTGATCGAACAGGCCCGACTGGAGGGACGCTGACATGAGCTTCATCGCCGAAGTGGCCCCGTTTGCAGCCGGCGTCGCCGTCCGGGCGACCCTCCTCCTGCTCGCTACCGGCGCGGCGCTCTTCGCCCTCCGGCGCGCGGGCGCGGCGACCCGGCACCGGGTCGCGACCGTCGGTCTGGGGGCGGCGCTTGCGCTACCGGTCCTTTCGCTGGCGCTCCCGCGCATTCCGGTCTCGCTCCTGCCCCGCCTTGACCCCGGCGTTTCCGCCGGGCCGGGTTGGAGAGCGGTCCTGTTCGGGCTCTGGGCCGCGGGCGCTCTCGCCGTCGCCGCCCGCCTCGCCGTCGGCTGGATGCGCGTGCGCCGCCTCTGGCTCGACGCCACCCCGCTGCAGGACTCCGGCTGGATCGCCGAGCGCGACGAGGCGGCGCGCCGCCTCGCGCTCGGCCGACCGGTCTGCTTGAAGGAGAGCGCCGGGGTTTCGGTCGCGATGACCTCGGGCTGGCGCCGCCCGTTCCTTCTCGTCGGCCGCGCCGCTCGGCTCTGGGCCGTCGAACGGCGCCGGGTGGTCCTCCTGCACGAGCTCGCGCACGTCAAGCGCGCCGACTGGCCCGCCCTGCTTCTCGCCGAGCTCGCGGTGGCCGTGTACTGGTTCCATCCCCTCGCGCAATGGCTCGGCCGCATCGCGCGGCGCGAAGCGGAGCAGGCCTGCGACGAGCTGGTCATCGCGGCAGGCACGAAGCCTTCCGTCTACGCCGGCCACCTGCTCGGGATCTTCCGCTCGCTCGGCTCGCCGGAGCACGAGGTCGCGCCGGCGCTCGGCATCGCTCGCCCGCGTCATTTCGAGGCGCGACTGCGCGCGATCCTGGACCCCCAATCCTCGCCTGCGGGTCAGCGTGGCCGCGCCGGTTTCGCAACTGCGGGCCTGCTGGCCGCATTCGCGGCCGTCGCGAGCCTGGATCCCTCCGGGCCTGCCGGCGTGACCGTGGCAAGCGCGCGCCCCGCCTCCGCGACCCGCGCGACGCCGCCCTGCGCCAGGACGGCTTACGCGAAGGGGGAGCGCACCGCGACGCGGACCGACGAGAAGCGGCAGGAGACCCGGCAATCGATCGAGCCTGAGCTCCCGGCCCTGCCCGACTCCGGCGTCAGCCTCCCGGCGATCTGGCGCGCGGACGCGCGCCTGGCGCCCCGGGCCGCCTCCGGGTTCGTCCGGGCCTCCAACTCGCGCCGCTCCCCCCGCGACTGGTACGACCGGGGCATGTCCCTGCACCGCAAGGGGCGCTACGAGGAAGCCATCGAAGCCTTCGAGAAGGCGATCGAGGACGGCAACCGCGAGGACGCGGCGAGCTACAACATCGCCTGCGGGTACGCCCTGCTCGGCAACAAGGACGAGGCCTTCGAGTGGCTTCACCGCGCCATGGACGAAGGCTTCGAGCTCTCGTCCTACCTGAAGAGTGACGACGACCTCGAGAGCCTCCACGGCGATCCCCGCTGGGCCGAGCTCAAGACGGCGGCGCGCGACCAGAAGTCGGGCGAAAACAAAGCCGAGGCCCGCCGTGTCGCCTCCCGCTACGAGCGCCTCGTCGCGCGGGCCCCAAAGAGCGGCGAGCCTTACTTCGACATGGGGCGGGAGCTCCTGCGCGCGGACCGCTACGACCTCGCGGCGCAGGCATTCCAGACGTCGGCCGAGCGCGGCTACCGGATCAGCACCTCGCTCTACAACCAGGCGTGCGCCTTCTCGCTCGACGGCAAGAAGGACGCCGCGCTCGATATGCTCCAGCGCGCTCTCGACGCCGGCTTCGATCAGCCCGACCTCTTCGAAAAGGACGACGACCTCGACAACGTCCGCGGCGACACGCGCTTTGCGGCCCTCGAGAAGGAGGCCAACGAGCTTTCGCTGCCGGGTTACGGGACCGGCCCGTGGAATTGGGGCAAGCGGTCGAACCGGGCGAAGTGGCGCGAGGCGGCCAGGCGCTTCGAGGCCTACGCCGACGCGCACCCGAAAAGCGGCCGCGCCTGGTACAACGCGGGCTACGCCTCTCTGGCCGGAGATCGCGCCGAGGAGGCCGCGGCCGCCTTCAAGAAGGCCCTCGACCTCGGCTACCGCAAGCCCGAGACCCTGTACAACCTCGCCTGCTCTTACTCCCGGCTCGACCAGAAGGACGCCGCCTTCGACTGGCTCTTCAAGGCGATCGACGCCGGCTTCGACCAGACGTGGACGATGAGGTTCGACGACGACCTCGACAACCTGCGCGGCGACAGCCGCTACCGCAAGGCCGTCGATACGGCGCGGGCGCGCGACCGGGCCGCCGAGAAGAGCGAGAAGTCCGCTAGCTGGGAGTGACGGCCGGCCGCAGGCGGTCGAGGTCCGCCGGCTCGTCGAGGTCGGCGAGCCGCTCGACCGGCCACGCGACGATCTCGGCCCGCTCACGGTGGCGGCGCACGACCTGCCTGCCGCAGCCGTCTCCCGACATCGCGCGGATCTCGCCGAAGAGGCAACGGTCGTAGAGCGTCGGGGGGGCGTGTACGCCCCCGTACTCGGAGGTGACGAGCGGCGCGCCGGTTTCCCGGTAGCGGGCGACGAGCGCCGCGATCATCTCCGTCGTGACGTGCGGCATGTCCGGAAGCAGCACGATGGCCGCCGGAGCGCCTTCGGGCACCGCGGCAATGCCGGCACGGAAGGATGTCGCCTGTCCGGCGGCATGGTCGGGGTTGAAGACCGGGCGGCAGGCGATGCCTTCGAGCTCGCGCGCAACCCGCTCGGCCTCGTGGCCGAGGACGACGAGGACCGGGTCGCAACCGGCGGCCACGGCGCGCCGCGCTGCGCGGGCCAGGAGCGATTCGCCCTCCACCCGCAGCAGCAGCTTGTTCTTCCCCATCCGCGTGGACGCCCCGGCCGCGAGAACCACCCCGGCGACGGCGCCCTGCTCAGGTCGCATGGACCGTCGCCCCCTTGTCGCGCAGGTGCCCCGGCTCGACACCGGAGCTCGCCGCGAGAAGTTCCGCGACGATGGAAAGCGCTATCTGCTCGGGCCCCTCGGCGCCGAGATCGAGGCCAACGGGCCCGAAGACCCGGGCGTCCCCCTCGGCGCCGATCTCGCGCGCGATCTCGCGCGTCCGCGCGCGGGGCCCGAGAAGCCCGACGTGCTCCGCGCCCGCGGCGAGCAGCCGCCGCGCCCACTCCCGGTCGTGCGCGATCAGGTGTGTCTTGACCACCGCGTACGCGCGCGGACCGATTCCGAGGCCCGCGACACCCTCCTCCGGCCGAAGCACCAGGCGCCGCTCGGCGTCCGGAAAACGCTCTGCCCCGAGGAAGGCGGGCCGGTGGTCCACGACAGTGACGCGGAATCCGGCGGCGCAGGCGTAGGCCGAGATCGGCCTCGCGTCGTCGTCGGCGCCGAAGAGAAGCAGCCGCGGCGGCGGGATGAGGATCTCGGCGAAGACTTCCGCCGCCCCGACGCAACGCAATTGCGAGGCTCGCCCGGAGGTCCACTCTCCCGCCTGCCGCGCGAGCTCGCGGTCGAGCGCCGCCTCGCCGGTCGATCCGTGAAGGACCCCGTCCGCCGACACGACGACCGCGCCGCCCGGCACCGCCGTGCCGGAGACCACGGTGCACAGCGCGAAGGGACGGCCCTCCTCGAAGAGCTCGAGCACCTTTTCGACCGCCTGCAGCGCCTGCGCCTCGGTCACGGGCTGCACGAAAAGCTCCACGGATCCGGCGCAGCCCAACCCGAGTCCCCAGGCCGCGTTCTCGTCCGCTCCCGTGTCGTAGCGGCGCCGCCGCGGGACACCGTCGCGGATCACGCCGAGCGCGATCTCTCTCACGTCGCCCTCGAGGCACCCCCCGCTGATCGAGCCGGTCGTCGCGCCGTTGTCCTCGACGAGGAGCTTCGCCCCGGGCCGACGGTAGGCGGAGCCCTCGATGCGCACGACCGTGGCGAGCGCCGCCCGCCTACCGGTGTGCGGTAGCCGGCCAACCCGCCCGAAGACCTCCGCGGTCTCCTTCCAGTGCTTCACAGCGGCACCAAGGGACGGCCAACGTACACCGGCGCGCCGAGGGGCGTCAACGCAATCCGCCTTCGCGGGGGCCTGCCTTAAGATCGTCGCAGTGCCTG
>Ga0209048_10004774_pt1 | contig 12940 bp, 13 predicted proteins | sample FrelakmetCRP12CR_FD_187146 | JGI IMG/M metagenome (GOLD analysis project Ga0209048, IMG submission 187146) | Freshwater lake sediment microbial communities from the University of Notre Dame, USA, for methane emissions studies - CRP12 CR (SPAdes)... | ecosystem: Environmental > Aquatic >... | reverse complement strand
CCGCTCCCTTTGAATAACTTGCCACGAAAGCAGTGGGTATATCTGCAACGCCTTCCTCAACTGTGAATCCCACCCCCCTCAGGGCAATTATTAGCAGTTGGGATGACTGCACTTCCTTGTAACCTAATTCTGCAAAGCCCCAGACTGAATCACTCAAGTCTGTAAAAGTCTTTTGATTAGTTTCGATCCATTCAGCGAGATTCATGCGAGCCTCTTTTTCATAAGGACATGACCAGGCTTACGGGGCAGTGGTCAGAGCCAAATACATCCTCGTGGATGTCTGCGGCGACGATGCGCTCTTTCAAATCGGGAGATACCATGAAGTAGTCCAGCCGCCAGCCCACATTGCGCTCGCGTGCCCGTGTTACCATGTCCCACCATGAATATTTCACCGTATCCGGATGCAGATGGCGGAATGTGTCGATCAGTCCAGCCTCAAAGAACTCACCCAACCCGGCCCGTTCATCCGGCATGAACCCGCTGTGGTTAATGTTCTCCCTGGGGCGCGCCAGATCTATCTCAGCGTAGGCGGTGTTGAAGTCGCCGGTTACAACCACTGCCTGCCCAGCCTGAATGTACCCTTGTGCCACCTGGAGGAACCGCCGGTAGAAGGCCAGTTTGTGAGCCACCCATTCCGGACCGCGCCCGCCGTTGGGGAAGTAGATGTTGAAAAATACAAATGTTTCGAACTCAAGGATGAGGGTCCGCCCTTCGGTGTCGAAGCGCGGATCGTTCAAACCGGCAATCACTTTAACAGGCGGGTGCCTGGTATATATTCCTGTGCCGCTGTAGCCCTTCTTCTCCGCAGAATTCCAGACGGCCTGGTAACCAAGCGGGTTCAGCAGCGCATCTGAAAGTTGTTCAGGGTGGGCCTTGGTTTCCTGCACTGCCACCACGTCAGCGCCGCTGGCAGCCAGCCAATCCACGAAACCTTTCTTTTCAGCCGCCCGGATGCCGTTCACATTCCACGAGATCAGTTTCCAGTTGATCATTATTCTCCAAAATAACCCTTCGAGGTCTAAAGACTTCAGAAACCTGCCTTGCCAACTATTTAAAATTATCCAAATAAACTCGGACTCCTACTGAAAGGTCCCTTCCTGATTATTTCCGCCGGATCCGAATTTCAGAACGCCCTCCCTGGGGAGTGATCGCCTTCCTCATTGAACTAGAGGGGGAACTTACCGGTCGCATCCATTATGACCGGACCGTGACCGGAGCATACAATGTGCGCCCCCAGGGCGGCTTGCTTTCTCTCGGCCTCTTTTGCCTTGGCAGCGTCCCAGGTCAAACCGGGACGCGAACCATAAATGCCATTTTCATCGGTCACCAGAGAGTCACCGCAGAACAGGATGCCAACTGCAGGTGCAAACAACGAGATATGACCGGGCGTATGACCCGGCGTTTCGACCACGCGCAAACCACCCAGCGAAGGCAGGATCTGACCATCTGTCAGGATCTCATCCACCTGGATGGGCGTAACCTTCATGAAGGGGCGCAGCAGGGAGAACATCAGGCGCATCACCGAGAAACCGGAAGACTTGATCTGCCGGGATGGGATGCCTGCCGCGATGGCTTCGGCTTCGAGCTTGCTGGCGTATGTGCGGGCTCCGGTTAATTTGTGCAAAGCAGCAAGACCGCCCACGTGGTCAAGATCTGCATGGGTGAGAATAATTCGCTTCACCGAGTGGGCCGACTTGCCCAGGCTGGCGGCATAGGCAAGAATTTTCCTTTCGCTGCGCGGCAGGCCCGCATCAATGATGGTCAACCCGTCAGCATCCACGAGGATATATGGATTGGCCACCACACCCGGGACAAGGAATACATTTTCAACGATCTTCATTAGCAGTTTCCTTTTATTGCATTACTCAGCGGCATGAGCGACCGGATCATTTTCTCCAGCGCATCTCAGATAGTTCTTCAAAGTCGCTGGTACGCGGGATCAAATTGAAAGTTTGTGATAATTCGGGTGTTGGCAGGGCAGGCTTGCGGGTGGAAAGATCCAGGATCGCGCCTTCGAGGTCGATACTGACCGCTTTCTTCCCAGTGGATTTAAGAACATCGTGATGAACTTTCCAGCGGCCTCCCGAGGGTGAAAGACCTGACAGAGCATAGGTGAGGGTCACTGTTTCGCCCATGCGCACTTCCCGAAAGAAGCGGGCATTAATGGATGTATAAATCGGTCCTATCCCAAGTTTCTCGAATCTTTCAGGCGGGAAACCGTGAGCGCTAAAGAAATGGTAGCGCAAGTCACCCGCGGCATCAATGTAAGCGGCATAATTCACGTGGCCGTTGGCGTCAATGTCTGACCACCTTATCTCATAGGTTTTGGAATACACGTTCATTAGAAATCTCCAGACATTAGTTCAACCGAACAGCCGCCTTCAATTTGGCAGGGATGACCTTCCTGGTGGTAGTTGGGGTCGGAGGGACATACCCTAAAGGGTTCCACCTCTGCCCTCTTTGTAAACTTTCGATGGGAAGGTTGTCGCGAAAGCATCCCCCTCCAGCCTCCCGGGAGGGGCATATTGACATCGAACGCCTTGTCCAATGCGACCCGACGCGGGGTGCATTAACCGGGCATGAATTTACCCTTCTGCTTCTTTTCGTTCTTCAGTTTTCGTTTCTCCTTCAAATTATGCTCGGGTTTTTTCTTCTGTTCTCTTTTGCCTTTATCTTTTTTTCCGCTATCACCCATGACTGCTTCTCCTTATCTGGTGAGAAAAATGTGTTGATACACATTATACACAAAGACAGAACCCAGCCCGCACTTCGGCCCGAAAAAACGATCAGTCATTCCCAACCTGGAAGATAAAGTCTTCGGGTCCGGAATAAGTTTCGGTGGGTTGACCGGCGTATCCCAGGGGAGCATATTTGGGCCAACTACTAAAGAGAAAACCCACTCGTAGGTGACTGGTCCTATAGAGCCGGCCTGTTTCAGACTCAGAAATGAGATGTTTCAGGAAATGGTGTAATTCAATTTGCATGAAAAGCAAGGCGGTATGCGTGCGCCAGTCATCATGATAACGAGGGGCAATATATAATTTGAACGCCCTTTCGTTTTTCCGTATCATAATGCGTTTTTCTGCAATTGCCTGGTAGGGTGTAAAGTTGCCACGATATACCAAATCAGAATGGAGAGAAAGGATCACCGAATTAAACAACCCTGAAGACTGCCACTCCCCATACATACGATAACAGGATTGATGAGATGGAAAATGCGAGGGAATCGCTCGCCAAGGAGAACCGGAGCGGATCTTCCAAAAGATGCCGTTGAGGAGGCGGCGGGAATCAAGGACTGGGCGACCACGTCCCTGTTGAACGGGAGGCATGAGAAGTTGGATGGCTTGCCACTGCCGGTCAGTCAAATCCATATGTATTTACCAACGATTTTTGAGTAAAAGTGACGATGACAAAACGAACAGGAACGACTAGAGGCATAAACAGCACTTTATTTAGGGGACTTTTTGAGTAATGTATCTGTAAAATGTATGTTTTCACGATATTTTATAACCTTGTCTCAAAATTCAAGGAAGAAGGAGGCATGTGGTAGATAAGCATAAATATAAAACAAATGTTCTAATTATGCAAGGGGGAACTTGATATGAAGTTTCATTCCAGCCGGGGGAGGAATCTAATGCAAGATTTCCTGATTGGCCCGGTCGGCTTCGAGGAAAATCTGGCTGACCTGCTCCTTGACCTCGGAGGTGGCGCTGGGGGTCTTGGGGATAAACTTTACCAGGTCGCGCGCATCCTGGAGGAAGGCCTTTACCTGGGCTATATATGAAAAGTTATACTTGCCGCCTTCGGCCGGGACGGGCAGGTCGCGTGCTTTTTGGATCAACTCCCGGGCGCGCTGAATGCGTTCAACTGCGGGAATGAGACGGGACATTGGCAGCTCCAAAGATAGATTCTATAGGATGCGGGAAAATCCAAGAGGCTTTTATTATACGGCTTTTTTTCCAAACATCATCTCAATGCCTCGGCATATCCAGGAAGGGGCGTTTTCCCTCTTGACATTAACGTAACGTCATGGTTTATATTAACGCACGAGGCAAAGATGTACACCGTCAAACAACTTGCCAAACTTGCGGGTGTCAGCGTCCGCACCCTGCATTACTACGACCAGATCGGGCTGCTCAAGCCGTCTTCGCTGGGCGGTAACGGCTACCGCCATTACGAAGGAGAAGCCCTGCTGAAACTACAGCAAATCCTGTTCTACCGCGAACTGGACCTGAGCCTTGACGAGATCAAAGCCGTGGTGGGCCGCCCCGATTTTGACGTGCTGACCGCGCTGGGATCCCACCGGGAGGCGCTGCAGGGGCGAGTTGAGCGGCTCAGGCGCCTCATCCAGACCGTTGACAATACCATCGACCATTTGAAAGGAAATGAAAGCATGAATGCGAAAAGACTATTTGAAGGATTTAGCGAAGAAGAACAGGAGAAGTATGCCCTGGAAGCGGAGCAGATGTATGACCCGGCGACAGTGAAAGCCTCGAATAAAAAATGGAAAGCAACCACTGCCGAGGAAAAGCAGCATATCCTTGAGGAAGGGAACCAGGTCTACGCTGATATGGTGGCTGCCATGCCCAAAGGGCCTGCCTCCTCTGAAGTCCAGGGGATCGTGGAACGCTGGCGAAGGCATCTTGAGTATTTCTGGAGTCCCAACGACGATCAATTACTGGGCCTTGCGGACTTGTACAACGACGACCCGCGCTTCCGAGCCAATTTTGACAAGATGGACCTAAAGTTGGCTGAGTTCATGCGTGAGTCCGTGAAGGAGTATGTGAAGAAGCGGAAAAAGTAAGTGGAGACCGTGCAATTGCAGGAATCAAAACAGGCCGGAGGGTAATTTTCCGACTTGTTTTCTGAGGGCTAATGATTTTTGGCTGGGATTTTCGACATGGCGTACTCCGCCAGGGCGGTGATGGAGAGACTGGGGTTCACACCCGGATTGGCGGGCATGATCGAGCCATCTATGATGTACATCCCCGGGTAGTTATGCACTTCAAAGTTTCCAGCCACCACGCCTGCGGAGGCGTCCCGGCTCATGGGAGCACCGCCGAGGATATGGGCGGTGAAGGGCAGACCCAATAGATTTTCGCCAAGCGAGCCGAGCGCAACCCCGTTCGTGCGCCTGGCAAAAAGGCGGGTCAACTCGTGAGAGCCTGTCACCTGGGCATGGATCTCATTACCGGGCTCAGGCTTGACCACCATGCCGCGGCGGAACAATGTGAAGAGGCTGCGTCCCATGCGGAAGCGCATGCGGTTATCGGCATGCTGCATCACCAGCAGGATGGTCACGTTGTGCGCCCAGCCGGGGAGGAAGAAGGCTTTGGCAAAATCAAGCGGGTGGGTAACGGCCCAGCCCAGGAAACGCAAAAGGCGCACGGGAACGCTTACATCGGTATCAATCAGAGGGGCAGCCAGGTAGCGCATCAGCGAAGAACCAGCAGGATAGCGAACCGGCTCGACGCGTGTGATGGGGTCAAGGTTATAGATGGAGGAGATCGAGATCCCCTCCGAGTAATTGATATCCGACTTCCTGGCGACCGCTCCGAGCAAGGCTTCAGAGTTGGTGCGCACCATGTCGCCCAGGCGAGGCGACAAATTTGGCAGGGAGCGAGTCTCGTCACGAAGACGGAGGAGCAAGTTGATGGTGCCCATCACACCGCCCGACAGGATCACGTTCCTGGCCCGTACCCGCTGGCGGGTCCCTCCAATTAAACGAGTGCTCGCCCGGTAGGTGACCTCGTAAAGCGCCTCGCCCTGTGCGGGAGAATTGGGGGTGAGCGGGCGGATATCCACTACTTCTGATTCCGCAATCACCCTGGCTCCGTTCTTCTCTGCTAAATAAAGGTAGTTCTTGGGGAGCGTGTTCTTGGAATTGTAACGGCAGCCGACCATGCAGGCGCCGCAGTGCTTGCACCCAGTCCGCTCAGGGCCCGCGCCGTCGAAATACGGGTCGGGGACAGTGACTTCTTCATCTCCAAAAAATACACCCACGTCGGTGGCACGGAAAGTCCCGCCCATGCCAACTTCTTCAGCCATGGTGCGCAAGAGTTCGTCGGCCTTCCAAAGCTTGGGATTACGAGCAACGCCGAGCATTTTTTTTGCGGACTGATAATACGGTTGGAGCACTTGCCCCCAGGCGACAGGCGTGTTCCAGGCGGGCGTGGCAAAGGTCTCGTCGGTGGGGATCTCGAGCACATTGGCGTAACCCAGGCTCCCGCCGCCGACACCCGCCCCGTGCAGAACCATGGCGCCTTTGAGCAGGCTTATCTGCAGGATGCCCTGGAGGCGGATGGCAGGCATCCATATATATTTCCAAAACTGCCAGTTGGATTTAGCAAAATCCAGGTCGCCGAAGCGTTTGCCTTTTTCAAGAACGAGGACGGAGTAGCCCTTTTCCGTCAAGCGCATGGCGGAAACAGAACCGCCAAAGCCGGAACCGATGATCACAAAATCATAGACATTTTGCTCCACGTTTGCTCCTTTGACGAAATTGGAGGTGCCGCGAATTTTGTCAAGGCTGGGATGTGAAGCGGCCTAAAGGCATAGAATCAGCAGTGATACAGGTTCAAATAATAGCACAACAACATGAAAAACCAAGAGAGGCCAGGTAGATTAATGAGACTCCCATGCGCCTCGGAGGCGGGCATAGGTATCTTCCAGCGATTCGGGCATCACTTTCGTTTCAGCCAGGGTCAGCATGAAGTTGGAGTCACCGGTCCAGCGCGGCACCACATGGATGTGGACATGCCCGGTAATTCCCGCTCCGGCGGCTTCGCCGATATTGGCGCCGAGGTTGAAGGCGTCCGGTTGGTAAACGCAGCGGAGCACACCCATTGCATGGGTCCCCAGTTCCATCATCTCGGCGCGCGTTTCCGCATCCAGGTCTTCGAGCGAGTTGCGGTGCTCGTTGGACACCACCATCATGTGTCCGCTGGTGTATGGGTAGCGGTTCAAAATGACAAAACAGCGTTTCCCGCGGAATAGGACCAGATTGCCGGGACCATCGGCCTCTTTTTGTACATCACAGAATACGCAGGCTGCTGTTTTCGTTTGGACAAATTTCATGCGCCAGGGCGCCCAGAGTCGTTTCATATTTTCCCTCATTGTAGCAAATAAACATCCTGCGGGAAAGCCCATTTCTGCACATGGGCGGGTTGTTAAGCAACTTCAATTTTTGGATAGTTGACAGTCTTTCCGAACAATAGTATTCTCTAGATATGGAACAACTGGCGCTGTTTGACGCATCCCCGCGCTGGACCGTCACCGACCTGACGCGTCACCTGCGCCAATTATTGGAGGCCGACCCGGGTCTGCAGGGCGTCTGGGTGGAGGGGGAAGTCTCCAACCTGTCGCGGCCTTCCTCCGGTCACATCTATTTCACTCTGAAAGATTCCGGTGCTTCCCTGCGCTGTGTCATGTGGAAGACCGAAGCCGCCCACCTGCGCTTCGCGCCGCAGGACGGAATGGCAATCGAGGTGCATGGCAGCCTGGGTATTTATGAAGTTACCGGGCAATACCAACTCTACGCTGACAGCCTCCGACCGGTGGGGGAGGGTGCGCTCTACCAGGAATTCCTGCGTCTTAAGGCTATCCTGGAGGCCGAGGGTCTCTTCGACCCGGCCCGCAAGCGTCCCATCCCCGCTTCACCGCGCCGCATCGGGATCGTGACCTCGCCGACCGGGGCTGCCTTGCGGGATATGCTCAATACCCTGCGACGGCGGATGCCGCTGGCGGAAGTGATCCTGGCTCCCGCCCCGGTGCAGGGAGACGAAGCTCCGCTGGCCCTGGTTGAGGCGCTGCGAACCCTGAATCGGGTCGCTTTGCCGGATGTTATATTACTCGCCCGCGGCGGCGGCTCGATGGAAGACCTGTGGGCTTTTAACGATGAACAGGTGGTGCGTGCCGTTAGCGAGTCGCAGGCCCCGGTCATCACCGGCGTGGGCCACGAAACGGACTTTACCCTGGTCGATTTCGCCGCCGATCTGAGGGCACCCACGCCCACTGCGGCGGCTGAGTTGGCAACAGCCATTACGGTGCTGGCCCTCCAACACACATTGGTAGAGAGGTCGCAAATTTTGAATGGAAGCATGGGTTCCCTCTTCGAGCGGCAGCACAATCTTTTGGAAGGTTTCCAAAGCGGATTGCGTTTTTATTCTCCGACCCGCCGCGTGCAGACCGAACGCCAACGCGTGGATGATATGAGCCGCCGGGGAAACGCCGCCCAGGCTCACCGCCTCGAACTGGCCGGGGCGCAGCTGCTGGGATTGGAAAACCGTCTGATAGCGCTTGGTCCGCTGGCTGTGTTGAAACGCGGGTACGCGGTGGTTACGAAAAACAACCAGGTTGTCGCCAGCAAATCCCAGGTGCAGGCTGGAGATGCCCTGCGCATCCGTCTGCGGGATGGGGAATTCGGTGCCCGTGTTTCGGGCAAGGGATAGGTGAGCATGGCAAAAAATGAACCCAAAGCAATTGATACATTGACATACGAAGCGGCCTTTGCCGAACTCGAAACAATCGTGGCAGCTCTCGAAGCAGGGGAACGCCCGCTGGAAGAGACAATGACACTCTTCGAGCGCGGCCAGGCGTTGACCAAACGCTGTGCCGAACTGCTGGACAAGGCCGAGTTGAAAGTCCAGGCGCTGGCAGGTGAAGCCCTGACCGATTTCAAGGAAGACCAATGAACATAGGCGCCGTCCTTCAAAACCACGTCTTATGGACTGGAATGGCGGGGTGGTTTTTGGCCCAGGCATTGAAAATCCCCGTGGACCTTTTTCGGGAACGCCGCTGGAACTGGGCCTTATTTTTCGCGGCCGGCGGAATGCCCAGTTCGCATTCCGCCCTGGTTACTTCAACAGCCCTGGCGGTAGGGTTGCATACCGGCTTTAATAACCCGCTTTTTGCTGTGGCAGTGGCCCTGGCGATGGTGGTCGTTTATGACGCCACGGGTGTCCGCCGCCAGGCAGGGATGCAAGCCCAGAAGATCAATGTCCTGGTGGAGGAATTGTTAAAGGGCCATCCGATCAGTGAAGAACACCTGCGTGAAGTAATCGGGCATACACCTTTGGAAGCGATGGGCGGAATGATTTTGGGCGTGGTGGTGGCAGTGGGCCTATGGCTTTGGTGGCGATAAGAAGAAGAAAATTAAATAAATGCACAGCCCCCGCATTGGCGGGGGCTGATTATTTTTATTTACAATTTATCGCGACAGCCGTCGTTTAACCATCCGGACCAGGTTGCAAACTTACGGGAGGTGTAATACGACCAATCCTGCGGCATAGACTGCTCCCCCGATGACCCCCCGCAAACCGTCGTCAGCGCGGCTGAATGCAAGTGCGTGATCAGCATCCAACTCAGCAGCGGCATGGTCACGATCGGGAAGGCATATTTGTCCGCCGAGGGTGAACCTGTCGGCAGGCTGCTGGCGATCACGTTGAACAATGTTTCGGCCGAACATGGAAATTATTGCGTGAGGCGGTGCGGACAACTGAAAATCGACTGGCGGATCTAAAAGCATCCAGCTAGGCTTTCAAACTGCTTACCAACCTCTGGTATAGTTTTTGGGTTGAAACCAGGGGTTCCATGCCCAGTTCCTCCGAGAGTGTTTTTTCCAAATCCTGGTACTGATACACCAAACCGGCCTGGTCGCCGAGGGCCACGTAGGTGCGCATTGCCTGGCAGTGCAAATCCTCGTCCAGGTTATCCACGCGCAGGGCGCGTTGCAGCAATTCGAGTGCATTGGTATAACGCTCATGGGCAACATGAATACGGGCCAGATTGCGCAAGGAGGAGATGTAGGCCTGGGTCAGCCGGTGACGTTCGGCGAGTATCCAATCATAGTAAAGGTTGTCCAGGTATTCTCCATGATAGAGTGAGATGGACTGCTCATACCATTGAGCGGCTAGTTCTTCCGTGGGGGCGGCATGGGCCTTGGTCAGGGCGGTCTCGAATTCGTTTACATCCACACTGAAAGCGGCAATATCCAGCCAGTATTCACCAGTCTCAACAAGGATGAAACGCGTCGTTGAATCTTCCTTCCGCAACGCATGGCGAAGACGTGAAAGAGCGGTGTGAAAGGCTGTCATGCCCCGGCCCGGCTTGTCTGCCCAGATGGCGTCAAAGATCCGTTCACCCGGAATGCGTTCGGTGCGGAATGTGATGAAATACGCCAGCAGGTCGCGCGCTTTGGCGGATACCCAGCGTTCCTGCGAGACTTCCTCTTCTCCAATGAACACGCGCAACGGTCCAAGACACTTGACAACAACGCTGGCCTGACTCACCGTCACCGTTGACCCGGGAGCAGCTGTGGGCAGACTTGCCAGCACACGCTGGAGGAACTGGCTTTGCTCGCCCGCAGCCTGCAAATTGCTGCAGACCACGCGGCTGCGTTCGCCCTGGTCCAGGAACAGCTGGACGGCCTGTGTGGACTCGATCAAACGTAATGCCTTCCGGGCGAAATCCAGACCGCTTTCCTGTCGATTTGTTACCAGGTGGATGTACGCCAGCCCGAAATAGACCATCGCCAGCGGGATGCGGAACTGACGCCGTTCCCCAACTTCGACCAGCTCAGCATAAAGTGTTTCGGCGCGCGATATTTGACCCTGTTCCAGTGCAACGTCAGCGAGAACGCTGCTGCAAACATATGCCTCATAGGTATCGGGGTTGCCGGTATACGCCCAGAGGGCGCTCTCGGCGGTCTGGCGGGCTTCGTCCACGCGGCCCTGCCCGTACAAGTTATAAGCCAGATAACCGGCTGTCATTAAGCGTTCATAGGAGGCCAGGCCCAGGGTTTGGGCCAACTCCATCGCCTGCCGCAAGCAACTTTCAGCACGGGCTGTTTCGCCGCGGCGGGTCAATACATTTCCAAGGGCAGAGTAAGCGCTAGGAAGCAATTCGCGCAGATGGAGGGCCTGGGCGATTTCCAGCCCGCGTTCGGCATAGTGGAGGGCAGTGTCGAGATCATGCCAGTAGAGATAGGGACTGACGAGCGAGATATAGGCCTGCGTAGCGATCGGGGAAAAATCCTCCGGCGTCAATTGCAGGGCTTCCTTGCAGTAATGAATGGTGGCCTGGGGATCCCCGTGCCACCAGCAAATCTGTCCCAAAGATTGCAAGAAATTGGCGCGCGCCAGCGGGGAGAGGCGGTTGTCTGCCAGATGGGCCTCGTCTGCCGCCTGCTCAGCCAGCGAACGTCCCTGGTTCATGCCGGTCAGGAAGCCAGTGCTTTTTGCCAGTGCCATGAGAGCATCAGCCCGGGTGGCGTGGTCGTCCGCTGGGGCAAAGGAGAGCGCCTCGGACGCCAGCGCTTCTGCCTGACGATAATTCCCCTGCGCCCGGTTGATCTCGGCCAGGCGGGTGAGTGTCTGACTGACCCCGCCTAGATTTTTCTCCGCCACGAAAGCGGTCCGGGCATCTTCGTAATCATAGATTGCCAGCCCTGCTTCACCCAGACGCCGGTATGTGTTGCCGCGCAGGATCAACAGTTCGGGGTGACAGCGCATGGTTTTGTCGGGCAGGATCGTCAGGTAGCGATGGATGACCTCGATTCGACCGCGCTCGAAATATCCCGGTGCGAAGAGTTGGATGGCGCGTGCGGCCGCATCCCATTCTTTTGCTTCAACGTAATGGGTAAATGCAGCCTCCAATTCGCCAGTTTGTTCGTAATGTTTTCCGGCTGCAATATGGAGCAGTGAGACCTGTTCGGGTCGTTCCCGTTGCAATTTACTGAAGAGGAATTCGCGAAAGAGATAGTGATAACGGTACCAATGACGCTGTGTATCGAGGCTGGTCAGGAACAGGTTTTCCTGTTCCAGTTGATCCAGCATAACCTGGGCATTGGTCACGCCGGGAATGGCGTTACAGGTGGCCTCATCCATTTGGGACAGGATGGCCGTATTCATGAGGAAAACCTTGCGTTTGCGGCTTTGACGGCGAAAAACCTCTTCGGCCAGATATTCGAATATATAACGGTGGGTGCCGCTCAGTCCGGCAATGAACCGTTCGGCGCTGCGCGGATCCTGACCCTGCAACGAAGAGCGGACGATTTGCAGGGCAGCAGCCCATCCTTCCGTCTTTTCGATAAGCAGGCTCAGGCTTTGCTCGGAAAGCCCCGGAAACGCAAGGTTCACGAACGAGGATATTTCATCTTCGCGGAAACGTAATTCAGGCGCTCGTATTTCAGCAAGCATGTTACGCGCCCGCAGACGGGCGAGGGCAATAGGCGGGTCGGTGCGGGTGGAGATGATGAGATGCAGGGAAGAGGGGGCATTTTCCAGCAGAAGATCCACCAGTTGATGAACCACCGGGCTGGCGATGAAGTGATAGTCTTCCAGCACCAGCAACCAGGGGCTGGACAAGGTATCTGCCAGCTCATTGATCAAAACCGTCAGGATCTGCTGTGGGGAGACACTGGCATCGGCGCTTTCCAGCAAGGTTTGGGTTGCATGACCGATCTTTTTTTTATGCTCGCCATGCAACCGGAAGATTGCTTCGATGATGCAGGCCAGGAAAACGCCTGGATCGCTGTCCGTCTCGTCGAGCTGAACCCAGGCAGCTGGCAGGGAAGAGGCGGTGATAAAATCCACCAGCAGTGTGGTTTTACCGTAACCGGGTGGCGCGGACAGCAGGATTAAACGCTTGTCCAACTGGCTTTCGAGCTTTTCCAAGAGAAGAGGCCGCGGCAGGCGGTCAGCTGCAGGCTGAGGGATGAGAAATTTGGTGCGCAATAATGCGGAGAGTTTCATGTGAATAAATTATAGCCCTGATTATGCCACTAGAATCTGCAAACGATTTGCAAACTGAGCGGGGTATGATTACTTGTACCCAATCCTTTCTATTCTTTTTACCTGGAGGAGAATGTTATGAATAAGAAATTGATAATCTTTACCCTGTTGATGGTGGTGGCGCTCGCCCTGAGCGCGTGCGGCCCTGC
>Ga0209048_10004773_pt1 | contig 12941 bp, 12 predicted proteins | sample FrelakmetCRP12CR_FD_187146 | JGI IMG/M metagenome (GOLD analysis project Ga0209048, IMG submission 187146) | Freshwater lake sediment microbial communities from the University of Notre Dame, USA, for methane emissions studies - CRP12 CR (SPAdes)... | ecosystem: Environmental > Aquatic >... | reverse complement strand
CGGGCGAGCCCGGGTCACCGGCCGTGGCCGGGGGAACCCGGCGCCGCCGCCGACGGGGTGGTCGCGGTGGCAGCACCACCGCTGGGGCCGGCCGGGTCGACCAAGGGGAGCACGACGACCAGGATGAGCAGGATGAGCAGAACGGCGGAGGGCGAGCGCCCCGCGTCGCGAGGACGAACGGAGGAGCCCCGGTGCCCGAAGAGGAACTGAGCCTGACCGAACAGGGTCAGCTCGCTGAGCAGTTCGTCACCGGGCTGCTGGAACGGTTCGGCCTCGCCGGGGAGCTGTCGGTGGTCCCTCTCGACGAGGAGACGGTCGAGGTGCAGGTCGAGGGCTCCGACCTGGGCCTGTTGATCGGGCCGAAGGGCCAGACCCTCCAGGCCGTCCAGGAGCTGACCCGGACCGTGGTCCAGCGACGGTCGGTCGCACGGACCGGTCGCATCCTGGTCGACGTCGCCGGCTACCGGGTCAAGCGACGCGAGGCGCTCGAGCGGTTCACCCACCAGGTCGCGGATGACGTCCGGGCCACGGGGGTCCAGCGGGTCCTCGAGCCGATGAACGCCGCGGACCGCAAGGTTGTGCACGACACGGTCAATGACCTTCCCGGCGTCCGGACCATCTCCGAAGGCGAGGAGCCCCGTCGCCGGGTCGTCATCATCCCCGAGCGCCCGGGCGGGGACGCCGACGCGGCCACCGGCGACGAGTAGCCCCACCTGCGTCGGCCCGGCCCCGTGACCCGACGCCGGGGCGGTGCTGCGGGTCGGCTCGCCAGGCCGGCGGACGGCGGGCGGACCGCTCGATCGGGCCGGCGCGTGACATGACCGGCACGTCGGACGTCCGGCGTCGCCTCCTGCCGGTGCTGGAGGAGGCGCGAAGTCGAGGCTTCCTCGGGCCCGGCCCGGTCGAGAACCACATCGTCCACGCCCTGCGCGTGGCCGACGCGCTCGCACCGAACGGCCGGGCCGTCGATCTCGGGTCCGGCGGGGGGGTGCCCGGTCTCGTCCTCGCCCTGGTCCGGCCCGGCCTCACCTGGACGTTCGTCGAGGCCCAGGAGCGTCGGGCCCGATGGCTCGAGGAGGCCGTGGGGCAGCTGGCTCTGCAGGGCCGGGTGACCGTCCGGGCCGAACGGGCCGAGCTCACCGGCCGCGGCCCGCTGCGCGGGGAGGCGGTCGTGGTGACGGCCCGGAGCTTCGGTCCCCCGGCCGTGACCGTCGAGTGTGCCGCCCCCCTCCTGGCCCTCGGCGGCCGGCTCTGGGTCGCCGAGCCACCCCGGCAGGTCCCCGGTCGCTGGCCCCGCGAGGAGCTCGCCGCGCTCGGCCTTCGGGCGGTGGAGGTGGACGTCCAGAGCTGGGTGGGCTTCGTGCTCGAGGCGCCATGCCCTGACCGCTACCCCCGCCGGGTGGGGATCCCCGGCAAGCGCCCGTTGTTCTGACGCGTACCCCGGTCAGCGACAGCCCCGAATCGGTCACGGACGTCGCGTGGGACGAGATCGGCCGACGCCCTGCGATGGTGGCAGCGGCCGGCCGCCTCGACGTTTCACGTGGAACAGGCCGGGGCCCGGGATCGCACCGCCGCCCAGCCCAGGGAGCGGGGCCAGGCTCCGCAGGGGCCAGGACTCCGGAAGGGCCAGGACTCCGCAAGGGCCAGGACTCCGCAAGGGCCAGGACTCCGCAGGGGCCAGGACGGGTGGTGGGTCCACCACTACCGCACGCCCGATCCCGCGCCTGACCCCTAAGGGGGCGCGCTCAGCCGGTCGATACACCGCCGAGCGAGCAGGGCGGGGTGATGGCGAGGAACGACACCGGCGATCAGGAGTGCGGGAGGGTCGGCAGGACCGGCCGTCGCGCCCTCAGCGGGCTCGCGGTGCTGGTCGCCGGGTTGTTGCTCGGGACCACGGCCGCCTACGCCCTCCCCCTGCCCGACGGCTCGTGGATCCTCGGGTCCTCGAGGATCTCGGCAGGTGGGCCAGGACCGCTCCTCCCGTCGCCCGCCCGCGGTCCCCGTGGGTCGTCTGGGGACGGTCCGGCCAGGTCCCGTACCGCACCGGGCTTCACGCCTGGCTCCACACCTGGCACCGCTGTTGGTGCCGGTGTGCCCCCGTTCCCGGGCCCGCCGGTGCAGCCCCCTGCCGCCCTCGCCGTCCCCCAGCCGCCGCCCGCACCGGCACCATCCCCGCCGCCGCCCGCGGCACCGGCTGGCCCGGGACCCGGGGGCGCCTTCCCGGTTCCAGGTCAGGAATCCTGGGTCTCCATTCCGCGCCTCGGCATCGCCCTGGCCGTCTTCGGGGGCGGTCAGTCCGTCATCGACCGGGGAGTCGTCACGCACTACGACCCGCCCGCAGGCCCGCGCCCGGTACGGGCCGGACAGGCGGGCACCTACTGGCTGGCCGCCCACCACGTCACCCACGGCGCACCGTTCCTCCATCTCCCCGATGTCCGTCCGGGGGACCTGGTGGTCGTCACCCCCGCCGACGGCTCCCCCGCCGTGCGGTACCGGATCACGTCGCTCGGCGTGGTCGGCGTGGTCGTCCCGACAACCACGGTCTACGGTACCGACCCGACCTCGCCCCGTCTGCTGCTTCAGACCTGCGAGGGGAGCTCCCAGCGGCTGCTGGTCCACGGCGTCCTGGCCTGAGCGTGAGCCGACACGGGGCCGCCGCCGCCGGGCGCCGGTTGCGCCACTCGGGCACCCGCCGTGCCGAAGGGTCCACGCCCCGACATGTGGGCTGACCGTGTCGGGTTGGTCGGGTCCCGGCCCGGCCCGGGAGAGGATGTCGAACTCCACGCAGCCGTCGCGCTGGACCACGGAGACGGGGCAAGTCGGCCCGGGGGTCGCAGGGCTTGGGATCCGGTCAGGCCGAGGGGGTTCACGACATCCGGCGCGGTCGACCCTCGGGTGGCGGGCGGCAGCGATGGGCGGGCGCCGCGATGGGCGTCGCCGCAGGCGATTCGGCGGCGCAGGCCGCGCCCGACCTCCCATTCGGTGCCGCGGATCCACGTCGGCCTGTCGGCATCGGGACGAGGCGGCACCGGCCTCGACAGCCCGGCTGGACCGGCACGCGGGCACGATCGGCGCCGGTTTCACGTGGAACATCGAGGCTCCCGGCTCAGCCTGGGGTTGATGGTCCTTGTCGTGGAGGGTGGAGTTGGGCAGTATGACTGCGTGGATGCGCACGAGCCGGACTTCGCTCCCGGGACTCGTGCCCCGTCCGATCAGGTTCCGGCCCGGCCCGGCCCCCCTGGGGCGAGTGCAACGCCGGTCGCGGGCGGGGCGGGGGGAGGGACCCGACCCGGTGACGATCCGAGGTCGGTGACCGGGGGCCGGGAGCGATCGGATCATGCGTCCGATCCGGCGACCGACACGGCGTCGGTGGACCCACCGGACGGTTCTGACCATCCGGAACGGACGTCGGAGGTGGTGGAGATCATCGAAGTGGTCACGGCCACCGACGCCGAGGTCGTGGAGGTGTTCGTCGCCGAGGTCGACGTGGTCGACCGTTCGGCTCAGCATGGCGGGCCTGTCGGCGGCCAAGAGCCGGCAGGCGCGGTCTCGAGGCACCCGGCAGCCGAGCTGCCGCTTCCCCGCGTCCTCGCGATCGCCAACCAGAAGGGTGGCGTGGGGAAGACCACGACGACGGTCAACCTCGGGGCGGCGCTGGCCGAGCTCGGGTACCGGACCTTGGTCGTCGACCTCGATCCGCAGGGCAACGCCACCACGGGGCTCGGGATCAACGCCCGCAACCTCGACTGCTCGGTCTATGACGTGTTGATGCACGAGACGCCACTGGACGAGTGCATCGAGCCCACCAGCGTGCGGAACCTGTTCGTGGCGCCCGCGACGATCGACCTCGCTGGTGCCGAGATCGAGCTCGTCCCCGCCTTCAGCCGGGAGTTGCGGCTGCGGCGGGCGCTGGCCGAGACGACCGACGCCTACGAGTTCACGCTGATCGACTGCCCACCGTCGCTCGGCCTGCTCACGATCAACGGGCTCGCGGCAGCGACCGAGGTTGTCGTCCCGATCCAGTGCGAGTACTACGCGCTCGAGGGTCTGAGCCAGCTGATGCGCAACATCAACCTGGTCCAGTCGAACCTCAATCCGCCCCTCGAGCTTTCGGCGATCGTCCTCACCATGTACGACGCCCGGACGAAGCTGGCCGACCAGGTGGCGACGGAGGTCCGCACCCACTTCGGCCCGCGTGTGTGCCGCAACGTGATCCCCCGGAGCGTCCGTCTCTCCGAGGCACCGTCCTTCGGGCAGCCCATCATCGTGTTCGATCCATCGTCCCGGGGGGCGCTCGCCTACCGGGAGCTTGCAAAGGAGGTGAGCGGTGGCGCGCCGCGGCGGTCTGGGTAGGGGGCTCGGGGCCCTCATCCCCACCGAAGTCATCAGTGAGCGGTCCGCCCTGGCCGAAATCCCGGTCACTGCGGTCGACCCCAATCCGCACCAGCCGCGCACCCACTTCGACGAGGAGCTCCTCGCGTCGCTGGCGGCGTCGATCCAGGCGGTGGGGGTGCTGCAGCCCATCCTGGTGCGCGCCACGGAAGGGGGTCGGTATCAGATCATCGCCGGGGAGCGACGCTGGCGTGCCGCCAAACGGGTCGGCCTTCAGACCATCCCGGCACTGATCCGGACCGTCGAGGACCGTCACAGCCTCGAGCAGGCCCTGGTCGAGAACCTGCATCGTCAAGATCTCAACCCACTCGAAGAGGCGGCCGCCTACCAGCAGCTCATCGAGGACTTCGGCCTGACGCACGACGAGGTGGCGAACCGCGTCGGGCGGAGCCGGGCGACGGTGAGCAACATGCTGCGGCTGTTCCAGCTTCCCCCGGCGATTCAACGACTGGTTGCCGATGGATCGCTGTCGGCCGGGCATGCCCGGGCGCTGTTGGGCACCCCCGACCGGGCGTTCCAGGAGGCGCTGGCCCGTCGGGCCGTGAGCGAGCAGCTGTCCGTCCGGGCCGTGGAAGAGGCGATTCGGGCCCGCAATGAGCTGGGCTCGGCCATCGGCACAGCCGCTGCCGTCGATGCGACCGCGGCCGACAGCGGCCACCGGGGCGCCGATCCGGGCGCCACGACCGCGCCGGACCGGCCCCCGGCGGTGCACGAGCTCGAAGCACTGCTCAGCGAGCACCTCGACACCCGCGTCCGGATCGAGCTCACGCAGCGGAAGGGCAGGGTGGTCGTCGAGTTCGCCGATCTCGACGACCTCGAGCGGATCTACCGGCGACTGACCTCCCCCGACACCTGACGCGTCGCCCCGCCGGCCACTGGCCTCCCTGCGACTGCTGAAGGCTCGACCTCAGCGTTCGGTGGTCCTGACCCTGAGGTTCAGCCGTATCCACAGGGTGTGCATCACTCTGTGGATAACGGTTCGGCGACGTCGGCTCGGGGCCCGTGCCTCGACCTGCGCCTCAGGATCGGTGTCGGGCCGTGCGCGAGGGGAGATCAGGTCGGGCGAGCGCCGCGGGCCTGTGTGGGCGGGCGGGCGGAGGGTCGACGCGGTCAAGCGGGCGGGTGAGGCGCCCACGACTCGATCGCGCCGGCGATGGCTTCGACGATCGCCGGCGCGTGCCCGACGAGCACGTGGGTCGGGCCGATCTCGCAGAGCACGGCGGGCATGCGGGTCTCCCGGAGCACGGGGATGGCCATCCCGCACGCCCCGAGGGCCGGAACGCCGACGGCTGCGGGCACGGTGGCCTGGAGGCGCTCGGCCAGCGCCTGCCCGGCGGGCGAGGTCGTCCGGTAGCCCTGGTAGTAGGCGCACCGGCATCCGCGGTCGTCGCCGAGGGCCGCCACCTCGATGAAGAGCTGCGCCCGGGTGGCGTTCGCCTGCTGGGCCAGCTCGGAGGACCCGGGATGGTGGAGCACGAGGGCGTCCGAGCCGCGACGTCGCAGCACGCGACCGAGGGTGGTGGTCAACGCGTCCAACCCGCCCCGTTCACCGACCACAACCCGGAGCCGGTTGACACCCGGCTCGGCCCAGCGCAGGGCTGCGACCTCGCGGAGCTCGTTGATGACGCCGTCACCGCGGTTCCCGAGGCGGGCGAGGAGTTGAAGCTCGTCCGGCCCGAAGATCCCGTCCACGGTCAGGCCGGCGTTGCGCTGGAACTCGACCAGTGCCTCAGCGGTGTCGGGCCCGAAGATCCCGTCCACCTTGCCGGCGTCGAAGCCGAGGGCGCCCAGCCGCCGCTGCAGGTCGGCGACGTCGTCGCCGCGCATCATCGGCGTGCGCTGGTACAACCGCCGGTCGCCGAGGTGGTACCCGGCCTCCACCACCGCGGCCCAGGTCTGGTCACCGCAGATGCCGTCGCTGCGGAGGCCGCGTGACGCCTGGAACGAGGCGATGGCCTGGTGCGTGGCCTCACCATATGTACCGACAGGATCACTATCTGTGGTGAATCCGAGGGACGCCACCCGCCGCTGGAGGTCGGCGACCGGCTCGCCGCTCGAGCCCGGCCCGAGCGGCAGGCCCACTAGAGGAATGGATCGATCTCCTGGACCAGCTGGCCCTTCCCCTTGGCACCGATGATGCGCAGGCTGGGCTCGCCGTCCTTGAAGAGGATCAACGTCGGGATGCTCATGACCTCGAAGCGCCGGGCGGTGTCGGGGGCGTCATCCACGTTGAGCTTGGCGATCTTGAGCCGACCGGCGTAGTCGTTGCCGATCTCCTCGAGGATGGGGGCGATCATCTTGCAGGGTCCGCACCACTCGGCCCAGAAGTCGACCAGAACCGGCTCGGTCGAGGACTTGACCTCCTCGTCGAAGCTGGAGTCGGACAGGTTGCTGATTCCGGCGGCCATGGGGGCTCGACCTCCTCGACTGGTGGCCAGCGATGCTAGCCGTGGTGACCAACGGAACGTCCCCCACCCGGCCGGCATTCCGCCGGATGTCGGGGTTCGCGGGGGTGGCTACCAGTCGTGCGACGCCGACGACGGTGTGTCGCCGGCCGCCTCCAGCCACCGCTCGGCGTCGATGGCGGCCATGCAGCCCGTCCCGGCGGCCGTGATCGCCTGGCGGTAGGTGTGATCCACCACGTCGCCGCAGCCGAACACCCCCGCCACGCTGGCCCGGGTGCCCGCGTGGGTGACGAGGTAGCCGGCGTCGTCGAGCTCGAGCTGGCCGGCGAACAGCTCCGTGGTCGGGGCGTGCCCGATGGCCACGAACACGGCCGCCGTCGGCAGGACGCGCTCCTCGCCGGTGAGGGTGTTGCGGAGCGCCACCGACTCGACCTTGCCGTCGCCCCGGATGTCGGTCACCACGGCGTCGAGCTCGAAGTGGATCTTCGGGTTGGCGAAGGCCCGGTCCTGCATGATCTTGGAGGCCCGCAGCTCCTTGCGGCGGTGGACGACCGTGACGGTTTCGCCGAACTTTGTGAGAAACAGGGCTTCCTCGAGTGCTGAGTCGCCGCCACCGACGACCACGATCGGACGGCCTCGGAAGAAGAAGCCGTCGCACGTAGCGCAGGTCGACACGCCGTAGCCGAGCAGCCGCTGCTCGGCCTCGAGGCCGAGCATGAGCGCCTTGGCCCCGGTGGAGACGATCACGGATCGTGCGAGGTGCTCGGTGGTGTCCACCCAGACCCGCTTGGGAGAGGCGGTGAGGTCAACCCTGGTCACGCGCCGGGTCAGGAAGTCGGCGCCGAAGCGGGCGGCCTGGGCCCGCATGTTGGCCATCAGCTCCGGACCCATGATCCCGTCGATGAAGCCCGGGAAGTTCTCGACCTCGGTGGTCAGCATGAGCTGGCCGCCGGGCTGATCGGTCCCGACCGTCTCCCCCTCGATCACGAGTGGCGAGAGGTTCGCACGAGCGGCGTAGATGGCCGCGGTCAGACCCGCCGGGCCGGATCCGATGATGATGACGTCGTGGACCTGGCTGTCCGCGACGGGGCTGTCGCTCACGGGCCTGGTTCCCTGGTCGGTCGCTTCGACCAGGCGAACAGCCCGGCCAGGGTGAAGATTCCGCCGACGATGAAGTCAGCGACCCAGACCCGGTGCAGCCCCCCCGGCAGGTAGACGACGAGCATCCGGATGGCCAGGATGGCCAGCATCACCAGGGCTGTCACGGCGAGGACGAGGATCACCAGCCCGTAGACGACGGTGCGCGCCGCCGTCACGAGGGGGAGCGTCGTCTTCTCCTTGACGGTCAGGACGACGGACTCGACGACGTCGGTCGCCTGGATCGTCCAGTCCCTGCTCGCCGCCGTACCGGCCGTACCCACCCCCGCCCCGGCCGTGGTCGGGGCGCTCGAGGGGCTCGGCGCGCTCGGCGGGCTCGAGGGGCCCGGCGCGCTCGGCGCGCTCGGCGGGCTCGGCGGGCTCGGGCCGCCGGAGGCGTTCGGGGCGGTCATGGCTGCACACTACCGTCGTGGCCCGACCGGTGGCCGCCCGACGGGGCGGGGGTGGTGCCGAGGCCGGCGCACGTCCCGCCATCAGCGGAGCGCCAGCTCGCCGATGTCGACGCGGAACGGCGTCGTCGCGGAGTCGGGCCGGTCCGGCGGCGGTCCGAGGTCCGTGATCCACACGAGCACGGCGGTCCCGCTCGTGCCGTGGAGATCGACCTGCGTCACGTCGGCATCGGCGGTGAAGGTGGCCACGGGGTTGCCCCAGGCCGCCAGGTCGGGGCCCGGGCTGGACGCCACGTACACACCGGCCGACCAGCCCCGGGACGCCGAGGTCACGGTGAGCTGGCGCAGGGCGTGCTTCCCGTCGAGGGTGACGTACGCGCCGGTTCCCGACTTGAGGTTGCCGAAGTGCCGCGACGCGTACTCCGACGTGGACCAGGCGGTCGACGGATCACCGTCGTAGAGGTGGTTGACGAGCTGTTCGTTCTCGGTCTTCGCCGGGTTGTCGGGGGACAGGGGGTTGAACGAATGGCCGCCGACGATGGCCAGCCGATCTGCGTTGACGCCGGGTGTCGACGTGCCGGTACCGCCGGGGTTGGAGGAGCCACCCCTGACGAGGACGAAGCCGCCCACACCTGCCGCCAGGGCCAGCAGCGAGCCCACGAGCACGCCGGCGAGGGCGCTCGACCGGCCCTTCGGCTCGGCCCGACGGCCCGGCACAGCGATCGGTGGGGTCCCCAGTCGAGGCGTCGGCTCGCGGATGAGTGTGGGCTCCCCGTCGTCCGCGACGTCGAGGGCCTCGAGGGCCGTGGCCAGGGCGGCGGCGTCGGTGATCGTCCCGCCCGGCTGGGCGGCGACGAGGACGTCGTCGAGCCGGCGCGGGACCCCGGGGCGGAGCGCCCGTGCCGAGAAGGCCCCGTCGCCGCCCCGTGACGGGGCCGGGTCCCCGACCAGCGCACCGGCGAGCGCGAGGGCCAGGGCGTTGACGTCTCGCCCCGGGCCGGCCGCGTCACCGGAGGCGTCGGCGGCCGACGCCGCGGTCGGAGCGGTCTGGGCCAGCCGGGCGCGGGTCCCGCTGCGCACGAATCCGACCAGCTGGGCTCGGTCGTCCTCGCCGACCAGGATGTGCTCGCCATCCACGCCGCCGTGGGTGACCCGCTGGCGGTGGGCCGCGTCGAGGGCCCGGGCCAGCTGTCGGCCGATGACGACCACACGGTGAGCCGGGAGGGGCCCCTGTCGCTCGACCAGGACGGCCAGGGTCACCCCGGCTGGCCGCTCGGTGACCACGTAGGGGATCCCCGGGTGCCCGGGGTCCGCGTGCGGGATCGGGGCGCCGTCGGTCGAGGTCCCGTCCGCCGCCGTTCCCCCGTCGTAGGTGGCGATGATCCCGGGATGGACGAGGCGCCCGGCCGCCGCCGCCGCGCCGGCGAACGCGCGCCTCGCGTCGTCGCCCGCCCGCGGCGCGAGCGCCTCGACGAGGACCCAACGGTCGAGGACCTGGTCGACGGCCACCCACCGCTCGGTGAGATCGTCGGCGTCGAGCCGGCGGTCGAGCTGGTACCGGCCACCCAGCACGGCACCGGCGACGAGGGACGGCACGGCCGGCGCCGCCACTAGGAGGCGGGGAGCTGGAAGACCACCCCCATGGCCCCTGGACCGGAGTGCGTGCCGATCACGGCGCCGACCTTCGTGACGATGATCTCGTCGCGCGGCGCGAACTCCTCCAGCATGGTCAACAGATCCTCGTAGTCCGGCGCGTCGGCCTGGAGCAGGAGGAGGTGCTCGACCGGGCCGGCCTCGCGGACCTTGTCGGCCAGGTGTCGGAGCGACTTGGAGCGGGTGCGCTGACGGGACTCGGCCTCCACCACGCCGTCGACGAGCTCGATGACGGGCTTCATGGAGAGGACCGAGCCGAAGAAGGCCTGGGCCCGGCCGATCCGCCCCCCTTTGCGCAGGTTGTCGAGGGTGTCGAACGTGGCGTAGAGCTTGGTACGCGGGATCTCGTCCTCAGCCTGGCCGGCGACGTCCTCGAGGCTCTTGCCCTCGTTGGCCAGCCGGGCGGCGTTGAGCACGATCACCCCGAGCCCGCCGCTCGCCTGGCGCGAGTCGATGACCCGCACCGGGATGGTGTCGGCGACGGCGCCGGCCGCCATCTGGGCCGACTGCACCGTGGCCGAGAGCCCGCCCGAGAGACAGGCGGCGACCACCCCGTCGTGGCCCTCGGCCGCCGCCCGGCGGAACGCCTCCTCGAAGGCGCCGGGCGCGGGCGCCGCCGTCTCGGGCAGCGTGGCCGACGCATCGCAGCGGGCCCAGAACTGGGCGGTCGTGAGGTCCCGACGGTCGACGAACTCCTCCGATCCGAACCGGATGGTGAGTGGGACGATGACGATTCCCAGCTCGTCGGCGAGTTCCTGGGGCAGGTCGCAGGAGCTGTCGGTGACGACCTTGACGGTCACGTTGTGCCTCCGAGGGCGATGGGCCCGGCGCAGAAGCGGCGGGCGGGACAGGACAGCTGATGTGACCCGGGACGGGTCCCGGAGGTGACGTTGCGACGCCCGTCACGGCCGGGCGTCGGGTCGTGCGTGGCGGGCGTCACCCGGGGCTCGCCGTGGCCGAGGCGGTCACGTCCTTGACGAGACCACGGTTCACATAGTGCAGGACGAGCGAGTCGATCGAGCCGCTGAGGGTCACCTTGACCTTCGCCGCGACGGGGTCGTAGTGGTACACGGTGAGCACGGCGTGGTGCTGCTGGGCCATCCCGTTGGCGGCGACGCGCCCCTTGGCCTCGTCGTGGGTGATGGCGATGGTGTGGGCGGCGGCTCCGGCCGCGCCCGCGGCAGCGGACTGGAGATCGCTCTTGGCGTGGAAGACCTGGGCCCCGTCGTAGCCGAACACCCCCACCGCACCGACGACGGCGATGCCGCCGAGGAGCTTCCCCATCATGTCGGGCGCCGTCGCAGCTGCAGCTGCCTCCTGATCTCATCGAACCCGAGGGCCCGGGCAGCGAGGAAATAGACGGTAACACCGGCACCAACGCCGGCGATGACACGCACCGCCAGGGCGAGCTCGCGGCTGCCGCCGGGGAGGTGGGCGATGGCGGTGGAGACGGCCAGGGCCGCGGCGGCGGCGAGAAGGCCCGCGACGAAGACGAGGCCGATGGCCGCGCCGAGGAGGTGGCCCTTGATGCCTCCGATGCGTCGCGACAGGTGAACCACGGCGACCAGGGTGCCCCCGACGTAGCCGAGGCTGAGCGCGGCCGCCACGCCCCGGATGCCGAAGCGAGGGTAGAGCATGATGGCGAAGACGATGTTGATCCCGTTCTCGATCAGGTAGATGAAGAACATGGTGCGGGTGTCCTGCATGGCCTGGTAGGCACGCATCAGCACCAGGTAGATGCTGAACGCGGGCAGGCCCAGCGCCATGGCCGTGAGGGCGTCGGCGGTGGTCCGGGCCCCGCGGGCCGACAGGTTCCCGTGCCGGAGGAGGAGGGAGACGGTCGGGTGGGCCAGCGCGGCCAGCCCCAGGCCGGCCGGGACGACCACCACCGCAACGACCCAGATCGCCTCCACCAGGTGGCGGCGGTACCCGTCGCGGTCGCCGGCCTGCCACCTCACGGCCAGCTCCGTCTCCATGGGGGCCATCACCGACACCGCCCAGATCCCGTGGGGAAGGAGCATGAACTGGTAGGCCAGGCTGTACGCGGTGTAGTCGCCCACCGTCTGGTTGGTGATCAGGATCACGACGACGAGGGCGACCTGGTTGGCGACGACGAAGCCGAACGTCCATCCGGAGAGCCGCAGGATGGTCCGCACCGCCGGGTGACCGGGGTTCCACACCGGTCGCAGCCGGGCGCCCGTCCCGCGCAGCGCCGGGACGAGCGCGAGCGCCATGGCCGCCACGCCGGCGGTCGTCCCCAATCCGAGGAGCAGCACGGCGGTGCGGTCGCCCCGCACGGCCGCGGGGGTCACGGCCGACACGGTGAGCGCGTAGGCGATGAGAACACCGATGACGACGACGTTGTTGAGGATCGGGGCGTACATCGGTGCCCAGTAGCGCCGCCGCGCCTGCAGGATGGCGGTGATCACGGCGGTCATCCCGTAGAGGGCGAGCTGGGGGACGAACAGGTACAGGAGGGATATGGCGAGGCGCTGCTCGGCGAGCTTGCCGGGCGCGTGGCTCCCCACCGTGTAGAAGCGGATGATGAGCGGCGTGGCGGCGAAGAACAGGACGCTCACGCCGAGGAGCACGACGACGATGGCCGTGCAGACGGCAGAGACGGCTTCCCAGCCCGCCTCTTCGTCGTCTCCGGAGAGCACCTCGACGAACACGGGTACGAGGGTGCCGGCGAGGATCCCGCCGAGGACGAGGTCGTAGATGATGTTGGGGGTGGTGTTCGCCAGGTTGTAGGCGTCGCTCACCCCCGACACGCCGAGCGTCCACCCCACGCCGAGCGTGCGCAGGAGGCCGGTCGAGCGGGAGAGCAGGGTGCCGACGGCGGACACGCCGGCGATGCCGGCCAGGCTCCAGCCCGCGCTGAGCGGAGCCTTGCGGCCTCGCCGCCCACGACCGGCGCCGTCGGCCGCCGGCGACCCGTCCGCTG